>ERZ761602.8557-NODE-8557-length-10262-cov-3.384932_pt1 | contig 10262 bp, 7 predicted proteins | sample MGYA00512165_ERZ761602 | MGnify/ENA primary metagenome ERZ761602 (study PRJEB28899, sample SAMN02445085) | bioreactor sludge metagenome | biome: EBPR sludge; isolation source: Thorneside wastewater treatment plant | place: Australia: Brisbane, Thorneside...
GCTTGCGTGATGCATTCTTCAAGAGTCGCGATGCTTGAGGTGTCACGTCCGTCCGAGATGAAGATTAAGGCGCGCACATCCGTGTCGTCGAAGGGAAGCGTGCCTATGTCTTCGTTGGCAAGGCGTTGGATGCCATCGAGCAAGGCGTCGTAAACCTCGGACGCGCCATTTTCGCCGAATGGCACGTCAAACGCGAGAAGGCCGTCCTTAAGTGAAACCTTCGAAGTTGAGAAATTGTGTACGAGCCGGTTCGTTTGCTGGCGGTCATGGTATTCCATCAAGGCCAGGCGGAACGAAGGGGGAAGGTCGTCGATGAAGTCGGTTGATGCCGAAACCATCTGACCGATCACGTCGCCATTGCCGGCGCCCGCGTTGAACATGCTGCCTGTGTAATCCAGCATCAGTATCACGTTGTACCGGAGGTTTTCGGCACTGGTTACGAACAGATTTGTTTCGTCGGTGTCGAGGGGGATGTCGTCCTCTTCGATGGTGAAGGCCGTTTGGAGCTCCTCGAACACATCGGGATCAGTGGTATCGATTGCGTTGCCGAGCGCATCGCGCATGAGAAATACGAAACGCAAAATGAAGGGGGGGCGAGAACGGTTTTCGGCGCCTTCAAAGCCAAGCGGCGCCGCTTCCGCGTTTACGACAACCTCGAAGGGGTCGATTCCGATGCCTGAAATGGTAATTGTGCCGCCATCGACAGAGCCAGAGAGTGCATTGCGATCGATGGTTACCGTGATGGGGACCCGGTCATAGTTCAGGGTGTTATTTGTGCCAACGCTGGTTCCGAGGCCGGGATTGAAAAAGATAAGTTCCGGGCGATCGGTGGATAAAGTGAAATCGAGTACGCTTCCGGGTTCGCCTGTGTTGAATACATCAAACGTCAGCGTGTTCTCGGTGGTCCCGAAATCCAGGACCGTAGGTTCCGCGCCGATTTCCGCGCTGAGGCCTTGCGTGATGTTGACAGCGACCTGGGCGTCGCCCGCGTTGGAACTGATTTCCAGGATAAATCCGAAGACCCCTTCTTCTAACAGATCGCGGTCAATTTCAACGTTTACAACGCTCGTGTCGCCGACCGGGGTGGTACCGCCGGTTGGATCAACTTCGAGGTAGGCGGGGAATGGAATGGTCTCTGTCGGATCGTCGGGATCCTGAAGTTTAATGTTCCATGTGAGGGGACCTGCGCCCGTGTTTGTGATGGAGAATTGGGCGGTCTCCTGGTTGTTCAGGAAATTGATCGTCGCTGGATCGACTTCGAGTCCGGGCGCTCCAGCCACGGACATCGCGACATTAATGTTTCTATTGCCCGCTGTGGAAGATACAACGATCTGTCCGTTGTAGGTGCCGGGCGCCAGTCCCGTGCGATCGACGGTGAGCTTGACCTGATCGATTTCAGTCGTCACCGATCCTGAAGTTTTGTTGGCAGTAAGCCAAGCAATATTCTCGGTGAGCGTCCACGCCGCGACGCCGCCACCATTGTTGAAGATTGAGACGTTTTCCTGCGTGCCGTTGCTTCCGAAGTTGAGCGCAGCCGGGTTTACGACGAGATTGGGCAGCGATCCGCCGCCTCCAGGGGGGCACCCCATCAAGCCGACACAGCCCAGTGCGATGGCAAACGCCTTCGCGCACCCGATCAGTCTACGCATGGTGAAGATACCTCCCAACAGAACGCTGCACTGCATCGTTGGGCAGGTCGGCGCATCGGGACCAGGTGGCGCAAAGTTGACTGCCCAGACATGGAAAGAGCGAACGGGAGTTCGCTGCTTAAAGAGCGAGATTCAAGACGAAGTCGCGGCGACCGATTAGTCATCGCTACCGCAACACACGACGTTTACGCCAGCCGATTCAAGAAACGGGATGTCGAAATCATTTGCCTGGTCGCCCAGCGAGTCGCAAGACAGGTTTACAAAATCTCCGGTACCGATACCGCCATTTACCGAATTGGTAACGAGTGGTTGGATGTCCGTGAGGAGGGAACCGCACAGACTGATCGAATCCAGATTCGTCAGGCCGGCGAGCGGGGAGATTTCAAAGACATCGGTGCCATCAAGATTCAGGTTCAACAAATTGATGAGATTTGCTATTGGCGTAATATCCGAAATCGGGTTTCCGCTCAGATCGAGGAAGGTGAGATTTGTTGCGACTTCCAGACCGGATAGGTTCTGAATGCCGATTGAACGCGCATCAAGCTGGCGCAGGCGTAGCAAATCGCCACGCGTCAAGAATCCCAACGGAAGTCCGAGTTCATTGCGAATTGCGGCTTCGAGCGCCGGATCCGGAATGCTTACCAGTAGTTGGTTCGACGGACAGCCGGTAGAAATCATTGCTGCAATTAGCAAGATGGTTGTGCCTGCTACTCGTTTCATCCTCATCATTCCCATGTTGCCCCCAGCGCTGGTTAGCTTCAGTGGGAGCCGGTTGGCAGCGCCACTGATTTCGTATTCAAAGCCAAAACACTGATGTCCTCAGTCCCGGTTATTATGTAGCAGAAGAGCAAAGTTGTCAATAATTTTCCTCGTCGAATCTGACTGTTTAGCCAGTGTCACGGCAACTAGCCATAATTATACACCGAAAATCCCGCAACGTTATCGAGTCCCGATGGAATTTGTCTGGCTTGTCAAAAATGCTCACTCAGAACCGCCAGAGCTTTACTAAAAATAATGCTAAATTAGCGTATAATGGAAGGAATTTTTGGGTGACTTGGGCTCACGGGATACGAAAAGTGCCGCAGTGCTTCCGGGAAGCACGGCGGCACTGGGGGATGGCAGAATTGCGAGACGACTACGATTCGAGGATTGTGCTCGGCTGGCATTTGTCGTCCAGCCAGGTGAGCAGCGGGACGTTGCCATTTTTGAAGCTCAACAAACCGACCACGGCCGAAGCGACGGTGCAGAGAACGTCTTGCCATACGTCTGCGGCCTTGGGGCTCGATATGTTTTTGATATGTTTCATTGCTTACGACCTCCTCCGTCGTGGTTTACAAGGGCGTGGCCATTGCCAATCTGTCAATAGATTACCAGTGGAGACGATTTAAGTCAATAGTTTACTTCGTGACGATTCGACATGGAAAAATACCCATTTGGCGGTCAAGCGTCACGTGCGGACCGGAAAATGACCGATCCGAGCCGAAGGGCGTGGCTATCCGACTTTGGCGGTCTTGTACACGCGGGGGTCGATATTGTGCTTTGCACAACGGAGTCCCATGATGCGCTCGGTGATTCCCAATGATTCGGCGGCCTTGGCCTTGTTTCCGCGGGTGTTCTTGAGGGCTTCGATGATGAGTTCCCGTTCGAGACGTTCGAGCGCGCCGTCGAGGGTTTCCTTCAACACGGTTCCGCTTGCTTCGGCGGTCTGGAGGGTAGGGGGTAAGTGATGCCCGTGCAGGACGTCGTCGGTGGTTAGCAGGACAGCGCGTTCGATGCAGTTTTCCAATTCGCGGACGTTGCCGGGCCAGTGGTAGCTGCAGAGCATGTCGATAGCGGGGGTGGAGATTCTGCGCACGTTTTTATGGGTCGCCTTGCTGTATTTCTCGACGAAGAAATTGGACAGGTCGAGGATATCCGTCCGGCGTTCACGCAGGGGCGGTATGTGGACGGGGAAGACGTTAAGGCGGTAGTAAAGGTCTTGACGAAACGAATTATCCGCCATGGCGGCCTCGAGGTCGCGATTTGTGGCGGTGATCACGCGGACGTCGACTTTTATGGTGTCGGTGCCGCCTACGCGCTCGAATTCCCGCTCCTGCAACACGCGTAACAGGCGCACCTGCATCATTGGGGCGAGGTCGCCGATCTCGTCCAAGAAGATGGTGCCGCCGTCAGCCAGTTCGAAGCGGCCCTTGCGTTGCGTGACAGCGCCGGTGAAAGCGCCTTTCTCGTGGCCGAACAGTTCGCTTTCGATGACGGTTTCTGGCAGTGCGGCACAATTCACTTTGATGAAGGGCTTACTTGATCGAAGGCTGTTGTAATGAATGGCACTGGCGACGAGTTCCTTTCCGACGCCGCTTTCCCCGCGAATAAGAACCGTTGCATCGCTCTTGGCTACTTGGGCAATCAGATCGTAGACCTGTTGCATGCTGCGGGAATTGCCGATGATGTTGGCGGGGCGGAACCGGTCCTTCAGCTCGTCCTGGAGGCGCCGATTTTCCGCGATGAGTTTTTGCCGCTCCTGGATGGCGGACTGCCGCATGCGGACCGCTTGTGCAATCATCGACGCGATGATGGTCAATAGCCGTAGATCTTCACTGAGAGAAACGGAATCAGCGAAGAGACGGTCCACGCTTGGCGCGCCAATTGTTTCGGCCCCGAGCTTTATCGGCACGCAGATGAAGGAGATGCTCTCCTTCTGTTGCTTGCGGGCGCCCGTGCGATCCAGGAAAGTGGGTTCTTCGGAGATGCGGGGGATAACCGCGGCCCGGCCGGTTTGAATGACCTTGCCGGTCACGCCTTCGCCAGGCCGGTAGCGGCCGCGTTCCTGCTGCGATTGGGAAAGGCCGTGAGCCGTTTCTATGTAAATCTCTTCTGTTTCACGATTTACGAGGGTTAGGGTACCCCGAACCATGCCTGTATTGTCGGCAATGGATTGGAGGAGGGGTCCTACGACATCGCGCAGATCGATACTTTCGTCCAGCCGCTGGCTGATATCGAAGAGCAGTGCAAGTTCACTGACTTCGCGGCGAATCTTTGGTTCCACAGCAGGTCGTATCCCCGCCTCACGCGTAGCTTCCATATCAAAATGCACCCGGTTTGTAAGCTCTTAGGTAAAAAACAACCAAATTGTAGGCGTCTGGCCCGGGATTGTCAAATTGGTAGGATATTCAGGCTAAGGAGCGGGAATCGTGTGGGTCGTACCGAGGGGAAAGGTCTGCGACGTTTGGTCGAGGGTAAGCGTAAAGGTGTCGGCTGTTACGCGAAGACTGAATTGACGGCCCCGGAGGCGAACCTCATGAAGTCCCATTTCGGTAGTTCCTGGTGGGAGATGCGGGGAAATGGAGATTGTTCCATCAAAATTTGGCGTGATGCCGAAAAGGCCGAAGATCATCATTTGCGCGACTGTCAGCCCGTCGAGTGTGGATTGGAGAGGGGTGTCCTTGCGGTAATCCGGACGGTCTGCGTAAAGCGAGTCACCCCAATAGGGAAGTTTCTCGCCCCACCAGAGAATGCGCTTGAGCATCTCGTCCGCTTGGGCGGTGTGCCCGCTCTTGTAGAGGCGTTCCATGATTTGCGGCGGGAAGCAGGTGCACGCGCCGGGGCCGCCGTTGTCCACGTCATTCTCATCGTATGCGGGGTCGCCTTTGGCGAGGCTGTGCAGTCCGTAGTCACCGAGAAACTCGTTTGGATTCCAGTGAGACAAGAGTCCTGCCAAGGAATCGCTGGTTAAGACGGGAGAATTGAACAGTTTGAACATCTGGCAGGTATATCGAAGTTCTTTTGCGCCTTTGTCGTCGCGGAATGCGAACCATTTTGCATGCGGGTCCCACAGTTCGTCGTGGAGAAGTTTTTTCAGGTCTTCCGCACGGTTAACGAGATCGGGGCGCGGCTTTCCCATCAACTCAGAGAGCTTTGCCGCGAAGATGTAATTGTTGTAGCGGCGACCATTGAGGTCCGGCATCACGTGGTTGTACTTCAAATCCTTGCGCAATTCGAGGTGGCTGTTGGATGGGCCATAATCGATTAGGGCGACCGGCTTGCTTGAATCGTCGGCGTAGGTCGCGTGTTCGATCATGTGATCGAGCAGCGATCTGGCGTTGACGGTATCGTTGAGAAATGCGGTATCGCCGGTGACCATGACGTAGTAATAAACGAGCCCGATAATCTTTTCCTGATTGACCATATACCAAGGACCGAAGCCCTCGCCGGTAATTGGCAGGAAGGCGAAGTGTTTTGTCAGATCGATGCTCAGGAAATGTTTGATATGGGCTTTGGTTGCATCGGGGTCAATCAAGGGCAAGATTTCCCAGACTTCGCCGAAGTTCCAGAGGTAATTGCAGAGGCATCCGCCATTGACGCTGCCAGTCGCATAGTATGGGTTGAGTTTGAAATCAGGTACTTCCCACTTGTTGGTGAGCGCGTGCATGATGGAACGGTTATAGAGACGTTCGAGCTGTTTATTGTCCGACGTGAGGGTTGGTATGCGCGAGTAGAGCGCGTCAATGCGTTCGTGAAGCAGACTCGTGGCCGGCGGGCTGGCGGCGAGTCGCGCACTCGTTGCGATTGCGTCGTCAACGGAGCCTATTGCGAGAACCAGCGTGCAGCCGGAGGCACCGCCTGCGCCAACGGGATGCGTCCAGACGACGGCATTTCGATCAGAATCCCATCGCAAATTATCTGCCGCAACAGAAATGGCAATTGCAGTGTCGCCCTGTCTCATGACAACGACGTTGTTCTCCACACCGATGGCAGTTGCCGACTCGCTTTTAGGTGCGGCGAATTCCCATGTCCGGTTGGTGTCCAGCGTACCTGACAAAGCGAGCGCAATCTCGCGAGATTCCGTATTCGACGATGCTGGAAAATTCAGTGATACAACTGCCGCACGTTCTCCGTATGGGAGTTCGGTGGTGACGTTGATGGTAGTGCCAACGGTTTCAATTCGGTTCGGGAACCAAGTCCAATCCGTGGCGTCGACGGGTTTTCCGTCAACGGACAATTGCAAGTTGAAGTCGGAGCTGACGTACGGCGGCGCGTAGAGCCCAGTGATGCGTAAGGCTTCTCGATAATCAATTCCTACCGTTATCTTCCCGTTTACGATACCAAGATGCTCGGGGCGCGTAACGGCGTCCTTGCCGGAGATACTAAAAAGATTGTGATTCGGTTCGACGCCAAAAGAGGACGTGGGAAAGATTGACAAAAGGCACAGAACTAAGGCGTGGCTCCGCAATGGCATGCCCCCGAGAATTTGTTGGATCGATTGAAGCAGAATGAATCAATCAATACTTTTCAAAAATGCACCTACGGATTGTAGCACCGATTCGTAGAAATTCCCGCTTCTAGGGCGAAAGACTTGAAAGGGTTCGCCTGGACTACCGACGAAGGGACGCAGCACCCAGGCCAGTTGCGTTCCGACGAACATATACAGGGCCAACCAGATAACAAACACACCTCCGGGAGCAGGCCTGCCCAGACGCCGCGCGGTTGTTCGCAGCGCGTTCTGCAAATAGGTGAGACCCGTGGCGCCGGCATACGCGAACATCATCACGTGCAGCAGTTTTATGAAGTGATAGGAAGTGCTTGTCAGGGCGAAGAAAAGCGACACTGTTGCCATGCTTGCGAGGGTGACCGTCGTGACGGTGCATGCGGTCATCAGAAAGCCGGATATCTGGCCAAACGAGAGGCGTGTGCCGACGAAGGCATTCGAGACGTAGATCGGGAAAACGACGATAATGAGGGTCAGCAAAAAAAGCACAGGTACTTTCAACGCGGTAATCGCGATAAGGCCTGCCTTCGCGCCGTAGGGCATTTCTGAACCTTGCAACAGGTTTGTGGCACCCATAATCGCCCCGTAGATCGCGGCCATGAAGAGCGAGATAACAAAAAGTATACGGACGATTTTCCACGACTGATCGTCTCGGCGCAGGGATTCGGAGATCTCCTCCGGATGTTGGAGCGCATAGTCCACCTGTCGCCAGAAGCCGCGTGGAAATTCCGCGGAGGAAACACTTTCCACATTGTTCCGAAAACTACCATCCTTGGCGAAGTCCGGAATCGGTGGAACGGCTGAATCTGGATTCTTGTCTGGGGTATCACTCATGAATGCTCTCCCTGAAAGCGTTTATATACTTACCAACCGAAAAATAGATTCAATAAACGATCCTTCAATCGCGCGGAAGGGCTGATAGTCAATGGCCCACGAACCAATCCATGGACGGAGGACCCAAGACATTTGTGTGCCGACGAAGGCGTAGACACCGCCGAAGACGAACAAGAACATCGGGCGCATGGGGCGTTCCAATTGCGAGGCTGTGGCGCGAAACAACACGTGAATCACGAGGACACTGAGAATTCCCGCGATGGCGAAAACGACGACATGCATGCCAACGAGAAATCGGTAACCGGACATTGCCGAGGATGAGGTGGTGAAGGTGAAGAAATAGCTGACCGGCGCGTAGCTGACAATCGCAACGGCGTTTGCGCTTGTCGCGAACAGGAGCAGGCGCAGACATGCAACAGGACGAACGCGCGGCCCCAGGGCATTGTTCAATACGTAGAAGGGCGGAAAACATACCGCGAGCGTCAGTAGATACAGGAAAGGCAGCTTGAAGCCCGAAACAACGCCCGCGAATATGCCGCGAGGGATTCCCATGCTCACGCCGTAGCCGCAATACATGACACACACAAATGCGACAATGGCGAGGTCGAAACCGTCGATTGGGGTTGAGCGGAGGATTATCCGGCCGGCGCGATCCGGGGAGAGCAGCGCGGCCCACCAGCGAGCAATGATTGCGCTGTCCTCTTTCAACGGCGTAGATCCATTAACAACGGGCCATATGTTTGTTTTGCCGATCGTCGTTGGACTGAAGCGATGCCAGATACACGATATAGAGCCCTGGTTGACACGTTCAGGCAACAGACTTTATATCGAAAAGTGCTTTTTGTCAATATGCCCGACTTCATCCACATTGTTGCCTTGTAATTCGCCGACCCGCGACTCTATAGTCCCGTTAACTCTCCCAAGGACCGATTTTAGGAGTTTCCTATGCTTCATCGACGATTTACGCGACGGTCATTTCTGACCGTTGCCGGCGGCATGGCCATCACCGCGCTTGCGCCGCGCATGGCTCGGGCGCAGGTCAGCGCGAATGACAAGGTGAATCTTGCAGTGATTGGATGCGGCGGGATGGGCAGCCGCCACATCGAGGCGCTGTGTGACAACCCGAACTGCAATATCGTGGCGGTTTGCGATGTGGTGCAGACGCGATATAACCAGCAGCAGCGCATCGTCGAGGAAAAGACGGGCAAGAAACCGGACGTGTACCAGGACTTTCGAAAAGTGCTTGAACGGCCGGATATTGATGCGATCTTCACGCCTACGCCAGACCATTGGCATGCTCTGATAACCATACTCGCGTGCGAGGCGGGCAAAGACGTTTATGTAGAGAAACCGGTGTGCACGACGATTGAAGAAGGCCGGGCGATGGTGAATGCGGCGCGGCGATACGGACGCGTGGTGCAGGCGGGCACACAGCAGCGATCGATGCCGATCTTCCAGCAGGCAATCGAGATTGTGCACAGCGGCCAGCTTGGGCAGATTATTTCGGCGGGCGCATGGATTGGGGTCAATGGGTTTAGCGAAGGAGAGACGCCCGCGCCTGTTCCCGAGGGTGTTGATTGGGATATGTGGCTTGGGCCGGCGCCTTGGGTGCCGTTTAGCCGGGAGCGCTACTTTGGGTTTATGGGATGGCACGACTATGCGCGGGGTGGACAGCTCACCAACTGGGGCATCCACTTAATGGACATCGTTCATTGGGGGATTCAGAAGGACAGGCCGCTGAGTCTGCAAGCCTTGGGGGGCAACTACCGCGGAGGGACGGGCGGTGACAACTATGAAGCGATTGAGGTGCTCTTCGAATACGAGGGATGTAATGTGACGTGGGAGCAACGTCCTTCCCACACGTATGGAAACAAAGGATACGGCGTGCGCTTCCAAGGCGAGAAGGGGGCGTTGTATGTCGATCGGAATACGTTCATCGTTGAGCCGGGATCTCTGGGGATAAAGGAAGTAATCGGAGAACCGGAGAAGAGTTGGGCGAATCCGCCGCATCACAACAACTTTTTCGATTGCGTGCGGACGCGGAAGCGTCCAGTGGCGGATATCGAGCAGGGATTTCGATCCACCGCTTCGGTGCTGCTGGGCGGAATTGCATTGAAGGCTGGACGGAAACTCTTCTGGGACGGCGATAGCGAAACATTTATCGGAGATGAAGCGGCCAATCGGCATCTTACGCGGGTCTACCGTGCTCCGTGGAGGCTTGCATAATGAACCATCGAGCATTCATTTTCCGGGGGGCGCTGTCACTCCTGCTTTTATGCGGGAATTCAGTGGCCGATTTTACGGCGTATACCGCTGCATTGGTGAAGGATTTGGGATCGACGAACGCGCAGGCACGCATTCGCGCGCTGCTTGCCGCCGACCTGGTCACCGACGCGTACGCCGAGCGGCAAGTCAGGACTCCCGAAGCGCACGACGGCGTCGACGGGCACGTCCGGCGCGCCCTCGGTACCGACGAGCGTGTCGAGGCGGATCCGAAGCGTCTGACGGGGCTGCGG
>ERZ761602.8558-NODE-8558-length-10261-cov-407.838330_pt1 | contig 10261 bp, 9 predicted proteins | sample MGYA00512165_ERZ761602 | MGnify/ENA primary metagenome ERZ761602 (study PRJEB28899, sample SAMN02445085) | bioreactor sludge metagenome | biome: EBPR sludge; isolation source: Thorneside wastewater treatment plant | place: Australia: Brisbane, Thorneside...
CTGCCGGCATGCTGGCTTTCTCGTTCACCGTCCTGCTGCTGCTCAACGCGCTGAAGCCGGAGCGGACCCGGTGAGCATCCGGGCGCGCTTCCGCCTGCCGTACCCAGCCTTCACGCTGGACGTCGATGTCGATCTGCCGGGACAGGGCATCACCGCCCTGTTCGGACGTTCGGGGTCGGGCAAGACGACGCTGCTGCGCTGCATCGCCGGACTCGAAAAAGCCGCCTCCGGCTTCCTGGCGGTCAATGGCGAAATCTGGCAGGACGGCGCACGGCGCCTGCCCGTGCATCGCCGCCCGCTCGGCTATGTCTTTCAGGAGGCGCGACTATTCCCGCATCTCGACGTCGCCGCCAATCTCGATTTCGGACGCCGCCGCATCGCCGCGCATCAGCGCCGCGTTTCACTTGCACGGGCTGTCGAGTTGCTCGGCATCGGCCACCTGCTCGAAAGGCGGTGCGATCGCCTGTCGGGTGGCGAGCGTCAGCGCGTGGCCATTGCACGCGCGGTCGCCACCAGCCCACGCCTGCTGCTGATGGACGAACCACTGGCGGCGCTCGACCATGCGCGCAAGCAGGAAATTCTGCCGTACCTGGAGCAATTGCGTGACGAACTGGAGATCCCCGTCCTCTACGTGAGTCACGCCCCCGACGAGGTGGCGCGACTCGCCGACCATCTCCTGGTCATCGACGATGGTCGCGCCGTCACGCAGGGCCCACTGACCGAGGTCCTGGCGAGCGTCGACCCGCCGCTGCGCCTCGGCGACGACGCCGGTGTCGTCTTCTCCGGCACGGTGGTCGAACGGGATGCCGAGTGGCATCTCTCCCGGATCGTCTTCGCAGGTGGTGAAGTCTGGGTGCGCGACGGCGGTGCCGCTGTCGGGCGTCGCGTGCGCCTGCGCATTCTGGCGCGCGATGTGAGCATTGCGCGCAGCCGTCATGGCGACTTCAGCATCATGAACCTGCTGCCAGCGACGGTGATCAGTCATGTTGCTGAAGATCATCCGGCGCTCGCGCTGGTGCAGTTGCAAGTCGGCGGCACGCCCATGCTGGCGCGCCTGACCCGGCACTCCGCCTGGCGCCTCGAGCTCGCACCGGGCCAGCAGGTATGGGCTCAGATCAAGGCGGTGGCGCTGGTCGGCTGAGCGCCCGACAGCCGTCATGCCAGTGCCGCTGTGCTCCGAGTTGGCGCAGGGCCAGACCAGAGCTTGCCTGACGGTCAGCAGGAACGTTCCGCTCGAGCTTCAGCGCCTCGCGAAGTCTGTCGGGCTGGCGGGACCCCGGCACCGGAAAGGGCGATGAAGACGCAGGACCTGTGCGGGCACCTCCCCGGCGCAAGCTCACAATCGCGTCGCAAACCCGACAATTGTCCGACCAACCGCTGCAAGGCACTGATTTGCAATGGCTTGATTTCTGGCACTGGAATTGCAGGTTGCTGAGTGCCATGAACCACAACCTTCCCGCCGACATCGTCATCAACGACACCACCCTGCGCGATGGCGAGCAGTCGGCAGGTGTCGCCTTCAGTCTGGACGAAAAGACCGACATCGCGCGCCGCCTTGACGCTGTCGGCGTTCCCGAGCTGGAGATCGGCATTCCCGCGATGGGCGAGGCCGAACGCGAGAGCATCCGGGCGGTTGCCGCGCTGCGACTGAAGGCGCGCCTGATGGTGTGGACGCGAATGAACCGCGCCGACATTGCGCTGGCGGCGAACCTCGGTGCGCAGTTGATCGACATTTCCGTACCCGCCTCGGATCAGCACCTGCAGGCGAAACTGCGACGTCATCGCAAGTGGCTGCTGACGCAGATCGGCGCGCACGTGCAAATGGCGCGTGATTTCGGTTTCGGCGTCGGCATCGGCGCCGAGGACGCCTCGCGCGGCGACCCGGATCTGCTGGCGGCGATTGCCGAAGCCGCGCAGGCCGCCGGTGCGCAGCGCATCCGCTTTGCCGATACGCTGGGCGTGCTCGATCCATTCGCCACCTTCGAACGCATTCGCCACCTGCGTTCGCGGTGCGATCTCGAAATCGAGATGCACGCCCACGACGACCTCGGGATGGCCACGGCCAACACCCTGGCAGCCGCCCGCGCCGGCGCGACGCACCTCAACACGACCGTCAACGGGCTTGGCGAACGCTGCGGCAACGCGCCGCTGGAAGAGGTCGTACTGGGTCTGCATCTGTGCCAGGGAATCCAGACAGGGATCGATCTCGCCGGCTTGCACGCGATCTCGCAACGCGTGGCCGTCGCCTCCGGGCGCCCCCTGTGCTGGCAGAAGAGCGTCGTCGGCGAAGGCGCCTTCACCCACGAGGCCGGGATTCACGTCGACGGCCTGCTCAAGGATCCGGCCAACTATCAGGGCTTTGATCCGCGTCTGGTCGGCCGGCGCCACCGCGTGGTTCTCGGCAAGCATTCCGGGGCGCGCGCGGTACAACAGGTGATGGCGGCCCTCGGTCATGAGCTGTCGGATGCCTCTGCGCGCGCTTTCCTGCAGCGGCTGCGAAGCTTCGTCGTCGAGAAGAAGCAAACGCCGTCGGCGGCCGATCTACTGGACCTGCTCGGCCCTGAGCCGATGCAACGGGAAGATGGCGATGGCTGACCGACTCGAACTGCTGGAACTTGGCGACGACGTGCTCTATTTCGACGAGCCCTGCCCGCCGCGCGTCGCGGCCCAGATCGTCGCCGCGGCGCGTGACTACGGCCAACCGGCAGCGGAGCAACGGCTGCTCTTTGCCTACTTTCTGGCGCCGGAGCAGCTCTCGGTCCTGGTCGCGCTGTACCGTTACTATTTCTATCAGCATCGCCGGGACGATGCGCTTCTCGTCGCCGAGCGGGCGCTGGAAGTCAGTGCGCGCCGCCTGCAACTGGCCGGAGGCTGGCGCAACCTGGGGCCACGTACGCTCGGAGAGGCGGCAATGCGCTCGATGGGCATGCTGCGTTTCCATCTGCTGGCGCTCAAGGGGTCGGCGGTGATCCTGTTGCGCCTCGGGCAAGTCGGCGAGGCGTGTACTCGCCTGCGGACGATTGCCGGAGTCGACCTGCGCGACGCCCTCGGCGCTCGGCCGCTGCTCGAAGTCATCGATCGCCACTACGCACCGCTCACCGAACCCTTGGATTGAAAGAGGAGAAAGCCATGGCTTGCGCCAACGACACCTTTGCGGACGACCTCGCCGAGCTGAGTTCGGCGGAAGAATTTCTCGACTACTTCGGCATCGACTTCGCCGTGCCGGTGGTGCAGGTCAATCGCCTGCACATCCTGCAACGCTTTCACGATTATCTGGCCAAGCAGGAAGCCGGCAAGGCGCCCGACTACCTCGCCTATCGTCACTGGTTGGCACGCGCCTACGGCGACTTCGTCGGCTCCAGCGCGCAGGCCGAAAAGGTCTTTGCCGTCTTCCAGAAGGCCGAGGGATCGTCCTTCGTCCCCCTTTCCTCGCTGACGGACTGAACCCGTGTTGCCGCGCTGGGACTACGGCGATGCCGTGCGGGTGACGCGCAACGTGCGCAACGACGGCACCTTCCCGGGCGTGCCGACCGGCGACCTGCTGGTGCGACGCGGGCGCATCGGGCATGTGCGTGGTGTCGGCACCTTTCTCCAGGAGCAGATCATCTACTCCGTCCACTTCCTCGACGAGGGGCGCCTGGTCGGCTGTCGTGAAGAAGAGCTGGTCGGCGTCGACCAGCCTTGGATCGAAAGCCGCTTCGAGGTTCGCCAGAGGGTGCGCGCGCTGCGCCCCCTGGCCGTGGGTGGGGAGCTCCGGGTGCCGGCTGGCAGTCGTGGCGAAATCCTGAATCTCGAAAGATCGGAGACCGGGGGCGTCGTCTATCGGACGCACTTCGACTGCCTCGCGGGCATCCCCCTGTGGGTACCCGAGGCCGCGCTGGGCGAATGGCCGCGGCCAGACGATGCCTGAACCGGGCAGTATCTACCGGTCGATCAAGCTCGCCGCGCAATTGTTCGGCAGGCCCCTGGAGTCTCTCGCACCGGCAGAGCTGCACCGGGTGACCAGAGCCGCCGACCGGCAGCAGGAGATCGAGACCCTGATCCTGGAGACACCGGAAGCGGCCAGCGTGAAGCTCACGGCGGCCTCGGTCGACGCCAGGCTGATGGAAATCCGCGGTCGTTATGGCGACGATGACGAGTATCACGCGGAGCTTGAGCGCGTCGGCCTGGATGCGTCGTCGTTGCGCCAGGCGGTGACGCGCGACCTGATGGTCGAGGCGGTGCTGGAAAAGGTCGCGGCAGGTTCGGCGGCGGTCAGCGATACCGACGTCGAGATTTTCTGGTACATGAACCGGCAACGCTTTCGCCTTGGCGAAACGCGCGTGCTGCGACACCTGCTGGTGACCATCAACGACGGTCTGGCGGGCAACGAGCGACAGGCCGCACGCGCCCGCATCGACGCCATTCACGCCCGCCTGCGCAAGGAACCGCAGCGCTTCGCGGAGCAGGCCCTCAAGCATTCCGAATGTCCGACGGCAATCCATGGCGGCCTGCTCGGCCGCGTGCCGCGCGGCCGCCTCTATCCGCAGCTCGATGCGGTCGCCTTCAGCCTCGCCGAGGGGATGCTCTCGGAGGTGATCGAGAGCGAACTCGGCTACCACCTGGTCCGCTGCGAAGCCATCCAGCGCGAACGGCTGCTGAGCCTCGCGGAAGCCCGCCAGACGATCCGCGAACATCTCGAAGGGCAACAGCAGGCCCTCTGCCAGAAGGCCTGGATCAGGGCGCTGCGCCGGCAGGGGGCCGAACGGTCACCCGATGCGAATCGCAGGTAAGCACTGACGCTGCCGACAAAGACGATTTTCAAGCCGCCATGGCAAACAGCTTTGTCGGGTGGCGTCTCAGCATGCGCTGCATTGGCCTTTCAGCGACTCCGAGCTGGTGCGCAGCGAGGGTGCCGCTGCACCAGTCTGGCGCCCTGGAACTTGCCATGATGATCGGGGTGATTGGCAATGCACTGCAATTCAATAGCGTAAATTGTTTGGCACGAAGTTTGCTTATGAATCAGCACAAGCCAATTGATTGTTTTCACTTTTCAGGACACCTCCATGGGCAGAGCCCTCTTAGACACCCCGCGTGACGTGGCCCCGCCCGCCGACACGCCACCGGTGCGCCGAGCCACTGTAGTTGCCGTGAGCACCGCGGCGACACCGGCCCCTGCGCCGCGCGAGCCCTTCGACTGGCGCGGCCTCGGCGCGCGGGTGCTGCCGCCCCTGGGCGGCGTGGCCCTGCTGATCGCCGTCTGGGCGCTGGCGACGCAGAAGAGCGTCAGCTTCCCAACGCCGCTGGCCACCTTCGACGCCGCGGTAAAGCTCTTTTCCGACCCGTTCTACAGTAATGGCCCCAACGATCAGGGCATCGGCTGGAACATCCTGTTCTCGCTGCAGCGGGTGGGCCTGGGCTTCGGCCTGGCAGCGCTGGTCGGCATTCCGCTGGGCTTCATCATCGGCCGCTTCACGCTGTTCAACCGCATGCTCTCGCCGCTGATCAGCGTGCTCAAGCCGGTGTCGCCGCTGGCGTGGCTGCCGATTGGCCTGCTGGTCTTCAAGAGCGCCAACCCGGCGGCGATCTGGACCATCTTCATCTGTTCGATCTGGCCGATGGTGATCAACACCGCGGTCGGCGTGCAGAAGGTGCCTGAGGACTACCTCAACGTCGCCCGCGTGCTCAAGCTCAGCGAGTGGAAGATCGCCACCCGCATCCTGCTGCCATCGGTGATGCCGTACATGCTCACCGGCGTGCGCCTGAGCGTGGGCACCGCCTGGTTGGTGATCGTCGCGGCCGAGATGCTGACCGGCGGCGTGGGCATCGGCTTCTGGGTCTGGGACGAGTGGAACAACCTCAACGTCGCCCACATCATCATCGCCATCTTCGTCATCGGCGCGGTCGGGCTGCTGCTCGAATGGTCGCTGCTGGCAGTGGCACGCCGCTTCGACTACAGCTGAGGTCCGCCATGCTCGTCAATTCCAGTCCTTCCATAAACACCCGGCGGACGCTGCAGATCCAGGACGTCGGCATGGTGTTCCCCACCAAGCGTGGTCCCTTCGTCGCCTTGCGTGACATCAACCTCGAAGTGCAGCGCGGCGAGTTCGTCACCCTCATCGGCCACTCGGGCTGCGGCAAGAGCACGCTGTTGAACCTGGTGGCCGGCCTGACCACACCTTCCAGCGGCATCATGCTGCTCCAGGAACGCGAGCTGACGGGGCCCGGGCCAGATCGTGGCGTCGTTTTCCAGAATCACTCGCTGTTGCCGTGGCTGAGCTGCCTGGACAACGTGCTGCTGGCGGTCGAGCGGGTTTTCAGCGAAAAGGAAGGCAAGGCGCAACTGCGCGAACGCGCGCTGGCGGCGCTGGACCTGGTCGGCATGAGCCACGCGGTGGCCAAGCGCCCGCACGAGATCTCCGGCGGCATGAAGCAGCGCGTGGGTATCGCGCGTGCTCTCGCCATGGAGCCGAAAATGCTGCTGATGGACGAACCCTTCGGTGCGCTCGATGCGCTCACGCGTGCGCGGCTCCAGGACGAACTGATGAAGATCGTCGCCACCACCGGGGCGACGGTAATGATGGTGACGCACGACGTCGACGAAGCCGTGCTGCTCAGCGACCGCATCGTGATGATGACCAACGGCCCGGCCGCCACCATCGGCGAGGTGCTGCGCGTGGACCTGCCGCGCCCGCGCGTGCGCGTGGCGCTGGCCGAGAACCGCGACTACGTGCAGTACCGCAAGGAGGTCATCGACTTCCTCTACACGCGGCACAGCCACGTCGAAAAGGCTGCATGAGATGGACGCCGCCGTCGTCACCAGCAAGAAGACCTTCATCCGCGTCGTCGAAGTCTGGGTGCCCAGCAACGACCGCAGCACGCTCGAGTTCAGCGCTGGCCTGTACGGCAGCGCAAAGCGCTTTGGCGCCACCAGCCGGCAGATGTGCTTCGGCCTCGGCGAAGGCCTGCCGGGCCAGGCTTGGCTGGAAGGCCGGCCGATCGTATTGAAACAGTTCGCAGGTGCGAACTTCCGCCGCACCCAGGCCGCGCACGCCGAAGGCCTGACCTGCGGCATCGCGCTGCCCGTGTTTGCCGGCGACTTTCTCACCGCGGTGCTGGTCATCTTCTGCGGTGACGACGAAGCGCACGCTGGTGCCATCGAACTGTGGTCCAACGACCCGGCAGCATCGAAGGACATGACGCTCGACGATGGCTACTACGGCAGTACGGCCGACGCTTTCGAGTTCATCTCGCGGCGCACCGCGTTCCGTCAGGGTCACGGCCTGCCGGGCTTGGCCTGGGAATCGCGGCTGCCGGTGTTCCAGGAAGACCTCGGCAAGGGCGAACGCTTCCTGCGCGCCGACAGTGCGATCAAGGTCGGCATCAACCGCGGCTTTGTCCTGCCGTGCGCGACGCGCGGCGCCTCGACTTTCGTGATGGCCTTCCTGTCGGCGATGGCGACGCCGATCGTACGCCGTTTCGAAACCTGGCTGCCCGACGCCGATGGCGAGCGCCTGACCCGTTCCGGGGGTTTCTGCGAGGCCACCGGCACAGTGCCGGCAGGCGACGGCCACGACTTCATCGAACGTGGCCAGGGCACGCTGGGCCGCGCCGCCTTCACCGGCGTGCCGATGGTCGGCGAGAGCGCCGCCAGCGAACCCGGACTGGTCGGCGCCGCCGCCACCGCTGCCGGGCTTGACGCCGTGGTTGCGGTGCCCGTGCTGCACGACGGCCGGCTGCGCGCCGTCGTCGCCTGGTACTTCTGACACCCTGCCATTCCCAATCTTGCGAGAGAGCTTCGACGATGGATACCAAGACCGTCCTTGAGCCCGGCCAGACCTCCGACGACTTCTCGGCCAGCCCCCGCCTGAAGCTGGTCGTCATCGGCAACGGCATGGCCGGCATCCGTGCGGTCGAGGAACTGCTCAAGCTGGCCCCCGACCTCTACGACATCGCCGTTTTCGGCGCCGAGCCGCACCCCAACTACAACCGCATCCTGCTGTCGCCCGTGTTGTCGGGCGAGCAGACGCTCGAGCAGATCGTTCTCAACCCGCTGCAGTGGTACGCCGACCACGGTATCCGGTTGCACCTGGGCAAGACGGTGGTCGACGTCCAGCGCCGTCAGCGTGTGGTGATCGCCGACGACGGCACGCGCGAGCCTTACGACCGGCTGCTGATCGCCACCGGGTCCAACCCCTTCATCCTGCCGGTGCCGGGCACGGACCTGCAGGGCGTGATCAGCTACCGCGACATCGCCGACACCCAGGCGATGATCGACGCCGCCTTGCGCTACAAGCAGGCCGTCGTCATCGGCGGCGGCCTGCTCGGGCTGGAGGCCGCAAACGGGTTGGCGGTGCGCGGCATGACGGTGACGGTGGTGCACATCGCACCGTGGCTGATGGAGCGCCAGCTCGATGAAACCGCCGGCAAGCTGCTGCAGCAGTCGCTCGAAGCGCGCGGGCTGAAGTTCCTGATCGGTGCGCAGACCCAGGCCTTGATCCCGGATCGCGATGGAAGGGTGATGGCCGTGCAGTTCAAGGACGGCAGCGAGATCCCCGCCGACCTGGTGGTGATGGCCGCCGGCATTCGCCCGAATACCGCGCTGGCCGAGAAGATCGGCCTGCACTGCAGCCGCGGCATCGTCGTCAACGACACGATGCAGACGATCACCGACCCGCGCATCTACTCGGTGGGCGAGTGTGCCGCGCATCGCGGCATCGCCTACGGACTGGTGGCACCGTTGTTCGAGCAGGGCAAGGTCGCGGCAACGCACTTGGCGCAGTTTGGCATCGGCCGCTACACCGGCAGCCAGACCAGCACCAAGCTGAAGGTGACGGGCATCGACCTGTTCTCGGCCGGCAACTTCACCGGAGGGCCCGACTGTGAAGAGATCGTGATGTCCGACCCCTACGGCGGCGTCTACAAAAAGCTCGTCATCCAGAACGACAAGCTGGTCGGCGCCTGCATGTTCGGGGACACCGCCGATGGCAGCTGGTACTTCAAGCTGCTGCGCGCCGGGCGTCCCATCGGCGACATCCGCGACAAGCTGATGTTTGGCGAGGACAACATCGGCGACAGCGGCCACGAAGGCCACAGCAAGGCCGCGGTGATGCCCGACGACGCCGAGGTCTGCGGCTGCAACGGCGTCACCAAGGGCACGATCTGCAAGGCGATCAAGGAGAAGGGCCTGTTCACGCTGGACGAGGTGCGCAAGCAGACCAAGGCCAGCGCCAGCTGCGGTTCCTGCACCGGTCTCGTCGAGCAACTGCTGATGTTCACCGCCGGTGGCGACTACTCGGCAGCGCCGACCAGGAAGGCGATGTGCGGTTGCACCGACCACAGCCATGCCGACGTGCGCCAGGCCATCGTCGAGCAGCGCCTGCTGAGCATCGACGAGGTCTACAGCGCGCTCGACTGGCGCACGCCCAACGGCTGCGCGAGCTGCCGGCCGGCGGTCAACTACTACCTCATCAGCAGCTGGCCCAAGGAAGCGGTGGACGACCCGCAGAGCCGTTTCATCAACGAGCGCGGCCACGCCAACATCCAGAAGGACGGCACCTACAGCGTGATCCCGCGCATGTGGGGCGGCGAGACCAGCGCCAGCGAGCTGCGGCGCATCGCCGATGCGGTCGACAAGTACCGGATCCCGACAGTCAAGGTCACCGGCGGCCAGCGCATCGACCTGCTCGGCGTGAAGAAGGAAGACCTGCCGGCGGTCTGGGCCGACATCGGCATGCCGAGCGGCCATGCCTACGCCAAGGCGCTGCGCACGGTCAAGACCTGCGTGGGCAGCGAGTGGTGCCGCTTCGGTACACAGGACAGCACGCAGATGGGCAAGGATCTCGAACGTGCGATGTGGCGCATGTACGCGCCGCACAAGGTCAAGTTCGCCGTCAGCGGCTGCCCGCGCAACTGTGCCGAGGCTGGTATCAAGGATGTCGGCATCATCGGCGTCGACTCGGGCTGGGAGATGTACGTCGCCGGCAACGGCGGCATCAAGACCGAGGTCGCGCACTTCCTCGTCAAGCTGAAGACCGCCGAGGAAGTGCTGGAGTACACCGGCGCCTTCTGCCAGCTTTACCGCGAGGAAGGGTGGTACCTCGAGCGCACGGTGCACTACGTCAGCCGCGTCGGGCTGGACCACGTGAAGAAGAAGATCCTCGACGACGCCGAGGGCCGCAAGGCGCTGTGGGCGCGACTGCAGTTCAGCCTGGACGGCGAGCCCGATCCGTGGTTCGAACTCGACAAGGCGCAGGTGGACCTGCGGCAGTTCGCGCCGTTA
>ERZ761602.8559-NODE-8559-length-10260-cov-6.428907_pt1 | contig 10260 bp, 9 predicted proteins | sample MGYA00512165_ERZ761602 | MGnify/ENA primary metagenome ERZ761602 (study PRJEB28899, sample SAMN02445085) | bioreactor sludge metagenome | biome: EBPR sludge; isolation source: Thorneside wastewater treatment plant | place: Australia: Brisbane, Thorneside...
TTTTCAGCCAGCAGCGGCGAATCGCAGCCGGGCGCATCGACAATCAGGGCCGCGTCCAGCCCATCGCGCTGCAAGCGGTGAGGGGTCAGCGTCGCGGTCGTGTCCGGCAGCGTGTCGGTCGCGGCGACCAAGCGCCCGAACAGCGCGTTGATCAGGCTCGATTTGCCCGCGCCGGTCCGGCCCAGAACCAGGATGCGGAGCGGTTCGCCGGGCCGGTCGGCGGCGACCTCGGTTTGCCGCATATCGGCTTGCGAGGTCTCGGTCGGTTCGGCGGTCGGCTCGGCGTCGCTCAAGGCCAGCCGGCCGCTGTACAGGTCGATGGCGTAGTAGCCGACCTTGCGGACGTATTCTCGCAGCAGCCAGCGATGCAGCTCGGTCCAGGCGACGCCGTAACCGCGATCGCGCAACTGCCCCCAGATTTCGCTCAGCAGGGCATTGGCGGGATTGATGACCAGCCGGCCGGCGCGATACACGTTCGAAACGCGCTCGGCGAATGCTTTCCAGCGCCAGACGCGGAGCAGATCGCCGACGGTCAAGCGATGGCTGAACGGGATTTGGCCGGCGATGGTGGCGCGCAGATCGCGGCTGGCCCGCTCGACGATCAGCAGCGCGTGCGGCACGGTCAGTTCCAGCAGCGGTCGCTCCGCGTGCGGGTGATGGTGGCGCGCGACGGTTTCCAGCGCCGTTTGGCCGAGCGACCAGAGCCGGCCCCCGTCGTCCAGCGGCCAGTCTTCCGGCCGCACCGTCTCCGCCAACCGCTCGACCTCGGTCCAGGCGCTCTCGGCTTTCGGCGGCCAACGGGGGTCGGGGCCGGTCGCCGCCTCGGCCAACGAGCGCCGGTCGCGACGCCGCAACCAGGCTTGCAAACCGTACCCGGCGGCGCTGCACGCCACCATCGACAGCAGCCACCACCGCAACGCTTCGGCCTGCCACAGCCAGAACGCGCCGAGCGGCAACAGGGCGACGACCGGCAGCGCCCAAAACAGCAGCGCGGCCAAACGCAAGCGGTCGATCCGGCTCAGCAGTCGCTTCACGGCAACCGCTCGCTCCCCTCGCCCTTTTTCTCCCCTCTCTCCTCGGCAGAGGGGTCGGGGGTGAGGGAGAGAGACACCGGGGGTGAGGGCTGCGCTTTCAGGATGCTGGAGCCGACCGCCAAGGCTTCGGCATACACCCGACGGAGCGCCTCCGGCTCGATCGATCCGCCCTGGCGCCGGCCGGCGAAGTAGAAACCGGCGGCCTTGCCGAGCGCGTAGGTGGTCGCGCCGCTGGCCGTGGCGCCCCACACCGCGCCGAGCGTCTGCCCCCAGCCGGGCACGAGCTTGACGATTTCCCTACCCAGCAAGCGGCCCAGATAGCCCGCGCCGACCCCGGCCCCCAACAGGCCGAGAAACTCGGACACCGCTCGCCGATCCCACGTTTGGCCGTACAGCCTGGCGAGGTCGCGCAGCAGCTTGGCCTGCACCGCCGGCACGCCGGCCAGATCGACCAGCGGCAACGCGCCGACGCCGGCGGCCGCCATGGCGTGGCCGACGATGTGGGGATGCGCGGCGCGGGCGTAGGCGTCGCTCACCCCGGCATCGCCCCACAACATCGCCCGCAACCGCAACGCGGTGATGGTCTCGGCCGCGACCCAAAATGCCTCCAGACCGTAGTGCGACGGCTCCCAGCCGTCTTCCGGCACGGTCAAATCAACCGGCACCCAGCGCACCGGCGCCGATCCCGACAACGGCCCCAAGCGGTGGCGCTGCCCGTTCAGAGCGCGCCCGAGATCGTGGGGCACCTGCGGCGGCAACGGTTCGCGATCGTAGGGGTACGGCACGATATGCCCGCCGCCGGGCGGATAAAGCTCGTGCAAGCCGGTCTGGGCGATCAGCACCGGCCATTCGGGATGGCGGCGGCGCACCGCGCGCAACACCTCGAACACGGCGTCCTGGCGCACGTCGGCCGCTTTCATCACGCCCAGGACCAGATGGGCCTGCGATTCGCAGTAGCGGATATCTTCGGCGGGATCGTAGGCCACCTCGCCCAGGCCGCGCGTGTCGAGAAAGCGCACCAGCGGCGCGGCGGCGGGGAAATCGTAAAACCGGGCGGTGCGGGTGCAGGGCTGAAAGCCGTTGCCGATCTCGGCGGTCTCGCTGCCGGTCAGGGCGCGGATGATCGAGGTCTTGCCGGCCTGTGCCTTGCCCAGCAGCCACAGCACCGGCAGCGGTTGCCGCGCCCGCGCCTCGCGCAGCGCTTCGTCTAGTCGGGCGGGATCGACCTGCGGATTCAGCGACGCTTCGCGCAGCCGGCGCCAGAAATCGGTCAGTTTTGTCATGGGCCTATACTACCGGGCACGCGCGTTCGCGAACATCATCCTCCGGGCGATTTCAGGTGCAATCATCGCGCGATTTCGAGAGCGACGCCCAAAAAAATCGCCCCCATGTCAGCCGGGGGCGATTGCAAATCTTCGCCTTATAGCGATGGTCGTCACCTATATCTTTTTAACCATCAGCGCCACTCGTCGCCATCGTAGCGGTCGCGGCGCGGGGGCGGCGGAGCGAATTGATCCCGGTCGTCGTCCCAGAGCCGGTTGCGGGGCGGCCGAGCGCTGCCGTAGCAGTCGATCACGCCCTCGCGGCACAGCGTTTCCCGCCAAGCGTACTTGAGAAAGATTTGGGCGAACGGCTGCCGCTCGGGATCGAACTCGACGCGCCGCGACGGCGACCACTCGCTTTCGCCGTAGCCGGTGCCGGGCTCCGATTTCCGCGACGATTCGGCCGATGGGGCGGCGTCCGCCGGGGCTCGCATCCCGCGCTGGTTGTTGAAACCGCTGCCGTCCCGACCCTGCGGCCGATAGCGCTCGCTTTCCCGGAACGCCGCCACGGCGATCACGCCCATCGCCGAATAATCGCCCCACGCGGCGGAATAGGAATCGCCGGCGTCGGTGAAATAGAAGCGGTTCACCCGGTTTTTGCCGGTGCGCCACCCCTCGTAGGTCTCCTGCTGATAAGGGCCGAGCACGTACATGCGCTCGTCCGGGCGCAGGTCGGAGCGGGCGCCGGAAATGATGTTGCGACCGTCCACCGCCACCACCACGCCCACGCGCTCGTTGGCCCGGTTGCGAATCCGGATCGAATAGCGCTGGCCGCGCCCAGCCTCCAGATAGGCTTTGTAGATGCCGGGCCGATCCTCTCGCCGCAGCGGGTACTCGGGCAGCGCCCGGCCCCGGTCGCCGATGACTTCCACCTCCACGTCGCCCACGCCCGACCGTTGCGCCCAGCCGGCGGCCGGACTCAGGGCGACCACCGCCGCCGCCAACCACGCTTGCCATCTTTTCATGAAAACCTGCTCCCCATCGATGATTGCCTTGATGATTGCCTTGATGATTGTCGTTCGCCGCGCTCGATTTCGCATCGCTCGTTTCCGGATTTCAGCCTATGAGCGGCTGGCTGAATCCATACTGAATGTTGCGCGGGTGCTCCGAGTCGCCTTCTCCCGAGCGACACCCGTCCACGATTCAGTCCTGATTCATTCTTAACCCGTTAGGCTGTAAGCTAATTCGATTCAACCTTTAAATCTGGAAGCCCCCTATCATGTCCGACAGGTTTCAGCGATCACGACGCTTGGCGCTGATGGCGCTCGCAGGTCTGCTGATCGCCGGCGGCGTGCAGGCGCAAGGCTTTTGGCGCGGCCGGGGTGGCGGCTACGGCGAACCGCCGCCGCGCGGTCGGGATTATGGCCCGCCGCCGCGCGGCCGAGAATACCGCCCGCCGCCCCGCCAGTTCGCCGACCCGGATCGGGCGGCCAACGCCGCGCGGGAAGCCACCGGCGGCCGTGTGCTGGGCGTGCAGGGCGCCGACCGCGACGGCCGACCCGGTTACCGGGTGCGGATCTTGCAGCCGGACGGCCGGGTGCGCAATTTTCACTACGATCCCGACAGCGGCAGAATGCGGGATTGACCGGCTCGACTCTCACCTGAACGGTTTATCATGCGGATCTTGATCATCGAAGACGAGGCCCCCCTGCTGGAGCGGGTGGCCGCCCAGTTGCGCGAACAGGGTTACGCGGTGGACACCGCCGCCGACGGTCGCGACGGCCTGTATCTCGGCCAGGAATACCCGCTGGACGCGGCGGTCGTCGATCTGGGCCTGCCGGACCTGTCGGGCATCGAGGTGATCCGCCGCTGGCGAGCGGCGGGCCGGCGCTTCCCGATCCTGATCCTGACCGCTCGCGGCCGCTGGCAAGATAAGGTCGAAGGTCTGGAAGCCGGCGCCGACGATTACCTGGTCAAGCCGTTCTACGTGGAAGAGCTGCTGGCGCGGCTGCGGGCTTTGATCCGCCGCACCGGCGGCTGGACCCAGGCGGTGCTGGCCTGCGGACCCATCGCCCTGGACACCGGCGCACAGCAGGTCACTCTGTTCGGCCAGCCGGTCGATTTGACCGCTTACGAGTACAAGCTGCTGGAATATTTGATGCTGCACGCCGGCACGGTGATTTCCAAAACCGAGTTGACCGAGCATCTCTACCAGGAAGACGAGGATCGCGACAGCAACGTGCTGGAAGTCTTGGTCGGGCGCTTGCGCCGCAAGCTGGACCCCGAGCGCGACCTCAACCCCATCGAAACCCTGCGGGGCCGGGGCTACCGGTTCCGGCTGGAACGCTCCGCCGGCTGAGCGCCGATGCGCTCGCTCCGGGGCCGGCTGCTGGTCGCCGCCAGCGTGGTGCTGGCCGCTTTTCTCGGCTTGACCGGCCTGACCCTGGACGGCGCGTTTCGCGACAGCGCCCTGGCCTCGGTCCAGAGCCGCTTGCAGGCCCAGCTCTACATGTTGCTGGGCGCCGCCGACCTGGATTCCTTCAGCCGGCTGGCATTGCCCCAAACCCTGCCCGAAGCGCGCTTTTCCACCCCGGATTCCGGCTTGTACGCCGACGTGATGGACAGCCAGGGCAACCTGGTGTGGCGCTCGCCATCGCTGCTCGGCATGGCGCTGCCGTTTTTCCCGGCGGTGCGCAACGCGGGCGAAACCCAGTTCGCGCAGCTCGACGCCTCCGACGACACGCCGCTGTTCGTGATGGCTTTCACGGTCAACTGGGAAACCGGCTCCAACCAGTATCAGCTCTACACTTTCCGCGTGGCCGAAACCCAGTGGGAATTCCTCGATCAGCTCTGGAGCTTCCGCCAGGGCTTGTGGGGCTGGCTGCTGGCCGCGACCTGCGTCCTGCTGGCGGTGCAAGGGCTGATCCTGCACTGGAGCCTGAAGCCGCTGCGCCGGGTCGCGGCCGAGGTCAAGGATATCGAAACCGGCCAGCGCACCGAGCTGAGCGGCGGCTACCCCGAGGAACTGCTGCCGCTGACCGCCAATCTGAACGTCTTGCTCCGGCAGAGCCGCGCCCATCTGGAGCGCTATCGCAACGCGCTGGCCGATCTGGCGCACAGCTTGAAAACCCCCTTGGCGGTCTTGCGCGGCACCCTGGAAAACCGCTCGCCGCCCGAAGAGCTGCGCCACACCCTGGACGAGCAACTGGAGCGGATGAATCGCACGGTGGACTACCAGTTGCAGCGCGCCGCCGCCGCCGGGCGAATCGCCCTCAGCGCGCCGCTGCCGGTGGCGCCGATCGCCCGCAAAATACTGGATTCGCTGGCCAAGGTCTACGCGAGCCGCGCCCCGCGCCTGAGCGGCGAAATCGCGCCCACCACGGTGTTTTACGGCGACGAGGGCGACTTGCTGGAAATCCTCGGCAACCTGGCGGACAACGCCTGCAAGTGGTGCCGGCGGCAAGTGGTGATGCGCGCCTATTCCGCCGACCGCGACGGTCGCGCCGAGCTGGTGGTGGAAGTGGAGGACGACGGGCCCGGCATCCCGCCGGAACAGGCCCCTCTGTTGCTGGGTCGGGGACAGCGGGCCGATCCCACCATCGCCGGGCACGGCATCGGCTTGGCGGTGGTGCGGGATCTGGTCGAGGAAGTCTATTACGGCCGGCTTGACATCGGTCGCGGCTCGCTCGGCGGCGCGCTGGTCCGGGCAAGGTTGCGCTTCCAGGCCAACGGCGGTTGAATCCGGACCATCCGAACCGACGATGACGAGCGGTTCGGGCAGTTTCGCGTTAATCTTGATCGAAACGGCCAAGAGCGACCGCCATGCTGACCATCGCCACCTTCAATCTCTGCAATCTCGGCGCGACCGCCTCCCCGGCGCGGCTCGCCCGCCTCGGCGACATCATCGCCCGGCGCCTGGAAGGGCCGACCATCGTGGCCGTGCAGGAAATCATGGCGGACGGCCCGGCGCCAGCGAACGAGCCGGTTCCGGCCGACGCCTCCTATCGCGCCCTGATCGCCGCCATCGCGGACGCGGACGGACCCCGCTACGCCTACCGGGAAATCCCCCCGCTGGCCGAGCGGGACGGCGGCATGGCCGGGGCCAACATCCGGGTCGGGCTGCTGTTCGATCCGGTGCGGATCGATTTTTCCGACCGGGGCGACGCCGGCCCGGCGGATGGCACCGGCATCCACTTCAGCGGTGACGGCCCTCGCCTGACCCTCAACCCCGGCCGCATCGCGCCGGCGCATCCGGCTTTCGCCGGCGACGACCGCCACCACTGGGCGCCCAGCCGCAAGGCGCTGGCGGGGGAATTCGAGCTGGACGGGCGACGGCTGTTCGTGATCGTCTGTCACTTCAAGTCCATGCGCTCGCTCGACCGGCGGGAGGAAGATTACGCCAAGAAACAGCGCCACGCCCAAGCCGAAGTCGTCCGCGAATTCGCCGCCGATCTGCTGGCGTGCGATCCTGGAGCCGCCATCGTGGTGCTGGGCGATCTGAACGATCTGCCCGGCTCCAAAACCCTCAAGCTGCTCAAGGGCGAGCGATTCCACAATTTGCTGGACGACCAGCCGCGCGGGCAAGGCTACACCCGACGGCACGGCGGCCAGCCGCAGGCTTTGGACCACATTCTGGTCAGCCCGGCGCTGCGGCCTGGCGCGACGGTGCGCATCCCGCACGTCAACAGCGACGGGGCCTGCGGAAACGGGGAGCCGGCCAGCGATCACGATCCGGTATTGGCGCTGCTGCCCGCGTTTACGGCCAAGCGGTGATCGATATCGCCGGCGGGAACGCGCGTTCATTTCACCTCTTTTTTCCCCTCCGGACCGGTGAGGTTTTCGCCACTATCCCCACCACCGCCCGAAACCTGATCGGGGAACGGCTCATACCCCAACGCCTCCGTGATCGCGGGAATCGGTATCAAGCAGGTCGGATCCATGCCGTCCACCAGGATTTTCGACAGGTAGGGACCATTCTGCTGTCCGGATGAATGCTCGGTTTGGTTGCCGATCTTGGCGACCAAACCGTTCGCTTGGCCGGTCATCGGCATCCATCCCGGCGCTTGGCCGATACCTCTGGCGCTGGAATACGTGCTCTGATTGAACGACTCTCCGTTCTTGGAAACAAAAAGGCATTGATCCGGTAAATGACCCACGACTGAAAACATCCCTTGTTTGGCGGTTTTTCCCTCATTGAGCTTATCGAACAAATCGCTGTTATCCTTGCGCACGGCTCCGCAAAACAAGGCTTGAGCTTCGCGCTTTTTTTTGGTGGATTTAATTTTTACTTTTTTTCCTCTTTGTTTTTCAATATAGCGGTTAATCAAATATGCGTAATTATAAACCTCGTGCGTGCTACGGTCAGCCATTTTACCTGTGTTTATATGGCAAATTCCCGTGCCGTCCAGAGAGAGCGAGGGTTCAGCGTTAAACGCCCTCCCGTCCTTCACTTTTTTCAGAGCGACTTTCTCCGTGTCCGAGATCTTGATTTTTGAGGGATTGGCCGGCCCGCCGGTGACATGCTTGCCGATCGCGCTGACGGGCTTCGGCGGCGCGGGCGTCTGGGACCGGGTTCGTGTGGCGATAGTCTCTATAGTCTCTTCTTTCTTGGGCATTTGCGGCACTCCAATTTGATCGCGGGCGGTCGTGCTGTCCGATGAAATGGCTCGAATACATCAAACAGCCGCGCCAAGCGAAATCGAAAGGTTGCGTTTTTTCCGCGCGAGGCGGTTTTGTTGTCGCCTCTCATGGCAGAGAGCGTGCCATGGTCACTCAACTTGATAATACGATTATCTATCAATAGCCTGCCAATCTATCGCGCCATCATTCGGACAATCGGCTGCGACGATAAGCGACAGGCGCCCTCACAACAACAAGATAACTAATTAATATGGATAGTAAATTTGATTCTCAAGACGCTCCTGTCCCCGCTATTTTTGTCGCAGCCTACCGGTCTCAATCGCATCCCGCGCAAACAAATTTTAAAATCTTCGAACAATGGTGATCCGTTTCAAAATGGCCCGGTCAATTTGACCCATCACCGATATTGTCAATATTGCCTGACGCGGTCATTTACCGCTCGGCGGTGCCAAGCGAGCCATCTGACGACCGATCAGCACTCGACCAGCGCCAAGAATATCCGTTCAGGAATCCTTCAGCGAAGCTGTCGTAGAAATGCGCTCAAGACGGAAATCAATGCCCGTTCAGGCATTGTCCGTCGATTCCACAACGTGAAGACAGGAGGGTTTTTCATGAAAAAGACGCTGATGTTTTGCGCGACGACTCTGCTTTGCTCCTTGCTGGCCGCACCGGCAGCTTTCGCCCATGGCTACGATGATGGGAACTTCTACCAAAGCGGGGGACGGCAATACGGCCACCGTCATCACGACCACAAAAAGATAAAATACCTGCGCGCGCAACTGGAGCGAAGCAAGGCGGAGCGCCGGAAAGCCGAATGGGCTTACAGCCAGGCCCGTCGAGTGGGTGATTGGCCCACGATGCGGTTCCAGCAGGCCCGTCTGGATCGTTTGGACCGAGAAATCCGCAAGGATGAATACGAGCTGCGCCGCGCCTACGAGCGCCTACGGTGGGACCACCGCTATCGCCGCGACGCTTGGCGCGACGAGTACAGCTATCACTACGGCCGGTATTGATGGGTGTCGGCCCTGTCAGCCGCTCGGGATCGGCGGCGTGGCCCGGAAAGAAAAAGGGCTTGGATATTCATCCAAGCCCTTGATTTGGCTGGTGGCCAGGGACGGAATCGAACCATCGACACGCGGATTTTCAGTCCGCTGCTCTACCAACTGAGCTACCTGGCCAAATCGCGGGATTCGCGCAAGACGCGCATTTAAGCAACTCGCGCGGAGCGCGTCAAGCGCGCTCACTTCTCGGGCGGCACGTAACCTTCCGGCAACGCCGAACCGGCCCCGAAGAAAAACTGCGCCATTTGCTCTTCCAGGAACTGGCGGGCTTTGGGCTCGAACGGCGTCAGCCGGTATTCGTTGATCAGCATCGTCTGCTGCCGCAGCCATTGCTGCCACGCCTGCTTGGACACGCTGTCGAAAATTCGCTTGCCCAGCTCGCCCGGATAAGGCGGCCGGTCCAACCCCTCGGCTTCGACGCCGAGCTTGATGCAATTCACCATTCGAGCCATCGCGGATTCCTAGTCGTTCGCCAGTTTGCTGGTCAGCGCCGCCAGCAACAGCCGCGCCGGCGCCGGCATGCCCAGATGTTCGAGCCGAGCGGTGTTATACCAGACAAACCGCTCTCCATCCATGACCCGCCCGTCGGCCTCGGCCACCTTGGCTGGTATCGGGGTGATGTCGAGCCGGAAATGGCTGAAATCGTGCCGCAGCGCCCGCCAGGGTGTCTCGACCGTCACCAGCAACCCCAATCGCTCTCGGCACCAAGCCGCGATGTCTGCGTCCGGCGAGCATTCGGGAAAGCTCCACAGCCCGCCCCAGATGCCGGCCGGCGGCCGGCGCTCGAGCAGCACCTCCCCGATGCGGGAGCGCAGCAGCAACATGCGGGTCGAGCGCACCGGCAACTGGCGGCGCGGTTTCGGGCTCGGGTAGTCGGCCTCTCGGCCCCGCGCGCGCGCGATGCAGGCGTCGGCCAGCGGACAGGCGAGGCAGCGCGGTCGGCGCGGCGCGCAGATCAGCGCGCCGAGGTCCATCATCGCCTGAGTGTAATCCGCCACTCGCTCGGTCGGCGTGTAGCGCTCCGCCAGCTCCCACAGCGCCGCCTGCACTTTCGGTAGACCCGGCCAGCCCTCGACCGCCGCGAACCGCGCCAGTAACCGCTTGACGTTACCGTCCAGAATCGGCGCCCGCCGCCCGGTCGCGAGCGCCAGAATCGCGCCAGCCGTCGAGCGGCCGATGCCCGGCAGGGTTTGCAGCGCGGCCAAATCCGACGGCAGCGCGCCGCCGTGCCGGTCGCGCACGATCCGCGCGGCCCGGTGCAGG
>ERZ761602.8560-NODE-8560-length-10260-cov-5.204214_pt1 | contig 10260 bp, 11 predicted proteins | sample MGYA00512165_ERZ761602 | MGnify/ENA primary metagenome ERZ761602 (study PRJEB28899, sample SAMN02445085) | bioreactor sludge metagenome | biome: EBPR sludge; isolation source: Thorneside wastewater treatment plant | place: Australia: Brisbane, Thorneside...
AATCTACACCATCCGCGATTACGACGTCAACGACGACAAGACCAAGTCGGAGCTTTCCAGCAACGCTCTTTACACCACCCTGACCGCAGTGATCCGTTCCTACGAGCAGGTACATACGATCAACGCCACCCGGCGTGGCCTCGACATGATCATCGGCACCAGCCGCAGGCTGATGGCCCGCCATGGTACGCGGGAGTTCGCGGCCGGAATCATCACCCAGATCGCCGACCTCCTCGGACTCGAACCGGAAGGCATCGTCTGCACACGTGACCAGTTGCATGACCGGTTGCCGCCGGTCATCATCGCTGCCATGGGTCGCTTCACCCGCTGCATCGACCAACTGCTGGCCGAAGTCACCGAAGCGCAGGTCGTCGCCGCTCGCGAACGTGCCCTGCGAGAACTCCGTTGCGATTACGACGACGGGGCAAGCACGCGGTTCTTCGGGGCGGAATCCGGCCATGACATGGCGCTCCATCTCGCAACCGGTGTGCCGCTCGACGGGACCGGGCGCCGCCTGCTCGAGGTCTTCCGCGCAAACATCACGGTCGGCCTGGACAATGTGGTCCTCTTCGAGCATCTCAAGGATCAGCTACTGCACGTCTCGAACCGCCTCGCCTTCGTCCGGGCCGTCGATGCGGCAATCGCTGTCGGCCGCCTGCCACCTCGCACGCGTGGCCGGCGACACCTTCGGCGTGCTCGGTGCCGATGGTGACCTGGGTCCGGAGCATCTGCGGGACATCTTCCGTCGACCGTTTCTGATCGACGGTGTTGAACACGGCATCTCTGCCACCATCGGGTTGCTGCGGCTGGCACGAGGCGGACGGTGACGGCGCCGATGCCGTCAAGGCGGCGACCATCGCGCTCAACCAAGCCAAGTAGGAGCTGCGCGGCGAGCACTCCTACTACACGCGTGAAATGGAAAGGATAACCCTTGGCCGCGTTCTGCTGCTGCGGGACCTGCGTGCCGCCTTCGAGCGTGAACGTCTGTTCGTGCTCTACCAGGCGCAGGTTGAACTGCAGTTCGGCGAACAGCGCCTGCTGGCAACGATCGGGCAGACACCCAACGTCGCCGTGCAATGGTACGACGGAAACGGCCGAGTGGTGATGTGGAACCGGGCATCGGAACGGATCTATGGCATCCCGCGCGAACAGGCCATCGGCGGCACGCCGGACCAGCTCGCTTTTACCGAGGCGCAGGCAGCCGCGTTCACTGCGGTACTGGCGGATGCGGCACAAACTGCTCCGGTGGGGCCCTACGAGTCAGGCTTCATCCGTCCCGATGGCAGCGCCGGTGATCTGTTATGCACCACGTTCAACATCCCTGGCGAGGCAGGCAGCCCGTGCTTTGTCTGCATGGCCATAGACATCACGGAGCAGAAGCGGGCCGAGCGCTCATTGCTCGAACTGAATGCCACGCTCGAGGAACGAGTAAAGGAACGGACCGACGAACTGACCCGGGCCAACGAGGAACTGGTGCAGGCGCTGGACACCTTGCAAAGGGCGCAAAGCGAGCTGTTTCGCACCGAGAAACTGGCGGCGCTCGGCTCGATGGTGGCCGGCATCGCGCATGAACTGAATACGCCGATCGGCAACTGCATGCTGGCGGTCACCGCGCTGGACGGCCACAACACCACCTTCCGGGGTGAATTCGAAGTCGGCAACCTGCGCCGCTCGAGCCTGGAGCGCCACCTCAAGGACAGCCGAACGGCAACCGACATTCTGCTGCGCAATCTGCAGCGGGCGGGCGAACTGATCCGCAGCTTCAAGCAGCTGGCCGTCGACCAGACCAGTACCCAGCGCCGTACGTTCCGGCTCGACCAGTTGATCGACGAGATCCTGCTCACCATGCAACCCACCTTGAAGACCTGGTCATTCGCGGTTGTGGCCGACATCGAAGCAGAGATCTGGCTCGACAGCCACCCTGGCCCGCTCGGCCAGATTGTCACCAACCTGGTCAACAATGCCGTCATCCATGCCTTCGCGGAACGCACCGAAGGAAGCATCCACCTTATTGGCAGACGCATCGCCACCGATCAGGTCGAGCTCGCGGTCGACGACGACGGCATTGCCCCCCAACACCTCGAGCGGGTTTTCGATCCCTTCTTCACCACCCGTCTGGGACAGGGTGGCAGCGGCCTGGGTCTGAGCATCGTACACACCCTGGCAACACGAGTGCTCGGCGGCCGCATCGGGGTCGAAAGCACCCTGGGGGCCGGCACCCGCTTCACCCTGGAACTGCCGCGCTGCACACCGGCGGCGCGCGACGAGCAAAAGGTCGCGCTCGACCCGGCAGTGTGCGTTTCATCACCGCCAGGACTGGCTGGCCAGAGAGTTGCCGGTGAACCCCGTCACGCCATCGATCCGAGTGCTGCTTGATTGACTGGCAGCGCGCCAGTCGGCGGGCGGAACTGCGCTGCCGGCGCGATACAGAGCACCGAGTTCCTGCTCGCCGACCTCGGCCAGCGACAGGTCGAACGCCACCCGCCCCTGCTTCAGACCGATCACCCGCTCGGCCAGCAACGGCAGCAGCACGGGGTTATGCACGACGCTGATCAACGTCGCCCCGCGCGCGGCCCCGGCCAGCAACCGGCATATCTCGGTCGCCGCCAACGGATCAAGCGCGGCGGTCGGCTCATCGGCCAGAATCAGGCGTGGCCGCTGCAGCAGGAGACGGGCGATCGCCACTTTCTGCCTCTCGCCGCCCGACAGCCTGTCGGCTCGCCTCGGCGCGTGCGCCTGGAGACCGACGGCCTGCAAGGCGGCTTCGGCACGAGACACTTCCTCTGCCGGGAAACAGCGCATCCAGCCGCGCCAGCCGGCGACACGGCCAAGCGATCCGATCAGCACGTTCTCCAGTGCCGTCAGCCGAGCAACCAGAGGCACCCCCTGCACAACCTGACCGACCTCGCAGCGCAGATTGCGCAACCGGGCGGCAGGCAAGGGGTCGGCCAGCGCCCGGCCGAGCACCTCGACGGAGCCCGCCGCCGGGCGCGTGAAGCCACTCAGCAGGCGCAGCAAGGTCGTCTTGCCAGAGCCGTTGTGCCCGATAATGGCAATCCGCTCGCCCTGGGCTACCTGCAACTCGTCGACCTCGAGCAAAGTCCGCTGGTCTGCTGCCCGGCAGACCAGCCCGCTCAGGGCAACCGCGCGCGCGACGGGGTCGCCGTTCAAAGCAGTGCCTTGCGGATCCGCCGGCTCATGGCATCGAAGGAGGCGACGAGCAGGAAGACGACGAGCAGGACGGTCGACAGCCTCCCCCATTGAAAGAGCGCGGTGGCTTCGGAGATCAGCAGGCCGAGTCCGCCGGCACCGATGATGCCGAGGATGGTTGAATCGCGGATGTTGAATTCCCAGACATACAGGTGACTGGAAACGAATTGGGGGAGGACTGCGGGCCAGATGGCGTTGAAGAACACCTGAACCGGGCCGGCGCCGACGCTGCGCACGGCGTCGATGGCGGCCATGTCCAGAGTCTCGATCGACTCGGCGAAGAGCTTGCCGTAACTACCCAGCGAATGCAGGGCGATCGCCAGGATGCCCGCAGTCGGCCCAAGACCGACGATGCCGACCAATACCAGTCCGAAGACCAGCGTATGAATCGCACGCGCCACGTCGAGCACGGCCCTGGCCAGCCAGGCCAGCGGCCGCGGTACGGCAAGGTTGCGCGCACTCAGAACGGCGAGCGGCAAGGCCAGCAGTGCGGCGAGCAGAGAGCCCAGCGTGGCGATGCGGATGGTCGTCCAGGTGGCCTCGGCCAGCCCGGCCAGATAGCCACGCTCGACCTCCTGCCGATTCTCGACGCGCAGCAGACTGCCGTCGTCGCTGCGGTATTCCAGCCACGGATTGCCGAACCAGGCATCGATGAAGCTCGGACGGGCGAACTCCACCGCCGTTTTCGCCAGGTTGGCCAGCGGATTGCGCCCGAGCGACAGCTCGCCTTCGCCCGCCAGCGATGCGAGGCAGGCGACCACCAGCAGCGCATAGGCCAGAGTCAGGGCAGGAAAGCCGAGGCGGCCACCAAGGCGATCGGCCCGGCTGCCGGAGAACGCCAGCCAAGACATTACCTGGCCTGCAGCTTGCCGATGGCCAGCCCGGCATCGCGGATCGGTTTGTAGAAGCTGTTGTCGCGGCTGACAAAACCGGTGTAATGGGGCGGCAGCAGGGCCGGATTGGCCTTCAGTGCGTCGGCCACATCGACCAGCGCGGCCTGCAGACGGGTGACGAAAGCCTGGTCGGCGTAGAGCGCCCGGCTAACGGCGACCGCGTCGTTGGGCAGGGGAGCCGATTGCCAGAAGATGCGCGATTGCTCGGCCTGGATCAGACCCTGTTCGATCATCGCGTTCCGGTTGCGGTTGTAATCGGCGCCGGCATCGAGTACTCCCTGAGTGACCTGGGTTTCGATCGCCTGATGCCGGGTGTACAGGATCTTGGTGAAATAGGTCTCTGGATGGATTCCCTGGGTCATGAAGTAATGCAGCGGGATCAGGTAGCCCGAGGTGGAACCCTTGTCGCCGAAGGCGAAGGTCCGCCCCTTGAGGTCGGCGACCGTCCTGATGCCCGAAGCGGGATGCGTGATCATGATCGCGTAATACTCCGGCCTGCCATCGTAGAGGATGGTGGCGACCGCCTGCGCACCCGCCTCGTTATTGGCCAGCACGTAACCCCAGGGTCCGAGCAGGGCAATGTCCGTTTCGCCGTTGGCCAGCGACTTGGCCAGTCCTTCCCAGCTATCGACAGTACGTAGTTCGACCGGGCGATCGAGCCGCGCCGCCAGGTAACCGGCAAGCGGCCGGTAAGTGGCATCGTTCCTGTCCTTGTCCGGCTGGAAAAGGCCGACGCCGAATTTCAAGGGTGGCCCGCCGGCCAAGGCAGCATGCGACAACAGCAGGCTGAACAGGAGAGCGAAAAGGTGGCCGAAGCGTTTCATGGCAGATCCCGGTTGACGAAAAGACAACGCGGCGCAGAATCATGCGCCGCCACGGTGTGCTGGCTTGGTCGAGACGACTGCCTGATTCCTTACAGTCGGCATCCCGAAATCGGGTCCTGCGGGTTCCCGCAGCAGTTCGACATGATGACAATCGAGGAGAGAGTTACACCGCTCGCCTGGCCACTTCATGGTTGCTCCTTGATTGAATTGAAAAATATCTGGCCGGCACCACCGGACGCGCGCAGCAGCGGGTTCAATCGCCGCCGCACCCTCCTCCACCACAGCCGTCGCTCGACGACGAGTCGCCATCTCCGCCGCCACAACCGCCGCCGCAGCCAATGTGGCCAGCACAGAAGCTGCTGGTTGCAGCATTCTGCGCCGCCGCCAGACAGTCGAGCCGATAGACGAAGCCGCCGCTGATGCCGAGCATGGCGTCGAGGCTGAACAGCAGGGGCATCGACTTCGGCAGGCGCGGGTCGATCCCGTCGCGCTGGCAGGCCAGCCGCCAGGCACGCCTGATGCTCTCCGGTGCATCGGTCGGTGCACGCATCGCTTCGGCCGGCGTGTGATGCAGGAAGCGTCCCAGCCCCTGCCGACAGAACTTCTGATACTGGCGGGTGAACAGGATGAATTCGTGCCAGGCGTCGTCTACCACCTGCGAGGGCATCGCCACCAGGCGATTCCGGGCCACACGGCAGAGCTGGAAGTAATCGCGCAGCCCCTCGAAAACCAGCGCCCTCTGCGCGTCGTTCAACTCCGGCCGGCGCGCCGCCAGACGCCGGTCGAGCAAGCTGGCGTAGGGATAGCGGTCGATGAAGCCTTCGCGCTGCCTGAACAGGGCACGCCACCAGAGAATCGCCGCGACGACCAGTCCGACGAAGAACAGCACGATGATCAGCTTCATCTGCCTTCCCCGGCCCGCCGCTTCAGACGTTGCTGAAACACAGGTACTTGAACTCGAGAGACTCGTCGATCCTGTGTTTCGATCCTTCGCGGCCAATTCCCGACTGCTTGACGCCACCGAAGGGCGCCACATCGCGCGAGTAGAAGTAGGCGGCAAGCCCGAATTCGGTGTCGTTGGCCATGCCGACCGCCTGCGCCTCGTCGCCGAACCTGAACACCGGCGCCACTGGTCCGAAAGTCTCCTCACGCGCGACGCGCATGCCCGCCGTCTCGCCGGCCGCCATCAACGGCACTGCGGCGAGGGTGGTACCGGTCGCCGGGTCACGCACCGCGAAAGGGCGGGCATCATCGGCGGCCTGCCAGCGACCATCCAGGTAGCACAGCGAGCGCAACAGGCGCGGATCAGCCAGTTGCATGGCGTATCTCCCCGAAACCTCGAAAACTGCAGTTTATACTGTGCACCATGCGTGTCCATCTGCTGATCGCCTGCACCATCGCCCTGCTTCTGGCCGCCTGTGCCAGCCAGCCACCGACGCCCGGACGCCCGGCACAGGCGTTGCCCGACCGTCCGCCGGGCAACGAGAAAGCGCACGACGTGGTGCTCTTTGCGCTCAGCCTGATCGATACCGGCTACCGCTTCGGCGGCAAGAATCCTGAAGCCGGTCTCGACTGCAGCGGCATGGTGTCCTACATCTACGGCCGTGCGGCCGGCATCAAGGTAAGCGGCAGCGCGGCAGACATCGCCCGCCGCGGACGTCCGGTCGAACGCAGCGGCCTGCGCCCCGGCGACCTCGTCTTCTTCAACACGCGCAACGCCTCGTTCTCGCACGTCGGCATCTACATCGGCGACGATCGCTTCGTCCATGCGCCGTCGGGCAGCGGCCGCGTGCGCATCGACCAGCTCGACACGCGCTACTACGCGCAACGTTTCGAGACGGCAAGGACCTTCTTCGACTAGGCCCCACGCGCCTAATCGTTGCGCAACTCGACACGCCCCTCGAAGACACGCACCCGGTCGCCCTTGCGCACCGCCGGCTCGTCGTACTGTTCGATGAAAGCGAAGCTGCCGTCCTCATGGCGCACGGTCACCACATAGGTCGTCACCGGCGCATTGACGTTGCGTGCCTCCTCGACCACGTTACCGGTGCCGATGATCGGCGTGCTCACCAGACTGGGAGCCAGCGCCGGCGCCGGATTGCGCCGCCGCGCTCCCTCGTGCGTCCGGGTGCGAATCGCCGTCACCACACCGCAGGTTTCGCAGGGCCCGCTGCGCTGCTCCTCGAGCAATTCGCGATAATCATCGTCGCCGCTCGGCAGTTTCAGATGGGTCTGCGCCAGTGACGCCGGGTTAACCGCAAAGATCAGCCAGATGGCCGCGAGCATTCTTGCACGCTGCATGACACGCCCTCCTCCACACGCCTTCTTCCCCTGCCGCCACGCAAGCGCGTGCAGCCCCGTCGGCCCGCGATCTTAGCACCAGCAGAGTCGCCGCCACCAGAGCGCTAAAGCGCGCTAATATCCGTTGCTCCGCCATCAGGCGATCCCGCGGGCGCGCGACCACCCCTCGAAAGGCTGATCATGGACCCCAGATCATTCGTTTATTCCGCGGTACTGCTGCTCATCGTCGCCTCGATGGCCGTCGCCGTGTTCCGGCATTTCGGCCTGGGGTCGATCCTCGGGCTGCTGGTGACCGGCATCATCGTCGGGCCGCATACCCCGGGACCCTTCATCACCACCGAGGTGGACGACGTGCGCCACTTCACCGAACTCGGCGTCGTTCTGCTGCTCTTCCTGATCGGCCTGGAAATGAAGCCGCGCCGTCTGTGGGACCTGCGACGCACGCTGTTCGGGCTGGGATCGCTGCAGATCCTCGTCTCGGCGGCGGTCATCGCCCTCTACATGAAGCTGTTTCTGCCCGGCTGGCCGGCAGCAATCCTGATTGGCGCCAGCTTCGCTTTGTCGTCCACCGCCTTCGTCATCCAGATGCTCAGGGATCAGGGTGAAATCGCCAGCCGTCACGGGCAGACCGCTTTCGCCATACTGCTCATGCAGGACCTGGCGGTAGTACCACTGCTCGCCCTGGTGCCGGTGCTCGCCGACAGTGGACCACTGCCCAAGGAAATGCCGCTGCTCAGGCAGATCGCGGTGGCAGTCGCCATGGTCGGTCTGGTGATCGTCATCGGCCGCTACCTGGTACCGCGGCTGCTCGATCGACTGGCCCGCCAGAACAATCGCGAGGCATTTTTCCTCACCGCAATGGCGGCCGTTCTCGCCGCTGCCTGGGCGATGGATCTGGCCGGCATGTCGATGGCCCTGGGCGCCTTCCTGATGGGCATGATGCTCTCGACCTCACGCTACAGCATGCAGATCGAGGCCACGCTGGAACCACACAAGGGCTTGCTGATGAGTCTCTTCTTCGTCGCCGTCGGCATGTCGGTGGACGTCGCGGCGCTGGCGCAGCACCCGTTCCAGTTCGCCCTGCACGTACTGGTCATCATCGGCATCAAGGTGGCGGTGCTCTACACGCTCTGCCTGCTGTTCGGTACCGGCCGCAGCACGGCGGCGCGCGTCGCCTTCATGCTCTCGCAGGGCGGCGAGTTCGGTTTCGTGGTATTCGGCGCGGCCAAGGCGCTGGGCGTCATCGACGATCTGGTGTTCGTCATGGCCGTGGCGGTGATCTCGCTGAGCATGCTGCTCACCCCGGTACTGGTCAAGCTGGGCAACCGCCTGGCCCAACGCCTGGCCAGCGAGCCGGCCGGCGTGCACCAGCGCTTCCAGTACCCCCCGGAAGGCGAGGACAATGCCCCGCGCGTGCTGGTCGCCGGCTACGGCCGCGTCGGCCATACGGTGGGAACGATCCTGGCCAGCACCGGCATTCCCTACGTCGCCTTCGATAGCGATGCGGAGCTGGTCGCCAAGTGGCGCAGCGAGGGCCATCCGGTATTCTACGGCGACATCGGCAACCCGGAGCTGTTCGGCAGCGGCTCGTTGCAGCGTGTCGAACTGGTGGTGCTGACCATCGACGACCGCCACGCCGCCGTCCGCGCAGCAACACTGATTCGCGCACAGGCGCCGGAAGTGACCATCGTCGCGCGCGCCCGCGACCTCAGCACCTGCGACGCACTGCTGCGGGCCGGGGTCAGCCAGGCCTTTCCCGAGACGCTCGAGGCAAGCCTGCGACTGGCAGCCGAAAGTCTCGAAGCGCTGGGCATTTCCTCCGAGGAAACCGGCATGCTGCTGCACGGCGTGCGCAGCACCGACTACGCCCTGGTACGCAACGGACCGGAAGCAGCGCCGCACACGCCGCCCGAGACACCAGCCTGAAGACACGCCAGTGGCGGCTGGCGACCTGCCCGTTTCCCGTTGCGACCGAACCGGCATCGGCAACTGGAAAGCGCGCTAATATGCACCTGATTTCCGCTCGAACACCTTGTCGCCGGACATGCTGCACGACACCCTCCCCATCCGCTACGTCGAACCCGTCTACCGCCCGCCGAGCGAAGCCGAATCGCTCATCCTGCCGCTCACCGATGGCTGCTCGTGGAATCACTGCACCTTCTGCGAGATGTATACCGCGCCGCAAAAGCGCTTTCGCGCACGCGACGAGGCGGAGGTCATGGAGAACATCCGGCATGCTGGCGAACGCTTCGGCAACGAGATCCGGCGCGTCTTCCTGGCCGACGGCGATGCACTGGCATTGCCCACCCGTCGCCTGCTCGCCGTCCTCGACGCGATCAGGACCCACCTGCCGGCGGTGCGCCGCGTCGCCAGCTACTGCCTGCCACGCAACCTGCGGCGCAAGTCGGTCGACGAACTGCGCGAACTGGCCGCTACCGGCCTGTCGATCGCCTATGTCGGCGCCGAATCGGGTGATGACGAAGTGCTGGAGCGGGTCAACAAGGGCGAGACCTTTGCGTCCACGCTTGAGGCGCTCGACAAGCTCGGCCAGGCCGGCATCAGACGCTCGGTGATGATTCTCAACGGCCTCGCCGGGCCCGAATTGTCACTCCGCCACGCCGATCACTCGGCGCGTCTGGCCAATGCCACGCAACCCGAATATCTGGCGACCCTGGTGCTCAGCCTGCCGCTCGGCGAGCAGCGCTTCCGCAACGCTTTCCCGGGCTGGCGGCCACTCGACCAACGCGAACTGTTCGTCGAAATGGAACGTTTCCTCGAACGTCTGGAACTTGCACGCACGGTGTTTCGCAGCGATCACGCCTCGAACTGGCTGGTGCTCAAGGGAATGCTCGGTGCCGACAAGCTGCGCCTGTTGCAGCAGGTACGACAGGCGATCGCCCACCCGCAAGCGGCACCGCTACGCCCGGCCTGGGCGCGGGGGCTGTAGGTGACGGCCGATTACAGGGCATGTGCGGATCTGATCCGCCAGGCCGACGGGCTGCTGGTCACCGCCGGCGCCGGCATCGGCGTCG
>ERZ761602.8561-NODE-8561-length-10258-cov-5.985298_pt1 | contig 10258 bp, 14 predicted proteins | sample MGYA00512165_ERZ761602 | MGnify/ENA primary metagenome ERZ761602 (study PRJEB28899, sample SAMN02445085) | bioreactor sludge metagenome | biome: EBPR sludge; isolation source: Thorneside wastewater treatment plant | place: Australia: Brisbane, Thorneside...
TAGGTGACCGGAGCGGTGCCGTGCCGGTCGGGCGAGCCGTAGGTGAGCACCATGCCGGGGCAGAACTGCTCCAACCCTTCCTGACAGTGGCGACAGGTGTGGTCCGAGTCCACCAGACAGCCGACGCCGACCAGATCCCCGGCCTGGTACCGGGTGACGGCGGACCCGACCCCGGTCACGCGCCCGACGATCTCGTGGCCGGGCACGCAGGGGTAGACCGCCGGCATGACCTCGTGCCACTCGTCACGGGCGTAGTGCAGGTCGGAGTGGCAGATGCCGCAAAACAGAATTTCGATCCGCACGTCCCGCTCGGTCGGGTCGCGCCGGGGAATGGAAGCGGACGCCAGCGGGGATGTCTTGCTGGCAGCAGAGTAAGCCTTCGCTTTGAACATGGTGTCATCCTCCTATCTATAAAGCCAAGCAGGCCATTCTAGAAATGCGCGCCAATAACGCAAACAAGTCGTTGCGGACGGGTTTTTACCGTCCAACGGCGGCCGCAGAAGGCTTTGGCCTCAAAACGCGCTATCGGCCGCTCCGGTTCACAGCATGGTCGCGCATCTACGTGAGTGGCAGGGTGCGCCGTCCGTATAGTACTGTTGCAGTCTTTCGACTTCGATCACGGTAGTGCCAGCGATCACTTCACCTCGCAGGGAGATGCCAAACACGACACGCTCAGCCGCATCTCTGCCGGAGCGCAGCGGAGGCAGAGACATCGGCTTGAGCATCTTGCCGGGGATCATTTGCGGTGACTACTGGCTTGCGCGGCGGGAATGAAACGATACGCTCAGGATGCTTGGCCTGTTTTGCCATCAAGTCTTCAAAAATGGCATCAATATCATAGTTGAACTGACGCGAGTATTCATCTCTGATGGCTCGCGTCTCCGCGACGATAGGGTCTTGCCACATTGTATTCAGTCCTCCATAAGCTCGAGCGGGGTGCAGATGACGGGAGGTTCGTAGCCAAGCGCCCTGCAAGTGGCCTCGATCTTGGGTCGAGTATGCGCATTGGCAATATGGGTACAGTTCCAGGTAAGCAAATATTCGACACCGTTCACCGCAGCAAGCGCTATGTGATAAGCATCTGCTTCTGCTTTCTGCGGAAGCGCGTGGCTATCGATCAGGGCCCCGGTCACGGAGGGCCGGCGTCGAGCGAGAATTAGATCGCGCTCGCTAGCAGTGGTAAACTGGTCAGACTTCTGGTCAGCGAGGTTTTTCGCATGAAAACTTGGCCGGTTCAAGACGCGAAGGCGCGGTTCAGCGAGTTTCTGGAGCGTTGCTTGGTCGAAGGTCCCCAGATTGTGACAAAACGCGGCGCGGAGACAGCGGTGCTCGTGCGGGTGGACGAATGGCGTCGGCTACAGGCCGCCGCGCGTCCGAGCTTGAAGCAACTGCTGCTGTCTGAGGGTGCCCGTGCAGCGATTCCCGTGCCGCAGAGAGGAGCCGCGCGGCGGCGCGGGCTCCCGACGCTGGATTGACCTGTGTACTTGCTGGACACCAACGTCGTTTCGGAACTCAGAAAGCCGCGCCCTCACGGAGCGGTTGTCGCCTGGATCGCGTCCGTCGCGGATGTGCACCTGCACCTCTCGGCCGTGACGATTGCCGAGATCCAAGCGGGGATCGAGATCACCCGCGATCAAGATGAGGCCAAGGCTGCGGAGATTGAGGCGTGGCTTGATCTGGTTGCGGCGTCATACAACGTCTTGCCCATAGACGCGATAACTTTCCGAGCATGGGCCAAGCTGATGCATCGCCGTTCAGAAACGTTCTACGAGGACGCCATGATTGCCGCGACGGCTCAAGTCCATAATCTGATCGTCGTCACGCGGAACGTCGGTGATTTCAGGTCTTTTGGGGTGACCGTCTTCAACCCATTCAGGGCGACGCCCGAGGGCACCTGAAAAGCTGCGATACGTGGACCGCGCGGCCCGGCATTTGCCGTAACCGGCAGCGAAAAGCGGATCGACGAAAGCGTACCGCTTTTCACTGTCCGCGTTGATGGCGTTGTTATCGAGCATTTTTTGCCCCGGCTTCAACTAAAGTAGCCATTGCTTCCGATTCCGGAAAACCGCTTTCCTTCAGACCTGAAACCACACCCATCTGATTTTGGGTCGATTGGTTCTGACTGGCTTTCCATTTTCCAAGCAATTTCGTGATGACCATTTCTACACCCACTATGGCCGCCATAATTTTTTCGACGTATTCTGGGGGCGCGTCGGAGACTGCCCACGGTTCCGGGAAAAATGCCTCATTATGGTCGGTAAGAGCCTCCAATTGCGCACGCAGCCACGACGCATTGTCTACGACGCGCAGAAAACCATAAGCATGCACGACCGCATAATTCCAAGTGGGCACGACTTTTCCGGTTTCCTTCTTTGTTGCGTACCACGAAGGGGTGATGTACGAATCGGGACCATGGAAGATGGCTAATGTTTCGATGCCATCCGCAATTTCGCCCAACAACGGATTGGCTCGGGCAATATGGCCCCGCAACGCGCCATAAGGTGATGGCGATTCAGACAAATGTAGTGGAATGTGATTGGCGTTTAGCCCGATTGACGAGTGTGTGACCAGAGTGGCCAACGGATACGCACGGATAAGCTCGTACATAACGTTCACTCTCACTTCTTCAAATTGCTTGGGGATATGCACGTTTTATCCTTTACCAGCTAACGGGGCGGCGGATCGCATCCGCCGCCCCGTTGTCGTGGGCGCGAAGTATCCGCGACAACGTAAAGCTAAGCCGCGACGCAGGAGGCGCGAAGCGCCGAGTGCGGCGTCGGCTGCAGCGGTTTGTTAGGCGTTCCTCGAATTCAAAATTACCGCTTCATATATTTGTCGAGAAAGCTCAGAGCCTCCTCGGGCGTGCGCCCGAACCAGTTGTAGCCGTCCTTAAACCGCCGCGTCGTGCCATCGATCCAAATCAGTTCCTTTTCCTTGCTCCCCAACAAGTCGAATGTCTTCTGACCGTCTTCGGGGTTCTTAATCCATGCGTCTTTGAGAACCTGCCACATCAGCACGGGCATCGTGACACTGGCCGCCCAGAGGTACCCGCCCATATCGGCAGCAGGGAATCCGCCCAGTTTCAAGAGTTCCAGGTCGATGAGCTCCTGATATTGAGTTACACCCTGCAATTCCGAGAATGCTTGGAAGACTGACGACATGTTTGGGACGAGGGGACTGCACATGCACAACACATTCTTGAACATCTCGGGATGTTTGGTGATCGCTGCGTATTGCGAGATACCGCCTAGGCACTGGCTGAACAGCGCGACCTTCATCTTGCTGAGACGGGGGTGATTATCAACGAACTTTTTCACACCCACGCAGTCTCGCCATTCCCACTGGCCAATGCCACAGACGCCGTTGTTCGCCGCACCGCTGTTGCCATGGTTACGGAAGTCGTAGGTCAGCACGTTGTACCCGGCGTCGGTCAGGTGCTTGTATTGAATCACGAAGTCGATTTCGGCATCGTCGAAGTTGCTCCACGGCTCACCGAAGTGCCCCGGATACCCAGCGCGGCACATTGGCAGGGCGTGATTGAAGATCACCAGCTTATCGCTTTCGCCACCCTTTGCGGGGATATACCAGGCTTCGAGCGGAGTGCCGTCATTCGACGGGATGACGAGGTCGTGCCATCCTTTCATGCCGTATTCGTCGGGCGTCTTGAATATGAAGCTGCGCGGTGTTTTGACGATGCCAGCGAGGCCTTTGACTTTCGCGTAGTCATATTCAGAGATGGTCTTGAGTTGCTCTAAGGCCTTGGCCATTCGTTCTTTGGATATTCTACTCATGATTTTCCTCCTGGTTGTGTGTCTAGTTTAACGCGTGTGTGCAAACGCCTAACGGGGCGGCGGATAAGCCGCGACAGGCGGTAAAGCCGCAGGCTTTTCCGGCCGGCGTCGGTTTGATCCGCGTGGTTGTGCGGCGCTTCGCGCCGCACAACCACACGAATCGCGATCACATCTAAATTCACCAGCCTTCGTGGCTTTTCGCGCAGATTCGGTGAAATGATAAGTTAGCTTTGCCTCCATAGTGCTACGGCTAGTGATCTTGCAAGCATCCAGCACACCCACCCAAGTATGATGCACATGAAGCCATAAGATAATGACAGAGGCAACGGCCTGATATAGCTGACATGAATAGATGCAAGCCACCACGCGAAGAAGAAGCCTGCCCACGTATAAAACTTTCCAGTAAATAGCACAAGAACAATGAAAAATGTCTTCTTGATTTTTGAGCGCCAAGCGTAGTCGGCTTTAAATTTGTTGCGAAGGGCGGCGAGTAACAATAGAACGAATGGCAGCATATACATACTGCGAACAGATAGCATGAAGCTAATGACTCCATCAACGCTTGATGGAACCTCAGTGTCTGCGTTTATCAAGCCCGTGATATTGAGAATGATGAAAATGATGGTTACGAATACAACCACGCCGATATGGTAGATGGGTTTGATTACTTGGGTCGTAGTCTTATTTGCCATAAGATAGCCTCGAAAAAGCCAATACAGCGACGGATAAGCCGCGAAAGGCGAGAAAATCGTAGGTTTTTTTGCCTAGAGTCAGCTTGGTCCGTGTGGTTGTTCAGCGCTTCGCGCCGCGTAAGCAGCGGATCGCTATCCGCCACCCCATCGCCGCGGGTCGAAGCGCCCGTGACTACTATAGGTCCTTGCCGACAAATCGACCATATGTGCCCGCTCGCTCGAAAGTCCCGCGCAAATCAGCCGAGCACACTGGACCGCTTTATATCGAGTAGCTCCCGATCACTGCATCCGCCAATCGAGATCGATCCGCCCGTCCACGATGCCGATGATCCGGTCGGCGGCTTTGGCGAACGTCAGGTCGTGGGTGACCGCGATCACGGTCTTGCCCATGTCGCGGGTCAGGTCGTGCAGGATTTGCCGGACGTTGGCCCCGGCGCAGGCGTCCAGATTACCGGTCGGCTCGTCGGCCAGATCGCCGATGATGGCCGCCAATTTTTCGGGGAAGCTTTCACCGCCAAGGCATTTTGCTTACAATGAGGTACGGCATTACCGTACAACTCATGGCGATATCCGATGGACAGCGTAAGCGTCAATCAGTTTAGAGATAATCTAAAAAGTTTTGTGGAACAGGTTATTAGCAAGCGTGTGCCGCTCAAGGTGACGCGCCGGGGCGGAGAAGATTTCGTCGTCGTGAGCGCAGGCGACTGGGAACGCGAGCAAGAAACGCTTTTTGTTCTGCAAAATAGCGACTTGATGCGGCAAATAGCCGACTCTCTGCGCACCCATGAAACAAGGGCGGGATACGCGCCTTCGGTCGGTGAAATAGATGAGATCGCTGGTGTTTGAAGGCCATACTTGGGCCGCTTATGAATCGCTCAGACAAAAAGACAAGCAACTTCATAAAACGCTGTGCGGCATACTGAAAGAAATGCTGCGCGGCGACCCGAGCACCGGCACCGGCAAACCCGAACCCTTGAAACACAACCTATCCGGTCTTTGGTCGCGACGGTTGAGCCAAAGAGATCGCGTGGTGTACAAGTTCGATGATCGCTACATCTACATTTTCGCCATCGGCGGGCACTACGATCAAATTTGATGGCTTCAGGGAAAGCGGATAAAGCCCGCGCAAAAACTCCCGCCCCCCGCGAGAGAGGAATCGACCGCTACGCCCGCCAATCGGGATCGATCCGCCCGTCCACGATGCCGATGATCCGGTCGGCGGCTTTGGCGAACGTCAGGTCGTGGGTGACCGCGATCACGGTCTTGCCCATGTCGCGGGTCAGATCGTGCAGGATTTGCCGGACGTTGGCCCCGGCGCGGGTGTCCAGATTGCCGGTCGGCTCGTCGGCCAGAATAATCGGCGGATCGTTGGCGAGCGCGCGGGCGATGGCCGCTCGCTGGCGCTGCCCGCCGGAAATCTGGTGTGGGCGCTTGCGCAGATGCTCGCTCAGGCCGAGTTGATCGAGCAGTTGCTCGGCGCGCTTGCGGGCGGCATCCTCGCCCAGTTCGCCCAAGCGCCGCACCGGCAGCAAAACGTTTTCCAGTACCGAAAACTCGGCCAGCAAAAAATGAAACTGAAAAACGAAGCCGAGCTTTTGCAACCGGGTCGTCGCCAGCTCGTCCTCGCCGAAACCCGAGGTGTCCCGCCCGTCGAGCAGCACCCGGCCCGAGGTCGGCGTGTCGAGCAAGCCGAGCAAGTAAAGCAGCGAGGATTTGCCGGAGCCGGACGGCCCCATGATGACGGCGAACTCGCCCCGCTCCACCGCCAGCGTGACTTCCTGCACCAGCGTTACCGGCACCTCGCCGGGCAGCACCCGCCCCAGATTTTCGGCGGCCAGAATCGGTGCCGGCCGCCCGTTCCCTATTTCCTCGGCGCTCAACCCATACCCCGCAGGATCGCCACCGGCTGCACCCGCCCGGCCTTGCGCGCCGGCAAATAGGCCGCGCCGATGGCCGACGCCAGCGCGAACCCGGCCGCCAGCACATACTGCTCGTATCCCCAATAAATCGGCAAACTCACCCGTTCGGTCGCGCCGGGCGGCTTGAGTTCGACCTGCCCCAGCAAGGTCATCAACCCCATCCCCAGCAGCAAGCCGAGCACGCTGCCGATCAAACCGAGCATCACCCCTTCCGCCAGAAAAATCTGCCGAACGTCGCGGGCGTGAAAGCCCATCGACTTCAGGATAGCGATGTCGTGGATTTTCTCCATGACGATGGTCGAGATGGTGTTGTAGATGCCGAACGCCGCCACCACCAGAATCGCCGACACCACGCTGTACATGATCATGTTGCGCACGAACAGCACGCTCATCAGATCTTCCGACGCCTCCAGCCACGACACCGACTTGTAGCCGGTGCGTGCCTCGATGGTCGCGGCGACATCGCGCGCCGCGTAGGGATCGTCGAGCTGGATGATGAAGCGGTTGATCCGGTTGGGTCGGTCCAGCAAGCTCTGCGCCCGTTTGAGCGCCACGAAAGTTTGCGACTCGTCGTAACCGGCGTTGCCGGTGCGAAAGATCCCGACGATCTTCAGGGCGCGCACCTCGCCGGTCGCCGAGGCGACGTTCAGCACGCCGCCCATGCTCAGCCCGAATTTTTTGGTCAGCCCGACCCCGACGATGAGGCCGTTGGCATTGGCGGCCAGCGCGTCCAGCGAACCCTCGATCAGCTTTTCCTCGATGGTGGAAACTCGTTTCATCTGGGACGGAACCGCGCCGGTCAGCGTGACGCCCTGAGTGCGGCCGGCGAAGGTCAGCACCGCCGAGCCGACCAGCACCGGCGCGACCCGCAACCCCGGCAGCGATTCGATGAAGGTCAATTGCTGGGCGTGACCGCGAATCCCCCGCACTTCGTTCAGCGGCTTGACTCGGCGCACCTCGACCGCGCCCTCCGGCCAGCGCACCGCCGCCGGCTGCACTGCGGGATTGCGGTACTCGTCGGACACGGTGATGTGCGGGCTGTTGTCGATCAGCCGCTTGATGAAATCCCGCTCGGAGCCGCGCATCAGCGAAGACACGGCCAGAAAAAACGCCACGCCGAGCACGATGCCGACCAGCGACACCAGCGTGGGCCGCTTGCGGTTGATCAGATGGGTGACGGCGATGCCGAGCTGGATCGACACGGCTCAGCCGGCTTCGGCGGCCGGTTTCGGATCGGGTGCCAGCCGCGCCGCCCGGCCTTCTTCCAGACCGGCGGCGGGACGCACGACCACCACATCGCTGTCCGCCAGACCCGACAAAATTTCGATCTGCCGTTCGCCGCCGATGCCGGTCTGAACCGGCCGGCGATGCAAGCGCCCGTCGCGCACGGTCCAGACGTGGCCGTCGACCACGGCGGTCGCCGGAACCAGCAAAGCGTCGGCCCGCTCGGTCACCACGATATTGACCTCGGCGGTCATTCCGATCCGCAACGGGGCATCGTCTTCGGGCTCGATGCGCACCCGAAACGCGCGGCTGACCGGATCGCCTTTCGGGGTGATGGACGCGAGCCGGCCATCCAAGATCCGCTCCGGCAGGGCCGGCGCGCGAATCAGCACCCGCTGGCCGGGCCGGACCAGGGTGATGTCTTCCTCGTCCACCTCGGCCTCGATCCGCAGCGGCTCGCGGCGGGAGAAGTAGAAAATCGGCTGGTTGGCCGGGATCACTTGGCCGACCTCGCCGTCGCGGCGCAGGATTTGGCCGTCGGCCGGCGCGGTCAGGACCATGAAAGCGCGCAGCGCGCGAGCGCGGGCCACGGCCGCGTCCGCCGCCTGCCATTCGGATCGTGCCCGGTCCCGCTCCAGCGCCGTGCCCAAACCCCGGTCGAGCAAGGCTTGCGCGCGGTCGAACTGGGTCTTGGCGAACCGCGCCCGCGCGTCCAGCTCCTCCACCGACCGCAGCAGGTCCGCGTCTTCGAGCCGGGCCAGCTCCTGACCGGAACGGACTTGCGCGCCCTCGTCGGCCTTGAGTTCCATCAGCCGGCCCGCCGTGCGCGGGGCGATGGGCAACATGACGGTCGGCTCCACCGTACCGGTCGCGTAGACCGCCCGCACCGCCGGACCTCGGGTCGGATGCGCGGTCGCCACCGCCACCGGACCGAACTGCCGCCAACCCGCGACGCCCGCGCCCGCCAGAGCGCCCAAGGCGACGACCGTCCAGAGAATCCAATGCCGCTTCATCGGCGCATCATACCCGTTCTCACGCGCCGACGCGGGGCGATCCACCCGGTGAGCGAGCGCGTCAGAGATGGCGGTTTTCCGAAAATCGACCGGTCGGGCATCGGGTTTTTCGGCAAGCGGTCCATGCCCGTCGCAAATTCATGTCCCGCTTTGAACCTTTTCGCTCGCGCCAAGGAATTACCGAACAAGCGAATTGGCTCGTGCGACTCGCCGCAACCCACCCTGATCGTTGAGCGCTGCCAAACACTTCAGCCGCGTTCGGCAGAAGGAAAAAGTTATAGAGAAAACACTTGCAAAAGTATTCTGGCTTTCGAGTGGAGGATTTAGCTATGCTAAAAAATTTGATGTTCGGTTGGCTCGCACAGCCTTACATTTTTTATGCTATACATGGCATCCAAAAAGCAAACGCTCTCTTTGCAATCTTCGACAATGTTGAGGCCGCTTGGTACATTTACGGCGAGAACTCTTTAGAGTTCGCTCGCGCAGAATTAAATGGTATTTCTGGAACCGAAAGTCATGGCAGCTTCTTTGTTGCAAAGCTTGGTTCACCTGTTTGGCCTCAGCCAAGGGCGAGCGAATTTTTTGATTTTTCCTTTCAACCGCGTAGTTTCGGCCAAACTTTGTCGATTTCACGCCCGTTTTTTCCGGTGCGCGCTCGCAAGAAAACATGATCGGCGCGACCGATAACATTTCGGGACGCGATCAACATGCCACTAGAAGACGACGAACCATGGCTCGATTTCAACTCTGACCACGGCAGAACGAGGATCACGACAAATGAGCGCGTATGTTATTTTTTTCGGCGGTTGGGAGGCTTCGCCAACCGATATGAACAGATGGCAGAGTAGCGCGAAAGCGCAGAAGTCGGGCATCGATTTTGACGCCATCCCTTGGCCATCCGGTGCGGCATCCGATAAAAATAGCGCCGTTTCCGCCTTTAAAAATAAGAAGACGGGCCGATATAAATCGGTAATCGATGACATTCATGCCATGCAGTGGGCCAACGCGCAGTCGCCCAACGCACGCAAAATCTACATCGTTGGCCATTCGAGCGGCTGCGCGATCGCCAATGCGGTTGACGAGAGTCTTACAGACCACAGCGATGTCGTGCTGGTGGCCCTCGACGGTTTTGTCCCCGGCCCGAAACAGCTCGCGCGGCAGAGCACGCAAGTCTGGGCAGCCAAAACTTTCCCGATGCCTTTCTTGGATGAAGGCATATCGCGAAACTACACAGCTCTCAAGAGAGCGGTCGGGAGCCGGCTTCAGGTTTACTATGCCGCGCCCGGCTGCACGACCGAGTGGGCGCTACACTTCTCTCTGGTGAATTCTGCGGCCAACGACAAAATAGTGACCGGAAAGAATTCCACCGAGATCGTGGCCACGGGTTATACCGGGTGTATCGCGAACTTGGTGTGGCTGTGAATGCCAACGGGCCTACAAGTCAATGGGCGTCGCCGCATAAATACCGAGGATAATCCTATCCAGAGCATGAACGAACGGGAAGCTTTACCAGCTCTTCAGCCGCCGATTTCTTCTCCGCTCGATGGCATAGAGAGCGGGGGATCGTCTTTCCGCCGGCGCCGGCGCCACAAGCCGCCCGCGCTGAAACAGCTCCACGC
>ERZ761602.8562-NODE-8562-length-10257-cov-12.284748_pt1 | contig 10257 bp, 9 predicted proteins | sample MGYA00512165_ERZ761602 | MGnify/ENA primary metagenome ERZ761602 (study PRJEB28899, sample SAMN02445085) | bioreactor sludge metagenome | biome: EBPR sludge; isolation source: Thorneside wastewater treatment plant | place: Australia: Brisbane, Thorneside...
TCAAAAGTCTCTTCAGTTTGACTTCTTATGGAAGAAATTCTTGGGGCACTACCGAGGGACTTCGAACGTCGTAGCCGAAGCGGTGGCGCTCGGTGATCGCGATAATGTGGAAGGAGGCGATCCGCCGTTAGTGATCACCCCCTCGCGCTTACCGCAACGCCTCGACGAAGCCCCGAGTACGGTGACCCTCATCGACCGTGCACTGATTGAAGCCTCGGGCGCGCGCCGGCTGGTGGACGTCCTCCGGCTGGTGCCGGGCTTCCAAGTCGGTTACAAAATTAACAGCTTGCCAACGACGACCTATCACGGCCTGAGCGACGAGTACGCGCGGCGGACCCTGTTGTTGTTGAACGGACAGCGGATTTTTCAATACTCACGCGGGGTGATCGAATGGAATAACCTGCCAATTCCATTGGAAAACATCGAACGAATCGAGGTGGTGCGAGGTCCGGCCGCCGCCGCGTATGGTTCCAACGCCCTGCAGGCGGTGATCAACATCCAGACCGGCAGCGCTGCCGAATATCCTGGCCTTTCTACGCGCATCGCCGGCGGCAACGCAGGCATCGCGGATGGGTTCTTGCGCTACGGCGGACGGGTGGGGTCGATGGACTACACCCTTTCCCTGTCCAGCGTGGGCGATGACGGCTATCCGGACGTCTACGATGACCGGCGTAACAGCAGTCTGTCGTTCATGGGCGAAGTGCCCTTCGAATCGGGTAGCGAATTGAAACTGCAAGCTGGGTTCGCCCGGGGTGATTATGGGATTCAGGATCCCGATCCCACCTTTCCGGCGCCAGCGCGCGATTTCCCGGTCACTGACGCTTTCCAGAGCCTGCAATGGCGGAAACCCGGAACCGCCCACGATGAGTGGATATTGACCCTGTCACATAACGTCTTCCATTATGACGATCGGGGCTTTCTCAATGATCGCTTGCTCCCCGGTATTACCCTTCGGTTCGATTACGAAATTGAGGAAGAGCGGTACGAAGCCGATGTCCAGTATGTTCGGCGTTTCTCCGATCAATGGCGTGTCGTGACCGGCCTCGGTTATTACCATGAAGCGGTCTATTCCCCGCGTTATTTTGATACCGAAAAAACGCTCGACAATGCGGTCACCTGGTGGGCAGGCCATGGGGAATATCGAATCGATTCGGCCTGGGTGCTGAACGCTGGCGCCCTGCTGGAACACTCCTCACTCACTCAGCAATGGCTTTTCCTGCCCCGGCTCTCGGTCCACTACCATCTTGATGATCGGCAAACCTTGCGGATCGCCTACGCAACGGGTTCTCGCCAACCCACGCTCTACGAAAATGCGGGACGCGCCATCATTCGTGGAGTGAACGTCCCGCTGACGATTTACGGGGTGATCGCCAGTGGTGGTCTCGACCCGGAAATCAACCGTTCCCTGGAAGTGGGTTACCATTGGCAAGCGGCACGGAACCAGTTTGACCTGCGCTTGTTTCAAGAACGCTATGTCGACTACATCGGAACGTACTACCGACCCGTGCTCGATGTACCGACCATGTTGCCAGGCGTGGCCCTGGATTTTTCCAACGAAAATCCGCTGACTGTTCGTGGGCTGGAAGCGCAGTGGGACTGGCGGAATCCATCGGGCACCCGGCTGTTCGCCAGTTATGCGCTGACCGACATCGACGCCTCGGACACCCGCTTCGACGCTGGCTACGAACAGAGCGCGCCACGCCACGGGCTGGGGCTACTGGTCAGCCAAGCATTCGGTAATGGCTGGCAGGTCAGCGTGAACTATGACTATCAGTCCAACATGCAGTGGTACCGGGATCCACTGATCGACGGCTATCACCAACTAGGCGCGCGGGTCGCCAAACGGTTCAAATTCGGCTCCACCTCAGCGCTTGCCGAAGTGATCGGTGCGAATTTACTGGGACCCGTCAACGATTACTTACCCAACCTGACGTGGGACCGGAGCGTCTTTTTCCGCATCTCCTTCGATGATTGAGCGAAGGACTTGAGCGGGCATGTGGCGACGCATCTTCGGGAGCGGGTTGTTAATGGCCTGGCTCACGCTTCAAGCAGTGGCGACGGAGACGGTAACGGTTTTGTTTCTCGCCCGCGAAGCACCGCTATTCTTGGGGGTGCAGGAAGGATCCGGGCCGCTACCACCTGCGCGATCCACACCCCTGTCGATCATCACGCAGGCAGGCAAGCCGTTGAGCGGTCTCATCACGGCGAGCACGCCACGGCTCGCTTCGACGGCGAATCACGATGTGACGCTTGCCGAGCGTTGCCAACCGGATCGCACCGACGTCATCGTGGCCGCTGACCGGGAGGCGGCCCAAGCGGTCACACAAGAATGTGCCGTTCCACTGCTGGTGGTTCGGGTGTCCCGCCAACAAGTGACACCCTGGCTGGCCTTGCGGCCGCCCGATCAGGTATCGGCCCTTTACCTGGAAGCCGATCCAGTGCTGAACCTTCAATTAATACGCATCTTGCGACCCGACGTCAAAACAGTAGGGGTATGGGTGCCGACCCCCGCGCCCGCGTGGTTGCTTCCGCTCCGGGCCGAGGCGCAGCGTTTGCGGTTCACCTTGGACGAAATGGGAGTGGTTGATGATCTGGAGGCGGTGCGCGCCTTGCGCCCACGTCTGGCAAGCCTGGATGCGGTGCTATTACCCCCCGACACCACGCTGATCAACGAATGGTCGCTCAAACCGCTACTGTTGATGACCCTTCGCCAGGGCGTACCGGTATTCGGCGGGCTGACCGCCCGGTATGTCGAGGCCGGGGTATTGGCGGCCGTGGTGGCCGACGAGGCGCGCTTACCCGAGCAGATGCGGCTGTTTATTGATGAACTGGCGCACGGTCGCACGCCCGCACCCGCCTATCCGACGGCGGTGCGCGTCGTGATCAATCGCACGGTCGCGCAAACGCTGGGCATTTCGGCCGACGCCATGACGCGCGCCCAGTCATGGTTTCCGAGGGATTAATTCCATGTTTTCCTTCAAACATCGCGTATGCCCACTGAGCATCCATCGCCAGATCATGATGATCGCCCTGACCCCCGCGCTGGTCATCACCGGCTTGTTGGTGTTCGTGGTCTATCAAGGCAACGTCCAGCACAACCGGCAATTACTGGAGCAACACGGCCAGTTGCTGGCGGCCCAACTGGCCGGCGCCCTGGAATACACATTGGCCACGGGCGCGCTGGAGCAGTTACCGGCCATCGTCGAGGCCACCATCCAGCCCGCAACCGTCATTCTGGGAACCCCCGTGCAGGGGGTCACGGTCACTGACTCGGACGCGCGGGTGCTGTACCGGCTACCGGCCGCCGACTCCATGGAACCCGCATGGGAAGATCGTGCCGATGGGGTGGTCGCTCCCGCGCCGGGAGACCGCGTGCGGTTCATGGCGCCCGTGCTGCTGCGGCCGTTGGCCCTCTCTACGACCACGCGGTCACCGCGGCCGCTGGGTGACGTGGCGGTGGTGTTGTCGATTGCCGACGCACAGTCGCGCTGGCGACGACGTTTGTGGCTGGATTTGAGTCTGGTCCTGCTGACCTTCGCCGGCGCGACCGGATTGGCGCATGGGACTGGGCGTCGCCTGTCGGGCGCCATTAGCCAGATTGCGGCTGCCATCCAGCGCATTAAGAACGGAGAACTCGCTACACGCTTGCCGCAAACCGACGTCAACGAATTGGGGATCCTCCAGGAGGGTGTCAACCTCCTGGCCGACACCCTTGCGCGCGGTAAGGCGCATCTGGAGCAGGAACTCGCCAAGGTCCGCGCTGAGTATCAGCAAGCCTTGGAAGCATTGCAGGTCCAATCGCGAGCCGCCGAACAGGCCAATCAAGCAAAAAGCCTGTTCCTGGCCAAGGTCTCGCACGAAATGCGCACCCCCTTGTACTCGATTCAAGGGTTGGTGGAACAGCGGCTGAAAATCGTCCGCGATGAGGTCGAGGCGCGGACCCTGCATACCATTCTGACCGCCACCACCACCTTGTATCGGCACATCAGCGACATTCTGGACTTTACCCAACTGGAGAAAGGTAAATACACCCCGACACTGGCGCCCCTGGATGTGTGGACCGAGTTGGAAGCGATTAGCGCGCCGCTGGAACCGTTGCTGATTCAGCGGCGGCTCTATCTGGATGTGATCGTCGCACCGGACGTGCCCACCTTCCTGGAAAGCGATGGCAAGGCATTGTGGGCGATTCTGGCCAACCTGCTGGCGAACGCCGTCAAGTACACGGAAACCGGCGGGATCGTGGTGTGCGTCGATTTGGCTCGACCCGAGGATGATGCAATTTCGTTTTCTCAGTGGGTCGTGCGTTTGCAGGTCATCGATACCGGTTGTGGCATTCCGGCCCACCGCTGGGAATCGATTTTCGCGCCGTTTGAGCAAGTGGACGAGGCCCTTAATCGCCGGTATCCCGGTACCGGATTGGGCCTGTCGATCGTCAAAGGCTACTGCGATCTCCTGGGAGGGCACGTCACCGTCGCCAGCACATTGGAATGCGGCTCGACGTTTACTGTGGTGCTGCCCTTCCGGTTGCCGGATGAGGTGACCAGTGGACGTCCGCTGGTGACCGCCGGTATCCCACCCGGTCGGCGGGCGTTGGTGGTCGATGAACGATCGTCGTTCCGTGCCTCGGTCCGCGCGCGTCTGGCCAGTCTGGGGATCGGGGTCTACGAGTGGGCCATCGCCCCGTCCGCGCTGGCGGTTCTGCCGGTCGAGGCTGACCCTTATGATGTACTGATCATCCAGAACCTTTTCACCGGGTCCGATACAGCGCGGGCGGTGACCCGCGAAGGACTTCGCCCGTGGGCGCCCCTTCTGGTCACGTTGGAAAGTCAAGGTGATGACGAAGCCATTGACCAAGAACCTTACACCCCCATCACCCTGGCGCTCTGGTCTGGCGCGACGCGCGCCCAATTGCATACGGCGCTGGCGCACGCCTTCCGGGATGTCGCCCCGGCCGGGATTTCAGAACCCGGATCGGTGGTTCCTTCCTTGCCACCACCGCCTTTACCCCTGGCCGGTCAGACCGTGCTGGTGGTCGAGGACTATGACATCAATCGAATGATCATGGCGAACCAGTTGCGTGAAAATGGCGCACAGGTGCGGGAAGCGGGCGATGGCGATACCGCAGTGGCGATGGCGGCGGAACCGGGGATTGACCTGATTCTGATGGATATCCAAATGCCCGGTAAGGATGGCATCGCGGCGATTCAGGACATCCGCCAGTGGCCGACCGGCGGCCGATTGCCGATCCTGGGTTTTACCGCCAGTGCCGATAGACCCACGCACCAACGTATTCTGGCGGCCGGTGCGGATCGGGTGTTGACGAAACCGATCAGTGAAACCGATTTGGTGCGCGCGGTTCGCCGGGCCTTGCGACGGGGTCGACCGGCCTCATCGACTCAGGGAGATTAAAGGGGTCATGAGATGATTGAATCGCTTCTCTAGCCCCTGACTGATGGGGAGTACTGCATCAATGTCCGTTGAAAAAGCCCCTCTTCGTATTCTGGTCGTTGACGACTGTGACTTGACGTGCCAACTGCTCACCGCGCTGCTCACGGCCGAGGGCTATCACGTCACTTCGGCCCGTGACGGCATGAGCGGCTTGGCCGCCGCTCGGAACCCGTCCCCGGATTTGGCCATCGTTGACCTGCATTTACCGGATGTGTCCGGGATTGAGCTTGCCGGTTTGCTCCAACCAGAGGTGCCCTTTCTCGCCCTCACCATTGATCGGTCGCCCGAGGCGATCCAGGCCTGCATCGAAAAAGGCGCATTGGGTTATCTGGTCAAACCGCTCGACGCCGAGAGTTTTTTGCGGCAGGTGCGCGTGGCACTGGAACGGGGTCGGGAACAGCGCAACCTGCACCGTGCCCTGCGGAACAATCACTGCGTTAACAAAGCACTGGGGGTGCTCATGGGATTTCTCCAGATTTCGGAACGACACGCCTTTCAAGCCTTGGTCGCGCGCGCATCAGCCACCAATGTGAAAGCAGTCGCTCTCGCCGAAGACATTCTTTCGGCCAGCGAAATTCTCAGTCACCCCGCTGCAAAGAAATGCACAAGCACCCCAGCACGTGAAAAGGTACGAGAGGCACGGGCTTTTTTAAACCAGTTTCGACCCGGTCACTAACACACCGGCCCATCCTTTCTCATCATTCGCAACGCCACCTAAAAATTTTTCGAGCGGTCGATTGCAGGGGTCGGATTTATTTTATACAGTTGTATTGAGACATGAAGGACTGACGAAGTACGCGCAGGGTGCGTCTCGGCAGTGCATGTCTGTAGATCTGACTTGTAAACAGGGCCAGAACCCTACTTAACCCTTTCAATTCATCCTGCCTGTCTCATCATAACGCGGTGGACCGGCCACACAACAATGCGCTATTTCCCGAACCAGGAAATAGGATGTTTGTGGGCGAGCTTCATCCGAGGTGAGACATGATCTGTGTTCGGACGTTATCGGCATTCGCCGGCTTGAGGTACCGATTCCCGCTTGTGGGAACCAAAAAAGGTACTAAACTTACTGTATTGATAGAAAAAGCGGTTCTGACCGGTGCTTTTACACCAGCCAGAACCTGACCAGTACCGACCTAATCAGGAGGTCAGCGATGGCTACCATGCCCGATGGCTGTATCCCTGCGGCGTCCCTTTCTCTTTGCGCCGTATCCTTGTCCGTCCCTTCCGTTTCCCCGCCTTCCGCGCTGGATGCAGACGACCTGCTCCAACAGCAACTCGACGAATTGAGAATTCTGCAAGCGCAGTTTGTTCAGCTCGCCCAGACGTGGCGACCTAATCTCAGCGATGCCGAGACGCCTCGTCCCCGGTTGACCAGAACATGTTGGTTGGCGCCTACGCTGGTGGCCTTCCAGCGCGACCTCGATGGACTCGCCCGCCAGTGTGGGGTGATCGTCCAGTTGACTCAAGATCGATTGGATCGGACCCGACAGGGTACGCAGCGACTGCGCGCACGGCTCGAACAGCAAGACCCCTCGCAAAAGGAGGGGTTCATCCATGGCCCGCACTAAACCGCAACCGCATCTGCCGAGTGTACAAGGCCACACGGACCTCGAGATCGGGGACGACGATGAACGGATGTGGGATCTACTGCAAGACCCCATCGGTGATCCTCGCCTGGACGAAGTTCCAGATTCTATCAGAAACCCCCTGTGTGAAATTGCCAACGCGCTGTTGGCAAAACGCATCGAACCCACACTGGAGCGGGTTGCCACCGTTGCGCGTGAGCGGGGGCTACCTCTCTTGGAGCCAACATTGCTAGCGGGGTTGTTGATGGAGATCTGGTGGATTCGATTCAACGAAATCGTGCCGGATGATATCGAAGCGTTGCAAAACCACCTGAAGGTGGCGCCGGTGCAGGCGCATCGGTGCTGCCGCTTCCTCCAGGAGCTGATTCGTGACCTGAACGCGTATCAGTCCCTTTGCTTTCAGTCGGACTACGCGGCTCGCAATCGTCGTTAAGGGAGTGGGTTCATGAACACCGATATTCGTATTTCAGTCCAGTTTATCAATCATCCCAAGACCATCAAGCTCGAACGGCGCTTGGGTTTTCAGGGTGTAAAGTCGCTGATTGAACTGTGGAGTTGGGCCGCGCTGAACCGCCCGGATGGCAACCTCGGGGGCGGAAACGATCGTTTAACGACCGTTCAACACCCCCTGGACGAGGAAGACATTGAGATCGCCGCCCAGTGGCCCGGTGAACCCGGTGTGTTTATAGAGACGCTGGTCGAGCTGCGTTGGCTGGATCAGAACGAACAGGGTTATACCCTTCACGAGTGGCTTCAGCACAATCCTTGGGTGGCCGGTGTGGACAACCGTGGCAATAAAGCCCGATTTTCCCGGATGGCGAAGACTCACCCGGAAATTTATAAGACATTGCGTGAACAAGGTATTGATGAAATCAGTGCCCAGGAGTTTGCCCGACTGAAAGCGGAACCGGCCCGATTAACGACCGTTGAACGATCGTTCAACGACTCTTCGACGACCGTTGACACGCTGTTAACTCCTTCTCCTTCTCCTTCTCCTTCTCCATATGAAGAAGAGAAGAGGGAAACCGAAAGGTGGGCGACATGCGTCGAACTCTCCACGCCCGTCATATCGTTGCCCATTGAGCCGTCTACGCCGATCGACCTTCTACGGGTAGCGGATACAGAGATTCTTCCCGTGACTCTACCGATCCAGCCGGTGGACTCGACGTTGTCGGGCCAATCGGGTCAATCTTCGACCAAGGAGAAGGCGATTCAGGACCTACCGCCCGCGCCGGACTGGTTACCGGAATCGGTATGGCAAGCATTCATCGATCATCGGCGTGCCCTCAAGAAGCCGCTGACTCCCCAAGCTGCCCGATTGACGCTGCACCATTTGGACAAAGCCAGAGGCTATGGCCACAACCCCGTAGCGTTGGTGGAAACAGCCATCGCGTCCGGCTGGCGTGGGTGTGTGTTCGAGGACAAGCATTTCCAGCCGTCCGCACCTCCTCGGACGCCTGTACGATCCTACAACGGTCATCGCCGTCCGCTGCGCGAACCAACCACGAACCCGGCGGAGTACCTAGAGACCGCCGGTTTTGCCACGGAGTTGGAGGTTACCGTATGAGTACCCAATCCCTAACCGAATTGCTGAATCCGTCGGTCGAGCCAGCCACCCTCCACTGCTCGACCCACGGCGAGTACGCTGGCGAAATCCGTCGGATATGGAACCAGGAAATCAAGACCGCTTGCCCAGTGTGCGCCGCTGAGCAAGCGGCCGAGGAACACCGGCAGGCTGAGGCTCGGGTTGCCGAGGAGCGCCGACGCGCTCTCGCCCAACGCTACCGGATGGCCGGTTTACCGCTGCGATTTTGGGAGCGGGATTTCGAGAACTACCGCGTCCGAACAGCGGAGCAGCGTAAGGTGTTGGGTACCGTTTGCCGCTATGCTGAACACTTTGCGGCGCTGGCCGAGCGGGGAACCGGTTTGCTGATCTGTGGTGGCCCGGGCACCGGCAAGACCCATCTTTCTGTGGCGTTGGCGAAAGCGCTGTTGATGGAGGGCTACGACGTGCGCTTTGCGGGCGTCCGAGCGCTGTTGCGCACGATCCGGGAGACCTGGCGACCGGAAAACGCTGAACGCGAGAGTGACGTGATGGAGCGCTTGGTGCGCCATGACCTGCTGATCCTTGATGAGGTCGGCATGCAATTTGGTAGCGATGCCGAACGACTGCTGCTGTTCGACGTGCTCAACGGGCGCTACGAAGACCTCAAGCCGACCGTGCTGATCAGCAATCTGACTGTCGGCGAACTCCCCGACTATTTGGGAGAACGCCTGATGGATCGGCTGCGCGAGAACGGTGGGGTGGTGGTGCCCTTTACCTGGGGCAGCGAGCGGGGATTGCGAGTGGTGGCTTAATGTTCAGCCAGTCAACATGATTTTATATCTGATCGTTTTTGATCTATTATCAAATCATGAAAGCGAACTTCAAGCGACCCTTCAGCCAGTACGTTAAGAAAGCGCGCAAGCCGCTGCAACTGGTTATCGAGGACGCGGTCGAGGATATTTGCGCGAATCCAGACATCGGCGAGGCCAAGCGCGGCGATCTGGCCGGGATCTGGGTGCATAAATTTAAATTCCAGCGGCAGGAATACTTGATGGCGTACCGCCCACCGACCGCCGAACAACGCCGACCGCGCGCAGAGATCGCATTTTTGATGATCGATTTTTATCAGGTCGGGTCGCACGAGAATTTTTACGAGGAACTCAAGCGCTACTTGCGCACCGAGAGGACGCCATGAGCCATGCCACCACCGCCCAGGAATTGTTCGAGGATCTCCATGCCTTGCCGGCGACCGAGCGCGGCAAGTTTTTCCTGCTGCTCGAAAACCAAGCGTTTCGGGACGATGATGTGACGCACGAGCAGGTGTTTGGACACTTAGCCGATGCGCTGTTTACCGTGCAAGAAGCCGCTGAATACCTGGAGATGTCCGTATCGAATTTCCGGCGGTACGTGCGCCGTGGCCAGATCACACCGATTCAAACTGTGGGGCGCAACCAGATGTTTGCCACCCGCCCGTTGAAAGCATTCAAGCGCGCCTTGAATCGTCGGCGTCAGCCGGCGGGTTCATCTTGACGACGTGGCCGGTATTGACCGAAGTCAGTCATTTGCTTCCAGCTTACCATATAGCGCTCCTAAATTGAGTTGTTGTCGTGTCCGACAGCAAAATCCCCCCCACCCCCCCTTGGCAAAGGGGGAAGCCGCGTTAGCGGCGGGGGG
>ERZ761602.8565-NODE-8565-length-10256-cov-3.926968_pt1 | contig 10256 bp, 10 predicted proteins | sample MGYA00512165_ERZ761602 | MGnify/ENA primary metagenome ERZ761602 (study PRJEB28899, sample SAMN02445085) | bioreactor sludge metagenome | biome: EBPR sludge; isolation source: Thorneside wastewater treatment plant | place: Australia: Brisbane, Thorneside...
GGTGGGCGGCGCGGGCCGCGACCTGCTCATCGGCGGGGACGGCGCCGACGCCTTCGTCTTCATCGAGGCGGCCGGCCCCGCCGACGCCGACCTGCTCTCCGACTTCGAGACCGCCGTCGACCGGATCGTGCTCCTGGCGAGCGTCTTCGAGGGGCTGACCGAGGGCCCGCTCGGAGCCGCCGCGCTGGCCGCCGGTCCCGTCGCCACGGCGGCCGGACACCGCATCCTGCACGACGCCCAGTCCGGCGCGATGCATTTCGACCCCGACGGCGACGGCCCGCGGGCGGCGCTCGTCTTCGCGACCCTGGGCGCCGGCGTCGCGCTGGCGGCCGACGACTTCCTGATCCTCGGCGCGTGACGGCGCAGAGGCGGGCTGGCCGCCGACCGGGCAAGGCATTGACATAGAACACCCCCCGCCCGCGCCCGGCCGATCGCTCACCGGCGTCGACGCGCCGTCGCCGGCGGTGAGCCGCTGTGGCGTTTTCCCTCGCGCAGCGCTATGTCGCGTCTAGCGGGCGCTCGACCCGCGAGAGGGAACGCCCCATGCCCACCGACGAGGAGGCCCGACCGCCCAGCGCGGCGGTCTGGCTCGACAGGCGCACGCCGCCGCACATCGCCACGCTCGTGGCGGTGTCGGCGGTGTCCGCGCTGAACATGAACGTGATCCTGCCGTCGCTTCCGTCGCTGGCGCGTCACTACGCGGCCGACTACGCCGTGGTCGCCCTGGCGATCTCGGCCTATCTCGGGCTGACCGCGGTGCTGCAGCTGGTCATCGGGCCGCTGTCCGACCGCTACGGCCGCCGGCCGGTGATCCTCGGATGCCTCGCGATCTTCCTCGCGGCCACCGTCGGCTGCATGCTCGCGCCGACCATCGAGAGCTTCCTCGCCTTCCGCCTGCTGCAGACGACCGTGGCCGGCGGCCTGGTGCTGACCCGCGCCATCGTCCGCGACATGGTGCCGATCGACCGGGCCGCGAGCATGATCGGCTACGTGACGATGGGCATGTCGCTCGCGCCGATGATCGGCCCGATGATCGGGGGCTTCCTCGACGAGACGCTGGGCTGGCGCTCGGTCTTCGCCGTGACCTTCGTCTTCGGCGCCCTCGTCGCCGCGCTCGCCTGGGCCGACCTCGGCGAGACGAACCGATCGCCGTCGGCGAGCTTCGCGGCCCAGTTCGCGACCTATCCCGAGCTGGCGCGATCGCGCCGGTTCTGGGGCTACGCCGCCACGGCCGCATTCGCGTCGGGCGCATTCTTCGCCTTCCTTGGCGGCGGGCCGTGGGTCGCCACCGAGATCCTCGGGATGTCGCCGTCCGCGCTCGGCCTCTACTTCGGCCTGATGGCTCTGGGCTACATGCTCGGCAACTTCCTGTCGGGCCGCTACACGGTGGAGGTCGGACTTGACGCCATGATGCTGGTGGGCGGCGCGGTCAGCTGCGGCGCGATCCTCGCGGCGATCGGGTTCTTCGCTTCGGGCGTCACGCATCCGCTGGCGTTCTTCGGATCGATCAGCTTCGTCGGCGTCGGCAACGGGCTCCTGCTGCCGAGCGCCAACGCCGGGCTCGTCTCCGTGCGCCCGCACCTCGCCGGCAGCGCCTCGGGCCTCGGCGGCGCGCTGATGATCGGCGGCGGCGCACTGCTGTCCGCGGTCACCGGCGCGCTGCTCGGCCCCGGCACCGGCCCATGGCCGCTCCTGTGGATGATGCTCGCCTCGACCGCGGCCGGATTTGCGACGACCATCTACGTCATCCGCGTCCGGCGCAGCGCCGGGCCGGCCGGCGACGACGCGTAGGGCCGGGGCATGGCGCCGCTGACCGACAACATGCGCGGCGCCGTGTTCATGACGGCCTCCATGGCGGGCTTCTCGCTCAACGATGCGCTGATCAAGACCGTCGCCGACGACCTGCCGCTCTTCCAGGCGGTGTTCCTGCGCGGGCTGGTCGCGACGGCGTTGATCGGCGTGCTGGCCTGGGCGCAGGGGGCGTTGTGCTTTCGCCCCGGGCGGCATGACCGCCGCATGATCGGCCAGCGCTCCCTCGCCGAGATCGCCGGCACCGTCTGCTTCCTGACCGCGCTCTTCAACATGCCGATCGCCAACGCCAGCGCGATCCTGCAGAGCGTGCCGCTGGCGGTGACGCTCGGCGCGGCGGTGTTCTTGGGCGAGCGTGTCGGATGGGGGCGCTACGCGGCGATCGGGGTCGGCTTCGTCGGGGTGCTCATCATCGTGCGCCCCGGCTCGGACGGCTTCAACGCCTATGCGCTGCTGGCGCTGGCCACGATCGTCTTCATCGTGCTGCGCGACCTCTCGACCCGCAGCCTGACGCCGGACGCCCCGGCGGCCTACGTGGTCTTCGTCACCTCGACGGCGATGACCGTCTTCGCCGGCGTGGCCGCCGTCCTGACCGACTGGCGCCCCTTCGGGGCCGGGCACATGCTGACGCTGACCGGGTCGGGGGCTTGCCTCCTGCTCGGCTACGTCTTCGGGGTGACGAGCATGCGGGTGGGCGAGATCGGCTTCACGCAGCCCTTCCGATACACCCTGCTGGTCTGGGCGATCCTGGCGGGCGTCGTGATGTTCGACGAGCGGCCCGACGCCTGGATGCTGGCGGGCAGCGCCGTGGTGATCGCCACCGGCCTCTTCACCTTCCACCATGAGCGCCGTCTCGCGCGCGCCGGCTGACGCGACCGGCCGGACTTGCTTTTTTCAGGGAATCCGGCATTCTGCGCGGCGACGTGCGACAAGACACGCGAGCAGTTCTGGATGCAGGCAGTCCCATGAGATGGCGTCGCTACGCCCTGCTGGCCGTCGTGCTGGTGCTGAGCTCCTGCGCGGGGAGCGAGCGGCCGCCCAGCACCACCATCGACGCCTGCCGGATGCAGACCGAACGGCCGCACTGGTTCCGCGCCATGAAGCGCACCGAGGCCAAGTGGGGCGTGCCGGTCTCGGTCCAGCTCGCCACCATCTCGCGCGAGTCGAGCTTCGTCGCCGACGCGCGGCCGATGAAGAAGGAAAAGGGCTTCTTCTTCACCCGCGAGGTGCCGCGCTCCTCCGCCCTTGGCTATGCGCAAGCCATCGACGGCACCTGGGAATGGTACCTGCGCGACACCGGCCGCCGGCGCGCCGACCGCACCGACTTCGCCGACGCCTCGGACTTCATCGGCTGGTACATGAACCTCAACACGCGGGTGAACGGCGTCTCGACCCGCGACGCCTACAACCAGTACCTCGCCTATCACGAGGGCAAGGCCGGCTACGCCCGCGGCAGCTACCGCTCCAAGTCCTGGCTGCCGCCGGTGGCGCGCGACGTCGAGACCTGGGCCGCGCGCTACGAGACGCAGCTGCAGGCATGCCCGATCCGCGGCTAGCCCCCGGCGCAGGTTGCCGCCGCGGGCGCGCGTCCTAATTTGCACGAACGAAGCAGCGGGGCAAAAAATGGACCGGCTCACGGAGATGGAGGCGTTCGTGCAGGTGGTCGACCGCGGCGGCTTCACCGACGCGGCGCGCAAGATGGGCGTGTCGAAGTCCGCGGTCTCCAAGCATGTGGCCTCGCTCGAGGCCCGGCTCGCGGTGCGGCTCTTGAACCGCACCACCCGGCGGGTGATCCCGACCGAGCTCGGCCTCGCCTATTACGACCGGGTCCGCTCGGTGCTCGCGGGGGCGCAGGAGGCCGAGATCATGGTGACCGCCATGCAGGCGACGCCCTCGGGCTCGCTGCGGGTCTCGGCGCCCGTCAGCTTCGGCGTCAGCCGGCTGTCGGCGGCTGTGGCCCGCTTCCTCGCCGCCTATCCGGAGGTCGACGTCAACATGGTGCTCGACGACCGCTTCGTGGAGGTGGTGGCCGAGGGGTTCGACATGGCGATCCGCATCGGCGTGCTCGAGGACAGCTCGCTGCGCGCGCGCAAGCTCGCCGAGGCGCGGCGCGTGCTGGCGGCGTCGCCCGCCTACCTCGCCGCGATGGGTGCGCCGCGCACGCTCGACGACCTCGGCGCGCACCGGCTGCTGCACTACTCCAACGCCGCCACGGGCAACTTCTGGCGGCTGCGCGGGCCGACCGGCGAGGAGCGGCATATCCGCGTCGGCGGCCGGCTGACGGCGAACAACGGCGACAGCCTGATGGCGGCGGCCGAGGCGGGGCTCGGGATCGCGATGCTGCCCTCGTTCATCGTCGGCGAGGCCATAGCCGCCGGTCGGCTGGTCGAGGTGCTGCCGAACCGCGCCCCGGATCTCGTCGGCGTCCACGCGCTCTACCCTGCGGGCGGCTTCCCGCCGCCCAAGCTGCGCGCCTTCGTCGACTTCCTCGCCGAGCACTTCCGCGGCCACGGCCCCGACAGCTGGCCGCCGTGACGGACCGAGTGACGGACCGAGTGACGGACGGGCGGCTTTCGCCGCGGGGCGCGATCCGCTAGACGGGCGTGAAACCGGGAGCGCGCCCATGTCCGTCAACCACTTCGGCCACATCTACCGCGTCGCCACCTGGGGCGAGAGCCACGGGCCCGCGCTCGGCTGCGTTGTGGACGGCTGCCCGCCGGGGATCGCGCTCGCCGAGGCCGACATCCAACCCTGGCTCGACGCGCGCAAGCCCGGCACGAGCCGCTTCACCACCCAGCGCCGCGAGGACGACGTGGTGGAGATCCTGTCCGGGGTCTACGAGGGCGTGACCACCGGCACGCCGATCAGCCTGATGATCCGCAACACCGACCAGCGGTCCAAGGACTACTCCGAGATCGCCGCGAAGTTCCGGCCGGGACATGCGGACATCGCCTATCACCTCAAGTACGGCCTGCGCGATCCCCGCGGCGGCGGCCGGTCGAGCGCGCGCGAGACGGCGGCGCGGGTGGCGGCGGGCGGCGTCGCGCGCCAGGTCCTCGCCGCGCTCGCGCCGGGGCTGCACATCCGGGGCGCGATGGTGGCCATGGGCGCCCGCGCGGTCGACCGGGCGTCCTGGGACTGGGACGAGGTCGGGCGCAACCCGTTCTGGTGCCCCGACGCCGCCGCGGCGGCGGACTGGGCCGCCTATCTCGACGAACTGCGCAAGTCCGGCAACTCGGTCGGCGCCGTGGTCGAGGTCGTCGCCGAGGGCGCCCCCGCCGGCCTCGGCGCGCCGGTCTACGCCAAGCTCGACGCCGACATCGCGGCGGCGCTGATGTCGATCAACGCGGTCAAGGGCGTCGAGATCGGCGCCGGGATGGCGGCCGCCGCGCTGACCGGGGTGGAGAACGCCGACGAGATCGCCATGGGCAACGACGGGCCGCGCTTCTCGTCGAACCATGCGGGCGGCATCCTCGGGGGCATCTCGACCGGTCAGGACGTGGTGGCGCGCTTCGCGGTCAAGCCGACCTCGTCGATCCTGACGCCCCGGCGCACCATTACCGTCACGGGCGAGGAGACCGAGATCGTCACCAAGGGCCGGCACGACCCCTGCGTCGGCATCCGCGCGGTGCCGGTCGGCGAGGCGATGCTGGCCTGCGTGCTGCTCGACCACCTGCTGCTCGACCGCGCCCAGACCGGCGGCGCGCGCGGGCGCATCGGCTGATCCGCCCGCCCCGCGGCTGCGAAGGCGGCGCCCTACACCAGCACCGGCTCCGCCACTTGGGCGCCGACGCCGAACACCCGCTTGTAGCGCTCGATCTGCGCCGCGGGGCCCATCGCCTTGGCGGGGTTGTCCGACAGCTTGACCGTCGGCCGACCATTGGCGCTCACCGCCTTGCACACCAGGCTGAACGGCGCGAGCCCGTCGCCGGGCGCGAAGCCGCGGAAATCGTTGGTCAGGAGCGTTCCCCAGCCGAAGCCGAGCTTCACCCGGCCGTGGAAGCGGGCGTAGAGCGCCTCGATCTGATCGACGTCGAGCCCGTCGGAAAAGATCACCAGCTTCTCGCGCGGGTCCTGGCCGCGGCTCTCCCACCAGGCGATCGCCGTCTCGGCCCCCTCCTCGGGCTTGCCCGAGTCGATGCGGATGCCGGTCCAGGACGCGAGCCAGTCCGGCGCCCGCTCGAGAAAGCCCTTCGTGCCATAGGTGTCGGGCAGGATGACGCGCAGGTTGCCGTCATAATCGTCGTGCCAGTTCTCCAGCACCCGGTAGGGCGCCTGCGCCAGCGCGGCGTCTTCCTCGGCCAGCGCGGCGTAGACCATGGGCAGCTCGTGGGCGTTGGTGCCGATCGCCTCGACCTCGCGGCGCAGCGCGATCAGGCAGTTGGACGAGCCGGTGAACTTCGGCCCCAGACCCTCGATCATCGCCTGCACGCACCAGTCCTGCCACTGGAACGAATGCCGCCGCCTTGTGCCGAAATCCGAGATCCGCAGGTCGGGCAGCTCGCGCAGCCGCTCGATCTTCTCCCAGAGCCGCGTCATCGCCCGGGCGTAGAGCACCTGCAGCTCGAAATAGCCCATGCCCTTGAGCACCGCGCGCGAGCGCATCTCCATCAGCACCGCGAGCGCGGGGATCTCCCACATCATCGCCGCCGGCCAGGAGCCGCGGAAGGTCAGCTCGTACTGGTCGCCGCGCCGCTCCAGCCGGTAGTCGGGCATCTCGAAGGCCTCGAGCCACTCCATGAAGCGCGGGCTGAACATCTGCCGCTTGCCGTAGAAGGTGTTGCCGCGCAGCCAGGTCGACTCGCCCCGGCTCAGCCGCAGCCCGCGGACGTGGTCGAGCTGGGCGCGCAGCTCGCCCTCGTCGATCAGGCGCGCCAGCGGGACGTCGCGCGAGCGGTTGATCAGGCTGAACTCGACCACGACGTCGGCGTGGCGCTCGAACACCGTCTGCAGCATCAGGAGCTTGTAGAAGTCGGTGTCCATCAGCGAGCGGATGATCGGGTCGATCCGCCACGCATGATCGTAGACGCGCTTGGCGATCTCGGTCATCGCTCAGGCCGCCAGCTCGGAGGCGCGGGCGAGCGCGACGCCCGCGCCGGCCATCGCCGCCAGCGCGGCGGCGTGCGAGCCGTCGAGGTCGATCTCGCGGCATGCGTCCTCCAGCAGCGTCACCGCAAAGCCGAGCCGAGCGGCGTCGAGCGCCGAGTAGTGCACGCAGAAGTCGGTGGCGAGGCCCGCGAGCCAGACCGCGTCGACCCCCCGCTCGCGCAGGTAGCCGGCGAGCCCGGTCGGCGTCGTGCGGTCGTTCTCGTAGAACGCGGAATAGCTGTCCACGTGGGGCCGGAAGCCCTTGCGCAGGATCAGGTCGGCCGCGTCGAGCTCGAGCGCGGGGTGGAAGTCGGCGCCCGGCGTGCCCTGCACGCAGTGCGTCGGCCACAGCACCTGCGGACCATAGGGCATCTCGGTCAGCGAAAACGGCGCGGCGCCCGGATGGCTCGCGGCGAAGGAGCGGTGGTCGGCCGGGTGCCAGTCCTGGGTATAGACCCGCGTGCCGAACCGGCGCAGCACGCGATTGACCAGCGGAACCACCGCGTGCCCGTCCGCCACGGCGAGCGCGCCCCCGGGACAGAAGTCGTTCTGGACGTCGATGACGACGAGCGCCGCCGAGGCGGCGGGTGCGGTCCGATCGGCCACGGCGTCTCCCGGCGGCTTCCTGCGAAGCGCCGACAGTGCCAGCCCGCCCCGCGACATGCAATGCCGGCGTGCGGGCGCGCCGGCGGCCACGCTCGCGCGGGCCGCCGGCGGCGTCGGATCAGGCGCTGCGGACCAGCGACTTCGAGACGATCTCGCCGCTGATCCTCAGCAGCCGGGTCGCTTCGGTCGAGTACTGGTCCACCGCGATGCGGAAGAACTCGGCCTGCACGTTGCGGACCTCGTCGAAGGTCTTGCAGCGCAGGAAGGCCTGCTGGATCTCGAGGTCCTTGCGAAGGCGCTCGGAGACGAAGTCGGCCATCCCCCGCTGGGCGCGGCTCACGCCGTCGATCACCACCTGCCGGGCGGCCTCGATGGACTCGAGCGCCTCCTGCTGCGTGGCGGTGACGTTGTCGATCACCGTGTCGGCGGCGGAGGCGATCGTCTCCTCGACCTCGGCGGCGACCGCGACGGGCGCCTCGACCACGGCCGGTTCGGGCGCGGCGACCGCCTCCGCGACCACCTCCGCGACGGGCTCGGGCTCGGGCTCGGGCTCGGGCGCGGCCTCGACGACCGGCTCGGCCGGCGCCTCGACGGCGGCCTCGGCGACGGCAGGGCTCTCCGGCTGGAGGAAGGTCTCGGCCGGGGTTTCGACGACGGGATCGACCACCGGCGCGGTCTCGACTTCCGGCCGGGTCTTGGGTTCGGACTTGATGCGGGCTGCCATGCGCAGTCTCCTGAAATGAGTCGCGGCGTTCTGCTGAGACACGTCGTATGGGCCGTCCCCCTAACCCGCACATTGACTTTGATCAAGGCAAGACCGCGTGTCCTCGTACGTTTCGTTCGCCCGACGGTTGAACCGCGAGACGGCCGGGCCGTCCCGCGTCGCTTTGTCGCGGGCGTCAGCCCCGATGGCCGCGCGGGCCGCCCTCGCGCAGGCGCAGCTCGCCGTCGCCGTCGCGGTCGAGCCGGCTTACCGCCGCGTCGATCCGGTCGGAGATCTCGGCCTCGGTGACGAGGCCGTCGCCGTCCTGGTCGAAGGCCTGGAACGCGTCGACCATCATCGGCCGCGTCCGCTCGAAATAGACCACGGCGAACTCGTCGAGCGAGACCGCGCCGTCGCCGTCCGTGTCGGCCGCCGCGAGCTGGGCCGCCCGGAACGCGTCGATCTCGGCCAGGGTGACCACCCCGTCGCCGTCGGCGTCGACCTCGCGGAACAGCCCGCGCATCGCCCCGGAGCGCTCGAAGCCGCCGGGATGGCCGTGACCGCGCCCGAAGCGCGCCGGGAACGGCCGCTCGTCCCCGGCCGCGGCGGCCGGCGGCGGGGCGTCGACGGGATCGGCCGGCCCGGCCTGGGCGAAGGCGACGACGCCGGCCACGACCAGCGGGGCGGAGGCGATCAGCAGCATGAGGGGAGTGCGTCCAAGCATCTTTCGTTCCTTTCATCTCTCTCCGGCGGGCCGGCTCGCCGTCCGCCCGGGGCCATGGATAGCGGGCGGCGCGACGCAAGGTTTGTCGGCGCGGGGCCGGAATTGTCGCGACCCGTCGCATCGCGGCCGCCCGTTACACATCGCGACAAACGCGCCGGGCGGCGCGCGCGGCGGGGGTTTGCTCCGGCGCGGGCGGGGCCGGTATCAATGGATCGCGCCGAGAACCGGAGGCCCCATGGACGTCGCCGAGCCGCATATCCTGATCGTCGACGACGCCCGCGACATCCGCGAGCCGCTCGGCCAGTACCTGCGCCGCCACGCCCTGCGCGCCTCGCTCGCCGCGAGCGCCGCCGAGGCCCGCGCGGCGGTGGAGGGCGGCGCGGTCGACCTCGTGATCCTCGACGTGATGATGCCCGGCGAGGACGGGCTGTCGGTCTGCCGCTGGCTCGTGGGGCGCGGCGGGCCGCCGGTGATCCTGCTCACCGCCATGAGCGACGACGCCGACCGCATCGTCGGGCTCGAGCTCGGGGCGGACGACTATGTGGTCAAGCCGTTCAACCCGCGCGAGCTGCTCGCGCGGGTCCGGGCGGTGCTGCGCCGCGCCCCGCCGCGGGCCGAGCTCGCCCCGGCGGGCCTGCGCAGCTTCGCCGGCTGGACGTTCGACCCCGCGGCGCGCCGGCTCGCGCATGTCGACGGCCGCAGCGCCGAGCTCACTTCCGGCGAGGCGCGGCTGCTCGGGGTGTTCCTCGACCGGCCGCGGACGATCCTGTCGCGCGACCGGCTGCTCGACCTGACCGCGGGCCGCGAGGCCAAGGCCTACGACCGGGCGATCGACAACCACGTCAGCCGGCTGCGGCGCAAGATCGAGGCCGACCCCGCGCATCCGGCGCTCCTCGTCACCGAGTGGGGCGGCGGCTATGCGCTGGCCGCCGACGTCGACACGCTGGCCGGGGACGGGCGATGACCGCCGCGCCGCGGCGCCGGCGGCGGCTCTGGCCCGGGGGGCTCGCGGGGCGATTCGCGCTCCTCCTCGCGGCGGCGCTGGTCGCGGCGAATCTGGTCGCGCTCGCGCTCATGTCGTCCGAGCGGCAGCGGATCGGGCGCGAGATGATCGAGGGCCGCGAGATCGAGCGGCTGGCCGAGCTGGCGCCCGCCATCGAGGCGGCGGCCCCGCCGACCGGTCGCGGATCGCACGGGCGGCTTCCGGCCGCTTCGCCCGCGTCTCGGTCGGGCCGGAGCCGGCGGTGGCGGACCCGGGCGCGGGGGACGCCCGGTCCGTCGCGCTGGCGCGCCGGCTCGCGGCCGAGCTCGATCCCGCCCCTGCCG
>ERZ761602.8566-NODE-8566-length-10254-cov-8.534954_pt1 | contig 10254 bp, 6 predicted proteins | sample MGYA00512165_ERZ761602 | MGnify/ENA primary metagenome ERZ761602 (study PRJEB28899, sample SAMN02445085) | bioreactor sludge metagenome | biome: EBPR sludge; isolation source: Thorneside wastewater treatment plant | place: Australia: Brisbane, Thorneside...
TGGTAGAGCGTCGCCCTTACAAGGCGAATGTCGGGGGTTCGAACCCCTCAGCACCCACCAGCCGGGTAAGAAAAAATAAGCGGTCGAGTACTAGGCAGTACAGTTTTTTGCAGCACAAGGGAGTGGTAGTTCAGTTGGTTAGAATACCGGCCTGTCACGCCGGGGGTCGCGGGTTCGAGTCCCGTCCACTCCGCCAGTTCTCCAGGGCGAACTCCATCGGGAGTTCGCCCTTTTCACTTCGAGCCCCCGCGTCCGGGGGGTGAGGGAAGAAAGCCCGAGGCCATGCTCGACCAGATCCGCTCCTTCGCCCAGTACAAGGTCGTCCGCTTCATCTTCGCGATCTTCCTCATCATCCCGTTCGGGCTCTTCGGGATCGACTACTACTTCCGATCCCCCGTGGGCGGCGACACGGTCGCCACCGTCGGCAAGGTGCGCGTGAACCAGGCGGACTTCGACCAGGCCATCCGCCAGCAGCAGGAGGTCTACCAGCAGCAGCTCGGCCGCAACTTCGACGCCTCGATCATGGAAAACCCCGAGGTGAGGAAGGCCGTGCTCGACCGCCTGGTCAACGAGCGCCTCGTGGTCATCGGCGCCGGCCGCGCGGGCGTGCACGTGGGCGACCGCCAGCTCGCCGAGCGCATCGCGGCCGAGCCCGCCTTCCAGGAGGACGGCAAGTTCTCCAAGTCCCGCTACGACGCCATCGCCCGCTCCCAGGGCCTCACGCCCGTCGGGCTGGACGAGCGCCTGCGCGAGGAGCTTCGCAACGGACGCTTCCGCGGCGCCATCGTCGAGACGGCCATCGTGCCGCGGGCGATGCTCGACGGCTTCATCCGCCTGTCGGAGCAGTCGCGCGAGATCTCCCAGGTGCTCATCACCGCCGAATCGCAGATGGCCAAGGTGAAGCCCTCGGAGGAGCAGCTCAAGGCCTGGTACGAATCCCACAAGGCCGAGTTCGCCGTCCCCGAGCAGGTCAAGGTCGAGTACGTCGAGCTCTCGCTCGACACCCTCGCGGCCCAGACGCCCGTGGACGCCGAGGAGGTCCGCAAGTTCTACGAGAGCCAGCAGGCCCGCTTCATGACGAAGGAGGAGCGGCGCGCGAGCCACATCCTGGTGGCCGTGAAGGCCGGCGCCACCGACGCGGAGCGCAAGGCCGCCGAGGACAAGGCCGCCGCGCTCGCCGCCCAGGTGCGCGCGAAGCCCGCCGTCTTCGCCGACGTCGCGAAGAAGGAATCGCAGGATCCGGGCTCCGCGGTCCAGGGCGGCGACCTGGGCTTCTTCGCCCGCGGCGCCATGGTGAAGCCCTTCGAGGACGCCGCCTTCGGCGCGAAGAAGGACGACATCGTCGGCCCCGTGCGCTCGGACTTCGGCTACCACGTGATCCGCGTGACGGACGTGCGCCCCGCCAAGGGCAAGAGCCTCGCGGAGGCCACGCCGGAGATCGAGGCCGAGCTCAAGAAGGGCGCCGCCAGCCGTCGCTTCGCCGAGGTGGCCGAAGGCCTGTCGAACCTCGTGTACGAGCAGCCGACGAGCCTGAAGCCCGCGGCGGACCAGTACAAGCTCCCGATCCGCCAGAGCGGCTTCTTCTCCCGCAACGCCGGCGCGCCCCCCGTGCTCGCCCAGCCGAAGCTCATGGCGGAGATCTTCTCGGACAACGCGATCAAGGCGAAGCGCAACACCGCCGCCATCGAGGTGGCGCCCGGCGTGCTGGTGTCGGCCCGCATCCTCGAGCACAAGCCCGCGGAGCAGCGCGGCTACGACACGGTGAAGGCCGCCGTCGAGGCCCGCGTGAAGCGCGAGGAGGCCCTGAAGCTCGCCAACGCCGAAGGCGAGGCGGCGCTGAAGGCGCTGCAGGCCGGACAGGATCCCAGGCTCAAGTGGCCCGCGCCGCTGGAGGTGAGCCGCCAGAAGCCCGGCGGGCTGCATCCGGCGGCCCTGGAGCGCGCCTTCAAGTCCGACGGCAAGCAGCTTCCGGCCTATTCCGGCGTCGCGACGCCGATGGGCTACGCGCTGGTCAAGGTGACCAAGGTGATCGAGGCCCCGCCGGCCGACGATGCCCGGCGCCAAGCGCTCGCGGCCCGGCTCGAGCAGGGCGCGGCCCTGGGCGAACTGGAGGCGGCCCTCGCGAGCCTGCGGGAGCGCGTGGGCGTGCAGGTGAAGCGCGACGCCCTGCAGGCGAAGCCGGGGTCCTAGTCCTCGGCCCCGAGGCCCGCCGTGGTCGTGGAGAACCCCGCGTCCACGTAGGTGACCTCGCCGGTGATCCCGCTCGAGAGGTCCGAGAGCAGGAAAGCCGTCACGTTGCCCACCTCCTCGGTGGTCACGTTGCGCCGCAGGGGCGCGTTCCTTTCCACGAAGCGGAAGATCTTGCCGAAGTCGCCGATGCCGGCGGCCGCCAGCGTCTTGATGGGGCCGGCCGAGATCGCGTTCACCCGCACGTTGTGGGGGCCGAGGCTCGTGGCGAGGTAGCGCACGGCCGACTCCAGGCTCGCCTTGGCGAGGCCCATCACGTTGTAGTGGGGCACGGAGCGGATGGCGCCCAGGTAGGAGAGCGTCACGATCGCCCCGGCGCGGCCCTTCATCAGGGGCGCGGCGCCCCGGGCGAGGGCGACCAGGCTGTAGCTCGAGATGTCGTGGGCGACGCGGAAGGCCTCGCGCGTCGTGCTTTCGTGGAATTCGCCCTTGAGCGCCTCGCGCGGGGCGAACGCGATGGCGTGCACCACGCCGTCCAGGTGGCCCCAGCGCTCGCCGAGGGCGGCGAACACCGCGTCGATCTGGGCGTCGTCGGTCACGTCGCAGGCCAGCAGGGGCGTGTCGCCGAATTCCCGGGCCAGGTCGGCCACGCGATCGCGGATGCCCTCGCCCTGGTAGGTGAAGGCGAGCTCGGCGCCCTCGCGATGGCAGGCCCGGGCCACGCCGTAGGCGATGGAGCGGTTGGAGAGCATCCCCGTCACGAGGATGCGCTTGCCCTTCAGGAACCCCATTTCCGTCGCCCTTTCCCAGTAGAATTGCGGCAAATTTCCGTCACGGACGGGGTCGGATTCTAGCGCATAATCGCGCCGCCCCCCGCCCGCCACACTCCGGAGGTCCCCCCCGATGCCGGTCGCGCGCCTTTCCCGCGCCTTCGCGCTTGCCCTCGCCTTGGCCACCGTGCCCGCCGCCTTCGCGCAAGGCGCGCCGGGCAAGGTCTTCCGCTACGCCTTCGAGATCGCCGAGACCGGCTTCGACCCGGCCGAGCTCTCGGACCTGTATTCCTCCACGGTCATCGCCAACATCTTCGACACGCCGCTCACCTACGACTACCTGGCGCGGCCCCTGCAGCTCAAGCCCAACACGCTCGTCGCGCTGCCCGAGGTCACGCAGGACGGCACGCTCTACACGATGCGCGTGAAGCCCGGCATCTACTTCGCCGACGACGAGGCCTTCGGCGGCAAGCGCCGCGAGCTCGTGGCCGAGGACTACGTCTATTCCATCAAGCGCCTCTTCGACCCCCAGAAGAAGTCGCCGAACCTCTACCAGCTCGAAGGCTGGATCGCCGGCATGGACGAGGTGCTCGCCGACGCGCGCAAGGCCAACCGCTTCGACTACGACCGGCCCGTCGAGGGCCTGCGGGCGCTGGACCGCTACACCTTCCAGATCCGCCTGAAGCAGCCCAACTACAACTTCATCTACTACCTCGCCTACTGCAACCTCACCTGCGCCGTGGCGCGCGAGGTGGCCGAGAAGCACGGCATCCGCACGGCCGAGCACCCCGTGGGCACCGGGCCCTACAAGCTCGCGTTCTGGAAGCGCTCCTCCAAGATGGTCCTCGAGCGCAACCCGAACTTCCGGGAGGAGTTCTACGACGCGTCCCCCGCGCCGGACGACGCGAAGGGCCAGGCCATCCTCGCGAAGTTGAAGGGCCGGCGCCTGCCCCTGGCCGACCGCGTCGAGGTCTACATCATCGAGGAGCCCCAGCCCCGCTGGCTCGCGTTCCTGAACGGCGAGCTCGATTTCCTCGAGCGCGTGCCCAACGACTTCGCCAACGTCGCCACGCCCAACAACGAGCTCGCGGCGAACCTGAAGCGCCGCGGCGTCACGATGGAGCGCACGCCGGGCATGGAGCTCACGTACTCCTACTTCGGCATGAAGGATCCCGTGGTGGGCGGCTACGAGCCGGAGAAGGTCGCCCTTCGCCGCGCCATCGTGCAGGGCCAGGACGTGGGCGCGGAGATCGCCATCGCCCGCAAGAACCAGGCGATTCCCGCCTACAGCCCCATCGGGCCGGGCGCCCTGGGCTACGACCCGGACTTCCGCTCCACCGCCGCGGAGTACAACCCGGCCCGCGCGAAGGCCCTGCTCGACATGTTCGGCTACGTGGACTGCGACGGCGACGGCTGGCGCGACCTGCCGCGCAAGTCGCCCTCGGACCCGTGCTCGCCCCTCGTGGTGGAGTACGCCTCGGCCCCGGGCGCGCAGCAAAAGCCCCTCGACGAGAACTGGAAGAAGAACATGGACGCCATCGGCATCAACATGACGTTCAAGAAGGCGAAGTGGCCCGACCTGCTCAAGGAATCGAAGGCCGGCAAGCTGCAGATGTGGGGCCTGGGCTGGAGCGCGGCCGTGCCCGACGCCGACGCGTTCTTCGTGATGCTCTACGGCCCCAACGGCGGGCAGGCGAACCACTCGCGCTTCAACGTGCCGGAGTTCGACCGCCTCTACGAGAAGGCGAAGCGCCTGCCCCACGGCCCGGAAAGGAGCGCCCTCTACCGCGAAATGAACCGGATCTTCCTCGTGTACGCGCCCTGGCGCCTGGGCGTGCACCGGATCTACACGGATCTCTCCCAGCCCTGGACCGTCGGCTTCCGCCGCCACCCCGTGATGCGCGGCTGGTGGAAGTACGTCGACATCGACGCGCCCGCGCTCGCCACCGCCGCCCGATAGGATCGTCTTGGGCCTTCGCCTCGCGCTCGTCGCGCTCGCCCTCGCCGCGGCGCCGCTCCTTTCGCCGGCGGCCGATGCGCCGGCCAAGGTGCTGCGCGTGCCGTTCCTCATCGCGGAGACCAACTTCGACCCGGCCTTCGCGTCGGACACCTACTCGAACACGGTCATCGACGAGATCTTCGAGCCGCCGCTCACCTACGATTTCCTCGCGCGGCCCTACAAGCTCAAGCCCCAGACGCTCGTCGCGATGCCGGAGATCACGGAGGGCGGCCGCGTCTACACGCTGAGGATCAAGCCCGGCATCCGCTTCGCGGACGACCCGGCCTTCGGGGGGCGGCCCCGGGAACTCGTCGCGAAGGACTACGAGTTCGCCATCAAGCGGCTCATCGACCCGCAGATCCGCTCGCCCAACAAGTGGCTCGTCGACGGGCGCATCGTGGGGCTCGACGAGGCGGCCGAGGCGGCGAAGAAGGCCGGGCGGCTCGACTACGACAAGCCCGTCGCGGGCATCGAGACGCCGGACCGCCACACGCTTCGCTTCCGGCTCACCAAGCCCGACTACAACTTCCTCTACGTGCTCGCGATCGGCACCCTCGGCGCCCAGGCCCGGGAGGTCGTGGAGAAGTACGGCACCGAGATCGGCGCCCACCCGGTGGGCACGGGCCCCTTCGTGCTCCGGGAATGGCGACGCTCCTCGCGCATCGTGCTCGAGAGGAATCCAGGCTTCCGGGAGGTCTTCTTCGAGGCCGAGCCCCCGGCCGACGATCCGGTGGCCCAGCGCCTCGCGGCCGAGATGAAGGGCAAGCGCCTGCCGTGCGTCGACCGCGTCGAGATCTCGATCATCGAGGAATCCCAGCCCCGATGGCTCGCGTTCCTCGCCGGCGAGCTCGACTGGATCAACCTGCCCTACGAGTTCAAGAGCATGGCGCTGCCGGGCGGCGTCCTCGCGCCCTGGCTCGCGAGGAAGGGCGTGCGCCACATGCCCTCCATCGACCAGGACCTCACCTACCTCTACTGGAACATGAAGGACCCGGTGTGGGGCGGCATCGAGCCCCACCAGGTGGCGCTGCGCCGCGCGATCCACCTCGCCTACGATGTGGGGGCGGAGATCGACCTGGTGAGGAACGGAAGCGCCGTCGAGGCGCGCACGGCCCTGCCGCCGGGCGTGCTGGGCCACGACCCGCACTTCCACACGGGCCCGGCCTACGACCCGGCCCGCGCCAAGGCGCTGCTCGATACCTACGGCTACGTGGACCGCGACGGCGACGGCTGGCGCGACCGCCCCGACGGCGGCCCGCTCGTCTTCGAGTACGCGACGGATCCCTCGCAGCTCTCGCGCCTGTTCACCGAGCTCTGGCAGAAGAACCTCACGGCCATCGGCGTGCGCATGAAGGTGGAGGTCGCCAAGTGGCCGGACCTGCGCAAGAAGTCGAAGAACGGCCAGCTCCAGAGCTGGCATCTCGCCTGGAACGCGGACTGGCCCGACGGCGAGAATTTCTACCAGCTCCTCTACGGGCCCCATTGCGGCTCCTCGAACGACGGCTGCTTCCAGAACGCGGCCTTCGACCGCCTCTACGAGAAGGCGGCCTCCGTGCCGCCGGGGCCGGAGCGCGCCGCGACCTACCGCGAGATGGCCCGCCTCACCGCGGCCCTCGCCCCCTGGAAGACCTTCGTGCACCGGAAGCGCGACCAGATGGTCCAGCCCTGGATCCTGGGCTGGCGCAAGCACCAGTTCCTGCACGACGCCTACCGGTACGTGGACATCGACCTCGCCGTCCGCGCGAAGGCCCTGCCATGAGGCCGGGCCGCGCCCCGTCCGAGGGCTATAATCCCCGGCTTTGCCCGAGCGCCGGAGCCGCCTTGCCCCCCTTCGCCGCCCCCTTCGCGGCCGCCGCCGTCGCGCTCTGCCTGCTCTGCGCCCCCGCGGCCGCGAGCGTCGCGCCCAAGGTGCTGCGCATGGCGTTCCGCACGGCCGAGGCGGGCTTCGATCCCCAGCGCGTGGACGACCGCTATTCCGTCGGCGTCCTCGAGAACCTCTTCGAGCCGCTGCTCACCTACGACTACCTCGCCCGCCCCGTGCGGCTCGTGCCCCTCGTCGCCGAGGCGGTCCCGCAGCCGGAGGAGGGCGGCACCCGCTACACCTTCCGCCTGCGGCCCGGCATCCTCTTCGCCGATGACCCGGCCTTCAAGGGCGCACCGCGCGAGCTCGTGGCGGCCGACGTCGAGTACGCCATCAAGCGCTTCCGGGACCCGGCCAACCGCAGCCCCTACGGCTGGCTCTTCGAGCACAAGCTCGAGGGCCTGGACGCGCTCGCCGAGGCGGCCGCGCAGGGCGCGCGCTTCGATTACGGCGCGCGCATCCGCGGGCTCGAGGTTCGCGACCGCTACACCATCAGCTTCAAGCTGGTCGAGCCGGACTTCAATTTCCTCTACCTGCTCGCGATGCCCAACGTGGTGCCCGTGGCCCGGGAGGTGATCGAGGCCTACGGCGCCGACACCCATGCGCACCCGGTGGGCACCGGCCCCTTCGTGCTGCGGGAGTGGGTGCGCCGCTCGAAGATCGTCCTGGAGAGAAATCCCCGCCACCGCGGCTACGAGCTCGACCCGCGCTTCGCGGACCCGGCCGACGAATGGGACCGGCGCGCGATCGAGGCCCTGCGGGGCAAGCGCCTGCCGCTGCTCGACCGCGTGGAGATCTATCCCATCGAGGAGGAGCAGCCCCGGTTCCTCGCGTTCCTCAATCGCGAGCACGACCTGCTCGACGAGACGCCCTTCGCGTTCATCCACCAGGTGCTGCCGGGCGGCCGTCTCGCCCCCTCGCTCAAGTCGCGCGGCGTCGCGGTCTACCGCGAGGAGCAGCCGGAGTTCACCTACGACGTCTTCAACATGAACGACAAGGTGGACGGCCGCGACAATCCCGTGGGCGGCTACGACGCGGCGCGCGTCGCCCTGCGCCGCGCGATGGTGCTCGGGCACGACCGCGACCGCGAGATCACGGTCCTTCGCAAGGGGCAGGCCATCGCCGCCCAGAGCCCGGTGCCCCCCGGCGTCGTGGGCTACGATCCGGCCTTCCGCAGCACCGCCCAGGACCACGACCCGGCCCGGGCCAAGGCGCTGCTGGATCTCGCGGGCTACGTGGACCGCGACGGCGACGGCTGGCGCGAGCAGCCCGACGGCAGCCTCCTTTCGATCGTCTACAAGTACAACGCGGGCAGCCAGGAAAGCCGCCAGCTCGCGGAGCTGTGGGTCAAGTCCATGGCGGACATCGGCATCCGCCTGGACGCCGAGGCCGTCCAGTTCGTCGACCTGCTCAAGGACAAGAAGGCGGGCCGCTTCGTCTTCGCGGGCTCGGCGTGGATCGCGGACTACCCGGACGCCCAGAACTTCCTGCAGCTCGCCTACGGCGCGAACGCGGGCACCTCCAACGAGGCCCACTTCCGGCTGCCGGCCTTCGACGCGCTCTACCGGCGCTCGGCCTCGCTGCCCGACGGCCCGGAGCGAAGCGCCCTGTACCGCGAGATGAGCCGGCTCCTGCTCGCCTGGGCGCCCTGGCGGCTCGGCGTGCACCGCATCTTCAACCACCTGCAGCACCCCTGGGTGAAGGGCTACAAGAAGCACCCGATCCTCTACACCAACTTCAAGTACCTCGACGTGGACGTCGCCGCGCGCGCCGCGTCGGCCCCGTAGCACGCAACCCAAGGAGACCCCCGTGGCCGCCTACGTGATCCGACGACTGTGGCAGATGATCCCGACCCTCGCGGGCGTGATCCTGCTCATCTTCTTCCTGTTCAACTGGGTGGGGGGAGACCCCGCGCAGGTGCTCGCGGGCAAGATCTCCAACCCCGAGCAGATCGCGAACATCCGCAAGCAGCTCGGCGTGGACCAGCCCTACTGGTACCAGCTCTGGGTCTTCGTGCAGCAGGTCTTCACGTTCGACTTCGGCCGCAGCTGGTCCACCAACGAGGAGGTCTCGCGCATCCTTCTCACGCGCGTCGGGCCGACGCTCACCATCATGGTGCCGGTGCTCGTGATCGAGACGATCCTCGCGGTGGCCTTCGCGATCATGGTCGCCTACGTGCGCGGCTCGCTCACCGACCGCGCGATCATGGTGGCCTGCACCACGGCGATGTCGATCTCGTTCCTCGTCTACATCATCTTCGCCCAGTGGCTCTTCGGCTTCAAATTGGGCTGGTTCCCGGTGCAGGGCTGGAGCGAGAGCACCTGGCGCAACATCACGCACTACGCGCCGCTGCCGGTGATGCTCGCGATCTTCGTGGGCCTCGCGCCGCAGCTGCGCCTGTACCGCTCGTTCTTCCTCGAGGAAATCCACCAGGACTACGTGCGCACCGCGCGGGCCAAGGGCCTCACCGAGAACACCGTGATGCTCAAGCACGTGCTCCGGAACGCCCTCATCCCCATCCTCACCAACGTGGGCATCTACCTGCCGGGCCTGTTCGTGGGCTCGTTCCTGCTGGAGGTGTTCTTCTCCGTCCCGGGCCTGGGGCGCGAGATCGTGACGGCGGTGAACCGCAGCGACTTCCCGGTGATCAAGGCGGTGACGGTGTACCTCGCCATGCTCACCATGACCATCAACCTGCTGGTGGACGTGGCCTACAAGCTCGTCGACCCGCGCGTCTCCTTCAAGTGAGGGCCCCATGAGCGCCGTGCTTCCCGACTCCGCCCCCGCCCCCCGCCAGGCCTCCCCGGGCCTGTGGGTCCTCGCCTGGCGACGCCTGAAGGCCGACCGCGTCGGCATGGCCTGCCTCGCGGTCACCGTGGCCTTCGTCGCCCTGATGCTCGCCTCCTTCTTCGGCGTGGTCGCCGGCGACTGGAACAAGGAGAAGGGCGTCTCCTACGCCAATCCCGCCTTCATGGCGGGCGCCGAGAACCTCGAGGCCAAGGCGGTCACGAACCGCGACTTCGGCACCGACGCGAAGCCCGTGGACCTCTCGGACATCGACCCGCTCGCGCCCCGCTACAAGGAGTGGGAGGAGCGCGCCGCGAAGATCGCCGTGACGGAGGTGAAGCGCGCCGATTCGCTGCCCTTCGGCGGCGACAAGTGGGGCCGCGACGTGCTCGCCAAGGCCGTGAAGGGCTCGGAGGTCTCGATCTTCGTGGGCCTCACCGCCGCGCTCTTCGCGACCATCATCGGCACGGTCCTGGGCGCCGCAGCCGGCTACTGGGGCGGCAAGGTCAACGACTTCCTCGAGTGGTTCTACAACATCTTCACGTCGATCCCCTACATCCTGCTGATCCTCGCCTTCGCCGCGGTGTTCAAGCGGGGCCTGGACACGATCATCGTGATCCTCGCGCTCACCGGCTGGACGGGCATCTACC
>ERZ761602.8567-NODE-8567-length-10254-cov-7.489460_pt1 | contig 10254 bp, 8 predicted proteins | sample MGYA00512165_ERZ761602 | MGnify/ENA primary metagenome ERZ761602 (study PRJEB28899, sample SAMN02445085) | bioreactor sludge metagenome | biome: EBPR sludge; isolation source: Thorneside wastewater treatment plant | place: Australia: Brisbane, Thorneside...
AGGCCGCGTTGGACGCTAAACGTGAAGCCGCCGAGGAGGCCAAGCGTCAGGCCGCGTTGGACGCTAAACGTGAAGCCGCCGCCGAGGCCAAGCGTCAGGCGGAGGAAGACGCCAAGCGCAAGGCGGAGGAAGACGCCAAGCGCAAGGCTGCCGAGGAGGCTAAACGCAAGGCGGAGGAAGACGCCAAACGTAAGGCGGAGGAAGCGCGTAAATTGGCTCAGGAACTGGCGGCGCGCGAACAATTTCTTAAAGAAGCCGTGGCGCGGCACGCCGCCTTGATCAAACAGCGCGTCGAACGCTACTGGTCGCTACCCCTGGATGGCAACGATACCCTTTCCTGTACACTACGAATTACCATGACACCATCCGGCGCGGTCACCAGCGTTCAAATCGCGCAGAGCAGCGGCGACGACGCCTTCGACAATTCCGCCGTCGCCGCCGTGCAAAAAGCCTCACCATTGCCAATACCTGGCGACCCCGAAGTTCTCGCCAAATTTCGCAATTTTAATTTCCGTTTCAAACCAGGAGGTTAAGCATTGATATCCACGGCACTCAAACTGTTTGGGCTGATCGCTCTGTTACTCATCGGTCGGTTCGCCCTCGCCCAGCAGCCACTGACTATCGACATCACCAAAGGCGTCCAGGGCAGCGGCATTCCCATTGCCATCGCGCCCTTTGGCGGCGGGGCGCCCGAGGACATCGCCGGCATCATCGCATCCGACCTGCAACGAACCGGCAAAATCGCACCGCAACCCGCAGGCGCGCGGGCGGACTACTCCGTCACCGGACAGGCCCAACCCGGCGGCGCCCGTGGCTATATCGTGCAATTTCAACTGGCGGGCATTCAGGGTGCTCCACTGCTGAATTTGTCCTTCGACGTGCCGCCGAATCAATTGCGGCCGGTCGCCCACCGCATCAGCGACCTGATCTACGAAAAGCTGACCGGCGAAAAAGGGTTGGCGGGAACGCGCATTGCCTATATCGCCAGCGGCGGCGATTCCTGGTATCTGGTGGTCGCCGACGCCGACGGCCAGAATCCCCGGGTGATCCTGCGTTCCGGCCAGCCGCTCATGTCGCCGGCCTGGTCACCGGATGGCGGCAAGCTGGCCTACGTTTCCTTCGAGGGACGCCGGCCACAAATCATCGTTCAGGATATCTACAGCGGTGCCCGGCGCGTGGTGTCCGCCGCCCCCGGCATCAACGGCGCGCCCTCCTGGTCCCCGAATGGCCAGCGCCTAGCGTTTACCCTGTCCAAGGACGGCAACCCGGAAATCTACGCGCTCGACCTGGCGACCCAAAATCCCGTCCGCCTTACCAGTAGCAGCGCCATCGACACCGAGCCGGTCTGGCTGCCGGATGGCAGCATCGTGTTCACCTCGGATCGGGGGGGATCACCGCAGTTGTACCGGATCGGCCCCGGCGGCGGCGCGGCGCAGCGGCTTACCTTCGAAGGCGACTACAATGCCCGCCCGACGGTGTCACCCGATGGCCGCTACATCGCCATGGTGCATCGGCGCGGCGGCCGCTTCCACATCGCCGTGCTGGATCTGCAAACCCGCCAGTTTCGAGTGCTGACCTCCGGCGGGTTGGACGAATCACCCAGCTTCGCGCCCAACGGCAAGATGATCATCTACTCCAACGGCCAACGCCTAACGGCGGTATCCCTGGATGGCAGCGTCAAACAGGACTTCACCCTGCGCGGTAACGGCCGCGATCCGGTCTGGGCACCCTATGGCCGCTAACTTTATCTTTCACTTCAATATAGGGGAGCATCGCCAATGCAATACATCACTCGCAACTTGATCGCCGCCGCCGCGCTCGCCCTGCTGGCCGGCTGCACCTCGACCGGCGACACCACCGGCCAGGATCAGACGGGCGCCCAGCAGGACGCCACGACCGAGCAGGGCATCACCGCGCAACCGGGACAGGACGCCTACAGCTATCCCTACGGTCAGGCCCCCAGCCAGTACGATACCTATGACACCACCGGAGGAACCGCGGGCGGCCAGGCCAGCGGCGGACGACCCGGCCAAGCCGTCGCTGGCGGTGGCAGCGCGGTCTCGGCGGATCGGATCGTCTATTTCAGCTTCGACAGCGCCGAAATTCTGCCCGAAAGCCAGACGATCATCTCGAAGAACGCCCGCGTCCTGACCGGCAATACGCGCATCATCACCCAGTTGGAAGGCCACACCGACGAACGCGGCAGCCGCGAATACAACATCGCGCTGGGCGAACGCCGCGCCAACGCCGTGCGTCAAGCCATGATCGCCATGGGCGTATCCCCCCAACAGATTCGCGTGGTCAGCTATGGGGAGGAACGCCCGGCCGACGCTGGCCACGACGAACAGAGCTATGCGCTGAACCGGCGGGTGGAAATTGTCTATTGACGGGATGAATCCTCCCATGACCAAGCACGGTTCTCCACCATGGTTCATGGCGCTGTTGCTGGGCGGCGTGTTGCTGCCCGGCGCGGCTCGCGCCCAGCACTCACCCGACAACGAACTGACCTTGGAACTGCTCCAGCGCGTCGAGCAGTTGGAAACCGAGGTCCGACAAATTCGCGGGAAACTGGAACTCCAGCAGTATCATCTTGAAACGCTCGCCCGGGAACGGGCGATGCCCGGACCGCCAGCGTATTCATCGGCAAGCCGCCCCGAACCGCCGCCCGCCCTGTCGACGGCGGCCGAACCACCAATGGATACTCGCGGCCGGTCGCCAGCGGCGCAACCCTCTCCCTCCGCGTCGGCGGCGGGCGCGGAACGGGCGGAGTTCGACGCGGCATTGGGCGAATTACGCGAAGGTCGCTACTTGGAGGCCATTGCCGCCTGGCGGCGCTTTCTCAGCGCGCATCCGGGCGGCGATCTGGCGGGCGACGCCCAATACTGGCTGGGCGAGAGCTACTACCTGAGCCGGGACTACAATGCGGCCAAGGAAACGTTCATCGCGCTTGGCCTGAATCATCCACAAAGCGCGCGGCTGCCGGATGCCTTGCTGAAGCTTGGCTACATCTATGGAGAACAGGGCGAAACCGCGCGGGCGCGCGACGTGTTGCAAAAGCTGGTGCAAGTTTACCCCAACAGCCAGGCCGCTAGCCTGGCCGAGCGGCGGTTGCAATCCTTGCGCTAATCTTAGGTCAACCCTTGCGGTTTTACGGGGTTGTTGTACCATTACCGCCCTTTCCCGGGCCGTTAGCTCAGTCGGTAGAGCAGCAGACTTTTAATCTGTTGGTCGTGCGTTCGAATCGCACACGGCCCACCAGAAAACCAAGCCCTTGGCCAACCTTGGCAAGGGCTTTTTTATCGGTTGCGCCGGGAGTTCCCCGCAGGCCAGTGGGGATCGGGTGGAGCAGGCGTTGCGATTAGCCGCCACCCCGCGGCCGATGGGGCCTTCGCCGGGAACTGGTGGATTCGTTGACACCATCTTCCGACCCCTCGCTGGCTGGCGCGCCACCAGTTTCGCTACGAGCCGGCTTGGCGGTTTCCGCAGCCTGCTCGGCTGTTTGGCGCTCCGCTTCCTCTCGTTGGCGAGAGGCTTCCAGCGCCTCCCTTTCACCAGGGCGCAAGCCCGCCTCGGAACCATCACCCTGACCGTCGGAAGCGCCGTTATTCGGGAGGGACATCTGCGATCCTTCCAGGCACGGCAACTGCTGGTAGTAGGATTGCCCGTTCGGGCCCGGGCATTTGTAGACCTGTCCGAACGCGGGCGCGGCGACGACGATGGAGAGGACCAGCAGTACCGGTTTCATGGTGCTTCCTCCAGTTGCTCGGCGTTGCATTATAGTGCAACCGGAAGTATGGCGGAATCGTCCATACAATGCCCACCAAGAGTGAGCGCCGCGTTCGACAACTCGGGTCAAGTCCCATTTGTTGCTCGAAAAATGGAGACGGGATGTAACGGTTGATCCCGTACTGTCGAGATACTGAGCTATCCCATAATCTATACTACCAACGATTCCCGGCCTCTTATTTTTGTGAGATAGATTTTTAAGGAAATTCTCATAAACGTCATTTAATTATACGAAAAAAGTCCTTACAAATCAATATGTTGGAAATTACTGCTATACTATAGACATGATCCAGCTATGGATATAACTGTTCAGATCCCCTGGTGGTTTCGCCCCGTATCGATGGGTTTCGTTCCTCAACCCATCCTACAATCCATTGTTTTTTTGCAGGATGGGTTGAGCGTAGCGAAACTCGCCACCGTATGGGACGAGGGGGGTCTGAACGGTTACTTATGCATTATAGAAATCCATCCACGCCACGAGAGGTATCACGAATGGGGCCTCATGCATTCGCACTGCTCCTAGTCATGGCGCTGGCGAGCGCACCATCGGCTATCCAAGCGGAGAACGCAAGCCACCGGGCGGCAGCCGAGGCGCTGCTCGAAGCGGCGAACGCCCGAAACACGATGCAGGCCACCCTGGAACAGTCGGTGGAAATCCAGATCAGGGACAAGCCCGAACTGGCGCCATTCCGACAGGTCATGAAAACCTTCATGACCAAGCATCTCGGTTACGAAGCGTTGAAGGACGAACTGGCGATGCTGTTCATGGCGGAATTCACGGAAAAGGAACTGAAACAGATCACTGCCTTTTATCGCACCCCGACGGGAAAAAAATCGATCGAAAAAACGCCTGCGCTCTTTCAGAAAGGGGCGGAGCTGGGCATGAATCGCGTCCAACAGAATCTTCCCGAGCTAAAACGGATGATCGAGGAAGATCTGGCAAAAAACCCAAGCCCCCCCAAGAAGTGACGCCAAGAAGCATTTTCCGCGAGATGCCAATGGACCAATACATAGTGTCGACGAAATGAACGCATACCAGCAACAGGTTCTCGCGCATTTGGAGTTGCTGAACCATCTCGCCCGACGCCGCTTTCCCGAACGCGGAAGCGCCGAAACCTCCAATCTCGCGCTCGAAGGTCAGGACTACGTATTGAGCAAGCTGGAGGAAGATGACTGGTCCAAGGTGCGGCAATACCGAGGGCGGTCCAGCTTCGAAGCCTTCCTGGCACAGACCGCCCGGCGGTTGCTGGAGGATTTCGCGCGCCACAAATTCCATTACTTGCGCGTGCCGGCGCGGATCAAAAGGTTAGGTCCACTTTGGGAGCGAACCTACAAAAAGCTTTGCTGGGAGCAATTGCCCGCGTTCAAGGCCATCGATCAGGTGCGAAACACCTTGACCAAGGACCATGATCCGGAGGTGCTCAAGGAAATCGAGGCGGCGATCCGAGGTGGAATCCTCCATTGCGGGGCAGGGAGCGTCAAACGGATCGAGCCAGCGCGAATTGCCGACTTGCCCGAACCCTTCGACCAGGACGCCGTGGCGGATCCTGTTGCCCGCACCCCGGAAGACTGGGCCGCCGCCGAACAACGGGTTCGTCTGCTCCAGGTCATCGCGGGATTGCTGGACCCCGAACACGCCGCCGGACCCGTTGCCGAACCCGATGACGGCCCCCTGGCCGGCGCGTTGCGGAAATTGCGCGATACGTTGCTTCTCGCCCCCGAGGAACGGTTGTTGCTGCGGCTGGTTTTTCAAGAAGGGATGACCGTCACCGACGCGGGCAAGCGTCTGGGTTTGAGCGTCCACTCGGTTCAAGGCAAGATGCGGCGCCTGTTGCGGGAACGGATTCGCTCGGCGTTCAAGGCCGCCGGCCTTGACCAGGCGCTGGCGGAATTGCTGGAGGGGGAAGATTCGGAATTTTGAAATCCGCGCGACAATGCCGAAGGGTTTGTCCGTCCATACCCATCAAGCCAACGTCCCGCGTGGCGTTCCGTACTCCAAATCCGTCGTTGACCCGGAAATCCCATGGCGATCCCACAGCTTCCTGTTGAAGAAGAACGGTTCCAGAAGGAGCGGTTGCGTGCGCTCGTCGCGCTCGCCGTGCAACCGCTCGCAACCCCGCTCGACGAACATCCTCCGGCGGAGGAACTGGCGGCCTTCGGCGAGGGGCGTTTGGAGCCAGCGGATCGGGAGCGCATCCTCACCCATCTTGACGCCTGTTCCGACTGCTACGAGGAATGGCTGGCCGTCACCCATATCCTCGATGCCCGCCCCGTCCCAGTCCAACAAGACGTGAGCAAGCCACCGGCACCGATCCTTCAAGTCGCGCGGCCGATGCCGATCGCGGACATTGCACGATCGCGCCGGTGGCGCCGCCGCGCCTGGATCGGGTCCGGGGCGGGCCTGGCGCTGGCGGCCTGCCTGGCGCTGGCGGTGCTGGTGCCGTGGCGCAACGATTCGGGGTTGCCGGCGCTGCTCGAAACCGCCTACGAGGCCGCGCAAGCCGGATCGACGCCCGCGCTGCGGGAAGCCGCCGCGCGCCAGGCGCTGCCTTGGGAAGCGCCCACGCGGACCTATGGCTTTTCAGCCACCGAAGCCACCGCGGCCGCCCGTGCCTTCGCGACCGGGCTATGGGAGGGGCGGACCCTTCTGGCCGGCGCGTCCCGCTCCACGCCGCCGCCCGCCTTGTCGCCGCCCACGCCCGCCGCCGAATGGGCCGACTACACCCTGCTGGGGCATTGGGTCATCTTGTTGCAAACCGTCTGCAAAACCCCGCAAGCGGACTCGCCGGCGTTCTGGGACCGGCAGCGCGCCATCGCCGTCGCGTTGCGCGACCGGTTGGCGCGGCGCCCCGTCACCGACCCCCAGGCGCGGCGCGCGGCTACGGTGACTCAGGATTTGGAGAACATCTTGAACGATGTGGGGCTCGTGGCGAATCGCGACCGACTCTGCAAGCGGATCGAGCGGAACGCGGAAGCTTTGTCGGCCCTGATGACAGAGGGTGGGTAGTCCTGAAATGCGAATGATCCATCGGGCGTCCCCCCTTTAGCAAAGGGGGGCGTGGGGGGATTTGAACCGGTCGGGCCGAGCGAAACCCAAATCCCTCCCACCCCCTTTTGCAAAGAGGGGTTTCCATCATTACGACGGGCTGGATTACCAGGGAGCGATGCATCGGTCGTCCTTCCGATTTGCCAGGGAGACGCTGCACATGTCTTTGATCGAGCAATTGAATCGGCTGGGGTTTTGGCGGAAACCTCGCGTTGTTCCAGAAGTCTTGCGGGTGATTTTGCTGGGAGTCGTCCTGATGGGTAGCGCCAGCCTCGTCGGCCAAGCGCAAACGCCCGCCGATCTCGGCGCCCGCGTGCAGTATTACCTCAAATACCATGGCCCGAGCGATCCACGAGAACCAGGGGTCGCGCGCGCCGGCAGGATTTTCGAGCAACTCCGCCAAGTCGCCGAAAAACCGGCGGCGTGTCGGCCCCGGCTCCAGGTGATCGACACCTCGGGCAGTCCGTGGGCGATCGCCCTGCCGGACTGCTACATCGTGTTGTCGCGGGGGGCGTTGGACATCGCCTATCGGGACGCCACGGCAGCGGAAGGCGATGCGCGGTTGGCGTTCGTGCTGGGCCACGAACTGGCGCACCTGACCAAGGGCGATTACTCGCATCAAGAGGTGTACCGGGCGCTGGCGGGCGATGCCTCGCCGGCGGCGGTCAGGTTGCGGGAGTTGTTCGAGGCCAGCACGGACGTGCTCGGCTCCGAGATCGAATCGAGCCGCAAGGTGACCCTGATGAAGGAAACCGAAGCCGACGAGCGCGGTTTCGTGTACGCCGCCGTGGCCGGTTTCGCGGTGGATGGTTTGCTCGGCCAGCCCGCCGTCGGCAAGCCGGACTTTTTCCAGCATTGGATGACCCAGACTCAAACCCGGCTGGACCGGCAACATCCGGCCCCGGAGGATCGCGCGCATTTGCTGCGAACGCGCTTGCGGAAGCTGGGCGAAAGGCTGGAACTGTTCCATTACGGGGTGCGGCTGGCGCATTTTGGCCGGTACGACGACGCGGAGTATTTCCTGCGCGAGTTTCAGCAGGTGTTTCCGGCGCGGGAGGTGTTCGGCAACCTGGGTTATCTCTACCTGGAAAAGGCCCGCGAAGCGATAGTGCCATCGTGGGCGTATTACTACTGCCTGCCGGCGGTGCTGGACTCGCGCACGCGGGCGGTGGCGCTGGTTTCGAGAGGGGCGGATAACTCCCTGTTAGTTGGAGCATCAGCGGGAGCGGGAGGCGTTGTATCCGATGTCTCGCCGCGGGCCCGCGAGTGGCTGAACGAGGCGGTAGGCCATCTGAAGCGGGCGGTCGAGGCGGACGCCGCTTATTTGCCGGGATGGTTGAATCTGGCCGTGGCCTATTTCTATCTGGACGAAACGCACGAGGCGCGGGCGGCGATCGAGAAGGCGCTGCAACAGGCGTCATCCGATCTGGAGGCGCAATACCTGCGGGCGCTGATTTTGTATCGGCAGGGTCCAACGCCGGACCTGTGGCCCACCGCCTTGAAAATTCTGGAAGACCTGGCGGCCCAGCCCGAGGCGCCGGCCTGCGTGATCTATAACCTGGCGCGAATCCTTGAGGAGCGCGGGCGGGAGGGCAAAGCGCGGGAGGTGTGGGCGTCGCTGGTCCCTCGCGCGGCGGCGTTGCCGTCGCCCTATCGGCGTGTGGTGTGCCAGCACGCCGACGACGAAGCGGCGTGTCAAGCCGGCGCGGCGGCGAAGCAAGACCAGGCGCTACCGTGGTCGTTGCCGGTGTCGCCGGGGCAGACTCTGCCGAAACCGGACGCCGCCGACGATCCATTGGCCGGCTGGACGCGGTTCGATTTCGACTGGCGACAGTCCGGCTTGGAGGGCTCCATCCATATCGGCCCCAACGGCGCTTCGGTGTTGGAACTGGATGGCGTGGTGGAAATGGTGGTGTCACGTCCGGCGCAGCCGGAGCCGGTCAGCGCGCTGGCGGCGTGTTGTGGCTCGCCCACGACGAAGCGGAAGATCGCCGGCGGCGAGGTGTGGTCTTTTGGCCCGCGCCGGGCGGTGTTGGTGCGGGACGGGAGGGTGCAAGAAGTGTGGGCGATTCACTGACACCAGGAGTGACCAAGGTGAAATCGATGGTACGGCGCGGGTCGATCATCGGCTGGCTGCTGGCGGTGGTCGTGGCCGCTTTGTTTGTCGGGGGGAATGTCAACTCGGCAACCGAGTCAGTACCGAACACGGCCAGTCAGCAAGAAGCCCTCGAACTCAGCCAAAAGGGAGTCGAGCTTTACCAAAAGGGCCAGTACCGCAAAGCGGAGGATCATTTCCGCCGCGCCCTCGCGATTCGGGAAAAAGCCCTTGGACCCGATCACCCCGATGTGGCTACCAGCCTCAACAACCTCGCGCTGTTCTACAACGCCCAAGGCCAGTACGCGAAAGCCGAGCCACTGCACCAGCGCGCCTTGGCGATCCGGGAACAGGCGCTCGGCTCCGACCACCCCGACATCGCCCAAAGCCTCAACAACCTCGCGGGGCTCTACCACAACCAGGGCCAGCACGCAAAGGCCGAGCCGCTGTTCCAGCGCGCCCTGGCGATCGATGAAAAGGCCCACGGCCCCGACCACCCCGAGGTGGCCACCGACCTCAACAACCTCGCGGAACTCCATCGCACCCAAGGCCAGTACGCGAAGGTCGAGCCGCTGCACCAGCGTGCCCTGGCGATCTGGGAAAAAACCCACGGTCCCAACCATCCCCTCGTCGCCGCCAGCCTCAACAACCTCGCGCTGCTTTACCACGCCCAGGGCCAGTACGCCCAAGCCGAGCCGCTCCTCCAACGCGCCCTGGCGATCAGGGAAAAGGCTCTCGGCCCCGACCACCCCGACGTCGCTCAAAGCCTCGACAACCTTGCGGGACTCCACCGCGTCCAAGGCCAGTACGCCCAAGCCGAGCCGCTGTTCCAACGCGCACTAGCGATTCGGGAAAAAGCCCTCGGCCCCGACCACCCCGACGTCGCCACCACCCTCAACAACCTCGCGCTGCTTTACCACGACCAAGGCCAGTACGCCCGGGCCGAGCCGCTTCGCCAGCGCGCCCTGACGATCCGGGAAAAGGCCCTCGGCCCCGACCACCCCGACGTCGCCACCACCCTCAACAACCTCGCGCTGCTTTACCACGACCAAGGCCAGTACGCCCAAGCCGAGTCCCTGTACCGGCGCGTCCTGGCGATTGATGAAAAGGCCCTCGGCTCCGAACATCCCGACGTGGCTACCGGCCTCAACAACCTTGCGCTGCTTTACCGCGCCCAAGGTCAGTACGCGAAGGCCGAGCCGCTGTTCCAGCGCGCCCTGGCAATCTCCGAAAAGGCCCTCGGTCCCGACCATTCCGACGTGGCCACCAGTCTCAACAACCTGGCCCTAACGCTGAAAAGCCAAGGTCGCTACGCGGAGGCCGAGCC
>ERZ761602.8568-NODE-8568-length-10254-cov-3.727522_pt1 | contig 10254 bp, 10 predicted proteins | sample MGYA00512165_ERZ761602 | MGnify/ENA primary metagenome ERZ761602 (study PRJEB28899, sample SAMN02445085) | bioreactor sludge metagenome | biome: EBPR sludge; isolation source: Thorneside wastewater treatment plant | place: Australia: Brisbane, Thorneside...
CGGCAAGATCGTTTCGACGAGCCAGGAAGTCGACGTCGTCGTGCTCGAGGTCGATGAGGACAAGCGCCGCATCAGCCTCGGCCTCAAGCAGGCGCAGCAGAACCCGTGGGAGGCGTTCGCGTCTCAGCACCCGGCCGGCAGCGTTGTTGAAGGCGAAGTCAAGAACACCACCGAGTTCGGCCTGTTCATCGGCCTCGACGGTGACGTCGACGGCATGGTCCACATGTCCGACATCGCGTGGGGCGTGAGCGGCGAGGACGCGCTGGAACTGCACCACAAGGGCGAGACGGTGAAGGCCGTCGTGCTCGACGTGGACGTGGAGAAGGAGCGCATCTCGCTCGGCATGAAGCAGCTTGATTCCGCATCGGGCGGCGGTGGCGGTGCCACGGTCTCCAGCGGCGGCGGCGTCAACAAGGGCGAGACGGTCACCTGCACCGTTGCGGCCATCACCGACGGCGGCATCGAGGTCACGCTCGGCGACAGCGGTTCGACCGGCTTCATCCGCCGCGGCGATCTCAGCCGTGACCGCGCCGAGCAGCGCCCCGAGCGCTTCACGGTCGGCCAGAAGGTCGATGCGCAGGTGATCGGCTTCGATCGTTCGAAGAAGCCGAACCTCTCCATCAAGGCACTGCAGATCTCCGAGGAGAAGGAAGCCGTGAAGCAGTACGGTTCGTCCGATTCGGGCGCGAGCCTCGGCGACATCCTCGGTGAGGCGCTGAACAAGGCCAAGGACGCGAAGAAGTAAGCGACGCGCCTTTGTGAGCCATTTGCGGCCCGTCAGTTCCTTTGCTGACGGGCCGCTTGCTTTTTGTTAACCTGCTCAAGCTGTTGTATGATTTGCGCGGACCGAGTCGGGGGACAACGGACCCGGGCCGTGCTGGGTGGCCCACAAGGTGTTTTGAACAAAAAATTGGGGCTCGAGAAACGGGGTGAGAGATGATTCGATCTGAACTCGTCGCAGCAGTCACGGAAATGAACCCGCATTTGTCGCAGCGGGATGTCGAACGGGTGGTTTCGACCATTTTCGATTCGATCACGGAGGCGCTCGCCGAAGGACGCCGCGTGGAACTGCGCGGTTTTGGCGCGTTTTCGACGCGCGGCCGCGATCCGCGGACGGGGCGCAATCCCCGCACCGGCGAGAAAGTGTCGGTGGACGCGAAGCGCGTGCCGTATTTCAAGGCGGGCAAGGAACTGCGCGAGCGGCTCAACAAATAGGGTGTGTGGCTATTCAGCCCAGAGCGGGCTGCAAACGGCGGCTTTCTGCGCTTCCGGTGCTCACGTACTTTTAGTACGCTGCGCTCCGGTTCTCGAAATCCACCGTTTTTGCCTCGCCCTGAACTGAATCCCCACACACCCTAAATCGTCTTTTGGGCTGATGGCGCCTTGTGCGCTATCGGTACTGGCATCGTGCGTGCCTGTCCGTTAAGCAGAGGTCATGCGCATCGTCACGCTGACCTTCTACTTCCTGTTTGGCGCGCTGCTGGCATGGTTTGCCGCGCGAAACTGGGATTTCGTCACGCTGAAGCTGTGGGGCGATTACGAGCTGGCGATCCGGCTCCCCGTTCTGCTGCTCCTCATGTTCCTGATCGGCGCGTTGCCGCTCGCGATCCTGCGCTATACCAGCCGCTGGCACTGGTCGCGGCGGGTGAAGAAGCTCGAACGCGCGCTTGAGGACACGCAAGCCCCGGCGCCGTCCTCCGCGCCGCCGCCCATCATCACGGACCCGGCCCCGCCGCCGCTTGCCCCCCCGCTATGACGAACCCGGTTTTCTGTGCGGTCGATACGGCCGACAAGGATCACGCGCGGGCGCTTGCCGCGCGCGTCGCGGGGCGCGTCGGCGGCATCAAGCTCGGCCTTGAGTTCTTCATGGCGAACGGCCGCGAGGGTGTCGCTGCTGTCGCGGGGGAGGGCGGGGTGCCTGTCTTCCTCGACCTCAAGCTCCATGACATTCCGAACACCGTGGCCGGCGCCGTCCGTTCGCTCGCCTCGTGCCCCTACGACATCCTCACCGTCCACGCGGGCGGCGGCAGCGCCATGATGCGCGCGGCGAAGGCGGCGGCGCGGCCCGGCGCGAAGGTCGTGGGCGTCACGGTGCTGACCAGCATGGACGAGGACGATCTTGCCGCCACCGGCGTGATCGGCACCACCACCGATCAGGTCCGCAGGCTGGCGGTGCTGGCGCGGGGCGCGGGGCTCGACGGCATCGTGTGCTCGGCGCACGAAGTTGCCGCGATGCGCGCGCAGTGGCTCGAAGGCTTCTTCGTCGTCCCCGGCATCCGCCCGGCGGGCAGCGCCGTCGGCGATCAGAAGCGCGTGATGACGCCGCGCCAGGCGATGGACGCGGGCGCGAGCATTCTCGTCATCGGGCGGCCGATCACCGGCGCCGATGATCCCGGCGCGGCGGCGGACGCAATCCTTCAGAGTCTTTGAGCCGTGGCGCGCATCAAGATCTGCGGCGTGCGCGACCGTGCCGCGATCGATGCCGCGGCGGCGGGGCGCGCCGACTACGTAGGCTTCGTGTTCTTCGCGAAAAGCCCGCGCAACCTTTCGCTCGATGAGGCCGGCGGGCTTGCCGGCGCGGTTCCGTCCGGCATTCGCCGTATCGGCCTGTTCGTGAATGCCGACGACGAGGCGATCGGCGCGGCGGTGCGCGCCGCGCGGCTCGATGGCGTGCAGCTTCACGGCGAAGAGGGGCCGGATCGCGTAGCGGCGGTGAAGGCGCGCTTCGACGTCGAGGTGTGGAAGGCCATATCGGTTGCGACCCGTGCCGATCTTGTGGGCGCACGGCGCTATGCGGGCGTTGCCGACCGCATCCTGTTCGATGCGAAGACGCCGACCGGCGCGGCGCTTCCCGGCGGCATGGGCGTGCGCTTCGATTGGCGGCTGCTTGCCGGGGATAGGGGGGGCTTCGATCCCGGTGCGGCGTGGGGTCTTGCGGGCGGACTTGACGCCTCGACAGTCGGCGAGGCGCTCGCTACGACGCAGGCGCCGCTCGTCGACGTCTCGTCGGGGGTGGAAGATGCGCCGGGCGTGAAATCTCCGGCGAAGATCAGGGCGTTTTGCGAGGCGGTGCGCGCACGATGACGGTTCAGAACAGCCTGAGGCAGCAGCCTGACGAGCGTGGCCATTTCGGTGCGTTTGGTGGGCGTTATGTCGCCGAAACGCTGATGCCGCTGATCCTCGATCTCGAACGCGAATACCGTGCGGCGCAGACCGACCCGGCGTTCCGCGACGAGTTCGAATACCTGCTGAAGCACTATGTCGGCCGGCCGAGCCCGCTGTGGTTCGCAGAGCGGCTGACGAAGGATCTCGGCGGCGCGAAGGTTTACCTGAAGCGCGAGGATCTCAATCACACCGGCGCGCACAAGATCAACAACTGCATCGGCCAGATCCTGCTGGCGAAGCGCATGGGCAAAACGCGCATCATCGCCGAGACCGGCGCGGGCCAGCACGGCGTCGCGACCGCGACCGTGGCCGCGCTCTTCGGCCTGCCGTGCACGATCTTCATGGGCGCGGTGGACGTCGCGCGGCAGCAGCCGAACGTGTTCCGCATGAAGCTGCTCGGCGCCGAGGTGGTCGCGGTGGAATCGGGCGCGAAGACGCTCAAGGACGCGATGAACGAGGCGCTGCGCCATTGGGTCGCGAACGTTCACGACACCTTCTACATCATCGGCACGGTCGCGGGGCCGCACCCCTATCCGGAGCTGGTGCGCGATTTCCAGTCGGTGATCGGCACCGAGGCACGCGCGCAGATTCTGGAGGCGGAAGGCCGTCTGCCGGACATGCTGATCGCGCCCGTCGGCGGCGGCTCCAACGCCATCGGCCTGTTCCATCCGTTTCTCGATGATACGGGCGTCGAGATCGTCGGCGTCGAGGCGGCGGGCGAGGGGCTGGCCAAGCACCACGCCGCGAGCCTCGCGGGCGGCTCGCCGGGCATTCTCCACGGCAACAAGACCTACCTGCTGCAGGACGAGGACGGCCAGATCACCGAGGCGCACTCGATCTCGGCGGGGCTCGATTATCCGGGCATCGGCCCGGAGCACGCGTGGCTCCACGAGATCGGCCGGGTTCGCTATGTGCCCGTGACGGACGACGAGGCGCTCGCGAGCTTCCAGCGTCTCTGCAAGCTCGAAGGCATCATCCCCGCGCTCGAATCCGCGCACGCCATCGCGGCTGCGGAACGCATCGCGCCGACGCTGGGCAAGGACAAGCTGATCATCGTCAACCTCTCCGGGCGCGGCGACAAGGACATCTTCACCGTGGCCGAAGCGCTGGGGGTGAAGCTGTGAGCGGATGTCTCTCCGCCGCCTTCGCCCGCACCGGTTCCGAGGGCCGCGCGGCGCTCGTCACGTTCGTTACCGGCGGCGATCCGTCACCTGCCGATACGGGCGCTGTCCTCGATGCGCTGGTCGCGGGCGGAGCGGACGTGATCGAGCTCGGGATGCCGTTCACCGATCCGATGGCGGACGGCCCCGCCATTCAGCGTGCGAACCTGCGGGCGCTCGGGGCGGGAACGACGACGGCCGACATTCTCGGCATTGCGAAGGCGTTCCGTGCGCGTCATCCGCAGGTGCCGCTCGTGCTGATGGGGTATGCGAACCCGATGCTTCGGCGCGGCGCTGATTGGTTCGCCGCTGCCGCGAAAGATGCGGGCGTGGACGGTATCATCGCGGTCGATCTGCCGCCCGAGGAGGATGCGGAGCTTGGCCCCGCGCTCCGTGCTGCCGGGCTCCACTTCATCCGCCTCGCGACGCCCACCACGGATGCCGCGCGGCTTCCCGCGGTATTGGATGGGGCCTCCGGCTTCCTCTATTATGTCTCGGTCGCGGGCATCACCGGGCTTCAGCAGGCGGCGCAGGGCAGCATCGAAGACGCTGTCGCACGGCTGAAGGCGGCGACGGATCTGCCCGTCGCGGTGGGCTTCGGGGTTCGCACGCCCGAACAGGCCGCCGCGATCGGGCGGGTTGCGGACGGGGTTGTCGTCGGCTCGGCGATCGTCGATATCGTCGCCGCGCACGGCGCCGCGGCCGCACCGCATGTGAAAGACTATGTGGCCGGGCTCGCCGCCGCGCTCGCCACCGCAAGGGAGAAGGCCGCATGAGCTGGCTCGAACGCATCCGCCCCGCGCTCAGTTTCCTCACAAAGAAGGAAACGCCGGACAATCTCTGGACGAAGTGCCGGGGCTGCGGCCAGATGAACTTCCACCGCGAACTGGTGGACAACATGAACGTCTGCCCGCGCTGCGAATTCCACGAGCGCATCGGCCCGAAGGAACGTTTCCAGCAGGTCTTCGACGGCGGCAAGTACGAGCGGCTGGCGATCCCGTCGGTGACGGAAGACCCGCTGAAGTTCCGCGACCAGAAGAAATACACCGACCGCATCAAGGCCGCGCGCGGCGCGACCGGTGAGCCCGAGGCGTTCGCGGTGGCGGAAGGGCAGATCGAGGGCATCTCCGCGATCGTCGGCGTGCAGAACTTCGCCTACATGGGCGGATCGATGGGCATGGGTGTCGGCGAGGCGTTCATCGCCGGGGCAGAAGCCGCGCTCGACAGCCGCGTGCCGTACGTTGTTTTCACCGCGGCGGGCGGCGCGCGGATGCAGGAGGGGCTTTTGAGCCTGATGCAGATGCCGCGCGCGACCGTGCTCACCTCGCTGCTGCGCGAGGCGGGGTTGCCGTACATCGTCGTCATCACCGATCCGACGACGGGCGGCGTCACCGCGTCCTACGCGATGCTCGGAGACGTGCACATTGCCGAGCCGGGCGCGCTCATCGGCTTTGCCGGACAGCGCGTCATCGAGCAGACGATCCGCGAGAAGCTGCCCGAGGGCTTCCAGCGCGCCGAATATCTGCACGAGCACGGCATGGTCGACATGGTGGTGCATCGGAAGCGGCTGAAGGCGCAGCTTGGCAGCCTGCTCGGCGTGCTCACCCACGCGCCCGCGAAAGCCGCCTGATCGATGCCAGCACCGCGCTGATGGCCACGGAAGGGGCCCGGTCAGACAATCCCGCGCTCGACGCCCTGCTCGTCGAGGCAAAAGCGCTGCATCCCAATCTGATCGACCTGACGCTCGGCCGCCTCGAACGACTGCTCGGCAAGCTCGGCAACCCGCACCACCACCTGCCGCCGGTGTTTCACGTCTCCGGCACCAACGGCAAGGGCTCGACAGCCGCGTTCCTGCGCGCCTGCCTCGAAGCGGCGGGCCACCGCGTCCATGTCTTCACTTCGCCGCATCTGGTGCGCTTCAACGAGCGTATCCGCCTTGCCGGGCGGCTCATTACCGATGCCGAGCTGATCGAGCTGCTGACCGATGTGATCAGCGTTAACAACGAAGAGCAGATCACCTTCTTCGAGCTGACCACGGCGGCGGCGTTCACGGCCTTCTCGCGCATGCCCGCCGACGCCTGCGTCATCGAGGTCGGGCTCGGCGGCACGTGGGACGCGACGAACGTGGTGCCCACGGCGGCCGTGTGCGGCATCGCGCAACTGGGCCTCGATCACCAGCAGTTCCTCGGCCACTCGATCCTCGACATCGCGCGCGAGAAGGCGGGCATCGCCAAGAAGGGCGTGCCGCTCGTCACCTCCCGCTACCCGCAGACGGTGGCAGCGGCGATCGGCGAGGTGGCGGGGCCGAAGGGCGCGCGCATCATCGCGCGCGGCATCGACTGGGATGTGGGCATCTATCAGGACCAGCTTCACTACCGCGATAGCAAGGCGAAGCTGACGCTCGGTATGCCGCGCCTGCCGGGCGCCCACCAGATCGACAATGTCGGCCTTGCCGCCGCGATGCTGCGCCACCAGACGGCGCTCGCCGTGCCGGATGCAGCACTGCGCGCCGGGCCGGGCTGGGCGGAATGGCCCGCGCGGCTGCAGCGGCTGGAGAGCGGCCCGTTCGTGCAGCACCTGCCGCAGGGCAGCGAACTCTGGCTCGACGGCGGCCACAACCCCTCTGCCGCGCGCGTCATCGTCGATGCCTTCCGCGCGCAGGATATCGCGGCGACGCCGTTCCACCTCGTGCTCGGGATGCTCCAGAGCAAGGACGCGGCGGCCTTCCTCAAGGCGTTCGCCGGCCGCGTGACGGCGGTGCACACCGTGCCGATCCCCGAGCACGACTGTGTGCCCCCGGAAACACTCGCGAAATTCGCGAGCGATGTCGGCCTCACCGCGACCCACGCCGTATCGGTCGACGAAGCCCTCCGCCGCATCGGCCACGCCGCCGACCGCAAGGCACCGCCCGTGGTGCTGATCGCGGGCTCACTCTACCTCGCCGGTGACGTGCTCCGGATCAACGGGCCGCTTCCGGCTTAATCTTCCGCCTTCTCCGTTCCCGCCGTGCCGATCGACGCGTCGATCAGCCCCGCGCGCATCATCAGCCAGAAGAGGAGGATGCCGGGGAGGGCGATGGCGGTGGTGAAGAGGTAATAGTTTACATAGCCGAAGGTTTCGATCAGCGCGCCCGCCGTGGTGCCGGTGAGGAAGCGGCCGACGATGCTGGCGAAGGCGGAGATGAGCGCATACTGCGCCGCCGTGAAGCGGAGGTCGGTGAGCGCGGAGAAATAGGCGACGACGCAGACGCCGCCGATACCGCTCGCGAAATTTTCAAAACCGATGGCGAGCGCCATGCCGGTGTTGCTGTGCCCGGCCCCGGCGAGCAGCGCGAAGCTGAAATTGGAGACGGCCATCAGGATCAGGCTGAAGAGCACTGAGCGCTTGAGCCCGAGCTTCGCGTAGAGCACGCCGCCCACGAAGATGCCCGCAAGCAGCGCCCAGAAGCCGACGCCGACATCGTAGATCGCGATTTCGGTGTTCGAATAGCCGAGATCCTCGAACAGCAGGCGCAGCGTGAGGTTGGCGAGCGTGTCGCCGATCTTGTGGACGAGGATGAAGAGCAGCACCAGCCACGCGCCGCTGCGCTTCAGGAATTCGGCGAACGGCCCGACGATCGCGGTGCCGAGTGATTTCAGCGATTTGCGTGCGGCAACTTCCTTGTGGCGCGCAGGTTCGCCCATGACGAGCGCGGTGAGCGCGGCAGGAAGCGCGAAGACGGCGCACAGCATGTAGGCCGCATCCCAGCCGAGGTTCCACTGCATCGGATCGGCGGCGACAAGTGCGAGCGCGCCCGCGCCGGCCGCGCCGATGCGCCAGCCGTATTGCGACATGCCCGCGCCGACGCCGAGCTGGCGCGGCTCCAGAAGCTCGATACGGTAGGCGTCGATCACGATGTCGAAGGTTGCGCCCGCGACGCCGACGAAGATCGCGGCCAGGGCGACCGCCATGATATCCGCCTGCGGATCGGTGAGGCCGAGGTTGACAACCGCGGCGATCACCAGCGCCGCCGTGAACACCATCCACGATACGCGCTGGCCGAGCCGCCCGAGCAGCGGTAGGCGCACGCCTTCCACGACCCAGGCCCACAGGAACTTGAAGTTGTAGGCGAGGAACACGAGCGCGAAGGTGGTGACGCTCTTCTTGTCGATCCCATCCTGCGCCAGACGCGTGGTGAGCGTCGCGCCGATCATCGCATAGGGGAAGCCCGATGACATGCCGAGGAACAGCGCGGCGAGCGGCGCGGATTCGAAATAGGGGCGGACACCTTCGGGAAGACGGTCCCGAACCGATGCGAACGTGCCCGCCATGCCTGCTCCTTCATGCTCAACGCCTGCATGTGTAGGGCAGAAAACGTGCCGCGTGAATCTCCCCCGTTTGCGCTAGGTGCCGGGCGGCCTCCGGCGCGGTAGAATGTGCGGTATGGACGCCCTTTCACCCCCGCGCCGTCCGACCGCCGGCCAGCTTGCGCTGGCGCGGGTGATCGCGGACGGCAAGGCCGCGCACGACGACCGCACCGCGACCGTGCCCGCTTCCGTCTATGTCGACGACGCGCGTTTCCGGTTGGAGCGCGACCGGCTGTTCGGGCGGCTTCCGGTTGCGGTTGCGGTATCGGCGCTGCTGCCGGAGGCGAACATGGCGTTGCCGCACGACGGCTTCGGCGTGCCGTTGCTGATCGCGCGTGACGGCAAGGGCGTGGTGCGCGTGTTCCTGAACGTCTGCCGTCATCGCGGCACGCGCCTGCTGGACGCGGCGGAGGTGCAGAAGGCGCCGCGCATCGTCTGCCCCTATCATGCCTGGGCCTATGGCGCAGACGGGCGGCTGGCGGGCGTGCCGCGCGCCGACACGTTTCCGGGGCTGGACAAGGCGGAGCGGGGTCTTCTCGAACTCCCCTCGCGTGAGGCAGGCGGCATCATCTGGGCGGGGCTGGAGCGGGATCGGGCGTATGATTTTTCGTATGTCGAGGGGGCGCTCGCCGCCGATTTCGACGCGCTCGGGCTTGGCGACATGTATCTCTACAATCGCCGCACGCACCATGTGCCGGCGAATTGGAAGCTCATCATGGACGCGTTCCTTGAAAGCTACCACGTGCAGCGCCTGCACGCGAAAACGATCGCGCCTTTCTTCGTGGACGGGATCACGGCGGCCGACCTGATCGGTCCGCACGCACGTTCGGCGGTGGCCCGCGCCGATTATCTCGCCAAGGTCGATCTTGAAGATTGGGCGGCGCTGCGCCGTGTCGTCACTTATGCCTATCAGCTTGTGCCCGGCACGGTGCTGGTGTTCTCGCCCGATTACGTGAACCTGATGACGCTGATGCCGCAGGCGGCGGGGCGTACGCTGGTCGAGGATTTCATGCTGATCCCGGAAAAGCCCGCGACGGCGAAGGCCGAGGATCACTGGCGCCGATCATGGGAGCTGCTCGACGGCGGCGTGTTCGGCACCGAGGATTTCGGCGCCGCCGCGCTCGGCCAGCAGGGGCTGGAGAGCGGTGCCGTGTCCGAACTGCTGCTCGGTAGCCTCGAACTCGGCATCCGCCGCTTTCACGAGACGGTCGAAAGCCTCATCGCATAGGTTCGGGTGTGAGCAGCGGTGGGTCGGTTTCGCCGCGCGACACCACCACGGCGGCGGCGAGATCGCCGGTGACGTTCAGCGTGGTGCGGCACATGTCGAGGAAGCGGTCGACGCCGAGGATGAGGCCGATGCCTTCGGGCGGCACGCCGACCATGCCGAGGATGAGCGCGACGACCGGCAGCGAGCCCGCGGGCACGCCCGCCGTGCCGATGCCGCCGAGGATGCACACCAGCATCACCACGAACTGCTGGCCGAGCGACAGCTCGACGCCGAAGAACTGCGCGAGGAACAGCACGGTGACGCCTTCGAACAGCGCGGTGCCGTTCTGGTTCGCGGTGGCGCCGACGGTGAGGAC
>ERZ761602.8569-NODE-8569-length-10252-cov-3.743356_pt1 | contig 10252 bp, 7 predicted proteins | sample MGYA00512165_ERZ761602 | MGnify/ENA primary metagenome ERZ761602 (study PRJEB28899, sample SAMN02445085) | bioreactor sludge metagenome | biome: EBPR sludge; isolation source: Thorneside wastewater treatment plant | place: Australia: Brisbane, Thorneside...
GTCACGCGTGAGCCGCCCCTTAAACCCAGCCCACAACACGCGCGCCAGCTTTAGGGCGGTACCGCAGTACTGATGGCTACCCACAGTTACGGGTTGATTAAAAAATACCCTGCTCGCGTCATCAAATGCGAGAACTCTAAAATCTTTGATTCTGCTGTGGAAGAATTCGAATTGAAAAGTGATGATGATTTTTAGGATAAAGTGCATTCTGGGTAAGTGGTCTTTTTGTTTCACGCAAAGGGCGCGAAGGAAAAAGCTAAGATTATAGATTTACCCAAGTCACGCATGAGCCGCCCCTTAAACCCAGCCCACAACACGCGCGCCAGCTTTATGTTGACGCGTCCGTCTTCTTTTCTGTCTTTCTGTCTTCGAGTCTTTTGATTTGTTGATTGAGCAAATCGATCCGCACCAAAATATTTAAAATGAGTGCATCCCTTACTTTCTCACTCGGATCGGTTTTCAACTGGTCGCGGAGCACCTGATACATGGCGTCCAGTTTTTCAAAGTCCTGCGTAAATTCATCGCCTACAAATGAACCTCCGAAATCGTCAATCAAAGCCACCTTTTTAGCAATCTCATCGCTATAAAAAGACTCCACATCCTGGAACTCTCCCTGAAGCTGAACCTGACTTATTTTTTCTGATGCTGATGCAGCCCTTTTGTTTACGTTATTCAACAGCAGAAAAGCAGACAACCCCATAAACAATACAGCAGCAGCCCTCCACACCATCACCGAATTCCACAGCGACACGTGTTTCATCTGAGGAAGTGCGTCTGAGATTGTCTTCCATGCACTGTCTTTTGGGTGCTTGTGGTCGAAGCCCTCTCTGTTTTTATCAATAAATTCCCTGAGTGAGTCTTTCATTTTAATTATTGTTTATCCACCCCATCTTCAATTCTATTTTCTAATTCAACCATTTTCCAGCAGCTCCCTTAACTTCTTTTTCGATCTGTTAAATTGCGATTTTGAAGTGGATTCTGTAATCCCCAATATTTCGGCAATTTCTCCATGATCGTACCCTTCCAACAAATAAAGGGAGAGCACCATTCTGTATCCATCGGGTAGTCTGTCCATGGCATTTCTCACCTTTTCCACCGTAAAAGGAAAATCCTGAAATTCATCCACCGTCTCTTCCGGTATTTCCAGATGCCCATCCTCCGGAAACCGATCCATTTTTTTCTTCTTTACCGCGTTGATGGCCTTATTCACCACTATTCGTTTCAACCAGGCACCAAACGTGGCATCACCCCGATAATGCTTTAAGTTTCTAAAAGCACTAATAAAACCTTCCTGAAGCACATCCTGCGCCTCATCCTCATCATGCACAATCCTGTATGCTACGTTATACATACTGCGACTGTATTGCTTATACAGGTCATAATACGCCCCTCTGTCTCCCTGGAGGCATTTTTCTATAATATCGGTATGAATATGTTCAGTATGGGCCTCCAAACAAAGTTATAACTCGTATCCAATGACCAGCCTCAACTGAAAGGGTTGCATCTACCCCTTATTCAATTCGGCTAAATTTGAAATTGCAGGCTGGAAATCCGGAGTTTCTTTGATAATGTCTTCAAAAATCTTCTTTGCTCCGGCCTTATCTCCTTTCGCCTGCAGGTTTAAACCTTTAAGGTTCAAAATAGCCAATTTCATAGGAAAGTCCTTTTGTTTGTTGTTGCTATCATTGAACCCAATGTCGTATGTCTCTATATCCGGCTTACTAAGGAGAATGTCTACGTTCGTCAAGGACTCTTCATAACGCTTCAGATCGAATTGCATAAAGGCAATTTTATAAAGTGTAAGGGTACTGTTAGAGAGCAAGTACAAGGTCTCATAATTTTGTAATGATCGATCCAATATTCCCAATGCTTCAAATGAGGCAGCAGACAGTTCCAGGTAGTCCAGGTTTTTGGCATCTCTCGCCAATAACTCCTGACTCACCAGTGTTGCCGAGGCATACTGCCTGTTTTCATAATAAAAATAAGCCAGGTTGAAAATAATTGAATCCGACTCAGGGTTCATGGCAATCATATCGTAAAGCACATCTTTCGCTACCTGTGGATCATTCCAGCGCGATGCCAAAGCGTATTTCTTATAAAAATGTTGCAATAATGGATCAATTGTTTTGGCCGCTGGTTTAGCCTCTACCGGAGGAGTTACTTCAGCTGGTTTTTCTTCGTTTTCTATTGTGTTCTTCTTTTTTCTTTGGGCGCTTGCATCCACCCACCCAAAGAGCATTATAAAAAGCACAACCCATTTTACTAGTCTCATTTTATTCTTATTTATTTATTCTGTTCAATCCTTTTTTCTCTGCAATTTTCAACATCAGCTGGAAGGCCTGTTCTTTGTCATTTTCAATTTCGCCATCCAATATCGCATCTTTTATTTGTTCTTTTATTTCACCCACAATCGGGCCGGCCGGAATATTAAATAATTCTATTATTTCATCCCCTTTAATGGGGGGTTGGAAGTTGCGCACCTTATCCTTTTCCTCCACAGCACCCATCCTTTCTTCCACCAGGTCAAAATTCTTAAGATACTTCGCTACCTTTTCATCGTTCTTGGATGTAATGTCAGCACGGCACAAAAGCATGAGCGCTTCTATATCCTCCCCTGCATCAAATAACAATCTGCGAATAGCAGAGTCAGTCACCGCTTTGGCCAATGCAATGGGGCGAAGGTGTAAACGAACCAGTTTCTGAACAAAAAGCATCCTTTCATCCAGGGGCAGTTTTAATCTGCGAAAAATTTTGGGCACCATTCGCGCCCCTTTGTCCTCATGACCATGAAAAGTCCAGCCGTGTACTTTATCAAATCGCTTGGTGGCCGGTTTGGCAATGTCGTGGAGGATGGCAGCCCAACGCAACCACAAATCTTCTGATGTTTTGGCCGTGTTGTCAAGCACCTGAAGCGTGTGATAAAAGTTATCCTTATGTCCTTTGTTATCAATGTTCTCCACGCCATGCAACTCCTCCATTTCAGGAAAAAACTCCTTCAATAAACCACTGTGAAAAAGCAGTTTAAATCCATAGGAAGGTTTTGGGGTAAGGATTATTTTATTCAACTCATCGATTATCCTCTCCATCGAAACGATTTTCAACCTCGAAGCGTTGGTGCCAATGGCCTCAAATGTTGAAGCTTCAATGTCGAAATTCAGTTGTGCTGCAAATCGGATGGCCCGCATCATCCGCAGAGGGTCATCAGAAAAAGTGATTTCAGGAGCCTGTGGAGTACGTATGATTTTTTTCTTTATGTCGGTCATTCCATCAAAAGGATCAACCAACATTCCCCAACTGCCGGCATTCAAACTTATGGCCATGGCATTGATGGTAAAATCCCTCCGGTTCTGATCGTCCTCCAGCGTACCGTCCTCCACCAACGGTTTTCTCGAATCTTCCCTGTAAGACTCTTTCCTGGCTCCCACAAATTCCAGTTCAAATCCATCCCAATCAATTCTTGCTGTGCCAAAATTTTTAAAAATAGTTACCCGTAGTCCACCCAGTGACCTGGCTACTTCCTGAGCGAGGGCTATCCCGCTCCCCACACAAACAAAATCCACATCCTTGCTAGGTCTTTTCATGATAAGGTCCCGAACGTAGCCACCCACCACGTAGCATGCCACCCCCAGCCTGTCGGCAGCCTTTCCTATTGTGGTAAATACCTGATTATTATCTAGTTCGGAAGAAAAATTCATACCTTAATCAAAAGCAAACAAGCTGCAAAGTTAAGGTTTTAGGGCAACAATGAAGGGCTTTTACGCAATCCTGATGCAGGATCGTCAATAAGAGAAGCGATTACTTTTTGTTAAAAGTGGGGCAGGGAATGTACTTCTGCTTTTTCTTTGTTTTGGAACCCGAGCGGATATCCAGTTTGTATTGGAGGGAAACCTCATGGGTGCCCCCTGAAATCGGACCTAATTCAGACACTGTAAAATCATATCCATAAGCGATTTCCACTTTTTCGAATTGAAACCCTAGAATTACCACCACCGCATCCTGGCTGATGTTGTCTTTCACATTCTGTTTCACCGGAATGCCCCTGTACCAAAGTCCCAGGGCGATAGGATCGTATAAAAAATAGGCGCCCACATCCAACTGACTAAAGTTGCCCTGGTTTTTGTAAACAAAGGAAGGAGACAATACTGAAATATGATCTCTTTTGAACGGTCCCCAATAGAGAGGAATACGAATACCCCCATGTATGGTGGTTTTGATTGGGATATTTGCTTCTTCGTTTAATAGCGAACGGTTCGGCTGATTGATATGGCTGGAAGCAAATCCCAACCAAAATGTTTTGTTATACGCCAACATTCCAGCGTTGAAATCAAAATAGCTGGCGTTGCCCAAATTAAAAAGAGCCGGGTCATCACTGGGTATCGACCCTCCCCCATCAAATTGAAGTTGATCACCGAATAAAAGTTTATTAAAATCTATACTTCTGAACGCATACCCAAAATTAAGTCCGGAAGAAATCACCCATTTGTCACTCACATTCCACTTGTAGGAATACAGAAAATTAAACTGACTTGATTTCATGCCAGCGGTTCCGGCTTTGTCTACTACTGCCATAAAACCTACACCACTGTTGTAATAATCCATATTGTAATCGTAGGAAAATGCATAGGACTCATAACCACGGGCCACGTTTGGCCATTGGTTTCTGTAGTTGGCCATAAAACGATGATCCATGGTAGTGCCGGTGAAGGCTGGGTTTAGATAAAGCGGTGCAGCATAGTATTGAGAAAACTCAGGGTCCTGCGCCTTCGCCAGGCTTACCAACAACAAACACCCTACCAGCAAATATCCTTTCATCGTATCAGGTTTACGTCCCCCACTCTTACTATCCGTTCACCATTTTCGTACAAGGCGGATAATTTATACATGTACACATCCTGTTGACACAGTTTTCCATTATAATATCCATCCCATCCTATGTTGGGGTCTGTACTTCTAAACATCAATTCACCCCAGCGGTTGAACACCATCATCTCGAACTCCACAACACCACGGGTAATGGGCAAGAACACATCATTTTTTCCATTGCTCGGATCATTTCCTCCTGTTGCTCCGGAAAGGTTTGGTGAAAACGCATTGGGTATTAATACTTGTCCACCAATTTCAACGTTGACGATGCTCTCCAGCTTAGTTGTATCCGCACATCCATACTGATTATAGGCTATTAACTGAATATCATATTTACCTACTTCGCTATAGATGTGTTGGGGTTGCGGTGAAAGAGAAATCGTACCATCACCAAAATCCCATTCGTAGTGGGTTGCCTGCAGACTTTGATTTTTTGTATAAAGAATGCCACCCGGTATGTATAACAGTTTGGGTTTAATATCAAATTGTGCGCTCGGTCTTGGAAAAACCTCAATGATCATTTCTTTGGTTTCATTCACCACCGTACCTGTGGCATTGGATGCCGAGAGCGACACCGTGTATTTGCCCGGCTCAAAATAGGTGTAGGTAGGATTGATGGCTTTGGAAGTCGCCTGTCCCTGCCCAAACTCCCACTGGTATTTATCGGGTTCCGCAAACTGGGACAGGTTGGTAAAATTGACTGTAAGAGGCGCACACCCTGAAGCAGGATCGTAAGAAAAATCTACAATTGGAGGGATGGCCAGGATGGTAATTGTTTCCATGGCTGTTTCCACGCACACCCCGTTAGTTACCGTCAATTTAATATTGTAGGTGCCATAGGTGGCATACGTATGAGAGGAAACTCCAGGGTCGATGGATGTATTTCCATCTCCAAAATCCCATTCGTATGTCCATGGGCCGGGATTGGTTGTATTTACTATCGTAACGGTAGCATTGGGCAATGATTGACTGGTGGGTGATGCAGTGAATGAGGTGTTTATATCGTCACGGGCAGGTATTACCACTACATCGGAGCTGACGGGGCTGGTGCAATTGGCAAAATTTCTTGTTTCCAGATTAAACTGAACCGTAACATCAGCCGATCCAAATGCAGGTCTGCTGAGTACGTAGTTCAACTCGTCATTGATGCTATTGATATCAGAGACAACAATTCCATTTTCGCGCACCGTCCAATGGTAGTTGGCTAACCCCTTTTGATTGGCCTCAAGTTGCAGGCGCATCAGTTCGCAGTCGAATTGCAGCGTATCGATATCAAAATTTGAAGTTGGGTTGGGGCTGATGCGAATGGTTCGGGTAGAATCGCCAAAGCAACCCGATGGCAATGTTGTAATCAGTGTGATGAAGTAATCCTTAATGGACTGCGTATTGTTTACAAAGTTGTAGCTAAAGGCAGGTGTTATTCCGGTGCTTGTTTCAGAAATGATTCCTCCGGTATCGCTGACACGCCATCTGTAATCGGTTGGACCTAAAGACTGCGTAAGCGCATCCACCGCGAAGTTGACCGATTGGGGAGAGCAATTATCATTGAACGGAGAATAATTAGTGGATATAAATCCGGATTCCGTTCCTGGAAAAACAGTGATTGTGGAGATGGCTGAAACGCGATCGCAACCATTAACAGTTACCGTACGCATTCGCATATCGAATTGTCGGTTTGCCATTGTGGTGTTTACAAAATTGTGGATGTAGAAAGGTGTAAATCCGGGATCCAATGGATCTTGTGTTGCCACCAGTTGAAAGCCCGAGCCCAGTTTTTCATCTACTTCCCACTCAAACCGGTCAATCGCATCCGGCTGGCCTCCTACCGAATTATTGGCGAATGTCACCGTAAGCACACTGCACCCTGACAGTACATCAGGCGTGATGGAGGCATTTGGAACAGGATCGACAATCACCGGAATTACTAACAAATCACTACAGCCAATTTGATCGGTGGTCACCTGAAGGGCTACCTGATAGGTATTGGCCAGTCCTAAATTTCGGGTGAAAGAGGTTTGGTTGTCGAACGCAGGGTCTTTGGTAAACGTAACCCCATCGTAATCAAAGTCCCACTCCCATAAAACAATTGCCTCTCCATTAATGGCATTTAAAGTTGAGGATTCATTAAAACTTGTATCGTCACCCTCACAAACCCTTGTTGCCGAGAATTGCGGAACCGGGTTTTCGTACACACGCACCTCAACCTCATCGATGGTTTCGCAAGAGGTGATATTATCCCTGATGATGAGCCGAACCCGATAGATCCCACTGTTGGTAAATACTTCGTCAAACGGACCCAGTGGAACCACGGAAAATCCTCCACCAAAAGGTTCCTGTCTTACCAGCGCATTGGTTTCATCATAGAACTCCCAACGCCATTGTGTGGTGGGTGTTATGACTCCTGTAGAAATATCACTGAAGCGGACATCAAAATTTGAAAATGGCGCAATGGCCGACTGGCAAAAATCAGGTGTTATTGAAACGTTGAGTAAGTCCGTTACCCCTATTTGCGCAATCAATGAAGGAGAGATCGTGATCGTTTGTTCAAATATCGCCACACAATTTCCAGCAGCATTGGTGTCCCGTATCGACAATCTGATCAACTTCAATCCGGAAGTAGGATAAGCAAAGGTTGGGTTTTGATTGCCCGATGTACTCAGAGGAACGCCTATGCCGGTATTGTTGTCGAAAAACTCCCAGGTATATTGAAAGGTAGCTCCACCAATGGGAGGTGTTTCATCATCAAAGTAAATATTGTCGCCCACACAAAACACATTTTGAATGGGGCCACCCGCTCCACCCAGGCGAGTTAAAAAGTCTGGCTGAGGTGCATCCACAATAACGATGCGGGCGGTTGTGACCTGTGGTGCATTATCACCATTTACCAAATCACCGCCTACCGGGTTAAAGGCATTGCCATCCAGGATATTGTTATCATAGGGGTTGCACTGGTTCCAGTTTTTCAGTGTGATTTCAAATTCCCTACCAATGTCCGCAGGCGCGGTTACAGGCACATTAATTGGCAAACTAATCTGACCCGGAGCCAACACAGGATAAATTGGGTTGCGCAGAGGAGCAGGATCCAAGTAAGGAAATCCTCCAGGCACTACCGCATTGACACCTACACCGGGTATACGAATACCGGGAGCGCCCGTGCCATACAACCATTGAATCCATCTCGGCTCATTATTTTCCCTTGTCAACCTTGGAAAGCAATTCCAGTCGCTATTATCCGTAAAAAGAACATCTGCAGCAAAACCCTGGCAAACCCGAAAAACTGTGGGGCTTATGGAGACCACATCATTGGTCCACACCACCACCTGCGTCATGATAGGCACTACGCTACCACGGGGGTTACAGGCATTGGCAGCATCAATCACCACATCATATCCACAATCAACAGGCGAGTTGGGGTAGGGATGCGAAATATTGACTCCTCCAGCTCCTACTTGTATATATGTCTCTTCCGGAGTGCCATCCCCCCAATCCACAAAATACTGAGTTCCCGGTACTGAGGACAAGTATAATGTTTGGATATTGACTGTAAAGGGAGCACAGCCCCGGCTGCTGGTGAGGAAGGCGAAACCCGGTTCCATAATGCCACCACATTGAGACCATGCCGAGGTCGAAGTAAGGCTAAATACCAATGCCAGAATAGCAATTTTAAAAACAGAACGCATCTCTTCAACCCAAATTATGAATTAGAAAAATACAAGTAGGTATAGTAATTGACGAATCCTGCCGTACCGTCAGGATTGTCAGGGTTAAACCTTGACGCTTCGGTCAGGTTCAATCGATTACTCACCGATCAAAGCCCACTTTTAGACCTTATTAATAAGCTTAAAATTGAAAAAGGAACCTGTGAAAAACAGCATTAAACTGATTTACTCGTTCAATGGAAGAATAGAAGGTTAAAATGATAACCTGACAGGGTCAATTCCAGAAATTAGGTTTTCTGTTGAAGGTAGGACAAGGAATGAGTCTGTTCCTTTTTTTCACGCTTCTTGATATTGGCTTGGCCACAAACTCGTACACAATGGACAGTTCGTGGGCTCCTCCCGAGGAGGTAGACAATTCAGAAACAGAAAAGTCATAGCTGTACCCCACATTAAAATTGGCCAGGTAAATACCCATTACAAATATGAGTGCATCCTGATTGACCGTACCAATAACATTTGTTTCAAAGGGTTTTCCTCTGTACCACACTCCTATTGACACCGGGTCGATGTGATAGTTCAATCCGAAATCCAATTGTGATATGGGCCCTTGTTTTCTGTAAATAAAAGAGGGCGTGATATAGGAAACTTTGGAATTGGTTCTGAACCCGCTGTAGAGTGAAATTCGTCCACCTCCATGGATGGTGGTTTTCATGGGCAACCTGCTCGTGCTATTAAGAATGGAGAGGTTGGGTGTGTTCATATGATGAAATGCTCCGCCCAGCCAAAGTGACTTTGTATAAAGTAAAAAGCCAGACCCAAAATCAAAATACTGTTGATTTCCCAGTCGGTTCAAATCCGGATCCAGGGACTGGCCGTTAAATTCCAATCCATCGCCCAACTGAAGTTTAGACCGATCCAATCCATTGATACCATAACCAAAATAAAGCCCGGGTGAGAAAACGAGATTATCATTCAGTCTCACCTTGTAACTGTACATCAGCCCGAAGGTGGATGTTCTCCATCCGGCCGAGCCCATCTTATCCGTGGTCATCATAATTCCGAAGCCACTTCGCAGTTCGTCTACAAAAATATCGTAGCTGGCTGCGTACGTGGAGAAAGCTTGTGGCAGGTTGGGCCACTGTATCCGGTGGTTCAGCACAAAGCGCTGCTGTGGGGTAATCCCTGTAAAGCCAGGATTGAGATACAGCGGAGCCTGGTAGAATTGAGAAAATTGGGGATCCTGAGCAAAGGCAGCATATCCTGTCAACAGCGCAAACATCCAAATTACAATTCTCTTCTTCATCTGACCAATTTACAATTTTTATCTAATCATGGTAATGTCACCTATCTGAGTGGTACGTTGGCCATCGGATAGTCGCAATGTCAATTTATAAATATAAACTCCAGCAGGCAGGATATTTCCATTTCTATCGTAACCATCCCATCCTGTATTCGAGCTGTTGCTTTCGAAAATCAGATTACCCCATCGGTCAAAAATCTGCATATTAAATTCTTCTACCCCTTTTACAATCGGAAGGAACACATCGTTGAAGGTACCTCCACCTCCTCCACCGCTAATACCACCGGAAGGTCCGCCTGGGTTAGGTGTAAAGGCGTTAGGTATTTTAGTCTGACCGCCTTGTTTGGCCACTACTTGCTGTGTTAACGTATCTGTACATACAATTCCTCCGCCATGATCAAAGCCAGCCACCATTACGATATCATAAACC
>ERZ761602.8576-NODE-8576-length-10242-cov-5.996073_pt1 | contig 10242 bp, 4 predicted proteins | sample MGYA00512165_ERZ761602 | MGnify/ENA primary metagenome ERZ761602 (study PRJEB28899, sample SAMN02445085) | bioreactor sludge metagenome | biome: EBPR sludge; isolation source: Thorneside wastewater treatment plant | place: Australia: Brisbane, Thorneside...
TCAGGAAGGCCCAGCCGCGCTGCAGGTGGCGCAGCAGGCTGTGGCTCTTGTACTGCGTGATGACGCCGATGCGCCGGATGCCGCTGTTCATGCAGTTGGACAGCGCGAAGTCGACGATGCGGAACTTGCCGCCGAAATAGACCGCCGGCTTGGCGCGGCTGTCGGTCAGGTTCTTCAGGCGGCTGCCACGCCCGCCGGCCAGCACCAGCGCGACGGCACGCCGCGGCAGGTCCAGGCTCTGGGCCACATCGACGGGACGCATGCTGTCTCCTGTGAAGTGATCGAATGCAGTCAAACTACAACGCTTCGTCTTCTATCGTCCGAGTCGTTGCCGGATCGTCAGAGAGCTTGTTGTTCAAGAAGAACTTTTGATATCTGCAGCAACTATCTGTGGAAGTTTGTTTTCAAGCGCGACGGAGTGATGCCGTTTCGAGCCAGATCGAGCGTCGTCCTTGAGCATGGACGAACGGATGTAGTGGAACTACGTTGCCGCTCCACGAAAACCGTTTGACGGTGCGACCGTCGTTCAGGGACACTCGACGCATCGCCCCCGCGGCCGCCCGAACGCCTGCGCTCCTGCGCCGAAGTGACATGCAAGACCCGATCCAGCAAACCCATCCTCCCACGCTGCTGCCGCCCGGCCAGGCCGCGGCGGCGGTCGAGCATCACCTGCTGGCCACCGTCGCCACCCAGCCCGCGCAGGCCAGCGCCACGGCGATCATGCACGCGGTGGCGCAGGTGGCACGAGAGCAGTTGTCCCGACGCTGGGTCGCCACCGCCGCCGCCGACCGCGACGCGAAGGCCCGCCGCGTGCACTACCTGTCGATGGAATTCCTGATCGGCCGCTCGCTGGCCAATGCGCTGGCCGCCCTGGGCCTGCGCGGCGAGATGGCCGCGGCGGCGCGCGCCCACGCCTGCACGCTGGAGGACCTGGCCAGCCACGAGGCCGACGCCGCGCTGGGCAACGGCGGCCTGGGTCGCCTGGCGGCCTGTTTCCTGGACAGCATGGCGACGCTGGAACTGCCCAGCTTCGGCTACGGCATCCGCTACGAATTCGGCATGTTCAAGCAGGCCATCCACGGTGGCCGCCAGGTCGAGTACCCCGACGCCTGGCTGGAGGACGGCACCCCCTGGGAGTTTCCGCGCCCGGAGATCCACTGGCGCGTGCGCTTCGGCGGCTGGGTCGAGCAGCCGGCCGACCCGAGCACGGTGCCGGTGTGGCGCCATGCCGGCGAGGTGCAGGCCAAGGCCTACGACATGGTGATCCCCGGCCATGGCACCGAGCGCGTGGCCACGCTGCGGCTGTGGAAGGCCGTGGCGCCGGCACAGATCGACCTGCACGCCTTCAACAGCGGCGACTATGCGCGCGCCGCCGAGTTCAAGAACGAGTACGAGAACATCTCCTGGGTGCTGTACCCCAACGACAGCACGCCGGCCGGCCGCGAGCTGCGGCTGCGCCAGGAGTATTTCTTCACCAGCGCCAGCCTGCAGGACATCCTGGCGCGCCACCTGGCGGAACACGGCCGGCTGAGCAACCTGGCCGACAAGGTGGCGATCCACCTCAACGACACCCACCCGGCCATCGGCGTGGCCGAGCTGATGCGGCTGCTCGTCGACGAGCATGGCTTCGGCTGGCTGGCCGCCTGGGCGATCACGAAGCGGGTCTTCAGCTACACCAACCACACGCTGATGCCCGAGGCGCTGGAGACCTGGCCGGTGGCGCTGATGCAGCACGTGCTGCCGCGCCACCTGGAGATCATCTTCCGCATCAACCACGACTTCCTGGTCGTCGCCGAGCGCCAGCGCCCGGGCGACCTGGACTTCCTGCGCCGGCTGTCGCTGATCGACGAGCACGGCGAGCGCCGCGTGCGCATGGCCCACCTGTCCATCGTCGGCAGCCACCAGGTCAACGGCGTGTCGGCGCTGCACTCGAAGCTGCTGACCGAGACCATCTTCGCCGACTTCGCCAGCCTGTGGCCGGGCCGCTTCACCAACATGACCAACGGCGTGACGCCGCGGCGCTGGCTGGCGCAGGCCAATGCGCCGCTGGCGGCGCTGCTGGACGAGCGCCTGGGCAGCGGCTGGCGGCTCGACCTCGACCAGCTCAGCCGGGTGCGCGACCACGCGGCCGACCCCGCCTTCCTGGATGCCTTTGCCGCCGCCAAGCGCGCCAACAAGCAGCGCCTGGCGCGGCTGATCGAGCGCCAGACCGGCGTGGCCGTCGATCCGGCCAGCCTGTTCGACGTGCAGGTCAAGCGCATCCACGAATACAAGCGCCAGCTGCTGAACGTGCTGCACGTGGTCACGCGTTATCAGGCGATCCTGGCCGACCCGCAAGGGGACTGGGTGCCGCGCACGGTGATCTTCGCCGGCAAGGCGGCCAGCAGCTACCACATGGCCAAGCAGATCATCCGGCTCATCCACGACGTGGGCACGGTGGTCAACCACGACCCGCGCGTGGCCGGCCGGCTGAAGGTGGTGTTCGTGCCCAACTACGGCGTCTCGGTGGCCGAGGTCATCATGCCCGGCGCCGACCTGTCGGAGCAGATCTCCACCGCCGGCACCGAGGCCTCGGGCACCGGCAACATGAAGCTGGCGCTCAACGGCGCGCTGACCATAGGCACCGACGACGGCGCCAACATCGAGATCCGCCAGCAGGTCGGCGACGAAAACATCTTCATCTTCGGCCTCTCGGCGGCCGAGGTCGAGGCGCAGCGCGCCGCCGGCTACCAGCCGCTGCGCCTGTACGAGTCCAGGCCGCGGCTGAAGGCGGTGCTGGACGCGATCGCCGGCGGCGCCTTCAGAGAGGACGAACGCGGCCGCTACCGCGGCCTCGTCGACTCGCTGCTGTGGGGCGGCGACCGCTACATGCTGCTCGCCGACTTCGACAGCTACCTGGCGGCGCAGGACCGTGTCGACGCGCTGTGGCGCGACCGCGCCGCCTGGGCGGCGAAGGCGATCGCGAACGTCGCCGGCATGGGCTTCTTCTCGTCGGACCGCACGATCCGCGACTATGCGCGCGAGGTCTGGGGCCTCGCGCCCAAGGCCTGAAGGCCGAGCCGGTGACCCTGCCGCGCCGCCTTTGCCGATGCTGAGCGCCGACGACATCGAGGCGCTGCGCCTGGGTCGCCACGGCGACCCCTTCGCGGTGCTGGGCCCGCACCGCGGCAGCGACGGCCGCACGCGGGTGCGCGCCTGGCTGCCCGGCGCGGCGTCGGTGCAGGCGCTGGCCGAGGGCCGGCCGGCGGCCGCGCTGGCGCCATTGCACGCCGACGGCCTGTTCGAAGGGCCGCTGCCTGATGGCGCCACGGCCTACGCACTGCAGGTGCGCTGGGGCGACGGCCGGCTGGCGGTGCTGGAGGACCCCTACCGCTTCGGAGCCGTGCTCGGCGAGGTCGACGCCTGGCTGCTGGCCGAGGGATCGCACCTGCGACCCTTCGAGGTGCTGGGCGCGACGCCGCGCACGATGGACGGCGTGGCCGGCACCGCGTTCGCGGTCTGGGCGCCCAATGCCTCGCGCGTCAGCGTGGTCGGCGCATTCAACCACTGGGACGGCCGCCGCCACCCGATGCGCCTGCGACGCGAGTGCGGCGTGTGGGAGCTGTTCCTGCCCGGCGTGGCCGAGGGCAGCGCCTACAAGTACGAGCTGCTGGACCGCGACGGCCGCCTGCTGCCGCTGAAGGCCGACCCCTATGCACGCCGCGCCGAGCTGCGGCCGGCCAATGCCAGCCTGGTCGCCCCGCTGCCGCCGGCGCTGCCGCCCTCGCCGGCGCGGCGGCGCGCCAATGCGCTGGACGCGCCGGTCAGCATCTACGAGGTGCACCTGGGTTCGTGGCGGCGCCAGGTCGAGCAGGGCCACCGCTGGCTGGACTGGGACGAACTGGCCGACACGCTGGTGCCCTATGCCGCGGAGATGGGCTTCACGCACCTGGAACTGCTGCCGGTCAGCGAACACCCCTTCGACGGCTCCTGGGGCTACCAGACGCTGGGCCTGTATGCGCCGACCGCGCGCTACGGCAGCCCGGAGGGCCTGCGCCGCTTCGTCGCGCGCGCCCACGGCGCCGGCCTGGGCGTGCTGCTGGACTGGGTGCCGGCGCACTTCCCCGCCGACGACTGGGGGCTGGCGCGCTTCGACGGCACGACGCTGTTCGAGTACGCCGACCCGCGCGAGGGCTTCCACCGCGACTGGAATACGCTGATCTACAACTTCGGCCGCACCGAGGTGCGCAACTTCCTGGTCGGCAGCGCGCTGTACTGGCTGGAGCGCTTCGGCATCGACGGCCTGCGCGTCGACGCGGTGGCCTCGATGCTGTACCGCGACTACAGCCGCCGGCCCGGCGAGTGGATCCCCAACGTGCACGGCGGGCGCGAGAACCTGGAGGCGATCTCGTTCCTGAAGCGGCTCAACGAGGTCGTCGGCATCGAGCGTCCCGACGCCGTGACGCTGGCCGAGGAATCGACCGCCTTCCCGGCCGTCAGTCGCCCGCCCTGGGCCGGCGGCCTGGGCTTCCACTACAAGTGGAACATGGGCTGGATGCACGACACGCTGAAGTACATGGCGCGCGACCCCGTCCACCGCCCCTACCACCACGGCGAGATGAGCTTCGGCCTGGTCTACGCCTTCAACGAAAATTTCGTGCTGCCGCTGTCGCACGACGAGGTCGTGCACGGCAAGGGCTCGCTGATCGGCCGCATGCCGGGCGACCGCTGGCAGCGCTTCGCCAACCTGCGCGCCTACTACGGCTTCATGTGGGGCCACCCGGGCAAGAAGCTGCTCTTCATGGGCGGCGAATTCGCGCAGGAACGCGAATGGAACGACGCGCAGAGCCTGGACTGGCACCTGCTCGAGCAGCCCCATCACGCCGGCGTGCAGCGCCTGGTGCGCGACCTCAACGCGCTGCTGCGCGAGTGCCCGGCGCTGCACACGCAGGACTTCGTGCCCGCCGGCTTCGAGTGGGTGGACCACGAGGACGCGCGGCGCAGCCTGCTGGCCTTCGTGCGCCACGGCAGCGACGGCTCCTGCCTGCTCGTCGTCTGCAACTTCGCGCCCGTCGTGCACCATGGCCTGCGCCTGGGCGTGCCGCGTGCCGGGCTCTGGCGCGAGCGCCTCAACACGGATTCGGCGCATTACGGCGGCGGCAACGTCGGCACGCCGCTGGGCGCGGCGCACAGCGAGGCGGTCGAGAGCCACGGGCGGCCGCAGTCGGTGCTGCTGACGGTGCCGCCGCTGGCCACCGTCTTCCTGCAGTGGACGGCCTGAGCGGCGACGCGGCAGCCCTGCCCGCTTCCGGCGCCGTCGCGGCCGCGGCGCGACCCGCGCTCGTCGTGCGCGCCGGCGAAGCGCTGCCGGTGCTGCAGCCCGGACAGCCGTGGCCGATGGGCGCCACCGTCGACGGCGACGGCGTCAACTTCGCGGTCTTCTCGGCGCACGCCACGCAGGTCGACCTGTGCCTGTTCGACGCCGCCGGCGAGGTCGAGCTGGCGCGGCTGCCGCTGCCGGCGCGCAGCGGCGACGTCTGGCATGGCCGCCTGCCCGGGGCCGGCGCCGGGCTCGTCTACGGGCTGCGAGCGCATGGGCCGTGGCGGCCCGAGCGCGGCCACCGCTTCAACCCGCACAAGCTGCTGCTCGACCCCTGGGCGCGCGAGATCGTGCCGCCGCCCGGCGGCTTCGACTGGCACGGCGCGCACTTCGCCGCCGACCGCGACCATGCCCAGCACCTGGACCCGCAGGACAACGCACGCGGCGCGCACAAGGCGCGTGTCGTGCACGACGCGCCGGCGCCGCCGCCGCCCCCGCGCCGTCCGGTCGCGGCCGCGCAGCGCGTGGTCTACGAACTGCACGTGCGCGGCTTCACGAGGCGTCTGCCCGGCGTGCCCGAGGCCGAGCGCGGCACCTTTGCCGGCCTCGCCAGCCCGGCCGCGATCGCGCACCTGCAACGCCTGGGTGTCACCACGCTGAGCCTGCTGCCGGTGCAGCAGGTGCTGTCCGAGGCGCACCTGGTCGGGCGCGGGCTGGTCAACTACTGGGGCTACAACACGCTGGGCTTCTTCTGCCCCGATCCGCGGCTGGCCGCGACGCCGCACCCGCGCGACGAGTTCCGCGCCATGGTGCGCCGGCTGCACGAGGCCGGCTTCGAGGTGCTGATCGACGTCGTCTACAACCACACGCCCGAAGGCGACGAGCGCGGGCCGACCCTGGCCTGGCGCGGCCTGGACAACCGCTCCTGGTACCGCGCGCCGCCCGGTCACCCCGAGCGCTGCGAGAACTGGACCGGCTGCGGCAACACGCTGGACATCCGCCACCCGCGTGTGCTGCAGTGGGTGATGGACAGCCTGCGCCTGTGGGTGACGGACTTCGGCGTCGACGGCTTCCGCTTCGACCTCGCGCCGGTGCTGGGCCGCACCGACCACGGCTTCGAGCGCGACGGCCCCTTCTTCAAGGCCGTGCTGCAGGACCCGGTGCTGCAGCGCGTGCTGCTGGTCGCCGAGCCCTGGGACCTGGGTCCCGACGGCTACCAGGTCGGCGGCTTCCCGCGCGGCTGGCTGGAGTGGAACGACAGGTTCCGCGACACCGTGCGCGCCTTCTGGCTGGGCGGCGACTGCACGCGCGGCGAGCTGGCACTGCGCCTGGCCGGCTCGTCGGACCTCTACCAGGGCCGCTCGCGCTCGCCGCTGGAGTCGCTGAACTACATCGTCTCGCACGACGGCTTCACGCTGCACGACCTCGTCAGCTACGACCTGCGCCACAACGAGGCCAACGGCGAGGGCAACCGCGACGGCCACGGCCACAACCTGAGCTGGAACTGCGGCTGGGAAGGCCCCACCGACGACCCCGAGGTGCTGATGCTGCGCGCACGCCTGAAGCGCGCGCTGTTGGCCACGCTGCTGCTGGCCCAGGGCACGCCGATGCTGGCCGCCGGCGACGAGCTCGGCCACAGCCAGGGCGGCAACAACAACCCCTACTGCCAGGACAACGAGACGACCTGGATCGCCTGGCAGCAGGCCGACGAATCGCTGATCGACTACACGGCGCACCTGCTGGCGCTGCGCCGGCGCCTGCTGCCGCTGGCGCCGCGCTGGTATACCGGGCTGCCGGACGCGCAGGGCCGCCACGACCTGGCCTGGCTGCGCCGCACCGGGCAGGCGCTGGGCGCCGAGCACTGGAACAACCGCATGTCGCGCACCGTCGGCGCCTGGATCGGCGTGCCGGGCGGGGGCCGGGCGCCGCTGCTGCTGCTGATCAACGGCCGCGACACCGACGCCGACTTCGTGCTGCCGCCGGGCGACTGGGTCTGCGAACTCGACAGCACCCGGCCCGACGGCCGCAGCGGCTGGCGGCGCGCCGCGGCCCGCGACCCCGCCGCGATCGACCTGCCGGCGCGCGCGCTGCTGCTGCTGCGCGATGCCGCCGCCCCTCCGTCCGACGCTTCGCCAGGGACCCCGCGATGAGACTGCCCCGCGCCAGCGGCGTGCTGCTGCACCCGACCTCGCTGCCCGGCCCCTTCGGCTCGGGCGACCTCGGGCCCGAGGCCCGGCATTTCGTCGACTGGCTGGTCAGCGCCGGCCAGCGCTACTGGCAGGTGCTGCCGCTGACCGGCATCGGCCCGGGCAACTCGCCGTACATGAGCAACTCGGCCTTCGCCGGCAACGTGCTGCTGGTGGACCTGGCCGAACTGGCGCAACAGGGCTGGCTGGACGCCGCCGACCTGGTGCCGGCGCCGGGGCTGGACGCCGCGGCGGTGGACTTCGCGGCGATGGTGCCGTTTCGCATGCAGCGCCTGCAACGTGCCGCCGCCCGCTTCGCGCAGGCCGGCACGCCCGAGCAGCGGGCGGCGCACGATGCCTTCGCCGCGGCCCATGCCGGCTGGCTGGACGACTATGCGCTGTTCATGGCGCTGTCGGAGGCCCACCCGGGCCGCGACTGGTGCGACTGGCCGGCTGCGCTGGCCGCGCGCGACCCGGCGGCGCTGGCCGCGGCGCGCGGCGAGCATGGCGCGCGCATCGCCTTCTGGACCTTCTGCCAGTGGGCGTTCTTCCGCCAGTGGGCGGCGCTGAAGGCCTATGCGAACGGACGCGGCGTCGAGCTCGTCGGCGACGCGCCGATCTTCATCGCCCACCACAGCGCCGAGGTGTGGGCCCAGCCGCGGCTGTTCGAGCTGGACGCCGACGGCCGCCCGACCGTGGTCGCCGGCGTGCCGCCGGACTTCTTCAGCGCCACCGGCCAGCGCTGGGGCAACCCGCTGTACCGCTGGGCCGAACACGCCAGGGACGGCTACGCCTGGTGGGTGGAACGCGTGCGGCGAGGCTTCGAGCTCTACGACCTGCTGCGCATCGACCACTTCCGCGGCTTCGCGGCGCACTGGGAGATCCCGGCCAGCGAGCCGACCGCCGTCAATGGCCGCTGGGTACCGGGCCCGGGCGAGGCGCTGTTCAAGGCCGTCGCCAAGGCGCTCGGGCCACTGCCCATCATCGCCGAGGACCTGGGCGTGATCACCCCGGACGTCGACGCGCTGCGGCGCAAGTTTGCCTTCCCCGGCATGCGCATCCTGCAGTTTGCCTTCGCCGGCGACGCCAGCGACCGCTTCCTGCCCCACCACCACGAGCCCGACAGCGTGGTCTACACCGGCACCCACGACAACGATACCGTCGCCGGCTGGTGGGCCACGGCAAGCGACCACGAGCGCCATTTCGCGCGCGGCTACCTGGCCACCGACGGCCACGACATGCCGTGGACGATGATCCGTGCCGCGCTGGCCAGCGTCGCCGACACCGCCATCGTGCCGATGCAGGACGTGCTGGCGCTGCCGACCGAATGCCGCATGAACTTTCCCGGCCAGGCCAGCGGCTGGTGGCGCTGGCGCTTCCAGTGGAACCAGGTCCATCCCTGGCACGCTGGGCGGCTGGCCGAGCTGGGTCGCCTGTACGGGCGCCACCCGCCGGGCGCCGGCGCGGGCTGAAGCCGGCACCGCCCGATGGCCGCTCAGCCGGCGGCGGCCCGGCGGTGGTCGGGGTCGGCCCCGGCCACGCGCCAGTAGTCGTCCAGCCCGAGTTCGGCGGTCAGCTCGGCGAAGCGGGCATCCATGCGCAGCACCCGCGTGTCGGGCGTGAACAGCAGGTCGGTCGCCCTCATCTCCAGGCGCGCCGGCGCCGGCTGCAGGCGCGCGCCAACGGCCCCCCCGAAGTAGTAGACGCGCGCCATCTCGAAAGCCTGGTCGATGCGGCCGACGGCCGCCAGCAGCGCCAGGGCCCACTGGCTGGCCATCGACCCCCCCGTGCGTGCGCGGGCGATGGCGCCGGCCAGTTCCTCCGCCAGCGGGGCGCACGCCGGCTGTGCCAGGGCCTGCACCGCCAGCCGCGCGATCTCGCGCGGCATGCCGTTCTCGTCGTAGGAGCGCTGGCGCTCGTCGGCGAGCTGCGCCGCGGCCTCGTCCAGGCGGCCGCTGAACAGGCGGAACTGGAGCACGCGGTGCCAGAGCAAGGGGTGGCGGCGCCAGCGCTCCAGGGCATCGTCGAAGGCCACCGCCGCGTCGTCGCCGCGCCCGACGCACCACAGCGCAAAGGCACGCCGGGCCGACACCGAGGGCAACAGGGGCTCGGCCTCGAGCGCGCGCTCGAGCAGCGGGATCGCGGTACGCCAGCGGCCCGTCTCGGCATGCACGCGGGCCAGCGTGGACAGCAGCATCCAGTGCCGCGGGTGCTGCTGCAGCAACGCGGTGCAGGCGGTCTCCATCCCGTGCCAGCCGCGGAACAGCGGCCGCAGCATGACCAGCGCGACCGCGGCATCGGCGTTGTGCGGATCGGCCGCCAGCGCGCGCGCGGCGGCCGTGCGCGTGAGTTCACCCAGCGGGTCCACGTCCTGCTGGACGTTGAAGCCGCGCCGGGCGGCGCAGGCCAGCGCCAGCAGGCCCCAGTGTTCGGGCCGGTCGCCATGCTTGTCGCACAGGACGCGGAAGTGGTCGACGGCTTCGGCGGCGGCGAGGTAGGTGCCCTGGCGCAAGGCGAGCTCCCCGAGCCGTCGCAACTCCACGGACTGCGCGTCGAGCGGCGTCGCCGCCGGCCGTTCGGCGATGCGCATCGCGATGCCCAGCGCACCGCTGCCGGCCAGCGCCGTGCCGACGCCGGCACCGACGAGCCAGCGGCGACGGCGCAGCGACGCGGGCGTCGCGGTCTCGGCGGGCCGTCCCGCGGCGCCAGCGCCGCGCGTCGCGGCGCTGCCGACGGCGGTGACGGGCGGGGTCGCCG
>ERZ761602.8577-NODE-8577-length-10242-cov-3.222146_pt1 | contig 10242 bp, 8 predicted proteins | sample MGYA00512165_ERZ761602 | MGnify/ENA primary metagenome ERZ761602 (study PRJEB28899, sample SAMN02445085) | bioreactor sludge metagenome | biome: EBPR sludge; isolation source: Thorneside wastewater treatment plant | place: Australia: Brisbane, Thorneside...
CCGGACGGTGGCCGTCGTGGGCGAGCAGTACCGTGACCGACGGGTCTGCGAGCGCGGTCCGCCAGTCCTCGGTGTTCGAGCGCACTGCGCGGAGGCTGTCCTCGTGCTCGGCGAGCTCGTGCAGCAGCTCGAGAACGGTGGCGGCGTCGTCGGGCCCGGCGCGGTCGATCGCGATCACGACCGCACCTGCCAGCTGAGGACCGGGCGGCGCGGAGCCGACGACCTGGCCCGGCGCAGCTGGTGGGTGTGCAGGCGGTTGCGGCGCGGCGCCGGGTCGCCGAGCCGGTACTCCAGCTGGGCGCGGGCGACGTCGAGGTTGGTGATCATGTGAACAGGTCCTCGCTGCTGTGGGTGGTGTGGGTGCTGTGGGTGTGGTCGTGGACGTGATGGGCGACGTGATGGGCGACGTACTGGGCGTCGTCGGCGACGAAGCCGAGTAGCGCGGAGCCGCGGGTGTGCTGCCACGGCAGGCCGACGAAGGCCAGGCCGGGGGCGGTCGAGATGCCGCGGTCGTGGACGACGCGACCGTCGCGGACGGCGCCGGGCACGTCGATCCAGCCGTGGTCGGAGCGGTAGCCGGTGGCCCACACGACGGTGGCCGGCCGTACCGAGGCGCCGACGGCGAAGCGCACCTCGCGGCCGGTGACCCCGGTGGCCCGGCGGCGGATCGTGACGCCCGCTCGGCGCAGCTGCTCCAGCGAGGTGCCGATGACCAGGTCGCCCCGGGCGCGCATCCGGCGGGCCAGGAAGGAGTCGGGGGTCCTGGTGATGACGCCGAAGCGGGTCAGCCACCAGAACAGGTCGCGACCCAGCAGCCGCTGCGGGAGTTCGACGGAGTCGGTGCCGACCGAGAGCGTCACGTCGTGGGTGGCAGCGAGCTCGAGAGCGATCTGCCGCCCGGAGTTGCCGCCGCCGACGACCAGCACTGGTCCCGGGCCGATGTCGGCCGGTCGGCGGTACGTCGAGCTGTGCAGTTGGACGACCTCGAGGCACAGGTCGCGGGCCAGGGCGGGGACCACCGGCTGGTGGAACGGCCCGGCCGCGACCACGACCTGCCGGGCGCGCAACGGCCCGTCGGCGGTGTGCAGCACGTAGCCGCCCGTGGCCGCCTCGAGACGGATCACGGCGGTGTCGAGACGAACCGGCAGCGCGAACCGCTCGGCGTACGCCGCGAGGTAGTCGGCCACCTCGTCCTTGGTCGGATGCGTGCCGGCCGGCGCCGGGAACGGGAAACCCGGGAGGCCGTCGTGCTCGGCCGGGGTGAACAGCCGCAGCGAGTCCCAGCGGGTACGCCAGGAGTGGCCGACCGCGGGGGCGGAGTCGACCACAAGGAAGCGCAGCCCGAGCTCGCGCAGGTGGTAGGCGGTGGCCAGGCCGGCTTGGCCGGCTCCGACCACGATCACGTCGTACTTGTCGTCCATCGTCAGGTCCTTTCGGTAGGCAGGACCCGAACGTTAGGAACGGCGACCGACCCGGCGCGCCGGTGAAACCGCCGGGTTCGCGACCTGGTGACTGCGGTCGGCCCGGGTGAACGCCCGGCGACCGACCCGGGGACAAACCCGGCGATTTCCCCGGCGCGACCCCGGTGCCGTCGGCGCGAGGCTCGGTCCGTCCCAGCCACCCGCCTCGCAGGAGCACCCGTGTCCACCAGTCCCGCACCCGCTGCCGCGGGTCACCACCCCGAACCCGGCGAGGTCCGCCGTCCCTGGACGGTCCTCGCGCTGCTGCTCGCCGCCCAGTTCATGGTCGTCCTCGACGTCAGCGTCGTGAACGTCGCGCTGCCGAGCATCGGCGCCGACCTGCACCTCAGCTCCTCCTCCTACCAGTGGACGGTCAGCGCCTACGTGCTGATGAGCGGCGGTCTGCTGCTCCTCGGCGGCCGGATCGCCGACCTCCTCGACCGCCGCACCGTGTTCGTGACCGGCCTGGCCGTCTTCACCCTCGGATCGCTCGCCAGCGGGCTGGCCGGCAGCGCCACCGCGCTGGTCCTGTCCCGCGCGGGCCAGGGCATGGGCGCGGCCCTGCTCACCCCGGCCGCTCTCTCGATCGTGCTCACCACGTACGCCGGCCGCCAGCGCGCCGCCGCCCTCGCGGTCTGGGGCACGGTCGGCAGCATGGGTATCGCCGCCGGGGTGCTCTTCGGCGGCCTGCTCACCAGCGCCCTCGACTGGCGGGCGGTGTTCTTCATCAACTTCCCGATCGGCCTCAACGTGCTGGTCGGCGTCCTGCGCCTCGTGCCGCGCGGGGAGTCGCGTCGGCTGCGCGGCCTGGACCTGCCAGGAGCCGTAGCGCTGGTGGTCGGGCTGCTCGCCCTGGTCCGCACCATCGAGGCCGCCGGCCGCGACGGCTGGACCACGACCACCGTCCTCACCGGCGCGGCCGCGGCCGTGCTGCTCACCGGCTTCGCGCTGCTCGAGCACCGCACCCGCGACCCGCTCGTGCCGCCGCGGATCTGGCGCGTCCGGTCGCTGGTCTCGGCCTCCACTGTGATGGCCGGCGTCACCGGCGCGGTCGTCGGCGCGATCTTCCTCAGCTCGATCTACCTCCAGCAGGTCCTCGGCGCCTCACCCGTCGTCGCCGGACTGCAGCTCCTCCCGCTCGCCGCAGCCATCTCGCTGTCCGCCGCGGTCGCCTCGCACCTGCTCCCGCATGCCGGACCGCGGCTGCTCATCGCCGTCGGCCTCGTGGTCTGCGCCGGCGCAGCGCTGCTGCTGTCCACGGCCGGCGCCGACGCGACGTACGTCGCTGACGTGCTGCCCGGTTTCCTGCTGCTCGGCGCCGGTGTCGGCCCGATGTTCGTGGCCATCTCGGTCGGCGCGATGGCCGACGTGCCCGACCACGCCGCCGGCCTCGCCTCCGGTCTGATGATGACCGGCCACGAGGTCGGCGCCGCGCTCGGCGTGGCGCTGCTGACCACCGTGGCCGGCGACCTCACCACCCGCGCCGGGCTCGTCGCGGGGTACGGCGACGCGTTCGTCGCCGTCGCCGCCCTCTGCCTCGCCCTGCTCGTCCCGACCTCCCTGGTCCCGCGCACCGCGGCGGCCGGAGCCGGCGGGCACGGCCACCACGGCCACTGATCCGCATTCCACAACCCACCACCGAAGGAGAAGCGCATGTCCACCACCACCCACACCGCCATCGTCTGCTCGACCACCCGCATCTATCAGATCGACGGCATGACCTGCGGCCACTGCGTCAGCGCGGTGACCAGCGAGGTCGGCGCCCTCGACGCCGTCACCGACGTGCACGTCGAGCTCACCACCGGCGACGTCACCGTCACCTCCACCCGCCCGCTGACCGACTCCGAGATCGCCGCCGCGGTCAACGAGGCCGGCTACGCGCTGCGCGGCTGACCGGCCGCCACCCGAGAAGGAGACCACCATGGCCGTGACCACCCCGGAGTCGACCGGAGAGCTGACCGAGCTGACGCTCGACATCGGCGGCATGACCTGCGCCTCGTGCGTCGGCCGGGTCCAGAAGGCCCTGTCCCGCAGCGAAGGGGTGGTCACGGCCTCGGTGAACCTCGCCACCGAGACCGCCACGGTCTGCTTCGACCCCACACTGGCCGACGCCGCGACCCTCGCGGCGGCGGTCGGCGCGGCGGGCTACCAGGGCACCGTCCGCGCGGAGCCCGACGAACCCCAGGCCGCCCCGCCCGACCGGGTCGACGACCTCGACCGCCGGCGCGACGAGGAGATCCGCCGTCTAGGCCGCCGGTGGCGGGTCGCACTGGTCGTCGGCCTGGCCCTGATGGGCGTGATGTACCTGCCCCTGCACGTCGACACCATGGACTGGCTGATGCCGCTGATCCTGGTGGTCGCCACCGTCGTGCAGCTGTGGGCCGGTCGCGACGTCTACCAGCGGGCCTGGACCAACGCCCGGCACCGCGCCACCAGCATGGACACGCTCGTCGCCCTCGGCACCGGCGTCGCCTACGGCTACAGCGCGTTCGTCACCCTCTGGCCCGGACCGGCCGAACGCTGGGGACTCCCGCTGCACCTGTACTTCGAGACCTCGCTCATCGTCGTCGCGCTCGTGCTGCTCGGGCGCTGGCTCGAGCTCAAGGCCAAGAAGCGCACGGCCACGTCCCTGCGTGCCCTCGCCCACCTCGCCCCCACCACGGCGCGGGTCGTGCGCGATGGCGTCGAGACCGACCTGCCCCTCACCCAGGTCGTCGTCGGCGACCTGGTCCGGGTCCGGCCCGGAGAGAAGGTGGCGGTCGACGGAGAGGTCGTCGAGGGCCGGTCCGCCGTCGACGAGGCGATGCTGACCGGAGAGAGCGTCCCCGTCGACAAGCGGCCCGGCGACACCGTCATCGGCGCCACCCTCAACACCACCGGGACGCTCGTGGTCCGCACCTGCGCGGTCGGCGACGACAGCACGCTGGCCCAGATCGTCCGGCTCGTCGAGGAGGCCCAGGGCTCGGCGCCGCCGATGCAGCGGCTCGCCGACCGGGTCTCCGCGTGGTTCGTGCCCGCAGTCCTGCTCGCCGCGCTGGCCACCTTCCTCGTCTGGCTGGCCGTCGGCCCCGACGGCGACCGCCTCACCCTCGCCATCGGCACCAGCGTCGCGGTCCTGATCATCGCCTGCCCCTGCGCTCTGGGGCTGGCCACGCCGACCGCGGTCATGGTCGGAACCGGCCGCGCCGCCGAACAGGGCATCCTCATCGGCGACGGCACCGCCCTCGAGACCGCCCGCCGCCTCACCACCGTCGTCCTCGACAAGACGGGCACGATCACCACCGGCCGGCCCGAGGTCGTCGCCATCGACCCCGCCGCCGCGTGGAACGCCGGCCGGCTCCTCGCACTGACCGCCGCCGCCGAGATCGCCAGCGAGCACCCGGTCGGCGAAGCCGTCGTCCGCGCCGCCCGCGACCGCGGCCTCCAGCTGCCTCCCGTCACCCGGTTCGAGTCCGTCCCCGGCCACGGCGTCGTCGCCGAGGTCGACGGCCGGACCGTGCTGGCCGGCAACCGGGCCCACCTCGCGGCGTACGACGTCACGGCGGCCGACGCTCCCGGCGTCCTCGTCGCCGTCGACGGCCAGCACGCCGGCTCCCTCACCGTCGCCGACGCCGTCCGCCCCACCTCGGCCGACGTCGTGCGGAGCCTCCGTAGCCAGGGGCTGGAGGTGTGGATGGTGACCGGCGACCACGAGACCACCGCCCGCGCCGTCGCCGCCGAGGTCGGCATCGAGCACGTGGTCGCCGGCGTCCGCCCCGAGGACAAGGCCGCGCAGGTTGCCGCCCTCCAGGCCCGCGGCGAGGTGGTCGCGATGGTCGGCGACGGCATCAACGACGCCCCGGCTCTCGCCCGCGCCGACCTGGGCATCGCGATCGGCACCGGCACCGACGTCGCGGTCGCCGCCTCCGACATCACTCTCGTCGGCGGCGACCTGCACGGCATCGTCGCCGCGATCGAGCTGTCCCGCCGCACGGTCACCACGATCAAGCAGGGCCTGGCCTGGGCCTTCGCCTACAACCTGCTGCTCGTCCCGGTCGCGGCCGGCGCCCTGTACTGGTGGCACGGCCTGCTGCTCGACCCAGTGCTCGCCAGCGCCGCGATGGCCATGAGCTCGGTCAGCGTGGTCACCAACGCCCTGCGGCTGCGGCGCCCCAGCCGCGGCCGCGTAGCCGACTGGACCTACCTCGTCGGCATCGCCGTGCTCGCGCTCGCCGTCGGCACGACGTTCACCTGGCTCAGCCGCACCGACCGGGCCGAGCGCGGCATGAACGGCGTCCTGGCCTGGCAGGAGGGCATGGGCATGCCGATGCGGCCACTGATGAGCACGATGGAAGAGACCGACGTACCGCCGGTCAGCGCCGAGGACGCCGGCCTCCAGCTCGACTACGACCTGGCGTCCCAGCCCAGCGCCGGGGAGCCGACCGACCTCACCATCACCGTTCGCGACGCCGAGACCGGGCAACCCGTGAGTGACGTGGTCCGCACCCACCAGGTCTGGATGCACCTCATCCTCACCCGCGCGGACCTCGGCACCTTCGCCCACCTGCACCCCGAGCCGACCGGCGAGGACGGCACCTTCCGCGTCTCGCTCACCTTCCCGACCGGCGGCGCCTACGTGCTCCACACCGAGCTGCGCCGCCAGGGGGAGATGGCCGACGTGCTCGACCGCCACGACGTCGAGGTCGCTGGTACGACGGTCGCGCCCGCGCCACTTCCCGCCGGGGACGTCCGCGAAGCCGTCATCGGGAGGGTCCGCGTCCACCTCGGCGGGGTAGCCCGCGAGGAGGCCACCAGCGACTTCCCCCTCGCCCTCAGCGACGCGATGTCGGGCGAGCCGATCACCAACCTCGCGCCCTACCTTGGCGCCGCCGGACACGTCGTGGTCCTGCGCAGCGACGGCAGCCGCTTCGGTCACCGCCACGCCGAGACCTACGACGAACGCGGCCGACCCGTGCCGGCGCTCCCGGGGACCGACTTCGGTCCCGAGCTCGACCTCCACGTCCGCTTCGAGGTGGCCGGGACCTACCGCCTATGGGCCCAGTTCCGGCTTAGCGACGGCCGCGTCATCACCGCGCCGTTCGTCGTCCACGTCCCTACCAGCCACACCGACTGAGAGGTACCACCATGCCCGACCGCACCACCCTGCGCGCACCGGCCGCGCTGCTGCTCGGCGGCACCGTCGCTTACATCGCCGTGACCATGCTCCACACCGCCGGCCCCGCCAACGACCACCCAGAGATCTTCGGCGACTACGCCGCCAGCTCCACCTGGGGCGTCGTGCACCTCGGCCAGTTCGCCGCCATGACCGTCATCGTGGCCGGCCTCCTCACCCTGATCTCAGCGCTGCGCCGACCCGACACGCCCGACCGGGGCCTGGGAGTCGGTGCCGTCCTTGCCGGCATCGCCCTCGGCCTATATGGCGTACTGCAGGCCGTTGACGGCGTCGCCCTCAAGCACGCTGTCGACGCCTGGGTCGCGGCGCCCGAGTCGGACAAGGCGGCCCGCTACGCCAGCGCCGAGACGGTCCGGTGGCTCGAGTGGGGCGCCCGCAGCTACCACGACCTGGCCCTCGGCCTCGCCCTGCTCGCCCTCGCGGTCGGCGCCCGAACGTTGCCGCGTACCCTCGCCGCCCTCATCGCACTGTCCGGACTCGTCTACGCGACCCAAGGCTGGATCGTCGGAGCTGGCGGCTTCTCCGACGACGAAAGCATCGCGATCCTCATCGGCTTCGCTCTCATGCTCACCTGGACCTCATGGTTGACGGCGCTCGCTTGGCGCCCGGTCCGCACATCTCCGCCGGCGCGCCTCTTGCACACCAACACCTAGCCAAAGGCCAACCAGGGGCAGCCGGCTAGCACCTCGCGCGAAGCGGTCGCGCGGGCCGTCAGCGGCATGGTCGGACGGGTCCGTCAGCGGCGACTCCGTCTCGGTATGGCGGTCTTCGTGTAGCCAGCGACATGAGCTGATGGGGGCGACAGCGCAAGGTCAACGGCCGCCGGCTGTCTGTCGTCAGCTCTGGTCAAAGAACGCTTCGGCGGTAGCGCGAATCTGGGAGAGGCGCTTCGAGATCGCGGAATGGTTTGCGTAGCCGAGTATCTCCGCGATTTCTGTCCTCGTAGCCCCGGAGTTCAGCAGCACGACGATCTGGCGGTTGCGCACGTCGAGCATCGCCAAGAAGTCGTTGGTGACGAGATCGCCGACGACTTCGCTTTCGGCGCTTTGGACAGGACTCGTGTCTGGCACCTCAACGAAGGTGACCTTGACCTTGCGGCGCTTCCCGTAGAGCTTCCTCTCGAAGTCTTCGCGGGCGAACGACCAGTAGTCGGAGAAGTCGTCCTCGATTCGATGGGACCGGACCGCGTCCATGATGTCGCGCAACCGTCCGGTCCGGTCCGCGTTCCCAACCGCGTCCTCCACGGCGATGTCAGCCTCTTCCTCGCCGATCCAGACAGTCCCACCCATCCGCGGCTGGCCGGTGATAGCCCCGGGCAGAATGCTGCCGTCCTCGAGGGTGACTGGTACGCCGAGCTCGGAGGGGTCCTTTCCCTTGTCGACCTCCGGGAACTCGCGCAGCCGCGACTGGATTGTCGCGGTGACCGCGGGCACCCAGAAGTCGAGGTTGTGCGCTAGAAGCTTGATCGGATCGTTGCGGGTAAAGGAGTGCATCTTTGAGCCCGCGTCAAGGTGACGCCAGACGCGGTAGGCCCAAGCTCGCGAGAGGCGCGCCTCGAAGTCGGCGGGCAGGAACTCGTCGATTGGGTTGTACTCGGCGAGGAATGGCCACAGGCATCCCCGAAGCACCGGGAGGCCGAAACGTTCCATCGTCTGTCTAGGCAGTAGGTGCAGCATTGGTGCGTACTCGTAGTACCGCGACCTGGTGCGCGGAACGAACGTGACGTTGATGTCGCCTAAGTCGGCGATCGACGCCATCGGCTCAGGTAGTTCCTCTTCATCGAAGAAGCGACGACGGAACGGGCCCGCTTCCCACAGCGTATTCCACTTGCTTACGGCTACAAGAGCCTTGATGTTCTCCTCGGAGCCAAGGGCAGGATCAAGGGACAGAGCGACGTACTCAGGTTCGGTAGGTTCGATGGGGCGGACCACGCCGGAAAACATGAAGGCGGCCGACATGTTGCGAAGAGTCGGATAACTGTCCGGGGTCGCTTCCAGGTCGGGAATGAAGGCGTCATTGCGACGCCACTCCGAGTGCTGCGCCGCGGTGCCCGACAAGTGCGAACCAGACTCGGGGCTGGCGCCGTTGGGCCGATCGGCCGCGGAGTACGGGTCCATTTGCGCTCCCGAGAAGTGGGGCTGGCCTGTCGGTTCGCTGATGCTCGTCATGTCTACTACACGACAGTCGCGGCGGAATCCGTTCCAGGGCTCTTGATGAATCTTCGTCAGCCTCGTGGCACCACCAGGTCTGCTTCCGCGAGCCATGGTGCTGGCGCGCAACTTGCTACCCGAGCGACCAGCCCGGACGCATACTCTCGACTCGTTCGTAGAGCAGCTCGCTCCAAGACAAAGCTCGTTGAATATCGAGCGCTGGCCCGCAAGCGAGCAGCGAAGCCTGGACAGCCAGCTCGTAGAACGAGCACAGTGCTTGCCAGGCGACCTGAACAACTACGTACGTGTCATAGCCGGCAGGACTGGGGCCGTCGAGAACTACGCCGCGAGCGACCGTGATGCTGTTTAGGTGCACGGGGCCATGGCTCGGCTTGACCCACTCCGCGAAGCCACTGTGTGCGAGTCTTGCGTTCTCGAACAGCCACGCTTGCTGAAATCGCTGGGGCCTACCGGACTTGCCCAGATGCGGGTGGCTCGCTCGAAGCCACTCATATGGCTTGTCCGAGAACCCATGGGTCACCCAAGGCTCGGCGTAGGCCTTGTTTCCCTCAGCGAGTCGTCCACCATGAACTAGGTACCGCTTGGAAATCTCGCCTGGGTCCGCGTCGCCCGCGATGAGCGCGGTCGTGCAAGCGAGTTCGTGCAGCGCTCGCCAACGCGCCTCGGCATCGACGACATACCCGTTCGCAAGAAGCAGCCGAATGGCGAGGAGAGTCGTAACCCCGTTGGTAAGAACGTCCGCGGCGGCCATGATGGCGTGCTGGCTGGTGTGCTGCCAATAGGCCCGCACCTCCATCGCAAGGTCGTCACCGATGAGTGCGATCTCGTTTAGCTTCTCTTTCCACTCGCTCTCCTTGGGCCCAAACATTCTGAGGTTCGTGGCCCTGAGCCGAGTTGTCTCCGCTCTTCGCTGAGCGCTTCGGTCGCCAGCTCTTGAACCTCAAGTCGCGCCCGTCTGAGCATCTGGTCTGTGGTCTCGTCGTCATCCTCGAATAGCTGGCGCAGATATCCCTGCGCGGTGCTGGCAGAGAGGGGGTCAGGACGGTCGTACCCGCGAGAGCGCCACTCTTCGTCGCTCCAGTTGAGCTCGTCGTCTTCGTTCGCCACCCATTGAGCATGACGAGGGTCGACCGGACTCTTGCGTTCGGGGCGGATGGCGCTTGCTGCGCCGACTTGGATATGTAGCTGCTCCATCGGGCTCCACCGGGGTGTGCATGGTCGGACGGGTCCGTCAGCGGCATGGTCGGCCGGAGGGCCGTCAGCGGCCGTCCTTGCCGATGCGTTTCCCGGGTGGCGTCCGTTGGAAGTCCTGACCGTGCGCCGCGGCGAGGGCCTGGGTACGCACTTGTTTCCGAGCTCTTCGCGAGTCTCTGCCGGAACGGGGACATGGCTTTGCCCGGGCCCGGCCTGGCTGCGGTGTTTCGTAGCGGTCGTACTC
>ERZ761602.8579-NODE-8579-length-10241-cov-6.184763_pt1 | contig 10241 bp, 10 predicted proteins | sample MGYA00512165_ERZ761602 | MGnify/ENA primary metagenome ERZ761602 (study PRJEB28899, sample SAMN02445085) | bioreactor sludge metagenome | biome: EBPR sludge; isolation source: Thorneside wastewater treatment plant | place: Australia: Brisbane, Thorneside...
CCGCCTCAAGCTCTCCTGAATCGTGGCGACTGATGCGACATGGGCGGGTTCATCTCAGCCGCGTTAGCTGCCGCCTCAAGCTCTCCTGAATCGTGGCGACTGATGCGGAACTGGAGGATGGCAGCAGGTTGAGCCTGCAACCGCCTCAAGCTCTCCTGAATCGTGGCGACTGATGCCCGGAGGGCGTGCGCGTGTCCAAGTTGATGTGCTCCCGCCTCAAGCTCTCCTGAATCGTGGCGACTGATGCCGAGGAGGAGGGTGTTGTCGCCGTAGGTCGTGGACCGCCTCAAGCTCTCCTGAATCGTGGCGACTGATGCCTGCGCTGCGGAAAATGACTGCGCCTCGGCGGTGCTCCGCCTCAAGCTCTCCTGAATCGTGGCGACTGATGCCACCGTCGTCATCTTGTGTGACGCGCTGCACGCGCCGCCTCAAGCTCTCCTGAATCGTGGCGACTGATGCAGCGCCGCCGTGGAACGCCCATTCTACCTGGATACCTGGGCCGCTGCGCGAGCGCCATTCGTGGAACGACCTCACTTTGGAGTGAATCGCCTGTTAGATAAAGTGTGACGCCCTTCGCGAGCGCGGTGTGAGCGCAGGCCCGGCACTTCCGCGCTCGCGAGGAGCGCCGCTCATCAGTCATCACGATATCAAAGACCCGTGCCGCAGCACGTATTTTGGAGAGATTGCCCGTTCCAATGGCGGAGGAAGGGTGGTCGGTGGCGGAGGCTTGCGCTTTGTTCGCCGCTCCATGCTCGCGGTTTCCGCCGCGGGCGCAAGCAAGATTTGGGCGGGAATGCCATCCCGCCCGACTCAAACGATCGTCACCCGGCTGCGCGCCAGATACGGCAGCCCCATCGCCTCGATCCGCAGGCCGTGGCTGCTGTCCTCCGGTCCCAGGCTGACAAAGAGCACCTGGTCCTCATCATGGTTGAGGATCGGCTGAAGCTCCGCCTTCATCTTGTTCACCCGCTTCTCATCCAGCGCGCATTCAAAGACGCTGTATTGCAGGCGCACGCCGTAGCCCTCCATCGCCTTCGCCACCCGGCGCAGGCGCTTCGGGTGGCAGATGTCGTAGCTGACCAGGTATCGTGTTCTCATGGCCGTCCTCCTTCAGCGCGTGGTGAATCCATGGTAGCCTGCCGCCTCCCCGCGCAGGTAGCGCCAGAGCTGCCGGGCCTGCACCTCCAGCATGCGGCGGTAGCTCATCTTGTAGCCAAACTCCGGGTGGCTCACCTCCGTGTCCATCCGCCTGAAGTAGCCCTCCCAGAAGGCCCGCCGCCCGGCATCCTTCAGGAAGGTGCCGTTCGCGCTCCGCACAAAGTCATCCACCCCCAGCTCCCCCCGGTTGATCAGGGAGATCACCACGCTGTCCGCGATCAGCGGGCGGAATTCCTCCATCAAGTCCAGAGCCAGCGCCGGGCGGCCATAGCGCGGCTGGTGGAGGAAGCCGAGGAACGGGTCCAGCCCCACCGCATGGCACACGCCCGTCAGCTCCTTGGCCAGCATCGAGTAAGCCAGGGACAGCAGCGCGTTCACCGGATCACGCGGCGGGCGCTTGTTGCGGCCCTGGAAGTCGAAGCGCCACGCCTCCCCCCGGCCCTTGAGCATGGTGGGGAAATGCTCGAAGTAAAAATTCGCCGCCATCCCTTCGTAGCCGAGGAGCTGCGTGCGGTCCTCCACCCCGGCCACGCCGTCGCGCAGTTCCGCCATCTTCCTGATCACGCTCTCCGGCGCGTCGCCGTTGCGCATCAGCAGCACGCGCTGGTTGTGGATCTTCGCGCGGATGATCTCCCGCGCCAGCTTCAGGCGGACGGCCTCCTTTTGGAAAAACTCGTACTGGCCCATGCTCGCGTCCACCCCGCTCGTCGGCAGCCCGCGCAGCATCCCCAGGAACCGGCCCGCAGGGGAGAAATAGGCCACGTCAATGTCCAGCTCCAGCGCCGTCTGCACCGCCTGCGCCGTGAGCTGCACCGCTCCATAAAGATAGATCGCCCGGAGCTGGTGCCCAGGCATCTTCTGCACCACCTCCCCCTTCACGCTCACCGTGAACATGTCCCCGCGCTGCCCCACCTGCGCCCCCGGCTCCTGCACCACCAGGATTTCCCCCGCATCCCCGTCCGGCCTCGGCGCTTCCTTGATCTCGGGGGCCGTCGTAGCTGCGCCCGCCAGGGCGTGGCCTCCCGGCCTCCACCGGCTGGCGTCGGCGGCTACGGGCCAGCCATCAAACACAAACGCCATCTGCTGCTCATCCACCTTCTCCTCAAAGCCCGCCGCCCACCAGCGGCTCTCATTGGGCAGGCAGATCGGATACGCCGAGCAGTGCAGGCAGCGCGGATCATGCACCAGCGGCGGCGGGCAGTGGCCGCTGGCCGCCAGCGCCTTCGCATCGGCCAGCGCCTTCAGGGTCTGCTCACGCTGTTCCGGCGACAGCTCCACGCTCACCCGGCGCTTGTCCTCCGCGTAGTAGATCCAGCCGCGCGTCACCCGTGTGCCCTCCTCCTCCAGCAGCAGGGCATGCGCCATCACCTGCACCGCGTCGCTCTCCTTCGCCACCCGCTCCCCGTTCTGCCCGCGCTTCGCGCTGCCCTTCTTGTAGTCCACGACTTCCGCGCCCTCCGGCCCGCCTTCGATCAGATCCACCACGCCCACCAGTCCCAGCGTCACACTTTCCAGCTTCAGGCTCCGCAGCCGGGCTCCTTCCGGCAGCCCCTCCGCCAGCGCCACCTTCTTGTCCTCTTCATAGTTTGAGGGCTTGTCCACGTTCCGGTGCGCATGGCTTCCGGCGATCGTGTCCGCGTTCTCCTCGAAGAGATTCTCCACCCACTGGTAATAGAAGAGGCGCTGGCAGTAGATGAAGTTGTGCAGCCGGCGCACCGGCAGCGGCGGTTGCAGGGACAGCGCGTCATCCTGCGTCTGGATCGGGGCGGCGGAGTTCATGACGGCGGGTACTCTAAACCCGCCTGTCAAGTCAGGCCGTTCCGCCTTCCTCCGCCGCCAGCGCCTCCGGCAGGGCGATGAGTTCCGTCCCGCTGTCCGTCCGCCACACAATGCGCCCGTCCTCCAGCACCCGCAGCACCACGCCGTGCGTGCTGCCGCGCAGCGTCCTAACCCGCGTGCCCGGCGCCAGATCGGCCGCCGCGCACAGGCTCTCCACCACCTGCACCATCACCGTCCGGTCCAGCACCCCGGCGATGTAATGCGCCGTTGCCGAGCCCACCTCACGCTTCCGCACCGGCGGCAGATCGCTGAAGAGCGCGTAGCTCAGCTCACGCCCGATCGCCGCAAAGGTGTTCCCATTGAAGAACAGGAACGGCGCCCGCTTGTGGAACTCCCGCAGCAAGTCAAACGCCGCCGCCAGCGTCATTTCTTGTCCGTGCCGCTCTGCCCAGACTGCCGCGCACGCTGCTCCAGACTCTGAGTTAAAGCCGTGCTGTGCGCCACCTCGCGCGCACGCTCCTGCGTTGATGCGGACGACAGACTGCCAGTCCCAGTTGTGGAGAAAAGCGGCTCGGGTTTGAAACGGTGAACCGTCGCCTCCGCCTCCCGGATCACGTCCTCCGTGGTCAGGTGCTTCAGCAGGTCGAGGCGGAGTTTCATCGCTCATAACATACGCACGTCAGGGGTTTCGCAAGGCAGGGATCAAGTCAGCGGAGCCTCCTCCACCGGCAGTTCCCCGCCCAGATCAGCCATCATTTCCTCCACCGTCGTGAACAGGGAGGGGAAATCCCCCCGCACCGCGTCCCACAGCACCTCATGGTCGATCCAGTCGTAGCCATGCGCCACGATGTCCCGCAGGCCGGCGGCACCGCGCCAGTCGTGCTGCGGGTAGCGCTCCCGCAGCTCCAGCGGCAGCCGCTTGATCGCCTCGCCGATGATTTCAAACTGGCGCTCGAACGCCGTGAGCCGTATCCAGTCCCGCCTCAGTTCATCCAGGGATGTTCCCTCACAGAGGAGATGCGCCCGCCGCGCCGCCTCCCGTATCTGGGTCAGCGTCAGCCGTGGATCATGCCTGCTCATAGATCGGCGAGAGATCATCCTTCACCAGCGGCCCCAGGCGCCTGCCCAGTCCGGTGAGCAGGTCCACCGGACGCCCCAGCAGTTCTTCGAGCGCCTCCCGGCAGTGGACGAAGCCGTAACCCGGCTTGCGTCCCGGCAGGAATTCCACCAGCACATCCACATCACTGCGCTCCGGGTCGAAGTCATCCCGCACCACGCTGCCAAACAGGCTCAGCTTCCGGATGCCCCGCTCACGGCAGAACGCCGCGATCTTCTCGCGGTCGATCTTGATCGGCAGCTCCTCCAGCGTCTTCATGCCGCCTAGTTTAAGAGATGCGTCAGGATTGGCAAGGCACAGGTCATGCGAAGGGAATCTCGTCGTCGGGGTCGGGCTTCTGAAAGCTGCAATCCAACATCTCGAATCAAAAAATGAAAAGCCCCGGCATCATCCAGGATGCCGGGGCCGAGGTTTCTACTCCTTCAACACGGGAGCGGCATAAGTGCCTTTCACGAGTTGGATCGCAGAGTCGCAATCTTTTTCGTTGTGGTAGCCTTCGCCGCTGTTGGCGATGATGCGGCCATTCGCGGCCACAAGTCTCCAGCGCCAATGGCGGTTTGGGTCTTGGTATTTGCGGTATGTCATATTGGGGTCTCTAACAATCCCAGTAGTTGACCGCAGGCTCGCGTTTTGCGATAAGTCCAAGTCCGCCAAGACATGAACGACCTGCGTTTCCCGCCCTGGGAAGCGGGGAAAGTTCCAGCCGCTCCTGCTCAAACAGGAGCGGCTGTTTTATAAATGGCTAGAATTGAATCTCGTCGTCGGGATCAGGCTCTGGTGGAGGGTTGTTCTTCCACTTCGCGATTCGGGCATCGTTGATTTTCTTCACCCTCTGCCACGCCCCGTCTTTGATGGCTTTCCAGAGGGACATGCCACCAGAAAGGCGCAGCTTCTTCCCGCTCGTGGTGACATGGGCCGTATCGAACTTCCCGACGAACTTCTCATCCAGGAAGAAGTTCGTCCGCTTTTGGGCGGCAAGTTCCTTGGTCGGCTCCTTCGGTGGCTCCAGAGTAAGCGCAGCAGCTTTCTCCAGCTTGTTACCCAGCATGGCTTGATGTTTGCCATCTTTCAGTTCCGCACGGATCTTGGGCCGAGCACGCAAGCAAGTCGGTGAAGCAATGGCACGCAGCCCCAGATTGATCGCCGCATTCATATCCGCCTGACGCGGCCCGCCGCCGACCATGGGAATAAAGAGCGGGCCGCCTGCCACCGGAGCAAAGAGCGTCCGCAGTGGCAATTTCTTGTCCTGCTTCCTGGCCTCACGCGCCTCGATATTCAGATCGTGCAGTTGATCGAAAAGCATGGCCGCTGCTTCCGCATCTTTGGAGGACTTGTCTTTCTCCGCCTTTTTGATGAGCCGCTTCCAGCGGAAGTCCTCGGCATTTCCATCATGCACTTCCACCGCACGGAAACCGGGAACGCCCGTGAGCGCGCAGAAGCGTGAAGAGTAGGCGGCGGGAACCTCAAGCACGGGGATGCCAAAAGGCTCACACATTTGTTTCAGCTTGGCGAGCACCGCGCGGTGACACCATTTCATGAGGCGGCCATTCTCGGAAGGGGCACGGCCCTGACTGCTCAGGTAGCGGGAGAGGTCTTCCATCACAATGAAGTCCACGGGCTTGCGACCTGGGATGAGCTCGTATTCACCATGAATGTCTTTTTCTTCCCGCTCAGCATCATTGGCTAGATGAGGGCGAAGACGAAGCCCAAGCGCCTGTGCCAGGATCAGGTGAGCCGTCTGATTGACCCGCTGCTGCTTCATCCTGTCCAGCTTGTTCAAGATGTCTTCACAGGGTTCAGGCTGGCGCTGTCCCTTGTCTTCAACCCCTTGCTTTACCTGCTCACCCGGAATCAAGCTCATTTGTCTTCTCAGAGACATGAAGCGCTTCCGCAGATTTTCAATCTGCTCAATGCGCGCCATGGAAAGACCACGCTGACCACGAATCCATTTCGGATTCTCCTCTTTTTTGAAGTTCCCCTGCTCAAGTTTTTCAAACGCCTCATTCCATACCCATTCACGATGACGCAGTGGCAGTTCACGATTGGCAAGCCTCTCCAAGCTCACTCTCAAATGCTGCTTCAATTCAGGAATCAGCGTTCCGAGTCTTTGGAAAATGATTTCCGCGTGGGGCTTCAAAACAGCCGCGATCTTCTCCGGCTCCACTTTTTGGGCCTCTAGCTTCTTGCGGAGCCCCACAAGAGTGAGCGGCTGTTTCGACTTGGAATCAAGGATGCCGCCAGCATTGGTATAGAGAGCTTTCAGATTCTCCAACATGGCTTCGGCGGTCTTTGTCAGCAGTTCATCCACCTGTCCGTAGTCGATCACATCATCGCCTGTGGCCTCCGGCTTCTCGTGAATGCGGCAACTCCAGCGGTGGAAACGGGCTAGACGGCTTTGTGCACGCGAAAGAATACGGAGAAGCTCCTCATTCTGCTTTGAATGGGAAAGGTGGTCAAAGCCGGGACCAAGGCGTGACTTAGCCTCCTCACCGCCGAACAATAAGGCCATCTCACGGGCTTCCTGCCACTCGGCCTCCAGAGCATTTCGTCCCGCCTTGCCATGAAACTCCACAGCACGCTTGCCTTGATCATCCAGCGCTCCTGTCCGGGCGTCCTCACCGGGAAGGCGTAACATGCCGAGTCCCAGCAGCGCGGTGGACCAGAGTTTCCCGCCTGCCTCACCAAGTTCAATGAAGGGCTGTCTGTTACGGCTGAACGCCTTGTCAGACCGGCTTTCCAGAAGCGCCCAAGCTCCGGCATCCCGCTGACCAAGGTCCACCGAGAGAACGGAAAAGCCCTTGGCTCGAATTTCCTCCCGATTCCACCACGCGGCTGCATCCTCAGCCTCGGGAGCCTTCTCCAATCCGGGCCAGTAGAGATGCAGACCAGTGTCGAGTTGCTGAGTACGCGGCTTGTAAGTGCCGTTGAACTGCTTATACCACATCGCTTGTTTGCCAATATGGCGGATCAGCCCCTCAGGCTCCAGTGTGGCGGGGAAATTCAGCAGCAGGCGCACCCACTTTCCCCCACCCTTTTTCACCACGTCCGGCATGAGGGAGACCGCACACTTCTCCAGAGCAGGCATTTCGACTTCGGGACAGTCGAGCGCCTTCATCATCGGCTGAAACCAGCGCATGGATTCACTGCCACCGGAAAGGCCTTCAAGCTCATCTCGTGCCGCACGCGGAGCACTGAACTCCAATTTGGCACGCACGGGCTGGAGCTTTCCGTCCACGTCATAAGCGATGCTGACTTCCAGACTTTTCCCATCACTGCCAAACTCGGCTCCATGACTGCCGCTGATGTCACTGAACATGAAGAGACGGCGAGAGTTCTCAGCGTGCGCAGGAGTGAAGCGGATGGGCTGTGCCAGACGCACAACGTCTTCCTGGAGTTCAAGCCAGACGCGATAGGCCGAGATCATGTCTTTGGCACGTCCAGCCTTGATGCGCTCAGCTTCTTGTTCATCGGTTAACGGCTGCCACAACGGCCAGAAGCGCGGCTCACAAAGCGCACGAAAGAGTCCCACGTCTCCCACATCATAAACATGGTCGCGCTGATAGTCAGTGACGATGCTGATGAGTTCCTCCTCTGTGGGTGTTCCCTGACTCTTATCCGCTTTGCGTTCCCAAAGCTCACACCAGTCTTTTTTGATGGCATAGAATCCACGCAAGCCGCCTGTGTAAACACCCTTCGGGATGTGCTGATCACCTGTAGCTTTGTTCGAGACTCCTTCGTCCTGGGTGAGGGCTTGGATCAGGGTGAAGTTAGGATCACTCTTCAGTCTCGGCGGAATGTGACCGGGCTCGTCAGAGTCACCTGTTTTCCAATCGTGCGTCTTTTCATCCATGTAGTCGAGACGCCTTTGCGCCTCAGCCAGCAGGGCATTCCTCTCCGAAGTCTTCAACTTGAACTGATTCACCGTTTTGAGCGCTTCCTTAAAGGCTGCGATGTCAAACTCCTTCCACACCGGCACATGCGGCCCGGGCACTGCCCAGAAAGAAAGGCTCGTGAAAGCAGGAAACACAAAGCCACGCTCACCACGCGCCAGTTTGATGGGATCATCCCCCAGCTCGGCAAAGTCGATTTCCGGTTCTTCAATGACCACCGCTTGGGTGACCGCATTCGCCTTCCTTCGGGCGCTGACTTTTTCGACGACCTTCGGAGCCTTGACTGACTTGGGTTTCCCCACCGAAAGGCCAAGCACAGCAGCCGTAAATAAACTGGGGAAATGCTGAAAAAGCAGCGTGGCAAACGTCAGATCAGGGCTGGCTTTACGATTGCGCGGCACCTGAGTCTCCTCTGGCAGCGCGGCAATCTTTTCAGGCAATGCCTGCCACAAGGCTAGGCCATCAGGAAACCGAGCCAGCACCTCGGCCAGTTTCGTCGGTGGCGACTCCGCCACTTTGATAAAATGATGAGCCGCCTCCAGCAGACGAGCACGAGCCTCGGCCCCCACAAAGTTTTTGTCTGGCTGGAGCTTCACCGTCCACGAAAGATCCATCTCAGCAGCCACCTGCTTTAAAGCCTCCTCCGTGACATTCTCTGCATGAATGACGGCAGCCAGTTTGGTCAGGCCGGAAGCACTGGCGCGTGCTGTGGCGCTGTAATCATAGGTCGGATTGGCCTTGGGATCACAAAAGCGCGGCCAGTAGCCACGGCCCGCCTGCTGAATATCTCCTTCAATCTTATCAAGCAGCAGCTCTCCGGCCAGCTCACGAGCCCGCTCGGGAGCCTCATTCCCTTCCAGAACCTTCGCCAAAGCTGCCTCAAACAAACTGGCAGCCGGGATGCCGAGCCTGCGCGCTAAACGTACACGCCAGGAATCCTCGGTGTCTGTCTTGGCTTCATCCCAACTGGCTTTCATCTGCTCATGCAGCTTGGACAGAGGCCGTGTGCCATCTGAAGAAGCCAGGGCCACAAGACAAAGCTGATAATAATTCACCGCATCCTGGAACAGCGCATGATGCCGCCATAGTGGAGAGTCAAAGCGAGCCAACGCTTTGTGATCCCAAGGCTCTTGGGGAGTGGGAGTCAAGATTATCAGGCTATTTGTGCGACCCTGGTAGATGCGGGAAAGAGGCATGGCGGTGGTCGGTTAAGCTGCGAGAGGAAGCGCCGCGAGGTTTGTCCTTGGATTCAAAACGGGAGCTGCCTTTCTTTCCAGGCACAGGTGGTCGAGTTCGAGTTGGTCTTTGTCGATCCGGTGAAAAAACACAGCGACGATCACGGTGCCAGCCGCCGACGAAAGGGTCGCTGTAGCCATGCGAGTTTCAGGCAGGTCCACAATGGGGTATGACTCAGCTCGGGAAGCGATTTGCCACTCAAGCTCACAGAGCAGATCATCTGTCTGTTCAGTGCTGCCAAGAAGGCTCCTGGCCATGGAATAACACTCTGAAGACAGAAGTGTCGGGAACCGTGAGTTCGTGCTCATGATCGCGCTTTAACGCAATCAATCCATATCCTCAAGAACTATTTTACTTTGTTTGAGCCACTTTTAATGGCTGACTGAAGGATGGAAAAGATTGCGGATGGTCATTATGGATTCCGCCTCAGGCAAAAAAGCCTGCCCTTCATAATGGCGGTAGGGGTGGTCGTTGGCGAACATGGCCGCTGACATTCTGGGGGCTAAAATCAAAGAAAGCCAATCCAATCTTTGATCCTGAAACAGCTCATGGTGCCGCCACAGCGCGGCTTCGCCGTCGGGCAGGTCGAGCCATTCCGGTTTTGCGTCTTTTTTCGCCTTCTTTCGGCCAACTGTTTCTTCTGCGGCGGCTGGCGCGGGCACTTGCACCTTCGTGACACGTCCTTGGTAAATTCGGTTCATGGCGGGAAAATCGGGGTTTTGGCGGCGCGAGTTTGGGCTGGAGGGTGGGACAATGGCGGGGGGGGGGGCAATGATTTTTTTTCGTTTGCGGCGGCGCGGCGGGGCGGGGCGCGCCCGCGGCGGCGGGTTTTTTTCAACATTGCGGGCGGCGGGCATCGTCAAAGGCGGCAATCCCCATGAAGACGAACCACACGCGGGCGGCCCTGGCGGGGAGGGCGGCTTCCAGGGCTGCGGCGCGCGGCGATTCCCCGGTCTCATGAGGGCGAAGCAGCGCAGCATCCCGCCGGCCGGGGCGGACGCGGGGGAGGCGCGCGAGGCCGCCGCGAAGGAGCGGCGGAAACGGCGGCTGCGCGCGCCGCC
>ERZ761602.8581-NODE-8581-length-10237-cov-6.849637_pt1 | contig 10237 bp, 6 predicted proteins | sample MGYA00512165_ERZ761602 | MGnify/ENA primary metagenome ERZ761602 (study PRJEB28899, sample SAMN02445085) | bioreactor sludge metagenome | biome: EBPR sludge; isolation source: Thorneside wastewater treatment plant | place: Australia: Brisbane, Thorneside...
TCGACGGCATCGCCTTCCAGACCAACATCCTGGCGCTGAATGCCGCGGTCGAGGCGGCGCGCGCCGGCGAGCAGGGCCGCGGCTTCGCGGTGGTGGCCGGCGAGGTGCGCTCGCTGGCACAGCGGGCGGCCGATGCGGCACGCGAGATCAAGTCGCTGATCACGGCCAGCGTCGAGCAGGTGGAACAGGGCAGCACCCTCGTCCAGGAGGCCGGCGGCACCATGCACGAGGTGGTGGGCGCCATCCAGCGCGTGAGCGACATCGTCGGCGAGATCAGCCACGCCAGCGTGGAGCAGAGCAACGGCGTGTCGCAGATCGGCCAGGCGGTGACGCAGATGGACCAGGTGACGCAGCAGAACGCCGCGCTGGTGGAGGAAAGCGCCGCCGCCGCCGACAGCCTGCGGGTGCAGGCCGACCAGATGGTGAGCGCGGTGGCCGTGTTCCGGCTGGCAGGTGACGCCGCGGCCGCCTGATGCCCGCCGCGCCGACCCGGAGGGTTCGCCTCAGCCGCGCGACTTGCGCCAGGAGTCCTTGACGCGGATCCTGTCGCCCTGGAAGGTGAAGAGGTCGCAGCCATCGACCTCCACCCGCTGCCCGTCGCTGGCGCGGGTGCCGACGAAGGTCCATTCCGCCACGCCGCGCCGGCCCGTGACCATGTGGCGCGCCCGCGTCCATTGAGCGTCCGGGAAGTCGGTCCAGGCCTTCTGGTAGGCGGCACGCACGGCGTCGCGGCCGATGTGGCGCGTGCCACCGGCGTCGGGGCCGGCCCAGGTGTGGAAGACGCAGCCGTCGGCCATGAAGGCCATCAGCGCGTCGATGTCGTGGCGGTTCCAGGCCTGCGCAAAGGCCTCGAGGTCGGCCACCGTCACCGCGGGCGGCGCCAGCGCCGTGGCCAGAAACTGCTGCATCGCGTCTTCCACCGTGGCGCAGGCTTCGCCGCCGGGCAGCGTGGAGGCCTGCAGCACCACGGCCGAGCTGCGGTCGTAGAAGTGCGGCTTGCCCGGCACCTGGTAGTGGCGCACGCCCAGGCCCGCGCGCGCGGCGCAGGACGCCAGCGCCGTCACGCGCGGCGGGATGGACGCCAGGTCGTGCTCGCCGCTGAACAGCAGCAGCGGCGGCAGGCCGCGGGCACCATGCACGTGGTACTCGGCATCGGCCACGTCCATGCCACCCGACAGGCAGACCAGCGCCGCCGCCGGCTGGCCCAGCGCGAACACCGCATAGGCCGAGGCAAAGGCCCCGGCCGAAAAGCCGCCGATGGCCATGCGGTCGCGGTCGATGCCCCAGCGCCCGGCATTCCCGTGGATGAAGGCGAAAGCCGCGGCCACGTCGGCCAGGGCGGCCTCGCTGCCGCGCAGCAGCTCGTCGGTGCGGGCCGGCGGCAGGCCGAGCAGGCCGCGCACGTAGTCGATGCGCTCGCGCTCGACGGCGTGCCGCACGCGCTTGACCGGGTGCGGCAACGGCGCCGGCTGCTCCTGCGTCAGCCGGTAGCCGACGGAGAAGCAGGCGTAGCCGCGGGCGGCGAAGCGCTCGGCATATTCATGCACCGGGGTGTTGTGCGAACCCTCCTGCTCGAACTCGTCGCGGTCCTTGGCGCCGCGGTGGAAGGCCCCACCATGCGACAGCACCAGGGCCGGCCGGCCGCCGGGTGGGGCGTCGGCCGCCGGCAGGTAGGCGTCCAGGCACAGCGTGCGGCGGCCGGCCTGCGCGGTGCCGAAGCCGATCTCGCCTTCGCCATAAGGCACATCGCGTTCGATGCGAACCGTCATCGGCGTGGTGTCGAGCGTTTCGTCCATCGCCGGCCTAAATTGGGCGTGATGCCCGCGCGGCGCACCAGGTCGCCCCAGGCCTGCACATCGCTGCGCAGCATGGCGGCCCACTGCTCGGGCGTGGTGGCCGGCTGCACGGGGAACATTGCCAGTTCGAACAGGCGCACCTTGACGTCGGGCTGGGCGATGATGCCGGCCTGGCGGTTGATGCGCTCGCCGATCAGGTGCGACGGCGAGCCGGTGCCGAAGGAGGCGTAGCTCACACCCTTGGGGTCCTTCCTGGCCAGGGCCACCAGATCGGCCATGCTGCGCAGCGGCGAATCGGCCCGCACCAGCACCAGCAGCGGCGCAATGGCCATCTTCGTCACGGGCACGAAGTCCTTCAACGGGTCGTAGCCCAGCGCGCTGAACAGGGCCGGCGGAATGGCGAAGCCGCCCGCCGTGGTCATGATGGTGTGGCCGTCGGCCGGGTGGCGTGCGGCCAGTTGCGCACCGATGTTGCCGCCGGCCCCCGGCCGGTTTTCGACCAGCACGGGCTGCCCCAGTTCGGCCTGCATCCTTTCGGCCAGCAGGCGCGCCGCGATGTCCCCGCCGCCCCCGGCGGCCCAGGGGTGGATCAGCCGGATGGGCTTGTTGGGCCAGCCCGCCGCCTGGGCCCAGGCCGGCGCGGCCAGCCCCGTGGCCCACAGGCCGGCAGCGGCGGCACAAGGCGCCAGCAGGCGGCGGCGGGTGATGGCGTTGGCGGTGGTCGGTCGACGGTGCAAGGTGGTCATGGGCGAAGCCGTCGTGGCAAGGGGTTGGATCGATGATGGCAGGGGCTGGCATCACGAAGAACCGCTGCCTGCTGCCGCATCCAGAAGCAAACGCTTACGCCTGAAACCCACCCGAACGACACCGCGGCCGCGGCGGCCCCGTGGACCCGGCGCATGCGCCTGCACCACCTGGAGGTGCTGCTCACCATCGCCCGGCATGGCAGCCTGACGGCCGCTGCCGCGGCGCTCGACATCACCCAGCCGGCCATGTCGCAGTGGCTGGCCGACATCGAGGCGGCGGCCGGCGTGCGGCTGTTCGAACGCGGCCGGCGCCTGCGCCCCACGGCCTTTGCAGCGCCGCTGGTCGCGCATGCCGAGCGCGTGCTGCAGGACGTGCGCCGCACCCTGGCCGAGGTGCAGGCCATCCGCTCGGGCGGCAGCGGCCGCGTGCACATCGGCGCCATGCCGACGGCCGCGGCCACCCTGGTGCCGGCGGCGGTGCTGCGGCTGCATGCGCAGGCGCCGGGCATCGAACTGACGCTGGTGCACGACATTGCGGCCACGCTGTGGGCGCTGTTCGAGCGCGACGAGCTCGACCTGCTGGTGACGCGGCTCGACGCCCGCACGCTGGGCTCGGGGCTGCCGCAGCAGCGGCTGTTCGCCGACCAGCACCGCATCCTGTGCCGGCCCGGGCACCCGCTGGCCGGCCGACCGCGCGTGGCCTGGCGCGACGCCGTGCGCCACCCCTGGCTGATGCCGCCGGCGGGCACGCCCTTGCACCAGGCGCTGCACGCCACCTTCGTGGCCGCCGGCGTGCCGCTGCCGACCACGCTGCTGACCTCGACCTCGGTGCCCACCAACGTGGAACTGATGAAGCGTTCCGACGCCCTGGGCGTGCAGTCGGGCGCGGTGTCGGCCGACCTGCAGGCCCAGGGCCATGTGGTGGCGCTGCCGCTGAAGCTGGTGCACGACACCGGCGACATGGGCCTGGTCACCGCCGGCGCCGTGCGGAGCCACAGGCGTTAAGAGAACAAGGCTTCCACCTCGTCGACCAGCTGCCCCACATGGGCCACGGCGTCGTGGATGGGCTGCGGCGTGGTGAGGTCGATGCCGGCCATCTGCATCAGTTCCAGCGGCTTGCGCGTGCCGCCGGCCTGCAGCACCTGCAGCCAGCGCTGCACCGCGGGTGCGCCTTCCTGCTGGATGCGCAGGCCCATCGCCGTCGACGCCACCAGGCCCACGGCGTAGGTGTATGGGTACAGGCCCATGTAGTAGTGCGGCTGGCGCATCCAGGTCATGCGCGCGCCATCGTCGATGTCGACCGTGTCGCCCCAGAAGCGCGCCAGGATGCCGCCCTTGAGCTCGTCCAGCACCGCCGCGGTGATGGCGCCGCCGGCCTCGGCCCTTGCACAGGCCTGCCGCTGCAGCTCGGCCTCGAGCAGGTGGGTGACGAAATTGTGGTGGTAGGTGCCCAGCACCTGCAGGATGACCGAGCGCCGCAGCCGCGGCTCCTGGCTGCGTGCCAGCAGGTGCTGGGCCAGCAGCATCTCGTTGAGCGTGGACGGCGCCTCGATGAAGGGCATGGCCGGGCGCAGGTTGGCAAACCGTTGGTGCCGCATGGCCAGGTGGAAATGGCCCCCGTGGCCCAGCTCGTGGGCCAGCGTGAAGGCGTTGCGCAAGGTGTCCGACCAGGTGATCAGGATGTACGGGTGCACGCCGTAGGGCGACGCGCAGAAGGCCCCCGACGACTTGCCGATGTTGTCGGCACGGTCGACCCAGCGCTGCGTGAGCGCCCGCTGCACGAAGTCCAGGTAGTCGGCGCCCATCGGCGCCAGCGCATCCAGCACCAGCGCGCAGGCCTGGTCCCAGGGCATGGGCGGGTTGAAGGCCGGGTCCAGCGGGGCCTTGAGATCGCAGTACAGCAGCCGGTCCAGCCCCAGCACGCGGCGCCGCAGGCGGGCCAGGCGCTGCATGTGCGGCGCCAGCCCGGCCTGGATGATGTCGAGGATGTTCGTGTAGACCGCCTGCGGCACCTGGTGCGGCTGCAGCAGCATGGCCTCGGCACCGGGGTGGCCGCGCAGGCGCGCCAGCGCCACGTTCTTGCCCACCTCGGTGGCGAAGGTGGCGGCCCAGGTGTGATGGTGGGCCTTCAGCCCTTCGCTGAACGAGGCCCAGGCGTTGCGGCGCAGCGTGGTGTCGGCATCGGATTCGCAGCGCGACTCGAAGCCGTTGAAGGAATTGGCGTGCACCAGGCCCGCGCCGTCGCTGAAGGGCGCAAATCGGATGTCGCCGGCCTTGGACCGGTTGTAGATCATGGCCGGCGCCTGCAGCACCTCGCCCAGCGCGGCCAGCGCACGCTCGGCCTCGGCACCCAGTCGGTGCGGGCGCTGCGCCAGCAGTTCGTCCAGCGTCACCCGGAACTCGGCCAGCCCCGGCTCGGCCGCCATCCAGCGCTGCAGCACGCCGTCGGGCAGCGCCAGGATCTCGGCATCCACGAAGCTGAGCGCGGCGTCGACCCGCGCATGCAGCGCCGTCACGCGCGCCACCGCGGCCTGGTGCTGCGCGTCGGTGCCGTCCTGCGCATTGCGCAGCCGCGCGAAGCTGCCCACGCGCATCAGGCGCAGCTGCAGCGACTCGCGCGCCGTCAGGCCCGCCAGCAGCGTGGCGGCGTCGCGCCCGAGCCGGCCCTGCCAGGCGCCGAAGTCGCGCTGCGCATCGTCCACGGCCTGGCATTCGGCCGCCCAGGCCGCGTCGTCGGCAAACAGGTCGGCCAGGTTCCAGGTCAGTTCGGCGGGCACGTCGGCGCGGGCAAGGCGGGTGGGCATGGGGGTGCGGCAGCGGATGGCGGGCCGCCACTGTAGCGCCGGGCCCGGTGGCCGGCCGCTGCCTGCCGTGGCGAAGGGATCGATGCCGCCCGACGGCCACCGCCACCTCGCGCAGGAAGTGGATGCGCCCGGCCTCCAGGCGCTGCAGGTGGGTCAGCCCGCGACCTCCCAGCCGCCGCCGCGCTGGCGGCGGAAGAAGGTCGGCACGGCATCGCCTTCGATCGACAGCAGGTGCAGCCAGCCGTGGTCGACCAGCCGGCGCACCGTCTCGTGCGCGGCGACCACGCCGTCGATGGCCGCGCGCGGCGCCTCGACGAAGACCGACAGCCGCCGCGGCGTGTGGCGCAGCCGCTGGCCGTCGTGCACCGACTGCCAGGGCAGGCCGATGCGCAGGTCGCCGCCGTTGCCCTCGAAGACGCCGATGCCGCCGCCCACCACGTTGTGCAGCAGCTTGTTGCCCGCGCCCTGGCGCTGCGGGTCGACGCTGGAGGCCAGGTACTGCAGGTTGATCCAGTGCGCCACCACCATCGGTGCGGTGAGGATGAGCGTCAGCACGCCGTGGCCGGCGTCCCGGCGGTGGTCGTAGTCGTGCAGGAAGACGCGGCCGCCGAGGTCGAGGCCGCGCGTGCGCGCGCGCGGTGCGGCGATGAAGGCGGCGTTGTCGGCCAGTCCCCATTCGGGCCGCGTCTCGGCCCAGTGCGCGGCGCGCTCGTGCAGCGCACGCCGCAGCGCTGGTGCGGGCAGCGGCGGCAGGCCCAGGCCGGGGGCACGTTCGGCCCGCGCGGCGTCGCCGGCGGCGGCCAGGGCATGCTGCAGCGCCTGCAGCGCGCCCTGCAGCGCCGGCGGCACGGCGCCGGTGTCGAACAGCGTCACCTCGTCGGTGGTGGTGTGGTGCAAACCGGCGATCACGTGCGTGCCGGCCGGAAGGTGCAGGCCGCGCCGGCGCAGCGCGTCGCGCACGGCGGCGTCGTTGAGCAGGGTGGCCAGCGCGCGTGCATTGACCTCGCCGGTCTGTCCGCCGCAGGCGCCGCAGTCCAGGCCGGCAGCATGCGGGTTGTTGGCGCTCTGGCTGCCGTGGCCGCACAGCAGGACCAGCGGCGCGAAGCCGTCGGTCAGGCCCATCGCCGCCAGCACGCCCTTGGCCAGGTCGGCCGCGGCATCGGCACCGAGCGCCAGTTGCGGGCGCAGCGCCGCGGCCTCGCCAGCCCGCAGGCCGGCGCGCGTCCAGGCGGGCTCGGGTGCGGTGCGCGGCAGGCTGGCGCGCAGGCGCGCGCCGGCGGCCAGCACGCCGCAGGCCTCGACGAAGGAGAAGGCGGCCGCCGGCGTGGCGCGCCAGCCCTGCCAGGCGGCGGCGTCCGCCAGGCGGCGGCGCCGCCGCGCCGCCAGCGCCTGGCCCAGCGAGGGCTCGGCCGTGGCCTCGTCGACCGTCAGTGCCGGCGCCAGCAAGCCCGGCAGTTGCGGCTGCCGCCAGCCGGTGCCGGCCGGGCGATGGTCCACCGGCAAGCCGAAGAAGCCGGCAAACCCGCGCGTAGCGATGGTGGCATCGGCCGCCTCCAGTGCGCGGCGGAAGACCTCGCTGCGCACGTCGATGCAGAACACCGCCTGCACGGCGGGCAGGGCCGGGCCGACGCACGCCGGGCGCGACATGGCGGCCACCAGGCCGGCCTGCAGCCGGCGTTCGTCGGCCTGCAGCTGCTGCCAGCCGGCGTGCTGCTGCACGCGCTCACTGGCGATGGCGGCCTCGGACTGCGCCCAGCCCTGTGCCCAGGCCTGCACCTCGGCCACCGGCAATGCGGGGGCCAGCAAGCCGTCCCAGGCGGCGCGGATGGCCAGCAGGTCGACCAGCGGCCCGGCCGGCCGCCCGTCGTCGGTGCCGGCCAGCCGCGCCTGCCAGCGCGGCCAGGCGCAGGCGGCGGCCCAGCCGTTGAGGTCGAGCAGCCAGGCCGTCAGGCAGGCGTCCACGCCGGCAGCCGGCACGGCCAGGCGCTGCAGCACGTCGCCGATGGCGGCCATGGGGTCCTCCGGCAGCGTGCCAACGGCGGCCCGCGCGGCGGCGCGGCCCTGCGGCCAGGGCAGGCCGCGGTCGTCGGCCACGCGCGTGAGCCAGCGGCGGAAGAGGCCGCCCGGGTCGTCGTCGACCGGCGCGTGCCAGCGCGCCTGACCGGCATCGAAATGTGCGGCGCAGTGCTGGCTGACCTGGTGCACCACGGCATCGCGCCGGCCCGCCAGGTCGGCCAGCAGCGGGCGGCGCCGCGGCTGCACGCCGGGCAGCAGCGTCATGCCGGCCAGCACGCCCACCGCCGCGGCCGCCTCCTCGATCGGCCGGTCGATCCAGCCCCAGTGCGGGTTGACGGCGATCAGCCGGTCCAGCGGCCAGGCGGGCGCGATGCGGTCGCAGGCGCGGGCGACGGCCTCGGGGAGGGTGTGTGCCAGGGCGCCGGCACGGGCATGCGCATCGTGCCCGGCGACGGACAGGGGGGCGTTCATCAGCGGGCTCCGGCAAAGGGTTGCGGGGTGGCGAGTGCGGTGCCGGCCGGGCCGTCGGGCACCGGCCAGCGGCGCAGCAGGGCCTGGCTGATGCGCTCGTCGACGTAGAAGCCGCCATAGGCCCAGGGGTGCAGGCGACACACGAAGGACGAGCCCGGCCGCAGCGCCACCACCGCCTGCAGCACGAACAGCAGCGTCAGCACCCCCGCCACGGCGGCCACCAGGGCCGCCGGCACCTCGAATGGCGCCGTCGGCAGCCAGGCCGAGGCCAGCGCGTGGCCGGCAAACCAGGCCAGCGCCACCGCCGCTGCGGCCGGCATGCGGCCCGCCGCGGCCAGCGGCACAAGGGCCAGGCCCAGCACGGCACCGGCCAGCCAGGCCGCGGGGCTGGTCAGGGCCCCCGCGGCGACACCCGACCCCACCACCAGCGCCGGCAGCACCGCGGCCGCCAGGGCCCAACGCCAGGCCGTCGGCCGCGAAGGCGGCGCCAGCCGCAGCGCCTGCTGGCGCTGCACCATGCCGCCGGCGCTCAGGAAGGCCTGCGCCTTGTAGAGCGAATGCGCCACCAGGTGCAGCAGCGCCATCGCCGGCAGGCCCAGCGCCAGCTGCAGCAGCATGAAGCCCATCTGCGCCACCGTGGACCAGGCCAGCGCCACCTTGATGCTGATGCGCGTGCCCGCCACCAGCGTGGCCAGCAGCACCGTCAGCGCCGCCACCGCGGCCAGCAGCGCCAGCGCCGTCGGCGCCTGCGCCAGCAGCGGCGCCAGGCGGATCAACACCAGGCCGCCGAGGTTGACGACTCCCGCGTGCAGCAGCGCCGATACCGGCGTGGGTGCCTCCATCACCTGGATCAGCCAGCCGTGCAGCGGCATCTGCGCGCATTTCAGCAGCACCGTCACCACCAGCAGCAGCAGCCCGGCCTGGGCCAGCGGCGGCACGCCCTGGACCTCTGCACGCGCCAGCAGCTCGTGCAGCGACAGCGTGCCGTAGGCGGCGCCCAGCAGCGCCACCGCCAGCAGCAGCGCGGCATCGGCAACGCGTGCCGACAGGAACTTCTTGTGCGCCGCCAGCCGTGCCGCCGGGCGGTCGGCATAGAAGCGCAGCAGGCGGTGCAGCGTCAGGCTGGTGGCGATCCAGGCCGCGGCCAGCAGCAGCAGGTGGTCGGCCGCCAGCACCAGCGACACCGCGGCCAGCGTGGCGGCCAGCAGCCGCAGGCAGCGGCGCTCGTGCGCCTCACCCTGCAGCTGGCGGTGCGAATAGCGCACCACCGCCCAGCCGATGAAGCCGACCAGGGCCATCACGACCGCACCGGCGGCGTCCAGCCGCAGGCCGGCGGCCTGCAGGGGCCCACCGGCCCACGCGGCGGCGACCGACGTCGTGCCAAGGACGGCGGCGACCGACGCCGTGCCAAGGACGGCGGCGACCGACGCCGTGCCAAGGACGGCGGCGACCGACGTCGTGCCAAGGACGGCGGCGACCGACGCCGTGCCAAGGACGGCGGCGGCCAGCGCCGCGGCCTCGGCGCGGCGCCATGCGGCATCGCGGTCGCCGCGGTCGGACAGGGTGGCGGCCAGGGCGTGCAGCAGCACCGGCAGGCCGGCCAGCGCGAGAAGCAGGGTCGTCGTCATGGCCGCCATGTTGGCGGCGCGTCATCCATCCGTAAAATTCAATGTTCCGCACGTTTCGTTCCACCAAATGGAACAATGGCCCGGCTCAACTACCACCACCTGCACGGCTTCTGGGCCGTGGCCAAGGAAGGCCACCTGACGCGCGCGGCCGAACGTCTTCACGTCTCGCCCTCGGCGCTGTCGACACAGATCCGCCAGCTGGAGGACGAGCTCGGCCAGGCGCTGTTCGAGCGCCAGGCGCGCAGCCTGCGCCTGACCGAGGCCGGCCGCGTGGCGCTGGCCTATGCCGAATCGATCTTCGCCACCGGCACCGAGCTGGTGTCGGTGCTGCGCGAAGGCCGGCGTGCGCAGCGCCAGGTGCTGCGCATCGGCGCCGTGGCCACGTTGTCGCGCAACTTCCAGGAGAACTTCCTGGCGCCTCTGCTCGGGCGCGACGACGTCGAGCTGGTGCTGCAGTCGGGCAGCCTGGCCGACCTGCTGACGCGGCTGCGCGTGCACACGCTGGACCTGGTGCTGTCCAACCGCCGCGTGCACGGCAGCGCCGACGAGCCCTGGCGCAGCCGCCGCATCGCCCAGCAGCCGGTCAGCCTGGTGGGGCGGCCGCGCAAGCGCGGCAAGGCCTTCCGCTTCCCGGACGACCTGGCCACGCAGCCGCTGCTGCTGCCCGGGCGCGACAGCGACATCCGCGCCGGCTTCGACCTGCTGTGCGAACAGCTGGGCCTGCGCTACACGCTGAAGGCCGAGGTCGACGACATGGCCCTGCTGCGCCTGCTGGC
>ERZ761602.8583-NODE-8583-length-10235-cov-3.322888_pt1 | contig 10235 bp, 10 predicted proteins | sample MGYA00512165_ERZ761602 | MGnify/ENA primary metagenome ERZ761602 (study PRJEB28899, sample SAMN02445085) | bioreactor sludge metagenome | biome: EBPR sludge; isolation source: Thorneside wastewater treatment plant | place: Australia: Brisbane, Thorneside...
CCGGCTCGGCGGAATTCTTCAGCTTCGGCACCAACGACCTGACGCAGACGACGCTGGGAATGAGCCGCGACGACTACGGCGGCTTCATCAACCACTACAAGGAAAACGACATCGTCCCTAACGATCCCTTCCAGGCGATCGATCAGGCGGGCGTTGGTGAAAAGGGTTGTCGTCACACCATCACCCCCGCCGCCATGCGGCCCCGTTCCGCCCGCAGGTTCCGTGCCAGCAGGTCCAGCACCGCCATGCGCACCGCCACACCCATTTCCACCTGATCTTGAATGACGCTGCGGTTGATGTCGTCGGCGATGGTCCCGTCGATTTCCACGCCGCGGTTCATCGGGCCGGGATGCATGACGATGGCATCCGGCGCGGCCATGGCCAGTTTTTCCGCGTCCAGCCCGTAGCGGTGGTAATATTCGCGTTCGGACGGAATGAAGCCGCCGTCCATCCGCTCGCGTTGCAGCCGCAGCATCATCACCACATCGACGCCCTTCAGCCCCTGATGCATGTCCTCGTAAAGTTCCACGCCCATCTCGCCCGCGCCCGAGGGCATCAGCGTCGCCGGGCCGATCAGGCGGATGCGGTTTTCCATCTTGCCCAGCAGGATCAGGTTCGACCGCGCCACCCGGCTGTGGGCGATGTCGCCGCAGATGGCGATGGTCAGCCGCTGCAACCGGCCCTTGGCGCGGCGGATGGTCAGCGCGTCCAGCAGCGCCTGCGTCGGGTGTTCGTGGCGCCCGTCGCCGGCATTGACCACGGCGCAGTTCACCTTTTCCGCCAGCAGGTTCACCGCGCCCGACTGGGGATGGCGCACCACCAGCAGGTCGGGTTGCATCGCGTTCAGCGTCAGCGCGGTGTCGATCAGGGTTTCCCCCTTCTTCACCGAACTGGTCTGCATCGACATGTTCATCACGTCGGCGCCAAGCCGCTTGCCCGCCAGCTCAAAGCTGGACTGGGTGCGGGTCGAATTCTCGAAGAACATGTTGATCTGGGTCAGGCCGGCCAGCGCGTCGGAATGTTTCACCGTGCGCCGGTTCAGGGCGACATATTCCCCGGCCAGATCCAGCAATGTGACGATCTCTGCGGGGGCGAGATGGTCGATGCCCAGAAGGTTGCGGGCGCGGAAACTCATGGACCTGCTCCGGCGGCTTGAAATGCGTCTTCTATCGCAGATGCCGCAGGGTGCGGCAAGCGGGCGTCTGAGGCCGTGGCATCCGGGCCGGGCTGACGCCCGCTATTCCCGATGCTCGCGTCCCGTGCTGTCGCCGGCGCGGTCATCATCCATCAGCCCGGGCGCGGCGGGATCGGCACAGGTCGCCCATCTGTTGCCGCCGGGGGGACGGGGCAGATCGCCCTCGCGCCATCGCAGGTGCATGTTGACCTTCGAGATCATCAGCCCGGTGACCGGCGCGGTCAGGAACAGAAACAGCGTGATCAGCAATTCGTGCCAGCTTGCCGCCGCGCCGAAACAGGCGAACCAGAGCAGCGAGGCCAGCAGCACCCCGCCCACGCCCAGCGTCACCGCCTTGGTGGGACCGTGCAGCCGGGTCATCGGGTCGGGCAGCCGTGCCAGCCCCCAGGAACCGACCAGCCCGAAGACACCGCCCAGAACCAGCAGGGCCGAGATCAGGATTTCACCGAAGATCGCCATCGCCGCCCCCTATTCGATCACGTCGCCGCGCAGCAGGAATTTCGCATAGGCCACCGTTCCGACGAAGCCCACCATCGCGAACAGCATCATGATCTCGAAATACATCGCCGTGTCGTGCAGGATGCCGAACAGGGCGATCAGCGCGATCATGTTCACCGTCATCGTGTCCAGCGCCAGAATACGGTCGCCGACGCCCGGCCCGGACACCACCCGGTAAAGGCACATGATCTGCGCCAGCCCGAAGCAGGCAAAGGCGAAATGAAGCGCATAGAGGATCATTCAAAGATCTCCTTCAGCGGGGCTTCGTAGCGGGACTTGATGTCGTGGCTTACCGATTGCGGATCCGGCGCGTGCAGGCAATGGACCAGAAGCGCGCGCCCGTCCTGCGACAGATCGGCGCTGACCGTGCCCGGCGTCAGGGTGACCGTTGCCGCCAGCACCGTGATCGCCTCGGGTGATCGCAGGTCCAGCGGCACGGCGATCCATGCCGGCTGCAACTGCCGGTTCGGCATGAACAGCACGATCCGCGCCACCTGTATGTTGGCGATCACGATGTCATGCAGGACCAGCGCCAGATAACGCGCGATCTTCACCGGATGCCGGATCCGGGCGCTGTTCGGCCAGTAGGGGGCCGTCAGCCACGGGATCGCGATGCCCAGCATGACGGCGAAGACCAGCGAACCCCAGGCAAAGCGGTTGACCAGCAGTAGCCATGTCACGACCAGCGCGGCCGACAGCCAGGGATGGGGGATCAGGCGGCGGATCATTTCAGGCCCTCCTGTCCGGTCAGCACCGCGTCGATATAGGTCTGCGGGTCGGTCAGTTGCAGCGCGGTGATGTGCAGGTAATCCGTCAGCGGCCCGGCCAGCAGGGTGATCGCGACGCTTCCCGCCAGCAACGCGCCGACCGCCACGAAGGCCAGCGCGGGCGAGGCGGAATCGTCCACGTCCTGAATCGGCTCGTCCGTCTCCAGCTTGACCGGGATTGGGCCGCGCGGCGGGCGGGGGCCATCGCCGGGATCGCTGCCGGGTCCGGGTTCCATCTCATGTGCGCGCCAGAACAGCAGCGATCCGGCGCGGGCAAAGCCGACCAGCGCGATCAGCGAGGTGATCAGGATCGTGGCCCAGATAGTCACCCGCCAGCCGTCGCCCGCAGTCGCGTTCAGGATCATCAGCTTGCCCAGGAATCCCGACAGCGGCGGCAGGCCGACCATGGCGATGGCGGTGGCGAAGAACAGGGCCGAGACAAGGCCGATATCGCGGATCGGGGGGCGCGGGCGCAGCCAGATATCGCCGCCGCGCCGTGCCGCGATCAGGTCCACGACCAGAAACAGCGCCGCGCTGATCAGGGTCGAATGGATCATGTAGTAAAGCCCCGCCGTCAGCCCCGGCACGTCGAAGCGGGCGATGGAAATCGCCAGCGTCCCGATCGAGGCGATGGCGGCGAAGGCGGCAAGCCGGGTCAGGCTGGCCGTTCCCAGAACGCCCAACTGTCCCAGGGTCAGGGTGATCAGCGCGGCGGGCAGGATCAGGTCGGTGGCGACGGTTCCGGTGATCGAATCCGGCGGGAAGATCAGCGTGAAGAAGCGGATGATCGCATAGATTCCGACCTTGGACATGATCGCGAACAGCGCCGCCACCGGGCCGGGCGCGTTGGCATAGGTCGAGGGCAGCCAGAAATGCAGCGGAAAGATCGCGGCCTTGACCGCGAAGACCAGAAGCAGCATCACCGCCCCCACCCGCAGCAGGGCGGTGTCGTCCGCCGGCATCGCGGCCACCCGCGCCGCCATGTCGGCCATGGCCAGTGTGCCGGTGACGGCATAGAGGGTGCCGAGCGCGGCCAGAAACAGCGCCGAACCGGCAAGGTTGTAGGCGACATACTGCACCCCGGCGCGCAGCCGCATCGGCCCGCCGCCATGGATCATCAGCCCGTAGCTGGCGATCAGCAGCACCTCGAAGAAAACGAACAGGTTGAAGGCGTCGCCGGTCAGGAAGGCGCCGTTCACGCCCATCAACTGGAACATCCACAGCGCATGGAAATGCCAGCCCTTGCGATCCCAGCCCGAGCCGATGGCGTAAAGCTGTGCCGTCACCGCAAGGATCGCGGTCAGCATCAGCATCAGTGCCGACAGCCGGTCCAGCATCAGCACGATGCCGAAGGGCGCGGTCCAGTTGCCCAGGCGATAGACATGGACCTGCCCGTCCCCCGCCATCAGGTTCAGCTTCAGCGCGATCAGCAGGATGGCGGTGCTGCCCGCGATGCCGAAGACGCGCTGCAACAGCAGGTCGTGGCGCATCCACATCACGATCAACGCGCCCGTCAGCGCGGGGGCAAGGACGGGAAGGATCAGCCAGTGGGTCATGGGGCCTCGTCCTTGTCCTCGGTCCGGTCGCTGGCGGACGGCATCCTGCGGTCACCGGGGGGCATGTCGATGCGGTCGTCGCCGCCCTCGATGAAGGCGCCAAGCGCCATCATTACCGTCACCGCCGTCATGCCGAAGCCGATCACGATGGCGGTCAGCACCAGCGCCTGCGGGATCGGGTCGGTGTAATCGGCCGGGTCGATGCCGGAATGGGATTTCAGAATCGGCGGCAGGTTCACCACCAGCCGCCCGGTCGCAAACAGGAAGGCGTTGATCGCATAGGTCATCATGGTCATGCCAAGGATCAGCGCGAAGGTCCGCCGCCGCAGGATCAGATAGATCGCCGCCGCCATGATCGCGCCCAGCGATGTGGCCACCAGAAGCTCCATTACGGCGTCCCTTTCCTTTGCGGTCGGCGTGCCTGCTGGGCGATCCGGCTGAGCGAGTTCAGCACCAGCATCACCGCGCCGACGACGCACAGGAATACGCCCAGATCGAAACCGGCGGCGCTGGCCAGCTCGAATTCCTCGATCAGCGGCAGTTTCACATAGCCATAGGTCGAAGTGAGGAAGGGCAGGCCAAAGAACCATGCGCCCAGCCCGGTCAGCCCGGCGGCCAGAACGCCGCTGCCGATCAGGACGTGATAGGGGATGCGCTGACGTTCCTGCGCCCAGGCATGGCCCGAGGCCATGTAATGCATCACCAGCGCGACCGAGACGACCAGCCCGGCGATGAAGCCGCCGCCGGGGACGTTGTGCCCGCGCAGGAAGATATAGATCCCGACCATCAGCGCGATGGGCAGCAGAACCCGCGTGGTGACGACCAGCATCAGCGGATGCGGATCCCCCGCGCGGTCGTGGTCATGCACCCACGCCCGCAGCCGTCGGGCGGCGTTGCCCTGCAACAGGGTCTGGGTCAGCGCAAAGATCGCCAATGCGGCGATGCCCAGCACGGTGATCTCTCCGAACGTGTCATAGCCGCGGAAATCGACCAGGATCACGTTGACCACATTGTCGCCGCCGCCGCCCTTGTAGCTGTTGAGAAGCTGGTATTCCGAGATCGGCGGAAAGGCGAAATCGCTGCGCAGGATCGCATAGGCTAGCGCGCCGAAGCCGATCCCGCCAAGAGTGGCGACAAAGGCATCCTGACCGCGACGGCCGCCCGGCGTCTCGATCCGCGTCCGTTTGGGCAGGAAATTCAGCGCCAGCAGCAGCAGGACGACCGTGACCACCTCGACCGAGATCTGTGTCAGCGCCAGGTCGGGGGCCGAGAAATAGGCGAAGAACCCCGAGGTCATCAGCCCGACGATGGCGATCAGGATCAGCGCCAGCACCCGGACGCGGTGATAGAGGACCAGAAAGCCCGTCGCCACCATGGTGATCGCCCAGCAGATCAGCACCACCGGCGGCACCGGCAGCATCGGCCGCGTCTGCGGCCCTGCCACACCGCCCTGCCACGCCAGCACACCGCAGAACAGCACCGTCAGGCTGAAAGCCGCCAGCGCGCGCGGCATCGAACCGTTGGTCAGCCCGTCGGTGATGCGCCGCGACAGGTTTGCCGACAGACCGACCAGCGCGTCATGGATGGTCTTCGCCTCGGGCCGGGGGGCCGCATTCCATCCGGCCAGCGCGGGTGCATGGCCGCGCAGCAGCAGCGCGCCGCAGATGATCGCGATCAGCGACAGGATCAGCGGCATGTTGACGCCGTGCCACAGGGCCAGATGCGCATGCTGCGCCGCGCCGGTGACGGCCGAGGCCGAGGCATCGACCAGCCAGCCGGCCATGGCGTTCGGAAACAGCCCGATCAGGATCACCAGCACGGCAAGCAGCGCCGGCCCGGCCCACATGCCGAAGCCCGGATCGTGGGGATGGTGCGGGTAATCGTGCCGTTCCTCGCCCAGAAAGACATGGGCGACGAGACGCAGCGAATAGGCAACCGAAAACAGCGCGGCCAGCGTGGCGAAGGCCATGAAGACCAGCCGGGCGTGATCGGCATGGCTGGCCTCGGTCAGCATCATCTCTTTCGACAGGAACCCGTTCAGCGGCGGGATGCCCGCCATCGACAGCGCGGCGATGGTGCCGATGGCGAAGGTGACGGGCATCAGCCGCCGCAGCCCGCCAAGCCGGGCGATGGATCGGGTGCCGGCCTCGTGATCGACGATGCCGGCCACCATGAACAGCGCCGCCTTGAAGGTCGCGTGGTTGATGATGTGGAAGACGGCGGCGATGGCGGCGGCATCGGTCCCGAAGCCCAGCAGCATGGTGATCAGGCCCAGGTGGCTGACCGTGGAATAGGCCAGCAGCCCTTTCAGGTCGTCCTTGAACAGCGCGATCACCGCGCCCAGCAGCATGGTGATCAGCCCGGTGGTGGCGACGATCCAGAACCATTCCGGCGTTCCGGCCAGCACCGGCCACAGCCGCGCCATCAGGAACAGCCCGGCTTTCACCATCGTTGCCGAATGCAGATAGGCGGAAACGGGCGTCGGTGCGGCCATCGCATGCGGCAGCCAGAAATGGAACGGGAACTGCGCCGATTTGGTGAAGGCCCCGATCAGGATCAGGATCAGCGCCGTGGTGTAATGCGGGCTGGCCTGGATCGCCTCATGCGCATTCAGGATCTGGCCGATCTCGTAACTGCCGGCGATCTGGCCAAGGATCAGCATCCCGGCGATCATCGCCAGCCCGCCGGCGCCGGTCACGGCCAGCGCCATCCGCGCGCCCTGCCGCCCCTCGGGCAGATGCCGCCACCAGCCGATCAGCAGAAAGGATGACAGCGAGGTCAGTTCCCAGAAGATCAGCAGCAGCAGGATATTGTCCGACAGCACGATCCCCGTCATCGCGCCCTGGAACAGCATCAGATAGGTATAGAACCGGCCCGCCGGCTCGTGTCGCGACAGGTAGAAGCGGGCATAGGTGATGATCAGCAGCCCGATGCCAAGGATCAGGATCCCGAACAGCAGCGACAGCCCGTCGATGCGGAAACTTGCGCTCAGCCCGATCATCGGCAGCCAGTCGATACGGCTGACGATCACCGCACCGCCCAGAACCGCCGGGATGTGCTGCACAAGGCCCACCAGCGCCAGCAGTGTCGCCGTGCCGCAAGCCATGGCCGCGACACCACGACCCGAACGGATCAGCAGGCCGGGCAGAAGTGCCCCGAAAAAGGGCAGCAGCGCGATCATGGCTGGGGACATCTGTCCTCGCTCCGTTCTTTTTTGTGACTCATTTGTTTTGGAACCGTGACGGGGAGTCAAGCCGATGGCCAAGCTGAAGGGGCCGAACGGTTTCCGCTAGGCGATGTTCGCCTTTCGTGCTAACGCTTGGAAAAACGGTAACGAGGCAGGCATGCGGGTTCTGGGCATCGACCCCGGGTTGCGGAACATGGGCTGGGGCGTGATCGCGGTGGACGGGCCGCGTCTGCGCCATGTCGCAAATGGCGTGATCCGTTCCGATGGGGCGCAGGGCGTGGAACTGGGCGCCCGCCTGTCGGTGCTGTTTCGCGGGCTTTGCGCGGTGATCGCGGAATATGCGCCCGACGCGGCGGCGGTCGAGCAGACCTTCGTCAACAAGGATGCCGCTGGCACGCTGAAGTTGGGTCAGGCGCGGGGCATCGCCCTGCTGGCCCCGGCCGAGGCCGGGCTGGAGGTCGGGGAATACGCCCCGAACGCGGTCAAGAAGACCGTGGTGGGCGTCGGCCATGCCGGCAAGGAACAGGTGCAGCACATGGTCCGGGTGCAACTGCCCGGCGTGCGCTTCGACAGCGCCGATGCGGCGGATGCGCTGGCCATCGCCATCTGCCATGCGCGCCATCTTCAGGGCCGCAGCCTGCGTCTGGCGAGGCCGGCATGATCGGCCGCATCGCCGGGGTGATCCTGCACCGCGCCCGCGATCACGTCATGATCGACGTGCGCGGCGTCGGCTATATTGTCCATGTCAGCGAACGCACGGCCGCCGCGCTGCCGCCGGCGGGGCAGGCGGTAGCGCTGTATACCGAATTGCTGGTGCGTGAGGATTTGTTGCAGCTTTTCGGCTTTCCGACGCTCTTGGAAAAGGAATGGCACCGACTGCTCACCTCGGTGCAGGGCGTGGGGGCCAAGGTGTCGCTGGCGATCCTGGGCACTCTGGGGGCCGAGGGGCTGGCGCGGGCTATCGCGATGGGCGACTGGTCCTCGGTCCGCAGGGCACAGGGGGTGGGGCCGAAGCTGGCGCAGCGGGTGGTGCTGGAACTGAAGGACAAGGCCCCGGCGATCATGGCGCTTGGCGGCGATCTGACCGTGGATGCGGGGATGCCGGTGGTGATCGAGGCTGGTGAGTCCGCGCTCGCCCCGATGCCGGCCGCCGCGCCCGTGCCCCCCCGGCCCGACGGGGCGCAGGCCGTGGCCGAGGCTCTGTCGGCGCTGGTCAATCTGGGCTATGCTCAGTCCGAGGCCGCCAGTGCCGTGGCCGAGGCGCAGGCGACGGAACCCGGCGCGGCCACGCCCGCGTTGATCCGCGCGGCGCTGCGGCTGCTGGCGCCCAAGGGTTAGGGAATTCGGGGATGATGCACGGAAACACCAAGGTCTTTCTGCTGATGGCCGCCATGACCGCGCTGGTCATGGCACTGGGCTGGATGCTGGGCGGGCAGGGCGGCGCGGTCATGGCGCTGCTGATCGCCGGCGGCATGAACTTTTTCGCTTGGTGGAACAGTGACAAGATGGTGCTGCGCCAGCAGGGGGCGGTCGAACTGACGCCGCAGCAGGGCGGCGATCTTTACGCGCTGACCGCCGCGCTTGCCGAACGCGCCGGCCTGCCGATGCCGAAGCTGTATCTGCTGCCGACCGAGCAGCCCAATGCCTTCGCCACCGGCCGCAATCCCGACAACGCCGCCGTCGCGGTGACGCAGGGCCTGCTGCGCGGGCTGTCGCGCGAGGAACTGGCCGGCGTGATCGCGCATGAACTGGCCCATATCAAATATCGCGACACGCTGACCATGACCATCACCGCGACCATGGCCGGGGCCATTGCGATGATGGGCAACATGATGCTGTTTTCCGGCGGTCGCGACGGTCGCGGCGGCGGCCTGGGCGCGATTGTCGCGATGATCCTTGCCCCGCTGGCCGCGACCATGGTGCAGATGGCGATTTCCCGCGCCCGCGAATTCGAGGCCGATGCCGAAGGCGCGCGGATCTGCGGCCAGCCGCAAGCGCTGGCCTCGGCCCTGTCGCGGATCGCGCAGATGGCGGGCCGCACGGTGAATGTGCCGGCGGAACGCAACCCCGCCTCGGCCGCCATGTTCATCATCAACCCCCTGGGCGCGATGCGGATGGACCGGCTGTTCGCGACCCATCCGCCGACCGAGGAACGCATCGCCCGGCTGCGCGCCATGGGTGGCGCTGGCCGTGGTGTCGGTGGTGCGGGGCCTTGGGGGAACTGATGACCCGGCCTGACCCGACCCTGCGCCCCGAACCGATCGAAGGCGAGAGTGAGGATCGCGCCCTGCGCCCGCAGGCCCTGACCGATTTCGTCGGTCAGGCCGAGGCGCGGGCAAATCTGCGCGTCTTCATCGAAAGCGCGAAGATGCGCGGCAAGGCAATGGACCACACGCTGTTCTTCGGCCCGCCGGGGCTGGGCAAGACCACGCTGGCGCAGATCATGGCGCGGGAACTGGGGGTGAATTTCCGCATGACCTCGGGTCCGGTTCTGGCGCGGGCGGGCGATCTGGCCGCGATCCTGACCAATCTGGAAGCCCGCGACGTGCTGTTCATCGACGAGATTCACCGGATGAACCCCGCGGTCGAGGAAATCCTTTACCCGGCGATGGAGGATTTCGAGCTTGATCTGGTGATCGGCGAAGGCCCGGCGGCGCGCACCGTGCGGATCGAGTTGCAGCCCTTCACGCTGGTTGGCGCCACCACCCGGCTGGGCCTGCTGACCACGCCCCTGCGCGACCGCTTCGGCATCCCCACCCGGCTGCAATTCTACGAGATCGCGGAACTGGATCTGATCGTCCAGCGCGGCGCGCGGATGCTGGAGATCGAGGCCGATCCCGACGAGCGCCGCGAGATCGCCCGCCGCGCCCGCGGCACGCCGCGCATCGCCGGTCGCCTGCTGCGCCGGGTGATCGACTTTGCCTTGGTCGAAGGCGACGGGCGGCTGACCCGCACCATCGCCGATTCCGCCCTGACCCGGCTGGGCGTGGACGATCTGGGGCTGGATGGGGCTGATCGGCGCTATCTGACCC
>ERZ761602.8584-NODE-8584-length-10233-cov-6.000688_pt1 | contig 10233 bp, 8 predicted proteins | sample MGYA00512165_ERZ761602 | MGnify/ENA primary metagenome ERZ761602 (study PRJEB28899, sample SAMN02445085) | bioreactor sludge metagenome | biome: EBPR sludge; isolation source: Thorneside wastewater treatment plant | place: Australia: Brisbane, Thorneside...
CCATCCTTTGCAATTGAGTTTTGTGCCGGTTGGCGTTTTGTATTTTTCAAAATTGTAACTCATTCTAAATTCTTTATATGATCAACTAATGAACATGTGGCATCTTGGTTGCCACGCTCGCTTGTACTTTTGAATAAATAGGACCCTGCATATTCGAATGCGAACCACAAGAACGCAACAGATCAAGGCATACGGTGTTCTATCTCCGTAACCTTTTGGTTTATTCAATATCACTCACATCATATTGCTGCACAAACTGCAAAGCTTTCATCATATCATTGTGCAGCACTTTGTCTTCTTCATTGAATTCAACTAATTTTCTAAACTCTCCAACGATTGCCTCCACACGACTGCTGCTTTTAGACGGCCGCCTGAATTCAAGGCCCTGGCATGACGTGAGAAGTTCGATTGCCAAAATCTTTTCTACGTTTTTCAAAACTTTCAGGCACTTTACAGCAGCATTGGCTCCCATACTCACGTGGTCTTCCTGCCCATTCGATGACACAATTGAATCAACGCTCACGGGTGTGCAGAGTTGTTTGTTTTCGCTAACAATACCCGCCGCAGTATATTGTGGTATCATCAAGCCAGAATGTAACCCCGGGTTTTTTACGAGGAACAATGGCAGACCTCTTTGCCCCGAAAGCAGTTGATAAGTACGCCTCTCAGAAATATTTCCAATCTCTGCCATGGCCATACACATCAGATCAAAAGACAATGCAAGCGGCTGCCCATGAAAATTTCCGCCTGACAAAATCAAATCTTCATCCGGAAAAATATTGGGATTATCCGTTACAGAATTGATTTCCTGTAACATGGTTTTCATAAAAAAGTTAGCCACGTCTTTTGAAGCGCCATGCACCTGCGGTATGCAACGGAAAGAGTAGGGATCCTGAATTGTTTTCTTATCATTTGCAATAATTTCGCTATCGCACAGCAATTTTGAAATCCGTTTGGCAGTATCTACCTGGCCTTTGTGCGGTCTGATGGCATGTATGTTTTTATGAAAAGGCTCGAGGCTACAATCAAACGCATCCAACGATACACAGGCTATCAAATCGGAAATGATAAAAAGGCTTTCGGCTTTTACAAGGCAATGAACCGCGTAAGCTGTCATAAATTGTGTACCATTGATAAGTGCGATGCCCTCCTTGCTTTTTAATTGCAGGGGTCGCCAGTTAAATTTTTCGAGTATTTCAGTTCCTGAATATTTTTTACCGTTATATTTTACTTCTCCCAATCCAATCAACGGCAAACTCAAATGCGCCAGAGGTGATAAGTCGCCCGAGGCGCCTAACGAACCCTGGGTGTATATAACAGGAATAATATCGTTATTATAAAAATCAATCAGCCGCTGAACAGTACTCAATTGTACGCCGGAGTATCCCTGTGCCAGGGATTGTATTTTTAGAAAAAGCATCCACTTTACAATTTCATCAGGCACTTCATCACCTATGCCACAGGCGTGCGACATTAGGAGGTTGTACTGTAGTTCTGTAATTTGCCCGTTGCTGATGGCCACGTTTTGCAAGTAGCCAAAGCCCGTATTGATACCATAAAATAGCTGATCTGAGTTTTGAACTTTATGATCGAGGAATTTGCGGCAGGCTTCAATCTTTTTTATGGCTTCTAAAGAAAGTGCAAGCCGGGGCTGCTGCTGTTCAATTTTTAGCAGTTGCGCAATACCAAACTGATCGTTAGAAATGTAATGAATGCTCATCTTTAAATAGCAAAGTACCTCAATCTTTTTAATATGAATAAATAGTATTTTTATTGATTATTAATAACTTTTTGTGATTAGTTGAAAAAATGGAATTCAGGCAATTGCGATATTTTTTGATGCTGGCCGATGAGCAGCATTTTAAGAAGGCGGCAGAAAGATTGTTTATTGTTCAACCGGCGTTGAGTAAGCAAATACGGCAACTGGAGGTGGAACTGGGCATTGAACTGTTTGAACGGAATAAGAGAAATGTTCAGCTAACCGAGGCTGGTAAGTTTTTTAAAGAACAGGTGTCTAATCTTTTACAAAATTTTGAGCGTATTAAGAACGAAACGGCGATGGTTGCCGGAGGAGAAAAGGGAGAGTTGAGGATTGGTTATGTGGGGTCATGTATTCATACTTTTCTGCCCGGTTTATTGTCGCGGCTACATTCGGGTTTCCCGCACGTGCAAACCTATCTATCCGAAATGACATCGGCATTACAATTGGAGGCGCTTCAAAAAGGCATGCTTGATATTGCATTTTTGCGTAACCCTGGTAAAAGTAAATGCTTCGGGCAAAAACTTGTGTTCCGGGAAAGCTTCTCTTTGGTATTGCCTGCGAGCCATCGGCTAACTCCCCGCAATTTTAAAAGCATGATGGATGTGCAGGAGGAATGGTTTATTTTGCCAACAAAAGGAGATGGCGAACTTTATCATCAGTTGCAATGGAGTATTTGTGAAGATGCCGGTTTTACGCCAATGATCGCCCACGAAACCGTACACGGGTACACCACCTTAAAGCTTGTGGAAAGTGGGCTTGGGGTTTCGCTGTTGCCGACGTCTTTTAAAAAAGTTTCTAACGCAGAAATTAAATTCATCGAGCTAAGAAAAATACCTCAAATGGCTGAAATTACTGCAGTTTGGGATAAAGAGAACCCAAATCCGTCACTCCGGAATTTTTTGAAGATGCTGGAAGAAACGCCTTAATCTCTTTTTTGAGATTCGTCAGTTACTGTTGAAACGGCTTTGTCTTAATTTAAGACTTTTGGTTCTTTTACAATTTCGGCTTTTGGCTCTTCTTTAATTTTTTTCCAGCCACCTGCTATATTGCGGAGGTTGTGTATGCCGTGTTTTTTTAGAATTGAAGCAGCGATCACGCTTCTTGTACCGCCACCACAATGGAGGTAAAGATTGTCAGCATCGTTGATTTGTGCAATCTTTAGCGGATCTCCAATTTCGGCCAATGGAATATTTACAGCCTGTTTTAAATGGCCTTCGGCAAATTCCATCGGTTTGCGAACATCAATAACAACCAGATTTTCATCAAAAGGAATGTCCATCATCAACTCGTCCGGTTCCACATCAATCACCATGTCTATTTTATGTTCGGCTTGATGCCAGGCGCCATAACCGCCGTTGAGATAGCCCTCAACATTTGTAAAACCGGCTGCGACTAAGATTTCGAGACTTTCTTGTTCTTTTCCATTTTCTGTAAGAAGTAACACCGGATCATTTTTTTCTATCAGGCCTGTGGCCCAGTCTTTAAGTCCTTTTAAAGGGATATTAATCGAAGAAGGAATAAACCCAGCCTTAAAATCTTCTGTGTTTCTTGTATCGAGAACTACAACTTCCTGGTTAATTAAGTTTGAAAAATCTTCGATCTGTAGTTTTTTCATTACTAAATATTTGAATAAAAAAGCATTTGGGGGCAGATGCTAAGATAATGCGAACAAAAATATTTTTACTTCAAAAGGTCAGATACAAAACGTATTAAATCCTTCATTCGATCAGTATTGATCGTGTAATAAATAAATTTTCCGTTGCGTTCAGTTCTAACAAAATCAGCCTTGCGCAAAATAGCAAGATGCTGAGAAGCTACGGATTGTTCAATTCTTAGCTTTACATAGATTTCGGTAACCGTAACCTTTTCCTGCGCATCAATCAGTTTAAGAATTTGCTGCCTCAATTTATGATTGAAAGCCCTTAAAGTAAGCGCGGCTTTTTTTACACTCAGGGTATCCACAATCAATTGATTATCGGCTTCATTTTTAAGTGTGAAAGAAATCTTATAATTACTCATCGTACGTATTAAAAAATTAAGGGTGGCAAAGATACAAATCAATTATTAGTCTAATATCATGCCAGTTTACGAATATTTTTTCTTTATTATTTGGTGTAAACTGGTTTTAAATATTCCGGTTCTGAATAAGCCAAATCTACAAATTCAGATTGCGCGTACATTTTTGCTGATAAAAACAATTGATGGAGGACGTTATGGTTGTTGTCAACAAATGTTGCGTTGGAAGGTTCGAGTTCTTTAAACTTCTTAGAACCATCTCCGGTGAAAAGCACTTTATGACAGGCCAGTATGTCGGAAAAGGTGTTTTTCTCCAATACTAATGCTTTTGGACGATCTACAATGTTTAGTTGTCTGTCATACAGCGCTGTGAACACCTCCATTCTGCGCGCATCTATCATTGGGCAAATGAGGTCGGTGGCATGCCCGGCAACAGCCGATGCCATTATGGTTAAAGTGTTGATGCAAATAAGCGGTATTTTTAAAGCGTAACAAATACCTTTCGCGGTAGATAGCCCAATCCTCAATCCGGTATATGATCCCGGGCCATTACTAACGGCAACGGCGTTGAGCGAGCCAAATGTAATGTCCGCATCGCTTATAACCTGCTTGATGGCATTATGAACCCAGTTGGCTTGCTGGCCCTGTTGTGTATTTTCTAAAAATGAAATTGGCTTTTCATTTTCACTCAAACAAACGGAGCCAGTTTGAAGAGCCGTGTCAATATTAAGAATTAATGCCATAGACTGATAGCCGACTAAAGTACTCAATTTAGAGGGAAAAGTCAGCATTTTTAGTTGTGCTTAACTAAATTCTTTAAAGAGATTGTGTTAAATATCTGTTTCGCCTGTTTCTTTTTTATAGGCTTTAATAAAGATCGCTCCGAGGTTTTTGTAGGGAGGAATATAATCTTCAAAACCGGGAGCCCGCGTGCTGCGCCTGAAATCCATCCAAAAAGGGATCCACTCAATATCCTTTCCTGACCGAAGCTTTTCGCTCAACAAGCTAAAGAAAGGCCGGTTAATAGCTGTGCGCCCAATTTGTTTTGATGCAATGATGTGTGCATCATCACATTTTTGCAAAATAGAATCAATCAGGTTAAATCCACCGCAGGAACCCATAAAAACGATCTTAGAACTGGGAGCCATGTAATCAACGGTGGTGTTCGCATAATAGCTATGTCCGCGGTGAATTGTTACGGCGGGTTGTAAATTATTTTCTTCGAGATATGCGCCCAATGCTCGTTGTGCTTTATCATCTTCGCCGGTAGATTCCGGCAACGGTCTGTTGGCGTAAATGGATACCGGTTCGCCTTTTGTGGAATTGATTACTACCCATTGTTTGTTGCTACGGTCAATCTTCCAGCCATCGCCATAAGTATTTAAAAATCCGTTGAAGACTCCCATGCCGTCTTTATCGCCGTAAAAATAAACCTGTGCCACCACTTTCCCATCGCTGTTTTTAAGGCTTGAAAACGGCACGGTGTACACCGGTGGAATGCCCAGCTCTTTTGTAAGGTCAATGCGATTGGATGAATCCGCACTTAAAAACAAGTTGTATAAAATATTATAGATGGCAATACCTCTTTTGTTGCGTTCTGCCAGGTTTCGGTCATAATTATGTTTCACGTTTTCAAGCATATTGGCCGCCACCTTTGGCATTGTTTCATATATGCTTGCATAGGAGTCTGCCACGTCTACTCCATCCTCAAGCCCTTCTGATTTTTCGAGGCGGCTAACAAAAGTTGTCATAAGGTCAACTGCATCCTGGCCGTTGGCAAAAGAACTCAGAAAATGTTGCAACTTGTTATATGCTGCCGCCTGACTTAAAAATTTGCGGTAATGATCAAAATTTAATTTTTTTAGTAACTCATCGCCTTTATTGTTTGTTTTTTTCATCATTAACGGGTAAACGCCGTTAGTGTAGCTACTTGTATAAATCACTCCATCCGTCATTACCGCAACATAGTACAGTTCTTCAGCAGTTAGCGGCTGAATGCTTTTAAAGCGTATCCCATCGGGTAGGTCGTGCAAGCCGTTAATTTTTGCTATGAAATCATCTTTTGCCTTTTGCTCTATCTTGCGATCGAGGTTTTTAAGACCGATTGCAGTATCGCCATTTGCCGCCCGTGCGGAATAGTCTATTTTTGTGTTCACCAAAAGTCTGAAATATTTAACAGGGTCGTTTTTTGCAGCATCAATTTGTTCAAGTGAAATTTTACCATTAACAATATTATCGAGGAACGGGAAGTAAAACTGGCCGCTCTTGTTGGGGTTTCGTGCCATTTGAACGATTGCCACAATCAATGGGTCATCGTCTATCCCCTGTATGCGATGGCTCAATTTGTTGTTGGCTTGCGCGTAATCGTACAACTGCTGTGGATACCGGTGTCCCATCACTTTAATAAGGCTATCAGCAAAAGGCACATCGGGAGAGACTTTTAATACTGCAAAAGTTCGATGCGGATACTTTTGCGCTACCTTCAGAAGCAAAATATTTTTCACCTCGTCATACCCCACGTTATCCTCAAAAATTTTGGGCTTCATAACAGTATTTGCCACATCGTAGGACATATGTTGAATAACAGGTGCAACGGATTGCTTCTGTTTATCTGCCTCAATCGCTCTTTTGTAAGTTGCAATTATCTGCGGCAGGTAAGCCGCGTCAATGTTCTTGTGCCTCCAGTTTATTCGAACGTATTTTAAAATTTCAACCAATCCCGCAAGATAGTTGGCTTTTAGCCTCGGGTTCATCAAGCTGTCAGTTTCAATTTCGTACTGTAACCAATCCACCCGATTCTGTACGGAGTAACTTACGGCGGAGTTTACATTAGTATCTTCACTCACCCGAAAAAGCGTATCGGCCGTGCCGTCGCTTAAAAGCAAGTGCTTTTGCTCCTTATCAATATTTGAATGAACCATTTGTCTGCCAATGGCGATTGGATATTGAGGCACAACGTCTGTTACCTTCACAGGTTCTGGCTTCTTTTTCTTTCTGCGCCTTTGTGCGTTGACGTCAGTAGTAAACAATCCTGCCACCATTAAAAACAGAAAAAGTTTTACGCTGAATTCAAATATTTTATTCATAGTTATACGCTATATAGAATATTCTATTAAAAAGAAGATGGAAATTCTTTTTTCAAAGTTTTAGTGTTGCAATAATCGCGCCGTTTAGCCGTTTAAACGCGGTCACAAGTAGCAAAATAATAAATTCAACTGATAAATGAAGTAGGGTTATTGTTTAAGATGGCCTTTTCTCTTCAAAAAAGCCCATGCAAGCAATGTGCTGATAAACATAAAAACTGCTCCAAGAAGAAAAGGTGCGCCAGGGAAATACAAAGGTGTTTGATCGCTTACCGCGTAATAAAATAAATTTGTCATGATATACGGGCCAATAATTGAAGTGGCGCTCATGATACTGGTGAGGCCGCCCTGTAGTTGTCCCTGTTCATTGGCCGGAATATTTTCTGTGATGATAGCCTGCAATGCGGGTCCGGCAATACCTCCCAAGCAATACGGTACCAGAAAGACATACATCATCCAGCTTTGAGTGGCAAAAGCAAATAATGTGAGGCCAATGCCATAAAGCAACAAACCCAGGTAAACGCTCTTCGCATTTCCTAAAGCCGGGTTTACAACTCTAATCAATCCGCCCTGAACAATTCCAACCAAAATACCTACTACTGCAAGAGAAATTCCCACCTGTGTTTCCGTCCAACCAAAGCGATACATTGTAAAATAGTTCCAATTAGCGTTTACAGCATGGCTGGCCAAATATAAAAATACAAATGCTACCACCAGTCCGCTGATGGAGGGGTATTTTTTAAAATGCCGGAAAGAGCCGATGGGATTCGCTTTTTTCCAATCTAACGGCCTTCTGTTTTCGGATTTTAAAGACTCAGGCAAGACAAAATAGCCGTAAACAAAGTTGATAAAACAGAGTATTGCGGCGGCGTAAAATGGAGCCCTTAGACCCCAGGCTGAAAGCAACCCGCCTAACGCTGGGCCAACAACAAATCCCAAACCAAACGCAGCTCCGGTAAGACCAAAGTTTTTTGCCCTGGTATCAGGTGTACTGATGTCTGCAATGTAGGCGGTGGCTGCCGTAAAACTGGCTCCTGTGATGCCTGCCAAAATTCGGCCCAACATCAACAGGCTGTAATTGTGCGCGAGCGCAAGTATGATATAGTCAATACAAAAAACAAATAATGAGATTAATATGACCGGTCGCCTGCCGAAGCGGTCGCTTAGGTTGCCCATTAGCGGAGAAAAAAGTAATTGCATAATGGCAAATACAGAAATTAAGTATCCTCCCCATCGGCTGGTTTCTTTTATAGGGATGTGTTTGAGTTCTGAAATGAGGCTTGGTATTACCGGAATAATGAGTCCCCAACCGATAACATCAATTGTCATGGTTACGAAAATAAATCCGATAGCCGCGTTTTTTGAGGACTTCATTGTGATAAAATGATGCTTATTTACGGAACCGTCTAAATAATCTCCGTTGCAGGTTTGTCAGAAGATATTTATAGTGAATTGATTTGCCAGGGTGTTGACCGCATCCTTACTAAATCCTGGGTTTTAATTTTTCCCAAATTAACGGATAATTATTGGGCTGGCAAATTACAACGATAACGGGTCACGCCACCGCACTCACTAAATTTTTATTTCCTCATCATTTGCGTTGTAAAACCTGTATTCAGTTAGATGAAATGCCGAATTGGCTTCTATCTTTGTTTTTTGTCGAAATTTTTTGTTCCATTTGGCAATCTTGCTGTTCCAAAACATTCCTTTGGTTAAATATGCATGCATAATTGGGTGTACTGCCAGTTTCAAATCTTTGTGCCTGTGTGTGATCAGGTAGCTCAGGTTCTTTTCTATTTCATCTTCAAGAATTAAGGTAGAAGAAATTTTTCCCGTGCCGTTACAACTTGGGCAAACTTCCTGGGTATTAATGTTCACCTCAGGTCTCATGCGCTGGCGCGTTATCTGCATCAACCCAAATTTTGAGATGGGTAATACCGAATGTTTCGCCCTATCGGTGTGCATAAACTCTTCTACTTTATCGTACAAAGCCTTTTTGTTGTCACTTAGCTTCATATCAATAAAGTCAACTACAATAATTCCGCCTATGTCGCGGAGCCTTAGTTGACGGGCGATTTCTTCCGCTGCTTCAAGGTTTGTTTCCAGCGCATTTTGTTCCTGGTTATTACCTACGCTTTTGTAACCGCTGTTCACGTCAATTACGTGCAGGGCTTCGGTGTGTTCAATAATCAGGTAGGCGCCGCTATTCAAATTTACTGTTTTGCCAAACGAGCCTTTAACCTGCTTGGTAACGCCATAGCTGTCAAATACGCTACCGGGGCTGGTATAATGATTGACGATATCAGCCTTTTCGGGTGCAATTTTTTGAATGTAACTTTTGGTTTCAGCAAAAATGCTTTTATCATTGGTTACAATTTTATTAAAGTCAGGACTCAATAAATCGCGTAAAATGCTGTTAGTTTTGTTCTGTTCGCTCCAAATTTTTGTAGGAGCTACGGCGCCTCGCAGGTTTTTCTCAATCGTGGTCCACGATTCGGTAAGGTGCGTCAAATCTTCGTAAAGTTCCGCAGTATTTTTCCCTTCTGCGGCGGTTCTCACAATCACCCCAAAATTTTTAGGCTTTACCGCTTCAATAATTTTTTGAAGCCTTTTGCGCTCCTCCGAAGAATGAATTTTCTTGGAAACTGCAACAATATTGTTGAAAGGGGTAATCACAACAAATCGGCCTGGTAACGATAATTCGCAACTGAGGCGCGGCCCTTTGGCAGCAATCGGCTCCTTCAATATCTGAACCAAAACATGCGGCTTGCCGCCCAGCACTTCATTAATCTTACCGGTTTTCACAATTTCCGGTTCCACCGCAAATTTTGCAAAATCCACCGGGTTTTGATCCGTGGCGTTCATTGCAATATTGGTAAATTTCAAAAGCGATTTTGCGTAAGGGCTTAAATCAGTGTAGTGCAAAAAAGCATCCTTTTCGAACCCCACATCAATAAAAGCTGCATTTAAGCCGGGGATCAGTTTCTTTACCTTACCCAAATAGAGATCGCCTACTGCAAAGCGCGCATCGTTTTTTTCGCTGTGCAGCTCCACCAGTTTTTTATCTTCCAATAACGCTATTTCCACGCCCGTAGGCGCGGCGTTAATAATAATTTCCTTGTTCATTCAATCACCAGTCAAATAATAAAATACCTGCGTGAAGTCGTTACGGTTATTTATACAGCAGCATGTGTGGGAGTTTGTTTAATATGGCAAAGAGTACAGTTGGGCTTGTACACAATTTGCATAAAACAACCGAAAATAATAAATACATGAATAGTACGCAGCCTATGGCACATACTATTCATAATTCACCATGAAAAAGTTAAAGCCAAAGTGCTTTATTTCTTCTTCTTGTGACGGTTTTTTCTT
>ERZ761602.8585-NODE-8585-length-10228-cov-26.274845_pt1 | contig 10228 bp, 8 predicted proteins | sample MGYA00512165_ERZ761602 | MGnify/ENA primary metagenome ERZ761602 (study PRJEB28899, sample SAMN02445085) | bioreactor sludge metagenome | biome: EBPR sludge; isolation source: Thorneside wastewater treatment plant | place: Australia: Brisbane, Thorneside...
CCAGGCCGCCAAGCAGGTCATCCTGCAGAAGATCCGCGACGCCGAGCGCGAGCAGGTGCTCAACGACTTCCTCGATCGCAAGGAATTCCTCGTCTCCGGTTCGATCAAGCGCATGGAGCGCGGCAACGCGATCATCGAGGTCGGCCGCATGGAAGCCGTGCTGCCGCGCGACCAGCAGATCCCGCGCGAGAACCTGCGCGTCGGCGACCGCGTCAAGGCCTTCCTGCTGCGCATCGACCGCGGCGCCCGCGGCCCGCAACTGGTGCTGTCGCGCACCGCGCCCGAGTTCCTCATGAAGCTCTTCGAGCTCGAGGTCCCCGAGATCGAGGACGGCCTGCTCGAGCTCAAGGCCTGCGCCCGCGACCCCGGCCTGCGCGCCAAGATCGCGGTCAAGTCCAACGACCAGCGCATCGATCCGATCGGCACCTGCGTCGGCCTGCGCGGCTCGCGCGTCACCGCGGTGCGCAACGAGATCGGCGGCGAGCAGATCGACATCATCGTGTGGTCGTCGGACCCCGCCCAGTTCGTGGTCGCCGCGCTGCAGCCGGCCGAGGTCGTCTCCATCGTCGTCGACGAGGAGTCGCACGCCATGGACGTGGTGGTCGACGAGAACAACCTCGCGATCGCCATCGGCCGCAGCGGCCAGAACGTCAAGCTGGCCTCCGAGCTCACCGGGTGGACGATCAACCTGATGAGCGAGCAGGAGTCGGCCGAGAAGACCGCACAGGAGCAGCAGGGCCTGCGCGCGTTGTTCATGGAAAAGCTGGATGTCGACGAGGAACTCGCCGACATCCTGATCGAGGAGGGTTTCTCCTCGCTCGAGGAGGTGGCTTACGTGCCGCTCTCCGAGATGCTCGAGATCGAGGCCTTCGACGAGGACACGGTCAACGAACTGCGCAATCGTGCGCGCAATGTGCTGCTGACCGAGGCCATCGTCACCGAGGAGCAGCTCGAGAAGGTTTCCGACGACTTGCTCGGCCTCGAGGGCATGGACAAGTCGCTGGCCGCCACACTGGCCCAGCAGGGCATTCGTACCCGCGACGACCTGGCCGACCTCGCGGTCGACGAGCTGGTCGAAATGGCCGGGATCGACGAAGAAAGAGCCAAGGCGCTGATTTCCGTTGCGCGCGCCCATTGGTTCGAAGAATGATGGGAGGGCAGTAATGGAACAGATGAGCGTGACCCAGTTTGCCGGCGAACTGAAGATGCCGGCCGCGGTGCTGCTCGAGCAGTTGAAGCGCGCGGGCGTGGATAAGACCGGCCCGAGCGACCTGCTTACCGAACAGGACAAGGCGAAGCTTCTGGAGTACCTGCGCCGTTCGCATGGTGATACCCAGCCCAAGGGCAAGATCACCCTGACGCGCAAGCAGACGACCGAGATCCGTGCGACCGACTCCACCGGTCGTGCACGTACCGTTCAGGTCGAGGTGCGCAAGAAGCGCACCTTCGTCAAGCGTGACGAACTGGCTGGCGATCAGCTTGGCGAGGCAGCCGAACAGGCTGCTGCGGCCGAGGCGCTGCATGTCGAGGCGGTGGTCAGCGACGAACAGCCGGTGGTCGAGCCGATCGAGCCGGTTGCGGAAGCGGTGGTCGCCAGTGTCGAGGTCGAGGTTGAGGCCCCGGCGCCTGTCGCCGAGCCGGAGCCGGTCGTGGAAGCGGTCGCCGAGCAGGTTGAGGTGCAGGCTGTCGAGCAGCCCGCGGCACCGCCGCAGGCGATCGAATCGCGCCCTGCTGCTGCTCCGGCGCGTGCGACCGCAGCGGCGGAAGTCAAGCCCGAGCCGGTCGCGCCGGCAGCACCGGTCGTGACTACTGTGTTGAGCAAGCCATTGCCGTTGTCCGAGATTCTGAGCGAGGAAGAAATCGCCGCGCGCAAGCGCGACGAGGATCGCCAGCGCGCCCTGAAAGAGCGCCAGGCTGCCGACCTGCGCGCCCGTCAGGAGCGCGAGGCCGCTGCGCGAGCGGCCGCCGATGCGCGCAAGGCCGAGGAAGAGGCGCGCTTGCGCGCAGAGCAGCAGAAGAAGGAAGAGGCTGCCAAGCCTGCCAAGACGACCACGGGTACGCTGCACCGTCCCGCCAAGACCGAAGACAAGCCCGCTGCACGCGACGCTCGGCGCGGTGCGCCGGCGCCTGCTCGCGAGGCTGAAGGCGCGGGCAAGCGCCGCGGTGGTCTCAAGACGCGCGGCGAGGTGGGGGCGACTGCAGGCAGCAACTGGCGTGGGGCTGGCAAGGGCGGTGGGCGTCATGGCCGCAACCAGCATGACGACCGTACCTCCTTCCAGGCACCGGTCGAGCCGATCGTGCGCGAAGTCCACGTGCCCGAGACCATCACTGTTGCCGATCTCGCCCACAAGATGGCGATCAAGGCGACCGAGGTGATCAAGGCGCTGATGAAGATGGGTTCGATGGTCACCATCAACCAGGTGCTGGACCAGGAAACGGCGATGATCATCGTCGAGGAAATGGGCCACAAGGCGCTGGCGGCCAAGCTCGACGATCCGGATGCCTTCCTGGAGGACAGCGAGGACCACAAGGACGCTGAGATCCTGCCGCGTGCGCCGGTGGTCACCGTCATGGGTCACGTCGATCACGGCAAGACTTCGCTGCTCGACTACATTCGTACTGCCAAGGTCGCTGCCGGCGAGTTCGGCGGCATCACCCAGCATATCGGCGCGTATCACGTCGAGACGGCGCGTGGCATGGTCACCTTCCTGGATACTCCGGGTCACGAGGCCTTCACGGCGATGCGTGCGCGTGGTGCGAAGGCGACCGACATCGTCATCCTGGTGGTGGCAGCCGATGACGGCGTGATGCCGCAGACGCGCGAGGCGATCCATCACGCAAAGGCGGCGGGCGTGCCGCTGGTGGTGGCGATCAACAAGATCGACAAGCCCGATGCCAATCCCGAGCGCGTCACGCAGGAGTTGATTGCCGAAGAGGTCATCCCCGAGGCTTACGGTGGCGACACGATGTTCGTGCCGGTGTCGGCCAAGAAGGGTACTGGCATTGACGAGTTGCTCGAGGCCGTGCTGTTGCAGGCCGAGGTGCTTGAGTTGACTGCGGCGGTCGATGCGCCGGCCAAGGGCCTGATCATCGAAGCACGTCTGGACAAGGGCCGTGGCCCGGTGGCTTCGCTGCTGGTGCAGTCGGGTACGCTGCGCAAGGGTGACGTGCTGCTGGCCGGGGCGACCTTCGGCCGTATCCGCGCCATGCTCGACGAGAACGGCAAGCAGATCGATCAGGCAGGCCCGTCCATTCCGGTCGAGATCCTCGGTCTGTCCGACGTGCCCGCGGCGGGCGACGAGGCGATTGCGCTTGCCGACGAGAAGAAGGCGCGCGAGATCGCGCTCTTCCGCCAGGGCAAGTTCCGTGACGTCAAGCTTGCCAAGCAGCAGGCTGCCAAGCTCGAGAACATGTTCGAGCAGATGGCCGAAGGCGAGGTCAAGACCCTGCCGCTCATCATCAAGGCCGACGTCCAAGGCTCGCAGGAAGCGCTGGTGCAGTCGCTGCAGAAGCTGTCCACCGACGAGGTCCGCGTCAATGTCATTCATGCTGCCGTGGGTGCGATCAGCGAGTCCGACGTCAACCTGGCGCAGGCTTCCGGCGCCGTCATCATCGGCTTCAATACCCGTGCCGATGCCGGTGCGCGCAAGCTCGCCGAGAGCTTCGACGTCGACATCCGCTACTACAACATCATCTACGACGCAGTCGATGAAGTGAAGGCGGCGCTGTCGGGCATGCTGGCACCCGAGAAGCGCGAGGAGGTCACCGGCCTGGTCGAGATCCGCCAGGTGTTCACGATCTCCAAGGTCGGCTCCATCGCGGGTTGCTACGTGCTGGAAGGCGTGGTCAGGCGCGGCTCGCACGTTCGCCTGCTGCGCAACCACACGGTGCTGTGGACCGGCGAGCTCGAGTCGCTCAAGCGCTTCAAGGACGACGTCAAGGAAGTCAAGTTCGGCTACGAGTGTGGCTTGCAGCTCCGCAACTACAACGACATCCAGGAAGGCGACCAGCTCGAGGTCTTCGAGATCAAGGAAGTGGCGAGGACCCTGTAAGCGATGCCCAAGGAGTATTCCCGCAGCCAGCGCGTGGTGGAGCAGATCCGCCGCGAGCTGGCCGAGCTGATCAGGCTGGAGGTGAAGGATCCGCGCGTCGGCTTCATTACCCTCACCGATGTCGAAATCACCCCCGACTACGCCCACGCCAAGGTGTTCTTCACCAGCATGACCGGTGAAGGAGATGTGCCCGAGATCCAGCAGGGGTTGCGGCGTGCGAGCGGATTCCTGCGTCGCGAGCTGGGTCGCCGTATCCGCATTCACACCATTCCCGAGTTGCACTTCCACTATGACCGCTCGGTCGAGGAGGGCTCGCGCCTGTCCCAGCTGATCGATGCGGTGGTGAAGGAAGACGAATCGCGCCACCAGGACGAGCCCTCTGCCGACGAAACGGGCGGCGAGCGCGCTGCTGGCAAGGACGACGATGACAAATCCCGCGCCTGAGGCGGCGCGGGCGCAGTCGGCGAAGCGCTCGAGACCGCCGCAGCGCAAGATCATCCGCCGCGCGGTCGATGGCGTGCTGCTGCTCGACAAGCCGCAGGGCATGAGTTCGAACGGCGCGTTGCAGGCGGCGCGTCGCCTGCTCAACGCCGCCAAGGCAGGCCACACCGGCACGCTGGATCCGATGGCGAGCGGCTTGCTGCCGCTCACCTTTGGTGAGGCGACGAAGTTCTCGCAGATGCTGCTTGACGCCGACAAGACCTACGAAGCGGTGGTGCAACTCGGCGTCGAGACCGATAGTGGCGATGCCGAGGGCAAGGTGCTGGCCACCCATCCGGTTGCCATAGAGCGCGCCGCCCTTGAGGTGGTGCTCGAGCGCTTTCGCGGAGAGATCGAGCAGGTGCCACCGATGTATTCGGCCCTCAAGCGTGACGGCAAGGCGCTCTACGAGTACGCGCGACAGGGCATCGAGATCGAGCGCGAAGCGCGTCGGGTCACGATCCACGCGTTGGAGTTGCTCGACTTCGCCGGAGAACGGTTTTCGATCCGGGTGCATTGCAGCAAGGGAACCTATATCCGTAGCCTGGCGATGGATATCGGCGCTGCGCTTGGTTGTGGCGCACATCTGGCCGGACTGCGGCGTACCGCAATTGGAGCTTTCCAGTTGGCGGCCGCGGTCTCGCTCGAGTGCCTCGAGGCGGCCGGGGAGGGTGGGCGCGATGCCTTGCTTGCACCGGTCGACGCTCTCGTGGCCGATTTCCCGATGCTGCAACTCGACGCCGAGGCGGCACGCGGGCTGTTGCAGGGGCGCGTGCTGTCGCTGCCGGGCGCCGTGCCCGGGGCGAAGGTACGCGCCTACGGCCCGGGCGGTTTTCTCGGTCTGGCGCAATGGCAGGACGACGGACGCCTCGCGGCGCGCCGCCTGATTGCCACCGGCGGCCTGGCCGACGACGCATGCGCATGAATTTGATTGAGTTTATGGTGCCGCTATGGGTATAATCCGCGGCTTCTGATTGGCAGAAAAACACGAGTAAAGACACACATGGCTCTTGACACCGCATCCAAGTCGCAGATCGTCTCCGACTTTCAGCGCGCCCAAGGCGACACCGGTTCTCCGGAAGTCCAGGTTGCGCTCCTGACCGCCCGCATCAACGGGCTTGCCCCCCACTTCAAGGCTCACGGCAAGGATCATCACTCCCGTCGTGGCCTGCTGAAGATGGTCAGCCAGCGTCGCAAGCTGCTGGACTACCTGAAGGGCCGTAACGCCGATAGCTATCGCAATCTGATCGAGCGTCTGGGCCTGCGCAAGTAATTGCCGTCCGTGACGAGTCCGACAGCGCCGATCAGGGCGAAGTAAGCCAGCAAAGCCGGTGCGTGCCCCTGCGGCCGCGCCGGCTTTTTGCCATCTGGCCCCGCTGTGCCGGCTGCACGTCCGTGGCATCGAGTCCTCCTGTCCGGGCGGGCCGCCACAAGCAGTTGTAGTTCGCTGCATCAACCGAATAAAGGAAATCACCTTGCCTACCGCAATCAAGAAAACCTTCGCCTATGGCGCCCACACCGTCACCCTCGAGACCGGCGAAGTCGCACGCCAGGCTGGCGGTGCCGTCATTGTCAACATGGACGAGACCGTGGTTCTCGCCACCGTTGTCGGCGCCAAGGAAGCGCGTCCGGGCCAGGACTTCTTCCCGCTTACCGTCGATTACGTCGAGAAGTTCTACGCTGCCGGCCGAATCCCGGGTGGCTTCTTCAAGCGCGAAGGCCGTCCGAGCGAGAAGGAGATCCTCACCTCGCGCCTGATCGATCGCCCGATCCGCCCGCTCTTCCCCGATGGCTTCATGAATGAAGTCCAGGTCATCATCACCGTGCTGTCGCTGAACCCCGAGATCGACTCCGACATCCCGGCGATGATCGGCGCCTCGGCCGCGCTCGCGATCTCCGGCCTGCCGTTCAATGGCCCGGTTGGCGCCGCCCGCGTGGGTTATCTGGATGGCCGCTACGTCCTCAACCCCACCGCATCCGAACTGCAGAGCAGCCAGATGAATCTGGTGGTTGCCGGCACGCAGACCGCGGTGCTGATGGTTGAGTCCGAGGCGCAGGAATTGCCCGAGGATGTGATGCTGGGCGCGGTGGTGTTCGGTCACGAGCAGATGCAGACCGCGATCAACGCGATCAACGAGCTCGTCGAAGTTGCCGGCAAGCCCGAGTGGGATTGGCAGGCGCCGCCCGCGAACGAGGCGCTGATCGCCAAGGTCGGCGAACTGGCGAAGGCTGAGATGGAGGAGGCCTTCCGCATCACCAGCAAGCAGGATCGTTCTGCCCGCCTGGCAGAGATCCGCAAGCGTGTGATCGCCCAGCTTACCGAGGGCGTGGAGGGTGCTCCTTCGGTCAACGAAATCAAGGATATCTTCTTCAATCTCGAGTCCGGGATCGTCCGTAGCCGCATCCTCAACGGCGAGCCGCGCATCGACGGTCGCGACACCCGCACGGTCCGCCCGATCGAGATCCGTACCGGCGTGCTGCCGCGTACTCACGGTTCGGCGCTGTTCACGCGTGGCGAGACGCAGGCCCTGGTGGTCGCCACCCTGGGTACCGGTCGTGACGAGCAGATCATCGACGCCATCGCTGGCGAGTACAAGGAGCGCTTCCTGCTCCACTACAACTTCCCGCCGTTCTGCACGGGCGAGACCGGCCGCTTCGGCGTGACCAAGCGCCGCGAAGTGGGCCATGGTCGCCTGGCAAAGCGCTCGCTGGTCGCCATGCTGCCCAAGGCGGAGGAGTTTTCGTACACCGTGCGTGTGGTTTCCGAGATCACCGAATCCAACGGCTCCTCCTCGATGGCTTCGGTGTGCGGCGGTTCGCTTGCCATGATGGACGCCGGTGTGCCGCTCAAGAATCACGTTGCCGGCATCGCAATGGGGCTGATCAAGGATGGCAATCGCTTTGCCGTGCTGACCGACATCCTGGGCGACGAGGATCACCTCGGCGACATGGACTTCAAGGTGGCCGGTACCGAGAACGGTATCACCGGCCTGCAGATGGACATCAAGATCCAGGGCATCACCAAGGAGATCATGCACGCCGCGCTCGAGCAGGCCAAGGCCGGCCGCCTGCACATCCTCGCGCTCATGCAGCAAGCCCTCGGCAGCAGCCGTGGCCAGGTGTCCGAGTACGCCCCGCGCATGATCAACATGAAGATCAACCCCGAGAAGATCCGCGACGTGATCGGCAAGGGCGGCGCAGTGATCCGCGCGCTGCAGGAGGAGACCGGTACCGTGATCGAAATCGAGGACGACGGCTCGATCAAGATCTCGTCGGTGAGTGCCGAGGGTGCGCAGGTCGCCAAGGCCAAGATCGAGGCGATCACTGCCGAGGTCGAGGTTGGCAAGATCTATGAGGGGCCGGTCGTGCGCCTGCTCGACTTCGGCGCCATCGTGAACATCATGCCCGGTCGCGACGGCCTGCTGCATGTGTCGCAGATCGCCAATGAGCGCGTCAACAACGTCTCCGACTACGTCAAGGAAGGTCAGGTCGTACGCGTGAAGGTGCTCGAGACCGACGAGCGCGGCAAGATCCGCCTCAGCATGAAGGCGTTGCTGGGCGAGAACGCAGGCTGAGCCCGTGCGGCGACTTGATGTCGCCGTACTGCGGTCGCTTCGGAACGACAAAGGACGCCAAGGCGTCCTTTGTCGTTTGCGGGCCAAGTTCTCGGAACCGCTACTGACGATGCAAAAGGGCGCCATAGGCGCCCCTTTGCATCGTCGTCTGTCGTGAGACTGGCTTACTTGGCGACCTGGCGCTCGCGCATTTCTTCCAGGGTCTTGCAGTCGATGCACATCGTCGCGGTGGGGCGGGCCTCGAGGCGTTTGAGGCCGATTTCGACGCCACAGCTGTCGCAATAGCCGTACTCGCCGTCCTCGATGCGTCCGAGCGCCTCGTCGATCTTCTTGATGAGCTTGCGTTCGCGATCACGGTTGCGCAGCTCCAGTGCAATGTCGGATTCCTGGCTTGCGCGGTCGTTCGGGTCGGCGAAGACGGTGGCCTCGTCCTGCATCGTGTGCACCGTGCGCTCGATATCCCCCATCAGCTCGCCCTTGAGCGAGCTCAGGATCTCGCGGAAGTGGCCCAGCTGCTTCTCGCTCATGTATTCCTCGCCGGCAGCGGGTACGTAAGGCGGGAATTGCTTGTGCAGTGTTTCTTCGGCCATGACTCAACTTCCGTGGATGATTGAAGGATAGGCCCGACTTAATAGCAGAATCGGCTTTCAGCAGCAAGCGTGCGGGCGTTGCCTGGGTGGCATCCTTTGCTGGGTTGTCGTGCGCGGCGGGGGCTTGATGCCCTGCGGTGCGGGGTGCCAGTGGGCTAGGGCGGCGCCGTCCCTGCCCGATGAGTCACGAGCGTGCGCAAGTCCTTGGCGGTGTGCATTTGCGGCGGACCTCTGGGCCGTCCTATAATCCTACGGTTTAGCTAACTGGATTTCTCTGTCCCATGATCCGACTCGTCGCCGGCAACTGGAAGATGAATGGCAGCCTGGCCGCCAATCGCGAATTGCTGGACGGTATCCGCAGTGTCGAAGGGGTAGAGCTTGCTGTATGCGTGCCCTATCCTTACCTTGCTCAGCTTGCGCAGCGGCCGGCAGGGCTTGAACTGGGGGCGCAGGATGTCAGCGAGCATGCCGAAGGGGCGTTCACCGGTGAGGTCAGTGCGTCGATGCTGGCCGAATTTGGTTGCCGCTATGTGATCGTTGGTCATTCCGAGCGCAGGGCTTTTTTTGGCGAGGATGATCTCGTTGTTGGCCGCAAGGCGCTTGCGGCGCTGGGGGCTGGTCTGGTCCCCATCGTTTGCGTTGGTGAGACGCTCGCCGAGCGCGACGCCGGCGCTGCCCTGGCGGTCGTGGGGCGGCAGCTTGCGGCCGTGCGCGATGTGGTCGGTCCCGAGGCCATGGCCGGGGTCGTCATCGCCTACGAGCCGGTGTGGGCGATTGGTACCGGGCGCTCGGCGACGTCCGCGCAGGTGGGGGAAGTGCATGGGGCGATCCGTCGCTGGCTCGAGGACGGAGGTGTGGCTGCCGCAGGTGTGCGCATACTCTATGGGGGGAGCGTCAAGCCGGCGAATGCGGCTGAGATCTTCGCCGTTCCGGATGTCGATGGTGGTTTGATCGGTGGCGCTTCGCTCGTCGCCGCTGATTTCATGGCGATCTGTCGTGCCGCCGCTGCGGTCTGCTGATCATTTGTTCTTGTTCAAGTTTTTGTCTTTTCAGGGTTCGTGATGGGTAATTATCTATTCTCCGTGGTGCTCACGGTTCATGTGCTGGTCGGGCTTGGCGTGATCGGTCTCGTTCTTGTGCAGCACGGCAAAGGGGCTGACATGGGGGCGGCGTTCGGTAGTGGTTCGTCCGGTAGTCTGTTCGGATCGTCGGGGTCGGCGAACTTCCTCAGTCGTACGACTGCGATGCTCGCCACGGTGTTCTTTCTCACCAGTCTGGGCTTGAGCTACCTCGCCAGCAACAAGCCTGCTGCGCCTTCCAGCGTGATGGAGGGGGTGCAGGTCGCGCCGGCTGTGGATCCGGTACCGAGCGTGCCGGCCGACACCTCGCCCGCGCAGTCGATCCCGAAATAAAAGTAGGGTGGGCTCTTTGCGCAGTGCGTAAAAACCCTTATAATTTTTTGGCTGTCTGAACAGCGCGCCGACGTGGTGAAATTGGTAGACACGCTATCTTGAGGGGGTAGTGGCGAAAG
>ERZ761602.8586-NODE-8586-length-10228-cov-5.160523_pt1 | contig 10228 bp, 8 predicted proteins | sample MGYA00512165_ERZ761602 | MGnify/ENA primary metagenome ERZ761602 (study PRJEB28899, sample SAMN02445085) | bioreactor sludge metagenome | biome: EBPR sludge; isolation source: Thorneside wastewater treatment plant | place: Australia: Brisbane, Thorneside...
CCGATCCCCGCCGCAATCGGCGCGTCGTTCGCTCCCGCGGCAGTGGCGGGGAAACAACAGGAAATGGCGGGCCCAGGCTTTAGACAGGATGGACAGGATTCACAGGATGGAGGGATCGAGCTTTCAGCTTTGAACCCGGGAATCGGATCAACCTCCTCCTCAGGTTTTCATCCTGTACGGAGCGAAGCCCTCCGGAAACTGCGACGTCTCACTCTGCACGCAGCGCCGTCGCGAGCGTTTCGGCGGCTTCCGCCCACGACGGCAGTGGCCGCGCCATGGCCGCGGCACCCAGGCGGCCGGCGAGCGCGGCGTCCGTGACGAGCGCCGCGATCGCTTCGCGCCAGGCGGCGCGGTCGTTGGTCGCCGCGACGAGGCAGCCCCCGGCATCGGCGTTTTCCCGCAACACCGGGAGGTCGCTGCACACGCACGGCACGCCGCGCCAGAGCGACTCGAGCAGGGGCAAGCCGCAGCCCTCGGCCCGGGTGGGAAACACGGTCGCGCGGGCGGAGGCGAAGAGAGCGGCCACCGTCGCATCGTCGGCGGCGTCATGCAGGTGCATCTTCCCTGGCCGCGCCCGGCGCAGCCGCTCGAGCCGCGCGCGGATGGGCGCGCCAAAATGCGGATTCGTGCGGCCGACGACATGCAGTTCGAAAGCGAGCCCTTCTCCCCACAACTCCTCGCAGACGTCGCCGAGGAAATCCTGATTCTTGCGCGGTTCGAGGATGCCCAGGCAGAGCAGCCGGGGCACGCCGCCCGGCACCGGCCGCTCGCGCACGCGCGGGGCGCCGTCGAAATCGGCGCCGAGGGCCAGCACGTCCACGGACGGCGGCGTCTCCACGCCCTGCCAGCGCCAGAATTCCGTCAGCTCGTCGCGACTGGATCGAGACACGGCCCAGACACGCCCGAACGACGCGAGCAGCTTCATGTAGCCGGGATGGCGGGCGACGCTCTGCGGCCAGGTCGTATGCGGAAACCGGAGCGGGATGGCGTCGTGAAAGAGCGCCGCGGTCCGGCCCGCGCGGTTGGCGAGGAAGGCGCTGAAGCCGGGTCGCTCCGGCTCGGAGAAAAGCTCGGAGGTGAAAAACCAGTCGGCAGGCCGGGGCCCGGCCGGCGCGAGCGAGTGGCGGGCGGCATCCCAGCGCACGGCGGTGGCGCGGGCGCCGAGGGATTCGAACAACCGCCGTCCCACCCGCGTCAGGCCCGAGCGGTGCCCGGCGGCGGCCGTGCGGGTGGTATCCAGGAAGATCATGCGCCGTGGGCGGGCACGGCGGAGTCCTCCGGCGCGGGCGGCGGCGCGATGATCCGCTCGAATTCATCGAGCAGCCGCTGGGCGTTGCGGTGCGCGTCGAAATTGAGCTCCACCCAGCGGCGGGCGTTGGCCCGGAGCTGCTCGGCCAGGTCGTCGTCAGTGGCGAGCCGATACAACGCCCCGACCCAGTCGGAGCTCGCCTCGGGGGCGGCGAGCAGTCCGGTGATGCCCTGCGTGATGGCCTCGGTCGTCGCGGCCGCGGGCGAGCTCACCACGAGCACCCCGGCCGACATCGCCTCGGGAATCACGTTGGGCAGGCCGTCGCGGTCGCCGGTCGACGCGACGACGCCGGTGTGCAGCAGCACGTCGGCCCACACGAGCTGCTCCCACACCTCGTGCTGGGGCAGGTGTCCGGTGAACGTGACGTCCGCCCCGACCCCGTTGTGGCCGGCATACTGCTCCAGCTCCGCCCGCAGCGGCCCGTCTCCGACGATGCGGGCCACGAACGGGAAGCCGGCCTCCTTCAGCGCGGCGTACACGAGGATCTGATACTTGAGGCCCTTCTTCTCGACGAGGCGGGCGACGCAGAGCAAATGCAGCGGCCGGCGCGACTCGCGCAGCGGCTTGAGCGCGGGCAGCCGGTCCAGGCCGCGGTGGATGCAGATGACCCGGCTGGCCTCGATCCCGCGCGCGATCAGGGAGCGGCGGGCCATCTCGGTGGAGGTGTGGACAAACTGCGCGTGCTGCAGCTTCTCGCGCAGCCACCAGTCCCCGCCGTGCTCATAGATGTCGTAGGCGTGGGCCGCCGCGCTGAAGCGGTGGCCGTTGAGCCTCCAGAGCAGCCAAGCGGCGGTGGCGGGCCCGCCGCCCCACGCGGCATGGACGAGCGCCGGCTTTCGCCGCCGGAACTCGCGGGCGAAGATGCATGCGAAGCCGGCACCGAGCATGTTCTCCCAGAAATTCAGCCACGACGGCGCCGCGCGCGTGAACAGGCCGACGAGCACCTGGCGCAGCACCGCCGGCCGCCGCCATGACTCGTAAGGGATCAGCCAGAGCAGCGTGAGCAGCCGCCATTTGTTGAAGCGCCGGATCGGCATCCCGCGAAAGGACTCGCTGCCGCCCCACAGCGAATAGAGCCGGATGCGCGCCCCATTCGCCTTCATGGCGATGACCTCGCGCTGGAGGAACGTCTCCGTGTTCTTCGGAAACGTCGTGAAGAGATAGGCAATGACGTCGGGCGGCTCGGTCAAGGTGGCGCGAAACTAGAACGCGCCGGAGCGGCCGGCCAAGCGGATTAGCGCGCGCGTCGCGTCCCGGCAGTACCCAATCCAGGGTATGATCCTCCCGGCGGTGCGCGTTCGCCGGCGTCCCTCAACCGGCCTGCCCGGACCTTTCGTCCGCGAAGGGGGCGCGCGATGGCCGCAGGGGAGCGCCGTCGGCCGGGGGCGGGAAGGGCCAGCGCTTCAATCTCGCGCGGGGCACCTCGTTGGCCAGGGCGACCAGCTCGTCGATGACGACGGTCGGATCCTCCTCGTACCGCAGCTTGAGGAAATTCTCGCGCACCTGGCGGTACGATTCCAGATCGGCCATCCAGCGGTCGACGATGCGGGCGAAGTCCGCGGCGTCCTCGATTTTCTCGGAGGCGGCTCCGTTGCGGAAGAATTTCCACGTGAGCCGCTCCTGCGGCATGATACCGCCGAAGGCATTGAAGATGATCGGGCACTTGAAGTGCAGCGCCTTGGCGCAGGTCGTGGTGCCGCCGCGGGTGACGATGGCGTCGCTCGCCTGCATCAGCAGGTGCACCGTCGCCGAGAACCCCTCGATGTGGCAGGTGAACTCGGGGTGGAGGGTGCGCCAGTGGATGAGTTCGTTGTAGGTCTCCTTGTTGCGGCCGCAGATGAGGATCGCCTGAATGCGATCGGCGTGGCGCACGAGCACGGGCAGGAGGGCGGCGTGGTTGTTGGCGCCGTTGCTCCCGGTCGCGAGGAAGACGGTGAAGCGCGTGGGATCGAGACCGAGCTGCCGCCGGTATTCGCGGCGCTCCGCCTCGTCCAGCACCTCGAGGTGGGCGCGGGGCAGCATGAAATGGCCGCGCACGCGGGCGCGTTCCGGCGGCATGCCGCATTTGACGGCGAAGTCCCGCGCGGTGGGCGTGCGCGAGATGTACAGGTCCGCCGTCGGCTCGATCCAGTTGCGCGAATAGCCCCAGCCGCCCGAAAACTCTCCGCAATACGTGGCGCAGCGTACGCGCGCGGGGGTGAGGGTGCGGCGGGCGAGCTGGAAATAGCCGCGGTTGAGGCAGTCGTGCACGCTGAAGACCAGGTGCGGCTGGTACTCGCGCAGGACCTGCAGGTAGTACCCGGCGCCGAGCGCGACCTGCCGGCGGTTGATGTAGCTCAGCAGCTCCACGACGGCGAAGAAGATCTGGTGCAGCCAGGGCGCGCGCCGCTGGATCCAGTTGTAGAGGTTCACGCCGCCGCGATTGATCACGGACGACTTCTCCAGCATCTGCTCGATCCGCACGTCGACCTCGTGCCGGTAGAGCTGGAAACACCACTCGGCAAATGCCTCCGCCCGGGCGTCATGGCCGCCGCCGGTGCTGGAAGTGAGGACGAGGATGCGGACTTTGGCCATGCGCGGCGGGCGAGAAGTGGACGGAAAAGTGGCTCGGGGGGAAGCTCCGCGCGGCGCGCGCTCACACTTTGAAATACCAGGCTTGGATCCGGCGCTGCAGGGCGAGGGAGCCGAACCGGGCGATGAAGGGTGCGACCACGGCCTGGAGCACGCGTCCGGTGCGCACGGTGCCGCTGCGATGCCGGAGCAGCGCGCGCCGAAGCGCGGCGGCGGCGTGTTCGGGCGGCGGGCCGCTCCGCATCATCGCGGAAAACGCGTCCCAGGCGCGGCCCAGCCGCGGGCCCGGTGCAGCCTGCGGCCGGTCGAGGCTGCGGTCGAAGTCGGTGCGATAGTCTCCCGGCCGGACGTCCAGCACCACCACGCCGGTGCCGGAGGTTTCGATCATGAGGCTGTTGCTCAGCGCGGTGAGGCCCGATTTCGCCATGTTGTAGGCGCTTTGAAACGGGAGGGGAAACTCCGCGGCGAGCGACGAGATGTTCACGATGGCGCCCTGGTGGCGCGCGAGCATGGCGGGCAGCGCCGCGTGCACGAGCCGGGCCGGCTGCACCAGCATGACCTCAAGCTGGTCGCGCCAGCGCTCGAAATCGATCGCGGCGAATTCCGCGAACAGCCCGAAGCCGGCGTTGTTCACCAGCAGATCGATGCCCCCGGCCTCGGCGGCGGCGGCGCGCCAGGCCGCATCGGCGACCTGCGGCTGGCGCAGGTCGAAAGCGACGGGCGAGAATCGGCCTGGATGCCCCGCAGCGAGGTCGGCGAGCCGGGCGGGGTCGCGCGCGGTGCCCCACACCCGTACGCCCTCGTCCAGCAGCATCGTGGCGAACGCGCGCCCCAGCCCGGTGCTCGCACCGGTCACGAAGGCGGTCCGGTGTCGGTCCGAGACGCGGGCGGCGGCCACGGGGTCAGGAGATGCGCCGGAAGACGAGCGCGACGTTGGCGCCGCCGAATCCGCTGCTGTTCTTCATCACGATGCCGGGGGCCCGCGCCTCCGTCGTGCGCGGAAGGTTGAGGCCCGCGCATTCCGGATCGACCTTCGTGAGGTGCGCGCAACCGGGGATGAAGCCGTCGCGGACGGCGAGGGCGCAGAACGCACTTTCCATCGCACCGGCCAGCGAAAGGCCGTGGCCCGTCAGGGCCTTGGTGCTGCTCACGGCCACCTTCGCCAGGTGATCCCCGAAGACGCTCCGCAGCGCGCGGGCCTCGGAGACATCGCCGATCACGGTCGAGGTCGCGTGGGCGTTGACGTAGTCGACCTGTTCGGGCGCCACGCCGGAGGCGCGCAGGGCGAGCGTCATCGCCGCGGCCGACCCGGTGCCTTCGGGGTGCGAAATCGCGACATTGTGTCCGTCCGACGCCTGGCCCCAGCCAAGCACCTCCGCGTAAGGCCGCACCCCGCGGCGGGCGACTTCGTCCTCGCTTTCCAGCACGACCACCGTGCCGCCCCCGGTGCCAACGAAGCCGTCGCGGCCCGCGTCGAACGGACGCGAGGCCAGGTTGGGATCCGGCTGCAGCGATAGCGTGCGCATGCCCGCGAACGGCAGGATGGCGTCGGTGTTTCCGTCCTCCGCCCCGACCACGAACATCCGGTGCTGGCGGCCGAGGGCGATTTCATCGAAGGCGAAGCCCAGCGCATGGGCCGACGAGGCGCAGGCCGACGAGAACCCGCAGGATGCGCCGTGGATCTTGAAGGCCGCGACGAGGTTGAAGTTCAGCGTGCCCACGATCGAGGCGACGATCCCCAGCGGGGAGCAGCGCATCACGCCCTGCTTGTACAGCCGCTCGTGGTGGTAGTGGGTGAGCATCGGCGAACCGCCCGACGCAGCGTAGAGCCCGGTGGCGGGTTCGGAGATGTCGGCCTCCACCAGCCGGGCATCCTCGATCGCCTGCAGCATCGCGCAGTGGGCGAAGAGCCCGTTGGGCGCCATCGAGCGCAACAACTCGCGCTTGATCCGATACCGGTCAGGAAACGTCCAGTCCTCGGGATCGGTCGAGTCGGCCGTGAAGCCCTTGATCGTGCCGACCACCTTGCAGGGTATCTCCGGTTTCTGAAAGGGCGGGTAGAGCTCGAAACCATGGCGCAGCTCCCGGAGGTGGGTCGTGACGGTCGCGGCGTCGTTGCCGATGCTGGTGACGAAACCTAAGCCGGTGATGTAAACTCTGGGCATGCGCCTGATGGAGTCGGGAGTGAAGGATGTTGGCCGGGCGCGGTCAATGCGGCGGACACGTCAGGGTGACCGAGCCGGAAAGCCGGCCCGGTCGCGCTCTCGGGTGCAGGTTGCCGGTGCGATCCGCCCTAAACGTGCGGTCAGCGCATCAACCCGACACGAAAAAACGGCGGCCGTTGCGGCCGCCGTCGGGAAAGAGGGGGAAGCGAGTCCGGCGCTCAGCCGTTCATCGCGGCGCGAATGGGCGTCGGCACCACGGCGGGCTCCGGAGCGGTGACAACCGGTTCGCCGTGCGCGACGCCGACGCCGTTGATCGGCACCGGGGCATTGGCGGCGTCGACGATGCCGAACGTCAGGGTGATCTCCTCAGCGATCACGGCCTTTTCCTGCCCCACGCGGATCGAGCCCTCGAAGGTGGCGAGCGGCATCTTCATGCGCTTCGGCTTGATCGAGAGGCTGAGGATGTCGCCGGGCTTGCACACGCGATGGGCGCGGACGCCTTCGCAGCCGGTGAAGAAGATCGTCTGCGGGCTGACCATCTTGCCCGGCTCGGTCGGCGCGCCTTCGAGCAGGTAAAGGACCGCGAGCTGGCCCAGCGCCTCGAGCATGATGGACGCCGGCATGACCGGATTGTCCTTGAAATGGCCCTGCAGGAAGAACTCCTGGCCGCTGATCTTGTACTTGCCGTTGGCGGCGGTGGAGCTGACGGATGCCTCGTTCAGGAAGAGGAAGGGCGGCTGGATCGGCATGACGGCGCCGATGTGCTCGATCGGGATGAACTTCGTCGGCTTGGGCAGCGGCAGGCCGCGAATCTTGCAGTCGATGAACGTCTTCACATCGCCGACCGTGCGCAGGTTGCGCAGCTCGTCGTTGTTGATCGACATCTGGAGGACGTCTTCGACCAGGATGACGATTTCCATCATCGTCAGCGAATCGATACCCAGATCCTCGATGAGCCGCAGGTCGTCGTCGGCATCCTTCAGCTTCATCCGCAGGTCCGGCTCCACGAACCGCTCGATCACCCCGATGACGACTGCCGGAACATGTTCCGGGTTGCCGGTCTTGCGAAACTGAACCGCGGCTTCGAAGGTCGAGGGAGAGCAGCGCTTCAAGGCCTCACGCAGGGCGGACTCGTCCTCGGGCGCAAAGGGCTTGGCAGGCAGCGGAGCCGATTTTTGCGTCACGGAACTGGTGGAACCTGCATCGGGCATTGTTCGATCCTTCTATGTTACGGGTGAGTGGAAAGTAAACCCCTTAATTCGAAGCGGACCGGTGGAGGAATCGTCACCGGGGAACGCCGGGTGGTTCCGTCCGTTTCGCTTGTCATCAAGCTCGCCGAAGCCCGCCTTCGCGGCGCGGTTTCGAGCTGGACGCTTCCCTCGGTTTAACCCCTTTTCTCTCTCGCGCATGAGCGCATCCCTGCCGGCCGGTCACGCGGGTTCGCCCGTCTTTCTCATTACGCACGAGTTTTATCCGAAGCGAGGCGGTATCGCCACCTTCGCCGAGGAGATCGCGCGGGCTTCCGCCACGCTCGGTTACGATATCGAAGTATGGGCGCAGTCCGCGCCCGCGGCCCAGGAACGCGGTGACTGGCCCTTCCGGCTGCGGCGGCTGCCGCTCAAGGGGACGCACGACTGGAGCTGCCAGCTCCGGCTGGCCCGGGAACTGGTCCGCCACCGCCGCCACCTGCGGCGGGCCACCGTCTACCTTCCGGAACCGGGGCCCATGATGACGATGATGCTGCTCCAGTTCTTCCACGCCTTTCGCCCGGGCCGGCTCGTGCTCACGTTCCACGGCTCGGAGATCCTCAAGTTTGCCCGCCAGCCGCTCCGGCGCTGGCTTGCCGGCCAGTTGATCCGCCGCGCGACCCGCGTCAGCACCCTGAGTACTTATACCCAGGAGCTGCTGCTGAGCCATTTTCCGGAGGCGGCGGACAAGATTTACCTGACCCCGGGAGCCTTGCGCTCGGATTTTGCGGTGGTGCCCCCGAAGCCGGAAGCTCCGCGCGACAAGATCGTGATCCTGACCGTCGGCCGGCTGCATCCGCGCAAGGGCCAGCTCGCGACGCTGCAGGCCCTGCAACTGCTTCCGGCCGAAGTGCGCACGCGGATCGAGTACTGGGTGGTGGGTGGACAGAGCAAGGGCACCTACGAACGGGACCTGCGGGCCTGTGCCGCGGCCAAGCCCGACCTGCTGGTGCGGTTTTTCGGCAACCTGCCCGACGAGGAGCTGACCGGCGTTTACGAAGGGGCCGACATTTTCGCCATGACCAGCCTCAGCCTCGAGAAGAGCGTGGAGGGCTTCGGCCTCGTCTACCTGGAGGCGGCCGCGCACGGCCTGCCGGTGGTGGCGCACGACGTGGGCGGGGTGGCCGAGGCCGTGGTCGATGGTCGCACGGGGCTGCTCGTGCCGCCGGACCGTCCCGCCCAGCTGGCCGCCGCTTTCGAGAAACTGATCCACGACGCCGCGCTGCGCCGCCGGATGGGAGCCGCAGGTCGGGAATGGGCGCTCCGCAATTGCTGGAAGGAATCGGCCGCCGCACTCTTCAACCCGGAGTGGTCCGACGCATGATCCAGTCGCGCGTGCAGGTGGTCGTGCGCTACGCGGAGACCGACATGATGGGCGTCGTGTACCACGGCAGTTACCTGCCCTGGTTCGAAGTGGGTCGCACCACGCTCCTCAAGGAGCTCGGGCTGCCGTACCGCCAGCTCGAGGCCGACGGTTTCCGCCTGCCCGTCCTGGAGGTCACCGCCCGGTACCTGAAGCCGGCACTTTACGACGACACGATCACCATCGTCACGACGATGCGGGAGCGTCCGCTGCTGCGCATCCGGCTCGAGTACGAAGTGCGGCGGGGTGAGGAACTGCTCGCGACCGGCGCCACCGTCCACGCCTTCATCGATCGCGAGGGAAAGCCCGTGCGGCCGCCCGCGGCGGTGGTCGCGACGTTCGGCTCGGCGTTCAAGGGGGAAGGGTAGCTCCCCCGGGCGCGCGACCGTCCCCAGCCGCACGTTCGGTCGCGGCCTCGGCCGCGTACTCCACCTGCACCGCCGGATCCGTCTCCCGTCGCGCCGCTTCCGCCAGCAGCGCGCCCGCACCGAGGCGAAACACCGCCCACACCGCGTGTGCTCGCACGAGGGGCAGCGCGTGGCCGGCGGCGAGTGCGACCAGCGCCGGGAGGTGGCGGGTGTCGCCAAGGTTGCCCGCCACGATGCACGCGTTGCGCAGGAGTCCGCCGAGCTTGAGCCGCTTGATCGGCGTGCGCCGGAAGACCGCCGCGAAGCGCTCGGGGGTGAGCGCCAGGATTTCTGCCAGCGGCATTGCCGCCAGCTCGTGGCGCGAGGCGAGCAGCAGTCGCCGGCCCTCACGGGCAAACCGGTTCCAGGGGCACACCTCGAGGCAGACGTCGCAACCGTAGATGCGCAGTCCGATGCCGGGACGCAGGGCGCGCGGGATGACGCCCTTGTTCTCGATCGTCTGGTACGAGACGCAGCGCCGGGCATCGACGACGCCGGGCGCGGGGAACGCATCCGTCGGACACGCGTCGAGGCAGCGGGTGCAGCGGCCGCAAAGCTGCCCGACCTGGCCCGCGCGGGCCGGCGCCGGCACCGGCGCATCGGGCGGCAGCGACAGGCGCGTGAGGATCGCGGCGAGAAACAGCCAGTTGCCGTGCCGCTGCGAGATCAGCATCGCGTTCTTGCCGGTGAAGCCGAGGCCCGCACGCACGGCCCAGCTGCGCTCGAGCACCGGGCCGGTATCCACGTAGAAGCGGTAGTCGTGCGCCTGCAGGCCGCCGAGTTCCTCGAGCACGCGGCCCGCCGCGACCAGGCCGGGCCTGACGGTGTCGTGGTAATCCTCGTGCAACGCGTAACGTGCCCAGTGCGGCGTGCCCGCCGGCGCCGGCGCACCCAGCGCGGCGGACCAGTAGTTCACGCCGAGCATGATGATCGAGCGGGCGCCAGGCAGCACGAGGGAAGGATCGAGCCGCCGATCCGCGCTGCGCTCCATCCAGTGCATGTCCGCGTGCTGCCCGGCGGCGAGCCAGGCCCGCAGCGGCGCGAGCGGACCGGGACCGACGGCGGCGAAACGCACCTCGTCGAAACCAAGTGCGAGCAGCCGCGTGCGGAGCGCGTCGGCGACCGCCGTTCCCGCGCGTTCGGGACCGGGGTCGTCGGCGGACGGC
>ERZ761602.8587-NODE-8587-length-10227-cov-6.285096_pt1 | contig 10227 bp, 11 predicted proteins | sample MGYA00512165_ERZ761602 | MGnify/ENA primary metagenome ERZ761602 (study PRJEB28899, sample SAMN02445085) | bioreactor sludge metagenome | biome: EBPR sludge; isolation source: Thorneside wastewater treatment plant | place: Australia: Brisbane, Thorneside...
GGGCTATAAAAAAATAAACGCATATTTGCGGTACACCCCGCAGCCAAACAGTTAACGTATCGCGGCCATTCAGCCGCTATATAAAATCCCGGATACCTGGCGCCAACACAAATCAACAGATATGGAAAATTTCGAAACACTATGCGTACATCCCATAAGCGGGAAAGAGGAGGGATCCAGAGGTTCGGTAACCGGCCTGATATATCCTGCCACCGCATACGATTATATCAACGGAGAGGAACTGCAATATCCGGGATTCTATTCTACCTATAATCAAAAAAGGCTTGCCCAGATCATCGCCAACATGGAAAAGGGCGAATGGGGCGTTGTCTTCAGCTCGGGGATGGCGGCCATCAGCACGGCTGTTTTATCCTTTACCCAACAAAATGATCATATCATTTTCTCGAAAGACCTTTATGGCGGCGCCTGGAGCTTTGCTGAAAAGGAACTCCCTAAAAGAAATATTTCCAGCAGTTACGCAGACAATACCCTGGAAAGTTTTGCCGCCCTGATAAGAAGAAATACCAGGGTCATTTATATCGAAACGCCCTCCAACCCGCTGCTGAAGATCGTTCCGCTTAAGGCCATTGCGGAACTTGCCAGGAAGAACGGCATCGTTACTATTGTAGATAATACCTTTGCTTCTCCTATCAATCAACTACCGCTGAACGAGGGAATCGATATTTCCATTCACAGCGGCACCAAATACCTCGGAGGACATAACGATCTTCCTTACGGCGCGCTGGTTTCCAACCTTGCGGCTCACCGCGAACCCATCCTTACCACGGCCAAGATGTACGGCGGATCGCTATCCCCGGATCAGTGTTATCTTGCCGAACGCTCGCTGAAAACCCTGGCCCTGAGGGTAGAAAGGCAGAATCAAAATGCGCTGACGCTGGCAAAATGGCTTAAGGCGCATAAGGCCGTTAAAAAAGTATATTACCCGGGTCTGCCCGATCATCCAGGCCACAATATCGCGCGGCAACAGATGAAGGACTTTGGGGGCATGTTATCGTTCGAGCTGGATATCCCTGCAAACAAACTCCCGGTTTTTCTGAAAAACCTGCGCATCGTCCACCCTGCATTAAGCCTGGGCGGCGTAGAGAGCCTGATCTGCTCGCCTGCGGTTACTTCTCACCGGTACCTGACGCCTGAGGAGCGAAAAAGCGTAGGCGTAACCGATAGCCTGTTCAGGTTCTCCACGGGAATCGAACATATAGACGATCTTGTCGGCGATCTCGACGACGCTATTACCGCGGCTTACTGACCCTGAATACGCTAGATTTCGTCTTCCTCCAGTATCCTTACCGTAAGTTCATGCAGCTTATGGGTTAAGGGTATCTGGCAGGCCAGCCTGGTATCCTGCGAAGAAATACCCATCTTCTGTAAGGTTGCCGTTTCATTACGATCCATAGAACCCAGCGGCCCCGAATGGTTGATGATTTGTATCCGGCAGGTCCCGCATCTGCCCATGCCCCTACATTCCCCAAATGCCAATGCGTACACATGATCGTAGATAAGTTCCATCAGACTCCTGTATTCGCCCTCATAGGCGTACAATGTATACGTCTCTTCCTGGTATAATACCGTAATACAGATATCCTTCGTTCGCGGCAAAACAGGTTTTTAAAGCGAAGACTTATTTAACCAGAACTCATCCGCATAGTCGTCGCGCGGCCCGGTGGGCAATGCGTCCAGCGCGCTTCCTATCCGGCTGAGTTCTTTCTCATTTAGTTTTTTCTCCAGGTAAGGAAACAATTCTCTTTCTTCAAAACGAACATGGCTATCCAGGTTTTCGGCCAGGGAAGACAGTAAGCCGGTAATCTGTTCATCCTCTTTTCCGGCGTGAGAGATTATTTCTTCAAACAACCGCCTCAGCGCGATATGTTCCTCGACGGCTCTAAGGGTCATCTCATCGGGGAATTGATCGAAAATGATCTCCTCTTCTTCGCGGAAATGAGGCTCGGCATGATATTTCAGAAAATAGCCGGCATAGCTGATCATCCTTTCGGGCGCTATTCCTTTTTTTACGCCCTGCCTGATCTTCCAGCAAAACAGTAAACTGAAATGATGTTCCCTGGAAAGCCTTAAAATATGTTCGTTTCTCCGAATAGGCGTTTTTTCCATGATCATATATTTATGAGTAAAGGGCGAACGGATATCAGCGTCACAAAGCGCTCTTCAGCAATTGCATTAAGACTACGGCCTGGTTATGCGCTTCGTCGCGGGCGCCATACAACAGGGTTATTTTCTTATGTTTTTTCGCCAGGCCGATCAATGCTTTTGTCTTGTTTTCATCTTTCAGCTCCTCGCGGTATTTCCTGGCAAATTCTTCCCAGCGTTCGGGAAGATGATTGAACCATTTCCGTAGTTCGGCGGAGGGAGCGGCTTCTTTCAGCCAGGCGTCAATATGGGCGTTCTCTTTTTTTATTCCCCGGGGCCATAACCTGTCCACCAACGCTCTGAACCCGTCCGTTTTTTCCGGCGGATCATAGACCCTTTTAATTTGTATGACAGGCTTAGCGCTCATGACAGGAACAGTCGACCATTTACTTAGGTTTATAATAGATTTTTAAAACCCTGTTTCCGGTAATGATTGATCTTCAATTCAAACATCTCCGCCATTTTATTGGCGCGCCATTTGGCTTCTTCCGCTTTTTCGCCGGTAAATAAGTCATTTACCGTGGCATTGAACAGTTCCAGCCAGCGCTGAAAATGTTCATGCGATACCGGAAGCTGCGCATGCGGCGGAAACGGGCTGCCGTAATAGGTATGCTCTCCCAGCAATACCGTTTGCCAGAAGGTATACATTTTTTCCAGGTGCTGCGGCCATCTGTCTTGTATGCGTTCATTAAAAATAGGCGCCAGCAGTTGATCTTCTCTCACCCTGCCATAAAAATCATCCACCAGCAATTTAATATCATCAAGTGTCAGTATCTGTTTTATTTCAGCCATGCAGATTATTGATTTATGGAAATATAAGTAATAAAATAATACATCGCCCATCCCACAAAACCAATGATCAGTATCCATACCCAGGATGGAATGCTTTGAGGCGTTTCGCTGCCCTCGATCAGGAATTTTTTCTGATCGCCCTTTCCATAAGCGTTGATCATTAAAGGCAATATGCCGTCCACTACCGCATTCTCCTTAATGCCTTCTATAGCAATTGCCGGGCCGTTTCTCACTTCAAAGGGGATCATCCTTATGCCTTCCTTTCCTGTCGGGTCCTTACTGACGATTTTAAGGGTATGTTTACCGTCGACCATCTTACGGGTATCGAGCTCAAAATTGACGGGCGACAAAAACTCGGCGATAGGCGCGGGGGAATCGTCAAGAAAAATGAATATGACGCTTTTATCTTGTATGTTATTCATTATTTAAAATATATCTTTTGATATGGTTGTTTGATCCTTCTCCGGGTTTGATCAGCCATTTTACCGAAAAGAAAAGCGTAAAAACAACAATTGCCGCCATCGTTGCGATGATCACATAGTCCCAGTCGCTGTCCGGTCCGGTTCCATGCGTGATGCCCCTTAATAACTCAGGTTGTTGTTTTTCGCAGGCGCCGCATGCCAGGGCCGCAAAACGAAGGGCGAGCAGGCCGATAAACAGAAACAGTCTTTTCATATTAAGGAGATTTAAATTTGATGATATCGATGATCTTTTGTATTTCTTCCGACGTTACGGGTTTGGCATTGTTGCCCCAGCTTGTTTTTTCGTGGTTCATGATGGCGGCCACTTCTTCTGCGCTCAGCCCGGCATTGGTTCCTACGGCAGGCATGGGGCCAAAACCCTCTGAAGCGCGGCCATTGTATCCATTCATGATGATCTCCGCCATGATCTCAGGGTTTTCGTCGAGTACGATCTTACTGCCTTTAAGCGCAGGAAAAGCCCCTTTCAGGCCTTCTCCGTTTTCCTGGTGACAGGCCTGGCAATGGGTCATATACAATTGCGCGCCATCGGGAGAAGCATTGGCCGCGCTATCGCCCGCCGCAGGCTTTCCCTTTCTTTTGTATAAGAACTCCGGCGTTGCCGATCCATCCGGCAGCTTGGTTTGTTTTAAAGACTGGAGATAAGCGACCAGATACAGGGCTTCGGGACGGGCAACATATTTTCCTTCTTTTCCCTGCGTATAAGATTCGGGAACGTTCACTACCTTATTCTTTTCTCCGGGCTCTTTTTTAAAGGTAAACAGCCAGGGATAGGCCGGCATGACAGATTCTTTTACCACGATACGCGGGTTAAAAAGATGGGAAAGGTTCCAGTCTAAGCTGGGTTGGCGTACGCCGACATTGGTCAGGTCGGGCCCCGTCCGTTCCGTGCCCATCAATGTAGCGGTATTGCGCCAGAAATCCGTACGATGGATATCGGCATAATCTGCGGCTATGCCAGGACGTTCGCCCCATACCTTATCCATGTCTACATTGCGCACCTGCTGGGTATGGCAGGCCACGCATCCTTCGGCAATAAATACGGCCTTGCCTTTCCTGGCGTCCTCGCTCAGCGGAACGGCGCCGGGAGGCGGCGCATTGTTCCGCTGCACTTTCATTGCGGGAATGATGGCTACCAACAAGGTCAGCCCAACAAAAAACAAGGTCGCCGTTCTGAATAACTTGCGATGATTGTCAAATAATTCCATGTCAGTGTATTTGCTCCGCAACAGTTTCTGTGCGCATTTTTAATTTTTCCACAGCGGCTTCCCTGATATCGGCAATGCCGTTTGCTGATAACATCTTGTAAATATTATAGGCAAAAAACAAATGAGACAACCACATAAAGCTTCCGCCTATCGCCCGCCAGAGCCAGTGGGAAGCCATTAATACCACGCTTTCAATAAAGGGTTTGCCTTCCATCCACATCATCCCTTTTAAGGTTCCGCCATACATCAGGGGAATCGTATAAAACAATAAGCCGATAAGCGCCAGCCAGAAATGCGCGCCTACCGTTATCTGCGGAGCTTCCTTTCCCGTAAGCCTGGGGATCACGGCATAGATGCCCGCCCATAAGAAGAAACAAATGATACCGTACATTGTCAGGTGAGAATGCGCCACGGTAAAATCGGTAAAATGCCAGATCAGGTTGGTGGAGCGGAACGCCTCGGCCGTGCCCTGCATGGAGCCGGTAAAATAAAAGATGATCCCCACGAGGAAGAAGGGCAGGGTATAGCTGCCGGCTATTTTATACCATGCTCCGTTAAAGGTGAGCAGGAAATTGGCCGTGCCGGCAACCACGGGAATGATCATACCTGCGCTGCCCACAATTGCCACTGTTTGCAACCACCAGGGTATGGAGCTGAATACAAAATGATGGGTGCCGATCAGGGTATAAAAAAGGATCTGCGTCCAGAAAGCCAGGATGCCCAGGCTATAAGAATAGATCGGTTTATTCAATTGCTGGGGGAGGAAATAATATACAATGCCCAGCGTAAAGAACATAAACCACATGCCCACTCCCTGGTGCATGTAGTATCCCTGGATAATGGTTTCGCCCAGCCCATCCTGCCATAGCGGCACATAGGCGGCAATGGTAATCACCAACGCAAAGATGATAGCGGAAGTCATATACCAGTTGGATATGTATATCTCCTTTGTTTTTCTCCGGGCGATGGTTTGTAAGAAGTTGATCAGAGATAGTATCATGCCGATGCCAAACAGCGCCATCACCGGCCATATATATTCGCGAAATTCGCCGCCGCCGTTATTCACTCCGGCCATGAGAAAAACAGAGCCAATAATAACAGAGGCATTGATCAGGTAAAGCGCATACCATCCGTTCCGGATACTGGCCAGCGGGGTATTGCTTACCCGCGGCACAATATAATATCCCAGCCCCAACATGCCGAGGGAGCCCCAGCCCCAGAATACGCTATTGGTATGCACCGGGCGCAGCCGGCCAAAACTCAGCCAGGAAATATGGTCGGTATCGGGGGCGACGAACTTAATACCCAGGTATTCGCCAATACTGGAGCCAAACAACAACCAAAAGGTAGCGGAGCCGATATACCATAGGATAAGCCTGGACAGAGCAGGATCGATATTGGGCCTTTTCTGAGCGCGTTTCTTTAAGGCGACAAAGGGCAGGCCGGCGTTGGCGCTGACATTGATAAGCCCTTTCTCGTCCTTCGCCTGCAGGTTGCCCGACAACTCCGTATTGCTTAAGGTAAAATCCAATGCCGCCTTACGCTTCAGCAATGCCGGTTCCAGTTCCTCTGTCGGCAGCTCGCTGATATAGCCCGCAAGCTTTTCCGCTTCCCTGAGGTTTCGTTCATTACGGTATTGCTTGATAACGTTGACGACTTTAACAACCATCAGCAAAATGCCCGCAAGGATGGGGATAAGGATCAAAAACACGGTGATCAGCATGCCCGTCTCGCCAAAAATATCGATAGCCTTTTTCCCGCCTGATTGCGCAAACAGGGAAACGCCCGACAGGACTGCAAGGATCGTTAAAGCGCCAGGAAGCGCCGACGCGTTTTTTTTCTGTTCTTTTGTTTTCACAACGTCGAGGCGCCGCTTATAGGCCAGGATAGCGTCGATCTGGCGGCTATCCATACCGCGCATATATTGTTCAAGGCGTTCCTTCTCATTTTCCTTCTGCATTTTCCGGTTGTCAAAAAGGATCTGTTTGGTTTTCAGCTGTAATAACCACACGGCGACCAGTAGGAAGGATATCGCAAGGATCAGCGCCAGCATCCAGGCGGCGACAGGATGTAAACTATTGGACGATCCGCCGTCGGATTGCGCGGCGGAGGGAAGCGCAGCCAAAAAAACGATGATAGAGAATATGCCGGCGATACATTTATTCTTACGCATGTTAGTAAAATATATTAATACCTTTTTGTACTTTTTAAAGTCAAAAAAAATCAATTCCGTTTCAGGAATGCAAGGTTGTTTTCCAGCCTCTCGGGAAAATCGCTTAACTTGGCTTTCTGCAACATATCGAATACGTTTTTCCGCAGCTTTTTAAACTCATGATGAATAGGGCAGGGCTTGGATTCCGAGCACTCGTTCAATCCCAGCCCGCAACCGGAGAAGAGTTTATCGCCGTCGATCGCCCTCACAATATCCGCAACGCTGCATTTCATCAATTGTTTATCCAGGTAAAACCCTCCATTGCGTCCCTTAGCGGATTGAAGCAAGCCTCTCCGGCCCAGATCCTGTAATATCTTAGCAATAAAGAATTCCGGGCAATCAATTCCCTTCACTATTTCTTTTAAGCCGGTCTTATGCCCGTTCTTTGACTGCTGCGCGATAAAGATCATTGCCCGGATCGCATATTCACAGGTTTTTGAAAACATCGTTTCTTTTGATGCAGCAAAGATAAAAACAAATATCAAATAAAAGATTATTTTGTCTTATTATAAGATAAGCGCAATATTTACTGCAACCGGAACCCTTTAAGCATATCTGGGGAGGCGCGCATATTATTAATGCCGGGGGATAATCCTGAAGTTTGAAACAATCCGCTTTCGAGCATCCACCGGCAAACTGACGCCGGGAGATAGTTGATCCTGAAGCCGGACAGGGATACGGCAAACGAAACGGCCGCAAAAGTATGCTATTCAAACTATCCGCGTCCCGGCAAGCTCCGCATAACGCGACCAATACTTACAGGGAGGGAGAAGTATAAAAAATAAGGCGACGGATAAGACAGAATTACAGACCTTTAGCGGAAAATTTCTATGAACTGCCTGATCATAGACGATAACAAGATTGCCCGGTCCATCTTAAAACAATTGGTAGCCCAGCGCCCCGGATTGGACTTGCTGGGCGAATGCGAGAATGCCGCGGAAGCCTACAAAAAGATTGTCGAAGGGCCTGTCGACCTACTGCTTTTAGATATTGAAATGCCGGGCATGACAGGGCTGGAACTCGCCCGGAATATGGGATCTCAAAAGCCGTTCATCATTTTTACCACTGCAAAAAAGGATTACGCCGCAGAAGCCTTTGACCTGAACGTGGTCGATTATTTGGTAAAACCCATCGCGCCAGGCCGTTTTTTCCAGGCCATTCAAAAGGTTGAAGAGATGATCGGCAGCCGCGAACAGCGCGTACAGGTAGAACAGGACGACTTCATATTTATCCGCGACGCAAATATTGTCCGCCGCCTCGGGCTGGACGATATCCTGTATGCAGAAGCCATGGGCGACTATGTCAAACTGTACACCGCCAACAAGTTTTACGCCGTTCATACCACGCTGAAATCAATAGAAGACAAACTCCCCGCTGCAAGGTTTTTACGCGTGCACCGCTCGTTCATCATCCAGGTAAATAAAATTGACGCCATCCAGGATGGCGCGCTGATCATCAACGGGAAACCATTGCCCGTAGCGGATGCTTACCGGAATACGCTGAACAAACGGATGAAAATTATCTGAGTTAAAGAAGCCGCGCCTGGTCAATACCTTAACAAACGTACCGGCGCATGAAGCTCATCCGGGCTTCGTCGACCGTTATTCCCTTTTCAACGATTGATTTGCCGGTTTCGCCTAAAGCGCGCTGCTGTTCCCTGCCGCAGGCTTATTTTTACGGCGAGTTAAGAACATACAGTCTAAATACCGAGATGCAGTTAAGAAGCGGACAGGGTCTTTATAAGCGGGTATTTTAGGGGTATAGGGGCTGCATTTTTATGCAGCTCTTTTTATGTGAGCGCCATGAAAGTCTTATACATTATATTGTTTTGCATCGATACCATACTCCTGGCCTCACTGGCTTTTTTATTGATGGGCCTGCTGGCCAAAGGCGCTACCGCGCTAAGCGTCCTTGCAGACTTATCCGGGATTGCCCTAAGTATCGCGCTGCTTGTCCTGGTGATCGGCCTTTACCTCAAACTACCCCATAAGCCGGGACAGAAATAGCCGCCGGTTGAAGCGATGGATTCATTGCGCAGGTCGCCCAGAAAACGGACGGCTTGACAGAAATAGCTACCGGCTGAAGCGGTGAGTAGACAGGTATTCTTCATCGGTCGTATCAGCAAGAACAGAAATAGATAGCAGTCGAAGCAGCCGGGCGCCAAACGCCGACTCCAAATAATTAAGGTAATTTAGCCTAAACAATGATCTGATGGTCAGCCGCAGATTTATTTATTACACATTAACCGTTTTTATTGCCGGCATCCTCGCATTGGTATTCATGCAATACAACTCCTCGCTGAACATGGAGAACCTGATCACCGGCAATGAAAGGCTAGTGAACGAGTTTGCCGTAAGCAATAACCTGAAAGACCTCGAACGCAACATCAACTTCCTGGAACGCAGGGTGGAAGGGGTGGTGGCCAATAATATCATGCTTCCCATAGAGGGATTCGGAACAGAGATATCGGCCATCAAGGAAAACCTGGGCGAACTGCAACTGATCGACGACGACGATAGCACGGTAAAATATATCGGCGAGCTGACGCTGTTGGTCGACAAAAAACTTGCTTTCAGCAAACAGGTCCTCGATACTTTTTTCTTCTCGGGTAAACAAAGCGCGCAAAACCTGATCGCTGCGCAGAAAGGAAACGGGCTGATGGCTTCCATTACAGATATCTGCGATAAGATCGACAATAGCCGCCAACATTTCCTGGCTGCTATCACGGCTTCCATTGATGAAAGCGGGAGAAAGGCGCGACGCTGGGGAATAGTGTTCATCTCGCTGGCGATCCTGAGCGCCATGAGCCTTTTCTGGTTTATCGTAAATCGTATCAAACAACAACAACTGCTGATAGAGCAGCTGGACGCATCTGAAAAAAAAGTCAGGGAGAGCGCGCTGATAAAAGAAAAATTCATGGCCAATATGAGCCATGAGATCCGAACGCCAATGAACGCCTTGTTGGGCTTTACCGATCTCCTGAAAAACAGGGAACTTGAACCGGAAGCCCGCCGGTTTGTGCAATATATCCAAACCTCCGGAACCAGCCTGCTCAATATCATAAACAATGTACTCGACCTTTCCAAGATTGAAGCGGGCATGATGCGCATTGAATCGAATCCATTCAGCATCCGCGAACTGGCGCAATCCGTTAAGATCCTGTTTAAAGAAAAAGCAAATGACAAGGGGCTTTATTTTAATACAAGCATAACGGCATCCATCCCGGATATACTGGTTGGCGACGCCACCCGGCTTTCCCAGGCATTGGTAAACCTGGTCGGCAACGCGATCAAGTTTACAGAAAAAGGAGGGATTGATCTGCAGATATATGACGCAGGGCAACACAACAATCATATTACGCTTGGCTTTACGG
>ERZ761602.8588-NODE-8588-length-10227-cov-5.377900_pt1 | contig 10227 bp, 9 predicted proteins | sample MGYA00512165_ERZ761602 | MGnify/ENA primary metagenome ERZ761602 (study PRJEB28899, sample SAMN02445085) | bioreactor sludge metagenome | biome: EBPR sludge; isolation source: Thorneside wastewater treatment plant | place: Australia: Brisbane, Thorneside...
GCGAACCGATGGCTCCAAGGAGCGAACCGATGGCTCCAAGGAGCGAACCGATGGCCCCCAGGGGCCGGTTTCGCGCTGACCTCAACCGGAAGGGGCAAGGCTGTCTGCGTCGGCGGACGCCGACTCACCTTGCATGACACGAGCGACCGACTCGTCGACGGTCGGCGTGCCTTCGATGCGGAGCACGGGGCAGGGGAGGATCGCGAGCCACTCTTCGTGCACCCGACGGCTGCGTCCCCCGAAATCACCCGACTCATAGTGCCGCGCCCACGACAGGAACGCCTGGACCGACTCGTGCATGTCACCTCCCGGCAGCATCCGATCGCCATAGCGCTCCTCTTCCCTTCGCTTCAGGCGTGCCATGCGCTCCGAGTCGGGAACGGAGAGAAAGACCACCCGCGTGAAGTACGGCACCAACGGGGCGCCCCACGACACGAGGGAGCCGCTCAGGACCCACTGCTCGCGTCGACCGAACTCGTCGAGCAGCATCGCCACGCGCTCGGGAATCGGCCGCTTCTCGCGAAACGGCGGGTCCGTGGGGAGCCAATAGAACGCGTCGGTGTCGAGGTGTTCGATCCCTAGCCTTCGACCAAGGGCCGCGCCTAAGGTCGTGGTCCCCGACCCCGACGCCCCCACCACGTGGATGCGCATGTTGCCATCTTGGACGATCCGACGATCCACGCCGCGGCGATTCCCACACAGACCCAAAGGAACCAATCGCCCCAAGCCCGGTACAGAGTCCAGTGGGAGCCGGACGCCAGTCGGCGCACGAGAGGGCCTTCCCTTCCGGTCGGGGTCAAGCCGAGAATGCGTCCGCGAGCATCGACGATCATCGACCACGCCGTGGTTTCGGCCCGCACGATCGGAACCCCGAGTTCGGCCGCCCGAAACGGCGTGAACGCCGCGTGGACCGCCTGAATGAACCCGTTCGGAGACGCCGGATCCAAGGTCGGAAGCGCGATCACATCGGCGCCGGCCAGCGCCGTCTCCCTCATGATCCGTGGGAAACAGGAGTCGAAGCAGATGTTCAGTCCGACATGCTCGCGCACGACGGCGACGGTCAGCGGGCGCGTGCCGGCTTGAGTGGTCTCGGACTCGGCGGCGAACAGCTTGCGCTTGTCGTAGGGTTCCGAGATGCCCCGAGCATCGATGACCACCGCGCTGTTGCGATGAGTGCCACCTTCGACTCGGTGGTAGCTGGTGACGATGGGAAACCCATGCGGGCCCGCCGCAAACGTTTGGATCGCTTCCAATTCGGACTGAGCCACGGCAAGTTCGGGCCAGACGCCGAGCCGGGGACGATCGCGGACGCCTTCGAGTTGCCGGCTGAGCAGCTCATCCACGCTGTCGCCGCGAGACTGGAGCGCGAGAGCTCCACCCACCCCGCTCTCGACCGGGATCGCCGAGTCGGCTCGACGCAGGGTATCCAGCGAGAGCCCAAGCGTACCGAGGACCAAAGCAGCGACCGCGACGGACGTGGCTCGACGAGGGCGTTCGAGCAGGATCGTGAAGTTGGCCGCCCAGACAAACCAGCTCACGAGCCAGATGCCGCCGATGCTCGCGACAGCCATCATCGGCATCGAGGCAAATTGGGTCAAGCCCAGGTGAGCCGGAAGTCGGACGAAGGTGATCAGCTCTGCGAGAACGGCGAGTGACGCCATGCCGAAGACCGCTCTCCAGTTCCAGGTTCTGACTTCGGCGGCAAGGCCCATAACAAGCGCGATCACGAGGCCATAGAGACCGAATCCGACGAAGTTCCAGCCGATCGTCCCATCTTCGATCACGGCCGGCCCCACAAGTGGCGTGACGCTCAGCAACGCACCCACCGTCGCCGTGAGGACACCGCCCGCGAACCCGACAAGAAAGGAGGTCCTTCGCGTCGACCAAAGCACCGGCATCATGCAAATCCAGCCCAAGCCGCCCCATGCCACCGGCGGTAAGGCCACCACGAAGAGCGAGCCGGCCGCGATGGCCCCGACCGTCATCCTGATCCACTTCCTCATGCCGTGGGGACGATCCGCGTTCCGCAAGACGTTCTCCGCGAGGGTCTTGGTTTTCCGGGACCGAAAATCAGCCATGCTCAAGGGCGATGCGGGTGTTGGCGATCCCCCAATGGTCGTTCGGACGCGACAAAGGCCTCCTGCGCGAGTTCGGCGAAATCCTCGACGCGTTTGGGCTTCGCATCCACGATCTCCGGTCCGACGTCGACCAGAATCGGACGATCTCCGCCTTCAGCGGTGATCCCGTCCGGGTGTTCGAGGCTCTCGAAAGGCTCGGCGTGGCGGCCTTGCCCCGGATCGATCTCCAGCGACACCACGGCTCCTATCCGCGGATCGGCGCCCTCGACTCGTGTCCGCTCATCCGGGTTCCCGATGCCGACGGCATCCTCCCCGACGTGGTCCTCGAACGGTACATCGACCGCCTCGCGTGGGTGCTGGCGGAGGTCTACGGACTCCCGGTGTTCCTGTGCGAACGGTCCGATCGCGGCCGACGCGAAGGCGAGATTCCCGATTTGTTCCGCCAGGGATTCGGGATGCTCCTGGAGCGTTCGATCGAACCCGATTACGGGCCCAAATCCGCCCATCGCCACCTGGGCGTGGCGGTGATCGGGGAACGCGACTGGGTCCTTCAGGCTTCGGTTCGGCTCGGCACGCCGGACCTGGCCACGGCGAAGACCGTGACCAAGTTGATCCGCGAGCTTCGGCGCGAGGGCGACCCGAGGTTCCTCGGAGTCAGTGCCCTCGCCGTGTCGCTGGCGAGCCGCGACCAGACCCAGGTAAGCATGATCCTCACGCTTCCGGACCTGACGACGTTCGATCCGATCCTCGAATGGATGCGGATCGAGGTCAGTAAGCTCGAAGTGAGCATGGCCGGAGCCGAGCTCGTGGGACCGATCCGGGAGCGGGACGTGAGCGGTGCGGCGCGACTCGCGATCCGGCCGGAGCAAATCGTGGATGGAGGGGCAGATGACGTTCGAGTTTGACTTGGGGATTCTGGGAGGCGGCCAGCTCGGACGCATGTCCATCATGGCCGCTCAGCGCATGGGCCTCGCCTGCCTGTCCCTCGACCCCGCCGGCGGCGGACCGGCAGCCCAGGTCGGGCCTGCGATGCAGGCCGCCTTCACCGATGTCGACGCGCTCAAACACCTGTTCTCCGTCTGCGCCCGCGTCACGTTCGAGAACGAATTCGTCCCGGCGACGGCCGTGCGCGAAGCCCTCGAGCAGCTCGGGCGTCCACCCGAGTTTCTGATGCCGGGACTCGACTGTCTCGCGACCGTCCAGGACAAGCTCCACCAGCGTGAAGCGTACGTTAGAGCCGGGGTGCCCAGCCCGAAGGCGGTCGCGATTGCGGACGACGGCGCCGCCGCGATCGCAACGATCGGCTTTCCCATGGTCCTCAAAGCCCGATTTGGCGGTTATGACGGTCGGGGGACACGGACCGCTCGCAATGCCCAGGAGTTTGAGGACTACAAGACGATCTGGGCGGACGGCGGGTGGCTCGCAGAGGAGTTCGTCGAGTTCAAGCGCGAATTGGCAGTGATGGTCATGCGGCGGCGATATGGCGACGAATGGCTCCAGGCTTGCTTTCCGACGATGGAGACGGTCCAGGCCAACCACCAATGCGACCTCGTCTTCCCTGCGGAGGCCGATGCGACGGAGATCGCTCTGCGTGCGGTCGAGGCGGTGGGCGGTGAGGGGCTGTTCGGTGTCGAGCTCTTCGAGAAGGCGGACGGATCGCTCGTCGTGAACGAAATCGCACCCCGACCCCACAACAGCGGCCACTACACGCTCGACTGGGGCGGACCGAGTCAGTTCGAGCAGCATGTCCGACTCGCCCTCAATCTCCCCCCGGCTCCGCTCGACGGGGTCCCCACGTGCATGGCCAACTTGATCGGACAACCCCACGTCGGGGACTTTCGCAGCGGCCTCGTCGCCGCGATCTTCTCCGACTTCGGCGTCCGCGTCCACTGGTACGGCAAACAACCCCGTCCGGGGCGAAAGCTCGGGCACATCAATGCGGTCGGGGGCGACATCGTCGATCGTGCAGTCCGAGCCCGGGAAGCGTTCTACAACGCGTGGAGATTGGACCCGGAGCCTGATGATCTCGTGGAGCCCTAAGTGCCCGGCATCAGCGTCATCGTGGTCAGCTACAACACGCGCGACCTGCTCCGGCGTTGCCTTCGCAGCCTCGACGCCGGTTGCGAGACGATCGTCGTCGACAACGCCTCCTCAGATGGATCCGCGGAGATGGTGGCGACCGAGTTCCCCGACGCCACGCTGATTCGCAATGCCGAGAACCGCGGTTTTGGGGCCGCGAACAACCAGGGGCTCGCCGTCGCCCGAGGCAAGCTCGTCCTCCTGCTCAACAGCGATGCCGCCGCCGATCCGGGAGCGGTCGCGACTCTGGCCCAAGCCTTCGACGACCCGAACGTCGTCGCCGCCGGCGGACGCCTTCATGGATCGGACGGGCGCACCCAGCTCTCGACCGCGAACCGCCTGACCCTTTGGGCCGTGTTCTGCGAGCAAACCGCGCTCGAGAAGGTGTTCCCCGGTTCGCGGTGGTTCTCACCCTATTGGAACACCGAACGACTCCTCGCCGAACGCAAGGCAAGCGCCCTGACTGAGCAAGTCATGGGAGCGTGTCTCATGATGCGGCCGATCGAGCGATTCGATGAGCGCTTCTTCCTCTATTGCGAAGACACCGAACTCTGCCGTCGACTTCGCCGGCACGGCGAGATCGTCTTCGTACCCGCCGCGGGTTTCGTGCACGAACTTGGCGCGAGCAGTGGGGGTTCGGCCCGGTGGCGATCGGTCGCTCGCTACAACCGGGGCAAGGAACTGTACTTCTCTATCCACGGAGGACCGATTGCCGCCGCCACGGCCTGGGCGCTGAACCGAATGGGAGCGTTGCTGCGCCTCCTGATCGCCGGCGTTGCCTGCCTCCTCACCTTGGGCGTCGCCCGCCGCCCACGGGATCGCGCAGCGCTCTTTGCCAAGGTTCTCTTCGCCCCGATCGATGGTCCCTAGCTCCATTGGCATGAGCCTTGCCGAAAATGTTCTGACCACGGATCGTGGGCTTTCTGCGACGATGTGGAAGAAGAGTACCGGAGGTAGGTTTTGCGTCGAAGAGGATTTACACTCGTCGAGATCATGATCGTGGTGCTGATCATCGGCATATTGCTGGCGATCGCCACGCCCCAGTGGATCAAGGCCCGGGAGAGCGCGCGTCAGAAATCGTGCCTTGAGAACCTCCGCCAGATCGCCCACGCAAAGGAGACGTTTGCGATGGAGAATCGCAAGAACACGGGCGACGCGGTCGTCCAAGCCGACCTGTGGCCCGTGTACATCAAGGGCTCCGCGTTCCCGTCGTGTCCATCCGGGGGCACCTACACCATCGGCAACGTCGGCGACGCCCCCACATGCTCACAGCACGGCAGCTACTGAGCCGCTGACTCCCGTCGCCCTCGGTCGCGAAGCATCGTGCTCCAACGGTCGAGGGCGACGGCGAGCACGATCGCGCACCCGATGACGATCTGCTCGTAGTTCTGGTCGAAGTGCAGGGTCCGGATCGACTGGCGCATCAGCGCAATCAGGAAGGCCCCGAGCAAAGCCCCCCAGGCCGTGCCGCGACCCCCGCTCAGGCTGACACCCCCTACGACTGCCGAAGCGATCACATAGAGTTCGTACCCGGCGGCATCGCCGGAGGACGCAGAACCGTAGTAGCTGTTCCCGACGAACGCCGCCAAACCCGCGGCAAGCCCCGCCAGACCGTAGACGCCGACCAGGATGCGAGTTATCGGTAAGCCCGAGTAGCGGCAAGCCAGGCTGTTGCCACCGACCGCGAAGATCCGCCGTCCTGGAGCCGTCCGCTTCAAGTAGATCGAACCGAGGGCCGCGATCGCCAGCATCGTGACCAGGGGCACCGGGGTCACCCCGGTGCCGAAGCCGAGTGAGCTCTTGGCAACCTGAGTCAGGGGTTCGGGGAGGAGCACACTCTCGGCTCGCGAACTCACAAACGCGATCCCACGATACACCCACATCGCGCCCAGCGTGACCACGAAAGGATGGACGCCCAGAGCGCAGATCAGACTCCCGTTCAGGAGGCCGCACCCAAGTCCGACCGCGACGGCGATCGTCAGACCGACGAGGACGGCGGCAGGACCGGTCGACTCCGTGTTGCGAAGGACCAACGCCATCGCGACACCGGCCAACGCATAGACCGAACCGACGGAGAGATCGATCCCACGCAAGACCATCACCAGCGTCGCCCCGATCGCCATGATCGCAAAGAAGCTCGCATCGGTCGCGATTTGGAGGAGGGTGTTGGCGTTCAGGAAGTTGTTCACGGTGGCCCCAGTTGTTCGGTCGACGTGGGTGCCGGCGAAGAGCGTCAAGACCACGCTGAGGAGGACGATGACGACGACGATCCCAAACAGCGGGGACTTGAGGAGAACGGCCAACCGTCCGGACATGGATCCGAGTTCGACTTGGGTCGAGTCACTCCTTCGCGGCGGGGGCGCGCGGTCCGTGTGCGGTAAGCTCCCGGAGCCCTATGGACCCGTTCTCAGACGAGCGTCACGAGCTCACCGGCGTTCTCATTTCCATGGAGTTCGGTCCTGGTGGACGGATCGTGCAGCTTTGGGCCGCCGATCCGATGCTCCCGGACGAAGGTGAGGACTTCCAGTTCGTCCTCCCCCCTCTTTCGTTCGGCGAGGAGAACGCCGAGGATCTGTATCCAGGGACGATCCTGCTCTCGGCCCGAACCGACCCCAACGGCCCGTGGATTTCCAGTCGCAACCAATCGGCGGAGCCGCTCCTCGACCTCGACCGCGAAGAGGCGTTCGAAGCCGATAAGGTTTCGTTCGAGTACGAGTTTCCGTTCTTGGAGGACGTCCAATCGACCGGGCGCTTTTACGAGGTTCCCGGTGCCGTGCCCCATGTCGTCTGGGACCTTGAGCTGCGCAACCGCGGCCGCGTGACCGTCGAGATCGGGGAATTGGGGTTTCCGCTTGCGCTCAACTGTTTCTACGACGGCTTCGGTTGGAGCGACGAACAGCTCAAGCGTCTTTGGAACAGCCGACTCTACATCCACAAGTTCATCGGCGGTGCCGCAAGCTGGGTGTTCGCGCAGCGGATGACCGCGGAGCCGCCCGGGCTGCTCATCATCCCAGGTGACCAAACCGGATGGGAGTTCTTCAACCACATCCCCGCTTCCCTCTCGACCCCTCACCAATGGGAGGGGATCCCGGTGGTTTACGCACACAGCCGGGCGACGATGGAGCGTGAAGGTTGGGAGAGCTGGGCGAACGAACACACCTCGCTGATTCTTGAGCCCGGGGACACGCGCTCGTTCCAAATGCGGTTCATTCCGACCGAGCGTGACAAACAGGACACCATCTTCCAAACCTTGTCCCTGTTGCGCCGCCCGGCGATCAAGCTCTTGCCGAGCGCGGTCGCTCCCGTCGACGTCGGAATCGCGGTCGAGGTGGCAGGAGTCCCTCCAGCGCGTTTCTTCGTCAGCCGGGACGCCACGGTCGAGACCGATTTCGACGAAGAGGGTGGCTTCTGCTTTGTTCGCCCTCGGGAGCCTGGACCGCTCCGCGTGACGATCGAAGACCGGGAGGGACGGCTAAGCCACGCTCACCTGATGTTCACCGAGCCGATCGAGTCGCTGATCCGGAAGCGCGCGGACTACATCCTGCGCAATCAGGTCCATCGCCTCGAAGGTCGGTTCGACAAGGCGATCCTCCTGACCAACATCGTCGATCATGAGCAGGTGACCGAGGCGGACGAGTACGAAGGGGCCTCGGGAATCGAGTGCAGCCTCGCGGATGCGCTCTTTCTCGCGGAGAAGAACGCGAACTACCCCGATCGGATCCAGATCCGGACCCTCGACGAGTACATCGAGGACTTCCTCCTCGAACAGGTGCAGAACCCCGGCGATATGTCGGTCGCGAGCGCGCTCGGCGACGGCACAAGCCTGGGCGTGTATGCCGGGCGGCCGCTGACCTACCCTGACGTCGTCAGCCTCTACCATGCGATGTACCGCATCGCCTCGACCTATGGCGAGACACTTCACGCCCCCAAGGTGTATCTCGACCGAGCGGTGCGTACCGTCCTCGCGATGTTTCGCTTCGGGTGGCGGCACTACGTTCGCACGGTCGGCCTGCTGGGCTATGCGCGGGTCTACTCCCTGCTCGGTGATCTCCGCCGCGAGGGCCTCCATGAGGACGCCGATCGCTTGCAGCCCCTGATCGACATGAAGGCGCGGGAAATCGTCAAGCAGCAGTACCCCTATGCGGGCGAATCGGTGCTCGACACCTCCGGTTTCGAGGAGGTCTTCCACGCCGCGCTTTACCTCGACAACGACGAGCACCTGGAGCGGACCATGCGATGCGCCTACGCCGCCCGCTCGCTCGCCCCGAGTTGGTGGTGGTATGGGAGCGACAAACGGAGTTGGGACGGAGCTGATTCGACCCCGATCCGAGCGCTCGTCGACCGTGGGGAAGCCTGTTTGGCTCACACGACGATGCCGAATTCGCTCCTGTTTCTGGAGTCGCTCGACCGGGACTACCTCGCGATTCCGGACGCCTACATGCGGCTTGCCTTCGGCGGGATGATGGGTCCGTGGGCGCTGATCCGACAGGACGGCGGTGCGTCGATGTGCTTCTGTCCAGACTTGAGTTCGAAGCACTATGGCTACAACGCCTTCACCGGCGCTTCGGGGCTCGGGTACTTCCACTACTTACGGGGAGCGGGGTCGTACGTCCTGCCGAACAAGGGCATGGGAGTCTTCGCGTTCGGGTGCCACCTCGCCCATGACAACGGCATCCTCACCGTTCGCCCCTGGGACGGCATCGGGCGAAGAATCATCTTGCGCCAGATCGGAGCCGAGTTCGAGCTCGGCTTCGGAAAGTTCATCGAGTTCAAGATGGACGCACGCAAACGGTGGGTGACGGCCACGATCCAAAACCCGTCGGACAAGGATATTCGCACCGAGTGGGTGATGCGCGGACTGTGGGGCTCGCAGGTCCAATCGCAAGGTAAGGTCTGGGAAAGCCACGAAGGCGAGGTGCGCGTCGCGCTTCTCCTTCCGGCGAACGAAACGATCGAGGTCGAAGCGAAGGTGGTCAGGTAGTGCCGGCTCCGGAGAATTGGTATTGGGTCACGGGCATCGCAGCCGGGATGTTCATCCTGGTCATGATCGGAACGCTGGCGCTCCTTGCCGTCCTCATTCGGGTCTTGCTCGACCTCCAAGCTCGGATCAAGTCGCTGACGGCTCGCATCGAAAAGGTCTCCGATCGGGTGGAAGAGGTGGCGATCCAAGCCAAAGACCTCACCCAGTCCGTCGGCGGCCGCGTCAAGAGCATCGCCGGCACGGTCGATGACGCCACCCAAAGGATCGCTCAGCGAGTCGAACTCGCCTCGACCGTGCTGTTGATCGCTACCACCGCCGCGAAGATGATCGGCCGCAAGCCCAAGCGCGGCAAGTCCCGTTGACGCTTGTCGGGTCCTAGCCCAGGAACCTCGTTAGGAAATCGATGCGTACCCCTTTCGAAAGCACTCTGTCTGAGGAGGTACGTACCTTTATGACGAATACCGTGAAATGGATAGCGGTCCCCAGCGTCGTCGGCCTGCTAGCGATTGGACTGTTTGCTCAACAATCGACGACACCCGGTTCGCTTGATCGCCGGCTCACCGGCAGCTTCGAGAATGCCACGCTCAAGGATGTGCTCAAGTGGCTCTCCCAACAGGGAGTGAGCTTCGTCGCCCGGGCCGACGCCGATGGCAACGCCCGGCTCAGCCTCAGCATCCAAGACCAGCCGATTCAAGACGTCATGGACGCGATCGCGTCCGCGTTCGACACGCAGTGGGAGAAGAAGGGTAACACCTACATCCTCAAGCAGTCGCCGCGCGTCATCGTGGAGGGAGTGCCCCTTCGGGATCTGGCACCGATACCCGGCACCAAGCGGATCGAGGAGCTCGTCCTTCCGCCCGGCCTGAAGTCTCTGGAGGGCTTTGAGGTTCTGCCCCCACAGGTGTTTGGCGAGGTGTTTAAGGAAGGGGTACCGCTTCCGCCGATGTTCTTCGAAAAGAGCGGGGAGCAAGATCCGAAGGCGAAAGCCGAGTGGGAGCGCTACGCCAAGGAAGCCGAGAAGCGAGCCAAGGAATTCGAAAAGAAGTTCAGCGATCCGAAGTTCAAGGCCGAAATGGAACGGCACATGAA
>ERZ761602.8590-NODE-8590-length-10226-cov-47.245502_pt1 | contig 10226 bp, 11 predicted proteins | sample MGYA00512165_ERZ761602 | MGnify/ENA primary metagenome ERZ761602 (study PRJEB28899, sample SAMN02445085) | bioreactor sludge metagenome | biome: EBPR sludge; isolation source: Thorneside wastewater treatment plant | place: Australia: Brisbane, Thorneside...
CCAGCCGGTCGCAGACCGCTGCCGGCGCTGCCGTCCGGGCCGGTCAGGCCCAGATGCGCGTCGCCCCGACCGTCAGCAGGCCGAGCCAGGTCGCGGTCAGCGAACCCGCCAGGTGCAGCGCCGCCAGACCGATCGCCCAGGCTGGCTGGCCGGCGAGCAGGCGCTCGACGACCTCGGCCGAGAAGGTGGAGAAGGTCGTCAGCCCGCCGAGGAAGCCGGTGATGGCGAACAGTTTCCAGGCCAGCGGGAAATGCGTGTGGATGTGGAACACGCCGACCGCCACGCCGACCAGATAGCCGCCGATGACGTTGGCGGCCAGCGTGCCGAGCGGCACGGCGACGAACAGCGGGTTGAGCGCCAGGCCGAGCAGCCAGCGCGCCCAGGCGCCGAGAGCGGCGCCGCTGCCGACGGCGAGAAAATTCAGCGCGGTGAGGTTGTGGAGGACGGACATCAGGGGGAATTGTAGCGGTTTGCCCGCTTCCGCCGGTTAAAATGGCGCGATCGAAAACCGAGGTCCACCGTGAGCAGTCCCAGCCAACCCGCCAACGCCCCGGCGCCCGCCGCCAATTTCATCAGGAACATCGTCGAGGCCGACCTCGCCGCCGGCAAGCACGCGCAGCGCCACTGGGCCGGTCACCCCGGCAGCGCGACCGACCACGCCGCCGGGCCGCTCGATCCGGCCAAGATCCGCACCCGCTTTCCGCCCGAGCCGAACGGCTACCTGCATTTCGGCCACGCCAAGTCGATCCTCCTCAACTTCGGCCTCGCCGAAGCCTTCGCCGGCCGCTGCCACCTGCGCTTCGACGACACCAACCCGGAGAAGGAAGAACAGGAATACGTCGACTCGATCATCGACGCGGTGCATTGGCTCGGCTGCTCGTGGGAAAAGGGTGGCGAAAGCAACCTCTACTACGCCTCCAATTATTTCGACTGGATGGCGCAGTTTGCCGAATACCTGATTTCGGCCGGCCACGCCTATGTCGACAGCCAGTCGGCCGAGGAAATGCGCGTCAACCGCGGCACGCTGACCCAGCCGGGGCAGGATTCGCCCTTCCGCGCCCGCAGCGTCGAAGACAACATGGATCTCTTCAAGCGCATGCGGGCCGGCGAATTCGCCGACGGCGCCCACGTCCTGCGGGCCAGGATCGACATGGGCGCGCCCAACATCAACCTGCGCGACCCGGCGATCTACCGCATCCGCCACGCCACCCACCACAACACCGGCGACAAGTGGTGTGTGTACCCGATGTACACCTTCGCGCACCCGATCGAGGACGCGCTGGAGAACATCACGCACTCGATCTGCACGCTGGAATTCGAGGACCAGCGCCCGTTCTACGACTGGCTGCTCGAACGCCTGGCCGAAGGCGGCCTGTTGCAGCGGCCGCTGCCGCAGCAGATCGAATTCTCGCGCCTCAACCTGACCTACATCGTCCTTTCCAAACGCAAGCTAATCCAGCTGGTGCAGGAAAAATACGTCGACGGCTGGGACGATCCGCGCATGCCGACGCTGGTCGGCGCCCGCCGGCGCGGCTACTCGCCGGAAGGTTTCCGGCTGTTCGCCGAGCGCATCGGCGTCTCGAAAAACGATTCGCTGATCGACTACGTGCTGTTCGAGGACGCCATGCGCGAGGTCATGAACGAATCCGACCCGCGCCGCATCGCCGTCCTCGACCCGCTCAGGCTGATCATCGACAACTACCCGGAAGGCCAGGTCGAGGAATGCTTCGCGCCCAACCATCCGCTGCATCCGGAACTCGGCCAGCGCAGCATCCCGTTCAGCCGCGAACTGTGGATCGAGGGCGAGGATTTCATGGAGGTGCCGAGCAAGGGCTACCGCCGGTTGTTCCCCGGCAACAAGGCGCGATTGCGTTACGGCTACGTGGTCGAATGCACCGGCTGCGACAAGGACGAAAAAGGCAAGGTCGTCGCGGTCCACTGCAATTATCTGCCCGAAACCAGGTCCGGCACGCCGGGCGCCGACAGCGTCAAGGTCAAGGGCAACCTGCACTGGGTTTCCGCCGCCCACGCCTGCGCCGCCGAAATCCGCCTCTACGACCGCCTGTTCAATGTTCCCGCGCCCGGCGCCCGGCGCGAGGGCGATGCCCCCGAACTGGAGCGCAATTTCCTCGACGACCTCAATCCGGAGTCGAAGCAGACCATCGTCGCCCAGGTCGAACCCTGCCTGCGCGATGCGCAGCCGGAAGAGCGTTTCCAGTTCGAGCGCCACGGCTACTTCGCCGTTGACCGCGTCGATTCCCGCGACGGCGCGCCGGTGTTCAACCGGGCGGTGACGCTGAGGGATTCGTGGGGTGCTGCCGGGTGATGAACGCGGCGACTGCGCCCGAAATCCTGGCCTTCTGGTTCGGCTGCCCCGGCGAACCGGGTTACGGCCATCCACGCGCCGAGTGGTTTCGCAAGAACGAGGGTTTCGATGCGGAAATCCGCTCGCGTTTCCTGCCGGTTGTCGAGGCTGCGTTGGCCGGCCGACTGGCGGGGTGGGCGGACGAAGCCCAGCGCCTGCTCGCCCTGCTGATCGTACTCGATCAGTTCCCGCGCAATCTCTTTCGCGGTGACGCCCGGGCGTTTGCCGGCGATGCGCAGGCGCTGCAACTGGCCGCGACGGCGGTTGGCAAGGGCTGGGACCGACCGCTCCTCGCCGTCGAAAGAGTTTTCGTCTATCTGCCTTTTGAGCACAGCGAAGTGCTGGCCGACCAGGAGCGCTCGGTCGCGCTGTTCACCGCGTTGGCTGCCGAACATCCAGGGTACGACGGCTTTCTCGATTACGCCCGCCGCCACCACGAAGTCGTCGCCCGTTTCGCTCGCTTCCCGCATCGCAATGCGGCGCTGGGTCGTCTGTCTACTCCAGAAGAGATGAATTATCTCGCTCAGCCGGGTTCGGGCTTCTAGCCCAATAGCGCCCAGAGCGTCATCACCTATCGATTCACCATGACTACCATCTCCTCCACGGCTATTCTGGACAGCTTGGCTAACTACCTTTCCCGATCACTCAAATCTGGAAGCCTGAGTCTCGACCGATCACAAACCGATGGCCGCCTTAACTCGCAAAAGAATGAGCGACAGATCAGTGATGCGTTGCGGCTCTATGCATTGGCAAACGAACAGTTCCAGTTGGCACGATATTCGATTTGCATTGCACCGCCTCGATTCTGGTACGACTTTCTGGTTTCTGGGCCAGAAGTATTCTTGCCGGTAAACGTGAAGGTTTCCTCCTTGGAAGGCAACGACAACTTGGCAAGCAAAGAGGGGGGTCTTCTACGCGCTAACTGGTGTCGATCCCAAAATGGCGAAAATTAACGATTGGGACCGATATTGCGAAGCCATTGGCCGACATTTGGCCGAAAACCCGGATGCCGATTATTACTTTCTGGTCGTCAACAAATCCCAGCCGGGTGATGTCTTCTGGACCAGCCTTAAGCGCCTTCCGGCCTTGACGCCGAATGGCAATAACCCACCCTTCCAATGTAACTGGTCGAAGAACCGAATCCGCACCGAACGAAGCCATAGCGAGGCTCAATCCTATATTCTTGGCGTCTTGCGACAAACTTTCGTGTTGCGAGCGAAGGCACTGGAGAGTTTCGACCATCACATTCCGCTGCGTGTTGCTTCATGAGCCAGAAAGACGTAACTAGACTCGGTCAGGTGTTCACGCCGCCCAAGGTCGTGGAGTTCATGCTCGCCCTGTGCGGCAACCGCGGGCGGGCGCTCGAGCCGTCGGCCGGCGACGGCGTCTTCTTCGAATTGCTCAAGGAGCGGCATCGCGATTGCGTCGGCATCGAGATCGACCCGCGCGTCGCGCCGCCCGGCGCCGAGATCCGCGATTTTTTCGACTACCCGTTGACCGAGCAGTTCGAGACGATCGTCGGCAACCCGCCCTACGTGCGTTTTCAGGATGTCGCGGTCGACACCCGGAAACGCCTGAAATCCGGGCTTTTCGATGCGCGCAGCAACCTCTTCCTGTTCTTCATCGAGAAGTGCGTGCGCCACCTGAAGCCCGGCGGCGAGCTGGTCTTCATCGTGCCGCGCGAGTTCATCAAGCTGACCGCGGCCCGGAAGCTCAACGCCTGGCTGTACGAGCAGGGCAGCATCACCCATTTCTACGAAACCGGCGACACCCGCATCTTCGGCGAGCACACGCCGAACTGCGCCATCTTCCGTTTCGAGAAGGGGCGGATGGACCGTCACATGGCCGACGGCCGGCGCTTCACCGAGGTCGATGGCCAGCTGATGTTCCTGCGCGACGACTACGGCGTGCGCTTCGCCGACGTGTTCACGGTCAAGGTCGGCGCGGTGTCGGGGGCGGACAGCATCTTCACGCATCCCAAGGGCAACATGGAATTCGTCTGCTCGAAGACCGTGGATACCGGGGAGACGCGGCGCATGCTCTACGGCGTCAAGCACCCGCATCTCGAGAAGCACAAGGAAGCCTTGCTTGCGCGGCGCGTCATACATTTCGACGAAAGCAACTGGTGGCAGTGGGGCCGCGCCTTCCCGATCAACCTGCATCCGCGCATCTACGTCAATGGCCGCACCCGCCGGCGCGAGCCCTTCTTCCTGCACGACTGCAACGCCTTCGACGGTTCGGTCCTGGCGCTGTTCACGAAGAACCGCGGCATCCCGCGCCGCGACCTGATCGAGTGCACGCTGATGCTGAACAAGGAAGTCGACTGGCAGGAACTCGGCTTCGTCTGCGACGGCCGCTTCCTGTTCACCCAGCGCAGCCTGCAGACCTGCGTGCTGCCCGGCCGATTCTCCCGATTCCTTCCGCCGCAAGCGAACAAGGACGCCGCATGACCTTCACCGAAATGCTCGCCGCCGCCTGGCGGAAGAACGATTCGCTGCTCTGCGTCGGTCTCGACCCCGACCCGGCGAAATTTCCCGCCCACCTGACGGGCCGCGACGACGCCATCTTCGCATTCTGCGCCGCCATCGTCGACGCCACCGCCGATCTCGTCTGCAGCTTCAAGCCGCAGATCGCCTACTTCGCCGCCCGCCGCGCCGAGGACCAGCTCGAGGCGCTGATCGCCCACATCCACGGGAAGCATCCCGGCATCCCGGTGATCCTCGACGCCAAGCGCGGCGACATCGGCTCGACCGCCGAGCAGTACGCCAGCGAGGCCTTTGCGCGCTTCCGCGCCGACGCCGTCACGGTCAACCCGTACATGGGGCGCGATTCGCTCGATCCCTGGCTCGCTTACCCGGACAAGGGCGTCATCTTGCTCTGCCGCACCTCCAACCCCGGCGGTTCCGACCTGCAGTTCCTCGACGTCGGCGGCGAGAAGCTGTACGAGCGCGTCGCCCGGCTGGCGGCAGGCGAATGGAACCGCTCCGGTCAGATCGGCCTGGTCGTCGGCGCCACCTTTCCGGCCGAGATCGCCCGCGTCCGCGAACTCGTCGGCGACCTGCCGCTGCTGGTGCCCGGCATCGGCGCCCAGGGCGGCGACATCGAAGCGACCGTGCGCGCCGGCCGCAGCGCCAGCGGAGCAGGCTTGATGATCAACTCGTCCCGTGCGATTCTCTACGCCGGCAAGGACGAGAATTTCCACACCGCCGCCCGCGCCGCGGCCCAGGAAACGCGCGCCACCATCAATCTCTACCGCTGAGGAGTCCGCCATGCGCATGGATGACCAACGTGAAAGCGACAACATCGAGGACCGCCGCGGCGGTGGCGGCTTCGGCGGCGGCCTGCGGCTGGGCGGCGGGCGCCTCGGCATCGGCACGATCGCCATCGCCCTGGTCGCCAGCTATTTCCTCGGCATCAACCCGCTGACGGTGCTCAGCATGCTGAGCGGCGGCGGCGGCATGCCGGCCGTCGAGCAAAGCGCGCCGCCGGCCCACAAGCCGCCGCCCACCGATGAAACCGCGCGTTTCGTCTCGAAAGTGCTGGCTTCGACCGAAGACACCTGGAACGAGGTCTTTCGCGCCAGCGGCCGCCGCTACGAAGAACCCAGGCTGGTCCTGTTTTCCGGCATGACGCCGACCGCCTGCGGCACCGGCCAGTCGGCGATGGGGCCGTTCTACTGCCCGGGCGACCAGAAGGTCTATATCGACCTGACTTTCTTCCGCGAGTTGAAGGATCGCTTCCGGGCGCCCGGCGAGTTTGCCCAGGCCTACGTGGTCGCCCACGAAGTCGGTCATCACGTGCAGAACCTCCTCGGCATCTCCGACCAGGTGCAGGCGGCGCGCCAGCGGGCCGGCAAGGCCGAGGGCAACGCGCTCTCGGTGAAGCTGGAACTGCAGGCCGACTGTTTTGCCGGGGTCTGGGGCAAGCGCACCGACGCCATGAAGAACATCCTCGAACCCGGCGACCTCGAAGCGGCGCTGGCCGCCGCCACGGCCATCGGCGACGACCGCCTGCAGCAGCAGGCGCAGGGACGCATCGTGCCGGAAAGCTTTACCCACGGCTCCTCCGAGCAGCGCGTGCGCTGGTTCAAGCGCGGTTTCGAGACGGGCGACATCAACCAGTGCAACACCTTCAAGGCGGCCAAGCTCTGAGTCTCTTGCGCCTGCTCCGCGCGCTGGCCCTGGTCTTCTTCAGCACCGCCAGCCTGGCGCTGCCGCAACATTCGCCGGTCCCTGGGGGCGTTGCCGTCGTCGACCTCGGCCCGGCCGGTCAAGCGGCCCCGGTCGTGCGCTGGGGCGAGCAGCCGGTCGCCGTCGTGCGCGAAAACGGCCGCTGGTTCGCGCTGCTCGGCATCCCGCTCGACACGCTGCCGGGCGAGCTGGAAATCGGCGTTTTCAGCGGGTCGACCGCAACCGTCCGGAGTGTGCCGATCCGGGTGAAGAACTACCCGGAGCAACGCCTGACGATCCGCGACCAGCGCAAGGTCGAGCCGAATGCCGAGGACCTCGCCCGCATCGAGCGCGAGAAGGAAGTCACCGAAGCCGTCAAGCGGCGTTTTTCCGGGGCCGCGCCGGCCACGGATTTTGCGTTGCCGGCCAGCGGTCCGCTGTCGTCGCGCTTCGGCCTGCGCCGCGTCTTCAACGGCCAGCCGCGCAACCCGCACGCCGGGCTCGATGTCGCCGTCGGCGCGGGCGCGCCGGTCAGGGCGCCGGCCGCCGGCGTCGTCGCCAACACCGGCGACTATTTCTTCAACGGCAACACCGTCTTCATCGACCACGGGCAGGGGCTGATCACCGCCTACATGCACCTGTCGCGCATCGACGTCCGTTCCGGTCAACCGGTCAGGAAGGGCGAAATCCTCGGCGCCGCCGGTTCCACCGGGCGGGTGACCGGCCCGCACCTGCACTGGGCCGTCTTCCTCAACAACACGCCGGTCGATCCGGAGCTGTTCCTGGCCCGCCCGTAAACGCGGAAAAGGCAGCCGAAGCTGCCTTTGCCTGTGCGCGGCCGTTCAGATCTTCGGCTTGGACGGCGTGCTCATCTGCTTCTCGTCCTTGGCCTTGTCGCCGCAGGCCAGAGCGGAAACGCTGGACAGCGCGAAAACGGCGGCGAGCAATGCGGAAACCAGTTTCTTCATCGGAATCTCCTTCGTGTCATGACTGCGATAGGAAAGCGAAACCGCGAATTGGTTCCAAATTTCCGGCATGCCGTCTCGCGGTTTTCCGATTATGACCCAGGATCGGCGAAAATAGCACGATGCGCCGTCGCGCCGGATTGATCGACGATCCGGCGTTGGCCGGGCGGCCATCGTTCGAGGAAATCCCATGCGTCGCATCGCCATCGCTTTCGCCATCGTTGTCGTGCTCGGCGCCGCCGTCGCCTGGGTTACCCGGGCCAGGCCGATCCCGGTCGCGCTCAGGGAAGTCGCCGAAGGCAAGGTCGAGGCGACGCTGGCCAATACCCGCGCCGGCACCGTCGAAGCCTGCCAGCGCACCAAGCTGTCGACCATCATCGGCGGGCGCATCGAATACCTCGGGGTCAAGGAAGGCGACCGGGTCAGGAAGGGGCAGTTGCTGCTCAAGCTGTGGAACGATGACCAGCACGCACAGGCTGCGCTGTCGCAGGCGCAGGTCGCTCTGGCCGCCAGGCGGGTCGAGGAAGTCTGCATTGCCGCGGTCAACGCCGAAAAAGAGGCAAAAAGGCAGGCCGAGCTGCGCGCCAAGGGATTCGTCTCGGCCAGCCGCGAGGAGATCGCGCGCACCGAGGCCGAGGTCAAGCGTGCCGCCTGCAACACGGCCAAGGCCGATGTCGCCCAGGCCGAGGCCAGGCTTAAGGCGACGCGCGTCGAGCAGGGGCGCGTCGCGCTCTACGCGCCGTTCGCCGGCACCGTCGCCAAAATCGTCGGCGAACTGGGCGAATACTCGACGCCGTCGCCGCCCGGCGTGCCGACGCCGCCGGCGATCGACCTGATCGACGATTCCTGCCTCTACGTCAAGGCGCCGATGGACGAGGTCGACGCGCCGAAGATCGCCGTCGGCCAGCCGGTGCGGGTCACCCTCGATGCCCTGCCTGGCAAGGTCATTCCCGGCAAGGTACGGCGCGTCGCGCCCTATGTGTCGGCGGTCGAGAAGCAGGCGCGCACGGTGGATGTCGAGGTCGATTTCGTGCAACCGGAAGCGACCGGCAAACTGCTGGTCGGCTACAGCGCCGACGTCGAGATCATCCTCGCCGGCCGCGACAAGGTCTTGCGCATTCCGACCGCCGCCATCCAGGAAGGCGGCAAGGTGCTGCTGTTCAACCCCGACAGCGGCAAGCTGGAGGAGCGCACGGTGAAGACCGGCCTCGCCAACTGGGAATACACCGAGGTGCTCGAAGGGCTGGCGGCCGGCGACCGCATCGTCACCTCGCTCGAAAAGGAAGGCGTCAAGGCCGGCGCCCCGGTGACGCCGGACGGCAGACAGGATAAATGACCGTGCTCTCGCTCGTTGGCTTCGCCGCGATAGTTGCACTGATTCCTGTCGCCATCGTCGCCTTGGTTGTTCTTGCCACGCGGGCCGAACAGCGCGCCGCTGCCCTGCAACCCGTGTTTCCGCGGTATGTCAGCGCCGCCGCATACGGTGCATCTGGCCTCCTCGCGTTCGCAGTCCTGGGATGGCTGCCCGGATTCAGCCTTTCCACCGACTACGCGAGGCCATTTCTCGCCTGGACCATCCCGTTGGTCATCATTTGGCCGGCGACCATCGCGCTGGCATTTCATCGTGTCACGAACACCTATGGCATGTTGGGCGCCGCCACTGCCGGCATCGCCGTGACCTGGCTGTCCACACTGCTCGCCGCTTCAACAATCGCGGTCGTCGTAGGGCCTGCTCCATGGGAAGCGCTTGGCATGGCGTTTTTCATCGCGTTCATGCTGGTCAAGAGCGGCTGGCTGCTCTTCGCGAGCGGCATCGGAGTCTGCACGGGAGTGATCCTCAATTACCTCGCGCGACAGCGATCCTTGAGACGGACGGCATGCCCGCGCTGATCGAGCTCAAGGGCATCGAGCGCGTCTTCCAGCTCGGCGATGCCGCGGTCCACGCGCTGGCGGGGCTCGATCTGCGCATCGACAACGGCGAATACGTGGCGGTGATGGGGCCGTCCGGCTCGGGCAAGTCGACGCTGCTCAACCTGCTCGGCCTGCTCGACCGGCCCAATGCCGGCAGCTACCGGCTCGAAGGGCGCGACGTGACGACGCTGTCGCCCGACGAGCAGGCGCGCGTGCGCAGCGAGCGCATCGGTTTCGTCTTCCAGAGTTTTCACCTCGTGCCGCGCCTGACCGCCGCCGAGAACATCGCCCTGCCGATGATGCTGGCCGGCATTCCGGTGAAGGAGCGTCATGCCCGCGTCGCCGCGGCGCTGGCCGGCTTCGCGCTGCACGACCGGGCCGGCCACCGGCCCGACCAGCTCTCCGGCGGCCAGCGCCAGCGCGTCGCCATCGCCCGCGCGACGATCATGCAGCCGGCGCTGATCCTCGCCGACGAGCCGACCGGCAACCTCGACCGCCATACCGGCGAGGAGGTGGTCAGGCTGCTCGAAGCGCTGAACGCCAGCGGCGTCACGCTGATCGTCGTCACCCATGACCCGGCGATGGGGGCGCGCGCCCGCCGCCGGATCGTCATGGAAGACGGCCGCCTGCAAAGCGACTCCAGCAGTCTCCCTCCCCTTCAAGGGGAGGGCCGGGGAGGGGATGGGGTGTCGCCATCGCTTGTACCACCACCCATCCCCCTCCCTGCCTCCCCCTTGCAGGGGGAGGAGTAAGGCCCGCCAATGCGCCTGTTTGACACGCTGCGCTTCGCCCGCGATGCGGCGACGGGCCATCCGC
>ERZ761602.8594-NODE-8594-length-10222-cov-10.768270_pt1 | contig 10222 bp, 5 predicted proteins | sample MGYA00512165_ERZ761602 | MGnify/ENA primary metagenome ERZ761602 (study PRJEB28899, sample SAMN02445085) | bioreactor sludge metagenome | biome: EBPR sludge; isolation source: Thorneside wastewater treatment plant | place: Australia: Brisbane, Thorneside...
GGCGACCATCCGCGGTTCGGTGCGACCGATGTCTGCCCGCTCGTTCCCGTCTCCGGCATCACGATGGAAGAGACGGCCGAGTATGCCCGCAAGCTCGGGCAGCGGCTCGGCGAGGAGCTAGGCATTCCCGTTTATCTCTATGAGAACGCCGCCGCGAGCGAGGCACGACGCAACCTCGCCAACTGCCGCGAGGGCGAATATGAAGGGCTGAAGGACCGCATCGGCTCGGCCGAGTGGCGGCCCGACTTTGGCCCGGCGGAGTTTACCGAAAGCGTCGCCCGCTCGGGAGCAACGGCGGTCGGGGCAAGAGATTTCCTTATCGCCGTCAACTTCAACCTCAATACGACCTCGACCCGGCGGGCGAACGCCATCGCCTTCGACGTCCGCGAAAAAGGCCGCCCCAAACGCGAAGGCCACCCGATAACCGGCAAGCCGATAATGGGCGAACACGGCGAGCCGGTGATGATCCCCGGAACGCTGAAGGGCACCAAGGCGATCGGCTGGTTTATCGAAGAATACGGCATCGCACAGGTCTCAATGAACATCACGAACCTCTCGGAGACGCCGCTCCACATCGCCTTTGACGAGGTGAGCAGTAAAGCGGCCGCACGCGGCATCCGCGTTACGGGGCTCGAGATCGTCGGGCTCGTGCCAAAAGCGGCGATCATCGACGCGGGCAAGCATTACCTGACCAAGCAGAGCCGCTCGCACGGCATCGCCGAAAGCGAGATCGTCAAGATCGCGATCCGGTCGATGGGGCTCGACGACCTCAAACCCTGGAACCCGCAGGAGAAGATCATCGAGTACGTGCTCGCGGCGGAGAACGCCGGCAAGCGGCTCATCGATATGACGTGCCGCGAATTTGCCGAAGAGACGGCGTCCGAATCGCCCGCACCGGGCGGCGGCTCGATCTCGGCCTACTTGGGAGCACTCGGAGCGGCACTCGCCGCGATGGTCGCGAATCTCTCGTCGCACAAGGCCGGTTGGGACGAACGCTGGGAGGAGTTTTCCGACTGGGCCGTCAAGGCTCAGGAGATCAAGGAAGAGCTCCTGCGGCTCGTCGATGAAGACACGGAATCGTTCAACCGCGTGATGGCCGCATTTGGCCTGCCCAAAGGAACCGAAGAAGAAAAAGCGGCCCGCAGCGAAGCGATCCAGTCCGCGACCAAGTACGCGACCGAGGTCCCTTTCAGGACAATGGAGCGGGCCTTCGAGTCATTCGAGGTGATCCGGGCGATGGCCGAGCACGGCAATCCGAACTCTGTAACGGACGCAGGCGTCGGAGCACTCTGTGCCCGCTCGGCGGTGATCGGGGCGTTTCTTAACGTAAAGATCAACGCCGCCGGGTTGAAGGACAAGGACTTCGCCGCGGAAATGCTCGCCCGCGGAGCCGAGATCGAACGCAAGGCGATCGAACAGGAAGCCACAATTATGGAGATAGTGAACGGAAAGATCAGCCAATAAGATGACTACAGAACGCGACATCCTGAACCTGGCAAACGCCATCCGCGAGTCTGGCGGCCGGGCGATGCTCGTCGGCGGGTGCGTCCGCGACGAGCTGATGGGCATTGCACCAAAGGATTGGGACGTCGAGGTTTACGGCATTGAACCGGAGCGGCTCCTCGGCTTGCTCGAGGCGTTCGCGCCGACGGTAGGCGATGAAGGCGTTCCGGTGAACGCAGTTGGCGAGGTGTTTGCGGTCTATAAACTCGGCTGCGACCTGGATGTTTCGCTGCCCCGCCGCGAGCGGAAGTCAGGCCCGGGCCATCGCGGCTTCGCGGTCGAAGGCGACCCGGAAATGACGTTCGAAGAGGCGTGCTCGCGGCGTGATTTCACCGTCAATGCGATCCTCAAAGATCCGCTGACGGGCGAGATCGTCGACCCCTTCGACGGCCGTGGAGACATCGGCCGAAAGACGCTACGGCACGTTTCGGACAAGACCTTTCCCGAGGATTCGCTCCGCGTGCTGCGTGCGGCACAGTTTGCCGCCCGGCTTGAGTTTGACATTGCGCCTGAAACGGCGGAGCTTTGCAGATCGATCGACGTCACCGACCTTCCGCGGGAACGTGTCTGGGGCGAGGTCGAGAAGATCCTGCTCAAGGCTGGGCGGCCGTCGATCGGGCTCAGGTTGCTATATGACCTCAACGTAGTTGTTCAGCTCTTTCCCGAGCTGCAAACGTTGGTCGGTGTGCCGCAGGAGCCGGATTGGCACCCGGAAGGCGATGTTGATATACACACGCTAATGGTCGTCGATGAAGCACGGATGCTGATCGATGATCTGCCGTATGAGAGGCAGGTCGCGGTAATGCTCGGGGCACTCTGCCACGACTTCGGGAAGCCGGCAACGACAGAGAAGATCGACGGCCGTATCCGTTCGCTCGGGCATGATGAAGCAGGCGTTGGCCCAACGCTTTCTCTGCTCGATACGCTAGGTATTTACACGCTCAACGGTTATGACGTCCGCGATCAGGTGGTTGAGCTCGTGCGTTATCACCTCAAACCCGGCGAGTTCTACAAGTCCGAGCAAAAAGGGAACAAGGTCGGCGACGGTGCGTTTCGCCGGCTCGCCCGAAGGGTAGAACCCGACCTGTTGTACCGGGTCGCAAAGGCCGATAGCCTCGGCCGCTATCCGGACGGCGACCGAAGTAAGATGATTTTTGGCTCCAAAGCACAGGAGTGGTTCATCGAACGCGTTCGGTCGCTCTCGATAGAAAAGGAAGCACCGGAACCGATCCTGATGGGCAGACACCTAATCGAGATGGGCCTCAAGCCCGGGCCTGAGTTCAAACGCATTCTCGATGAGGTCTATGAACTGCAACTCGACGGCGTTGTGGCTTCGCTTGAGGACGCACGGGCAAAGGCCAATTTGCTCTTTGAATAAAATGAGAGCCCGGTCGATTAACCGAGCCCTCTGATGAATATTTTTGGGAAAGCCTACTGCTTGCCTTCGAGGAAGGCCTTGAGCCTTCGTGACCGCGAAGGGTGACGAAGCTTGCGTAGGGCCTTTGCCTCGATTTGGCGGATACGTTCGCGGGTGACTGCGAAGTGCTGGCCGACCTCTTCGAGCGTATGTTCTGACCCAGTTGAGCCGAGCCCAAAACGCATCTTTATGACTTTTTCCTCACGCGGCGTCAACGTTGCCAAAACCTCGTCAGTGATCTCACGAAGGTTGGAGAAGGTGACCGATTCAGCCGGGTTCAAGATCGAGCGGTCCTCGATGAAATCACCGAGATGCGAGTCTTCCTCTTCCCCGATCGGCGTTTCGAGCGAAATCGGCTCCTGTGCGATCTTGAGCACCTTTCGTACCTTGGAGACCGGAATGTCCATCCGCTTTGCGATCTCTTCGCTCGAAGGTTCGCGACCGAGTTCCTGCACCAATAGCCGAGACGTTCGGATCAGCTTATTGATCGTCTCGATCATGTGGACCGGGATACGGATCGTCCTTGCCTGGTCTGCGATCGCACGCGTGATAGCTTGACGAATCCACCAAGTAGCGTAGGTCGAAAACTTGTATCCGCGACGCCATTCGAACTTGTCGACAGCCTTCATCAGGCCGATATTGCCTTCCTGGATAAGGTCGAGGAACTGGAGGCCGCGGTTCGTGTATTTTTTAGCAATGGAGACGACAAGTCGAAGGTTGGCTTCAACCAGTTCGCGCTTCGCCTGGTTCGTTTCGGCCTCACCAACGATGATCGTCTGGAGTGAGCGCTTGATCTCAAGAGCCGGTATCCTATACTGCTCCTCGAAAACAGCTATCTCGGCCTTTTCCTGACGGATCGCGGCATTGATCTTCCGTTTATCCGCCGGCGTCACCTTTCCACGTGCGATTTTCCGCTCGTGCTTTTTGATCGACGCTTCGTGGGACTTGATCTGCTCAACGACCTGCTTGATCGCAGAAATGAGTATCTGCGTTGCATACTCCGTCAGGTTTAGGGCCTTGATCTCGGCCGCCACTTCGAGCCGAAGCCGTGCGGTCTGCCGACGAAGCCGGAGAAGCTTCTTGCCCGGCTTTGCCTTGCCCTTTTGAGCCGCCTGCTCCTTAGCAAGGGCCGCCCACGACTTCACGGCCGCGGCGTAGGTCTTTTTGATTCGTTCGATACCCTCGAGTGTCCATCGGAGATATTCCTCGGCTTTGTCCTCTTCGACCGAGATCTCAGCTTGTTCGGCAAAAATGACCGTCTCGCGAATGCTGTGAACGCCGTTTTCAAGTTCGGTTCCGAGCTCGAGGAGCCTTTCCACCGCTATTGGCGAACGCGAAAGTGCTTTTTGCGTCTTGATCTGACCGCGTTCGATACGCTTGGCGATCGCGACCTCGCCTTCGCGGGTAAGTAGCGGGACGATGCCCATTTCCCGAAGGTAGAGCCTTACGGGGTCGTTCGATTTGTCGAGTGTGCCGGCTGAGAGGTCAAGGTCGAGGTCATCCTCGTCGACCGATTCCTCCTCGTCGTCCAATGCAAGGTTTTGCGCTCTTTCGAGCATCTGAGCATCGTTTTCGGCTACCGAAATGTTCGCACCCTCGAGGCGTTCGAGAACGTCTTCGATGTCCTCGGGAGACATCATATTCTCGGGCATTTCACGGTGAAGCTCGTCGAGGCTCAGGAATTTTTTTCTTTTACCGATGGCCATCAAGCGGTCCATCAGGTCTTCTTTCTCGTCGTAATCGGCCATAAGTCAAAACGATTTGGATTAAAAGGGGCACCAAACCGTTGTTTGCAATAAATGTTTAAACGTCTCCGAACGTAAAAAGTTCAGCGGGCTGCCGCAAGAACTAAACCCACTATGTTATCAGATTTCCTTGATTTTACTAAGGAGGTCGTGGCGTATGCGGGCAAGCTCGAGCTGTTCGGCTACGAGCGTGTTCACCAGCCCCGGATCCGACGCATTTTCGGCGGCGATCATCTCCTGTGAAATGGCGGCAAGCCGGTTGTCGATCGCAAGTTTTCGGAGCGTGCAGATGCAGTTTTCGGCTGAGCGAAGGACTTCATCGATGACCTCGCCAGCCTGTCGTTTCGGCTCCACAAGCTGAAGCATTCCGGTGATGTCGTGGAGCGTTTCGTCCTCGGAAAAGAGCTCGTGAAGTTCGTCCGGCGTTGGTAGCCCTCCGTTGCCCATCCGGCTTATCAACGCTTGAAAGATCGGCCCGGTCACGAGGTCGGCGTGATCAGTCTCCTCAAGCGAAGCGAGGACGATCTCGCAAAGTTCGCGGTCGTGAATGATCAACTCAAGTAGGTGTTGTTCAGCCACCGTAATACGCGAATGATGGTGCTTTCTGACCTGCTTCCCGATCGTGCCTGAATCGACCGAATCCGACCGCACTGAACGCCATAGATCACGCTTTATTCCGTCATCATCGATGCGGAAAAACGTCATCGCCTGGTCAAACGATTCACGCTTCTGGATCGGATTCTTGATCGCCGCAATAGCCGGCATCGCTTCGGTTATCGCGTCAGCCTTGTCGCGAGGTTTCGCGAGGCTCCGGCCACGTAGTGAGGCCTCAAGCGTAAAGCCGAGAAAGGGCTTTGCCTTGCCGCGTGCCGCGTTGTAGGCTTCCGTTCCGTTCGCGCGGATGAAGTCGTCCGGGTCTTGGCCATCGGGCAGGACGAGCACCTTGATCTCAAAGTCTTGCGGCAGAAGATGCTCGATGGCTCGCTTCGCAGCATTGATACCGGCATCATCGCCGTCGTAGTTGATCACCACGCGTTGGGTGAAGCGGGAAAGGAGCTTTGACTGTTCCGGCGTGAAGGCCGTTCCGAGGCTTGCAGCGACGTTCGTAATGCCGAACTGGTAAAGAGCGATCAGGTCCAGATATCCCTCGACCAAGATGGCGAATTTCTTCTCCCGTATGGTGTCCTTTGACTGAAAAAGCCCGTAGAGGTGCTGTCCCTTTACGTACGCAGGTGTTTCCGGCGAATTGAGGTATTTCGGCTGGTCGTCGCCCATCGCCCTTGCACCGAAGGCGACGGGGTTTCCATTGACGTCCAGCACCGGGAACATTATCCGTCCGCGGAAGCGGTCGAATACCCGCTCTTTTTCTTCATTTACAGAGACAAGCCCGCTTTGCTCGATGATCTTTTCGTCAGCCCCCGTTTGCTTGAGATGACCGAGCAATGCATCCCATGCATCGGGCGAAAAGCCGATGCGAAACTGTCGTTGGACCTCTTCCGTGATGCCGCGGCCGGTTAGATAATCGCGGGCCGCTTTCGCCTGTTTGCTATTGCCGTGGAGCTCCTTTTCCCAAAATTCGAGGGCGATCCGGTTCAGCTCAATTACCTGTTCCGAGAGCTGTTTCTTTTCTTCCTTTCGCTTTTTGCTTTGCTCGTATTGCCTGTCGTCGATGGGTTCGGGAAGCGGGACGCCCGACATTTCGGCCACGCGTTGGACGGCCTCGGGGAAGTTCAGGCCCTCCATTTCCATCAGGAACGTGAACGCATTTCCGCCCTTGCCGCAGCCAAAGCATTTATAGAAACCCTTCGCCGGATTGACCGAGAACGATGGCGTCTTTTCCTGATGAAAAGGGCAGCAAGCCATCCAGTTCGCGCCCTTTTTCTTGAGCGGAGCGTACGGCTCGATCAGTCGCACCAGATCAGTACGGTCCCTAAGGTCGTCGATGAAGTATTGATCGTAGAGCAAGGCTGAATTATACCACTCACCGCCGATCAGCGAGGAAGCGGAGCGTTGCAAGTACGCTCTCTGTGGCTGAAGGCTTAACCAGACACCAAAAGATGGTTGATTGACACGAATCGGGATTCGAAGTTGGATGGGACTACTATGGCGGAGTGCCGGGTGACACTCCGCCCTTTCTTCAAGGACTACTTGCGGTCTTTGAAGCTCTCGAAAAGTTCGGTGTGGCGGCTTGTAAGCGGGAGCAAGCGGCCGCCGATGAACAGGTACTTGATGTTTGTCCGCGGGTCGAGGATATCGCCATCGGTGACGACGATGTTGGCGTCTTTGCCGGCCTCGATCGAGCCCATGCGGTTTGCGATGCCGAGAATCTCGGCGGGATAGATCGTCACAGCCTTGAGTGCCTCTTCCTTTGGCAGCCCGTATGCACCGGCAAGGCCCGCGTGGTACGGCAGGTCACGAACCTCGGCTCCGCCATCACCGGTCGCGACGGCAAACTTAACTCCGGCACGATGAAGCTGGGCCGGGCCTTCGAAAAGGAAATCGTACGGGTCGTCCTCGCGGACCGGCAGGCTGTAGATGTTCGTAAAGATGACAGGCACGTTGTTCTTCTTGAGGTCGTCGGCCGCCTTCCAGGCTTCCTGTCCGCCGACGATGATGCCCTTCAGCTTATTATCGGCAAGGAACTTGACCGCGGCACGAATGTCACGCTCACGCTCGACGGCGATCAGCATCGGACGCTCGCCGCGAATGTAGGGAAGCATCGCTTCAAGCCGGAGGTCGGTTGCCGGCGGGCGAATGGAGTTGTCCTTTGCCGAGGCGTCCTTTGCCTTCGCGTAGGCTTCAGCATCGGCCATCATCTTCTTGAGCTCTTCGATCTGGTTATCACGCCGGCGGACGGCCTCATTAAAATCGACCGTTATCGGCCCAACGCCCGGCTGAAATCCGCCAAAGGTCGTGACCCGCGGAAAGTTAATCACCAGCCCGAACTCGGGTACGACGCTCATCTCGGCCTGTGTCGAGCCATTGAGGTTGATGACCGCCGATTGGCCGGCGATGGTCCCGCCCGTCGGTGCCGAATGAACGGTCGTAACACCGTTGACCCGCGTCACATTTACGTGCGACGTGTGCGGATTGATGCCGGTGATCGCCTTGGCATTGGCGTTCATCGAGCCGGTCTCGGCGACGTCCATCGTCGCATTGGCACCGAGCGGAATCTCGGCAAGGCCAAGCGATGTAGCCGCATCGATCATGCCTGGATAGACCGAAAGCCCCTTGGCGTCGATGCGTTCGGCACCCGAGGGTATCGAGACATTGGTGCCGACAGCGGCTATCTTGCCGTCGCGGATGACGACGGTGCCGTTCTCAATCACCGGGCCGGTCACGGGTACGATGCGGGCATTGACGATGGCAAAGGTTCCGGCTCGCCCGGTCTTGTTCTGCTGCGAGGCGTCGCTCTGGGCCGCGATCCCGGAGGCGAGAAAGGCCGCTGCCGCGAGGGCAAAGAATGCATTAAAGAATCGCATAGAGATCTTGTTCGAACGCATAAATTTACGTTTGAGAAATTAATCGTGGTCGTCGATGTCCGAATCCTCGATGTGGCCAATGTCGCCGCGAACTCGCTCGGTCGGGATACGCGGAGCTGCACCGCCGGAGCCGGGAGCTTTATTGATATCAAGCTTTTCGAGCTCCTCGCGTTCCTTGGCGAGCAAACCCCGACGCTCGATGTCGGCCTTGCGATCAAAATAGACCACGCCCTCGATCATCGTTATCTCTGGGTGAGCATACGGGCTGAACGGATGCTCCGACCAGATTACGATGTCCGCGTCCTTGTCCTGATCGATCGAGCCGGTGCGGTTGCCGATGCCGAGCTGGATCGCAGGGTTGAGCGTGATCATTTTCAACGCGTCCTGCTCCGGCACGCCGCCGTACTTCATCGCTTTTGCGGCGTCGAGGTTAAGCCGACGCATCCGCTCGTTCGAGTCGGAATTGATCGAGACATTCACGCCGGCCTTCCAGAGCATGTAGGCGTTATAGGGCGTCGCGTCGTAGCCTTCGAGCTTGTAACTCCAGCTATCAATAAAGATCGAAACGCCCGCACCGTGCTTGGCAATCTCAGGAGCGAACTTGAACGCCTCAAGCCCGTGCTGCAGAGTGCCAACACGGAAGCCGAACTCCTCGGCGAGCCGAAGTAGATTGAGTTGCTCATCCGAGCGGTAGCCGTGGGCATGAACGAGCCGTTTGCCTTCGAGGATCTCAACGATCGGCTCGAGTTCCATATCACGCCGAGGCGGGACACGCGTTTTGCCGGCACGGAAATCGTCCCACGAACGCTTGTAATCTCGGGCACGGACGAACGCATCACGCATTACCTCGAGCACGCCCATTCGGGTCCGCGGGTAACGCGGCGGCTGGCCGGGAATAGAGAAATTCGCACGCTTCGGGTTCTCGCCCATCGCGAACTTGATGCCGGTCGGAGCTCCTTCGACGACGAATTCCTCTACCGGACGGCCGTACTTGAACTTGACGGTCGAACTTTGTCCGCCGATGGCATTTGCCGAGCCATGAAGCAGCAGAGCGGCCGTTACGCCGCCCGCAAGGCCGCGATAGATGGCAACGTCCTTGGGGTCGAGCACGTCGCGGATACGTGTCATCGAAGTGACGGAAAGCGTGCCTTCATTGACGGCGTCCATCATCGTGTGCGAGTGGGCATCGATGATGCCGGGCGTCACGAACTTGCCTGTAGCGTCGATGACCCGTGCATTTCCCGCCGGCAAATTCTTGCCGATGCGGGCGATCTTGCCGCCGCGGATGAGAATATCCGTATTCTCAAGCGTCCCGCGGGAGGCGGTCATCACGGTCGCATTTTTGATAAGCACGTCTCCGCCCGCCTGTTGAGCGGCCGCCGAGAACGGCAGCATCGCGAGTGCGGCAAGGCCGAGGAGCATTCCAATTCGTCTCTTCATATTCGATCTGTCCAAATGAAAAGTTAAGTCCGAGAAAACCTAGGGAACACGGGTTCCGCTGAAGGGCACCGCACCCTGCGGCGAATCGATCAAGCCCTCGATACGATTTCCGGTAACGGTCCCGCTGACCTGTATATCGATGTTCGCACCGCCATAGGCGACCGTTGCATCGAACGAGAAGCGGTTGCCCGTCAAGCGGCCGTTGCGGATCGGAGCGGCTCCGAGCTGTGTCGTCAAGTTGCCGGTCATCGACTGTCCCTGAACACTAAAATTCATCGAGCCGGTGAGCGGCTGTCCGGGCACATCGATGGTTACGTTATAGGTTCCCGCTACGGCCGCGGCAGGGCCAGTGCCGGTTCCCGGGTTGCCCGCGGGACGTGCCGGCGGAGCTTTCGGCTCAAAGAGCTTGCCGTCAACAAAGACGTGCGTTACGACACGGTCCTTCGCGAGGGCGTCGCCCTTGATGACGGTCAGATTCGCTATTTTGCCGGTTTCGACCGAACCGGTGCGGTCGGCGATGCCGAAGATCTCAGCCGGCGAGAGCGTCATCGCCCGGACGGCCGCGTCTGCCGAAAGCCCGTTCTGCACGGCCATTGCTGCATTTGCCGAGAAATCCGCGAGGTTCGTCATCCCGC
>ERZ761602.8595-NODE-8595-length-10222-cov-6.531228_pt1 | contig 10222 bp, 5 predicted proteins | sample MGYA00512165_ERZ761602 | MGnify/ENA primary metagenome ERZ761602 (study PRJEB28899, sample SAMN02445085) | bioreactor sludge metagenome | biome: EBPR sludge; isolation source: Thorneside wastewater treatment plant | place: Australia: Brisbane, Thorneside...
GTATATGCCTGATATGAAATTGCTCCTAATGGTGGTGTTGGAATATAATCCGAAACGCTGGCAAGCAGCTTTGTGTAATTGTACTTACTTCTTAAAATACCGCTTAGGCCTTGTGTAACTGTGGCTTCTACAATTGGATAGGGGCTTCCGAGGCTTGTGCGAAAGAACTGCGATTCGATAAATTTTTCCTGAAAGGCAAATCGCAATTTTAACGCGAACTCCGTACTTGTGAGCCTTTTTAAGCCCTCATCAAAGCTTTCTGCAGGTACCAGGTTTAACAAAGGCGTGTAGCTTTTGTTGGTTATTGATGCAAGGGTGGAAAAGCCCGAACGCAATTCATTAAAAAACTCAAACTGAGTCTGCTCCAGGCTAATGAATTTGTGCGGTATATTTGGTTTACGTATAGCGAATGCAAAAATATTATCCTGCGAAATTTCGCCGTAGTAATTCTGCCCAAAATCAAGATCGTTTTTGTAACCGAGGTACCAGTACTTTCGGGGGTCTCTTTTGGGAAGGAAGAATAGCTCTCCAAGACCTTTAAATTTTCGATCGCCAAACCCGTAAGCAAGATAGGTGTGCCAGCGAAATTTTTTATTGAAGTGTTTGTTACTGGCCACGTCAAACCTCATTCTGAAACCCTCCCGGCTACTACCAGAGAACCAATTATAGGCTGAACCGAGTTGCACATTGCCCACATCCACATAGCCGGTAGCTAAAAATTTTATCTGATTCGTTATTTTTTGATATGTTGGCGTATTGATTAGCGTATCAATCATTCGAATAATACCCTGTTCTGATTTAGAAAGCCCCTCGTGCCGTGCAGTATCCCAATAATCCTTCCCCATATTGCCCGACCCTGGCAAAACTGCTATTTCCTCCTGTTCTTTGTTTTCATTTAGTTTCTGGGTTATTGAGCTGTCGTTGACAATAATGTTTTGATATGTGCTTGTTTTGTGGCCAATGACACCGGGGGTTTTGTTTCCAACCGGCGATACATCAACTACCATTTTTTCGCGGGATATAAACCAATTACCCTCGCTAAGCCTGTTAAACTCCTGCACAAAACTGAACCGTTCCATGAAATTAACGTCTGCGCTTTTATCCAGAGAGAGGTTCATTTTGTAAACGCCAAAGGTGCCGGCATGTATCCAGCAGTCGCCGTTAAAGGTGTTCATGCCTTTTCGGCGTGGCGTAAATAACAGCCGGAAATACCTGTTGCCGCTAATTTGCTGTGTATCGGTAACAAAGTATTTGTAATAAAAATCTCCATTGTCGCTAATAGGGCTGATGAATTCTTTATCAAAAACGTTGATATAATTATTGTAAACATTAAACACCTGATCCATACCACCCAAAAACTTCACGATGCTTTCGTTCTTCACGCCATTGGTGTTTACGGCTTTAATTTCTTCCCGGCGCCTAAGAGGTTTCTTCTGGTAATAATAGTCCGAAAGAGATTCAGTTAAATAGGTGGGAAGGATTTCTACGCCCTCAAGCGTATCAGTATTTTGCTTAATCAGTTCATTGATGGGTCTGAGCGGCTTGATGTTTGAAATTCTTTTCAGACTTTTAATATTCTTAAGATCAACTTGCAGTTTATTATATAATTGGTAGGAGAAATTGTCGTACTTATAACGGTTATTTTCGGGTTTGTGCTCCACCACTTTTTTCCAAAGCCATAGCCCTCGGTCAATTTTTTGGCTTCTAACTACCACCCCTTCGTTAAAAGTTCCCCGCTCCATGGGTACGGTTACCGTCATTTCTGACGTATCTTTTTTTATTGGGAGATAGTGTGTTTGGAACCCTACGCGGGTAAAAACGAGCGTATCGGACGGCCATTGGGCGATTGTAAAAGCAAACCTTCCGGCGGAATCGCTGACTGCTCCGGTATTTGACCCTTTAAACTGAATCGAGGTGAAAGGCACCGGCTCCTCGCTGTGCGAATCCTTTACAACGCCTCGAATGGTTTTTTGCGCCATACCCGGGGTGCCAACTACCAGAAGAAGCAAACAAATTAGTACGGAATACTTCATGTCGAAACAAAACTAAGGGAGTTTTTGATTGTGATACAGTTAAAATATATTTGCTCCATATTGTAAAATTTAAATAGAGGTAAAATGTTCTCAATCCGTTGCTTTGAGTTTAACCCGATACAGGAAAATACCTATGTGCTTTATAACCAGCAGGGCGAATGTGCCATTATTGACCCCGGTTGTTATTATGAAAACGAGCGCAGGCAACTAAAAACATTTATTGAGGGTCATAAGCTTTCTCCAAAATACTTAATCAATACCCATTGTCATCTCGATCATGTTTTTGGAAACAAATTCGTAAGCGACACATGGAGCCTGCCGTTGCATTTGCACGAAACAGAAAAACTGGTTTTAAGTTTTGCTCCAAAATCTGCCGAAATGTACGGGCTTCCTTTTGATAATTATGACGGAGAGATGGTTTTTTTGAATGAAGGAGATATTATTAAGCTGGGTGATGATGAATTAAAGGTTCTGCTTACTCCGGGGCATTCTCCGGCGAGTTTGTCGTTTTACTGCGAAAAGGATGGGTTTTTAATCAGTGGTGATGTTCTGTTTAGCGGCAGCATTGGCCGTACCGATTTACCCGGAGGTAGTTTTGAAGCAATTGAAAACTCCATTAGAACAAAACTTTACAGTTTGCCCAACGAAACAAACGTACATCCCGGCCACGGGCGGGGAACAAGTATCGGGTTTGAAAAGTATAATAATCCGTTTGTGCGGGAGGAGTGAGTCATGCAATCAAATCAATTCTCTGTAGGCTCGCCATCGGGGTAATAGAGTTCCAACTCGTGTTCAAGATCAAGAACGGTTTCGTCCTTGAAATGAATACGGGCATATATTGTAAAAATTCCCCACCCCAGAGTTTCAAGCCTGAATTTATCGTTTCGCGTGGCAATGATCCTTACGGGATTGGGGAAAGTATAATGAAGGTTGTAAACAACGTGGTCTATTTTATTCAATGCATCATCAGTAGCATCAACCCAAACGCTCCAAACCCAATAATCATCGCCGGTATATTTTGAATCCTGAGCAATTGAGTAATCAATATTTGATTCGTGTTGTTTGTAAGCTACTAACTCCATTTAATTGTCTTTTTGAAGTTGAACATTGTTTAAGGCAACCGGAACATAGTCCGAACTCCAGATGTGCCCCGGAAACTCCACCGTTATTTGTACCGTACAATAATCGTTTGGGATGTTGCTGATAGCCACCTGAAATCCTCCATTCATCCGAATCAATTGCGTTGGTTCCGATTGATATTCCCTGCCGCTATCCCAAAACTTATAACTGCATTTCGCGAATTTGTAATGAGGTCTGATTAATTCGGTAAACTCCTGAGGTAGCAGCATAAATGTTTTATATAACCGTTTTGCCTTTTGAGCGTTTATGAAAGTGGCTATTTCAAGCATTACGTTCAATTTTTCGTCAAACTCGAATTTTTGCCTGTCGCCGGAAATGCCCGCTTGGGGGTCAACGCCTTTTTCCCGTATCACAAATATATCTTTGTTAAGCGCCAGCGCAGCCGCAACCTCTTCAATCACCCATTGATGAGTTGTAAAGGAGCCATTTGCAGCGGGGCCGCTCCTTTTTGTGAGAAAGCCGATCAAAGCATCAGCCTGTTTAATTCGGGTTAGAACACCGTCTGATAATCTTTGGCCCTGCATTTCCTCTCCGGTCAACACCTCGCAATCAAGAACTTTTACAAATGGAATTACCACATCGGCAATCCATTTGTCGTTGTCGTTGTAGCCAAACCCAATAAATATTCTCATGAAAGGGTGTTTTTGCTAATTTCCAAAACGAATGCTGTTCTGCCAAATAATCTACACCCTCTTTTGATGAAATCGCATAAATACGCGATCGGCTCACATAGCGTTAATCCTAACTTATTACGCCTCCATATCCAATTTTCGCAATTTATCAGAACTTTTCAATCTGCCGATTGTGGCTATACCTAAGCGATAAGTGGCGTTTGAATTATGCAGAACGAGTGTTTACTTTGATAACAGCATCCAATTCAACATTTTTGGCTGCTTTTGCGAATGATCATCTCCGGAGCCAGTACATTGGTTTCGAAATCGGTTACGGGGCGCCTGCTTTCTATCATCTGAAGCAGGAGTCTTGCAGCCGTTTGGCCCATTTCAAAAGCCGGTTGCTTAATCACGCTAAGCGAGGGATTAAGCAATTCGGTATTCTTAGAATTGCTGAACCCAATTAGTGCAACCTGTTCGGGGATTTTTATTCCTTTATTGTTAAGGTATCGAATAACTTCGGTTGACAACCTATCGGACAGGCTAACAATTCCGTCGGGTTTTTCTTTTTGCCTGAAAAGTTGATCCAGCGCTTTTTTTACCTCGTTCTCTATATCGCCGCCGTAGTTGCAATACTTGATCTGATCTTTTTTTAGTACCCTTCCCTTTTCTTCCAACGCTTTCTCGCACCCCGCAATACGCTCTTGAGTAATGGAAAGATTCAGGTTGTTGGAGATGATTGCAATATTCTTACAACCGTTCTCAATCAGGTGCCTGGTTGCCTGGTAAGCGCCCAAATTATTATCCACAATTACTTTGTGGCTGTCAATTTCATTGCTAATGCGGTCAACAAATACAATATGCATCCCGCGGTCTTTTAAATTCTGAAATTGAGAAAAGTCGTCGGTTTTTGCTGATACCGAAATAATCACACCATCAACCGATCTGGAAGTAAGATATTCTAAAATAAGTTTTTCTTTTTCAACCGATTCCTTGCTTTGCGTAATAATAATATTGTAACCCTTATCGTAGGCGACAGATTCGGCACCGTCAATAATCTGGCTAAAAAAACTGTTTGCAATTTCAGCCACTACAATTCCAATTGAGCGCGTTCTTTTTTCTTTGAGGCTGAGGGCAACAGGGTTTGGCCTGTAATTGTGTTCTTTGGCATATTCCCGAACGCGTTTTTTCGTATCCTCGCCTATTTCATAACTATCACGTAACGCCCGCGATACGGTGGACGGTGACAAGCCCAATGCCCTGGCAATATCTTTTATTGTGATAGCCTCAAATTTCATACAGCAATAATAAATCTTCTTGTTCTAACGAAGTTAAAAAATAATAGTCAGAAAAATTGTAAACAAACGTTTTCGGTATCGTTTGCGTAAATATTGTGTGGATTTGCCCCCCGCACGGTAGAAAAATACTCTACCTTGTGTAAAATTATTAATGCGGGGGCTTGCTACAATTAGTATTTAGGCTTCCCTTTGTTTTTCTGATAACATAAATCTGCTGTATGAACAGAGCACTATTCTTGATTTTTGCTTTTTTTTGCTTAACCCTGAGCGCCTTTGCACAAACGAGGCAGGTAACAGGGGTTGTATTAGACGATACCGGCGTTCCACTGCGTGGCGCCACCGTCAGTTTGGAAGGCTCCGCAACCGCAACCCAAACAAATGCTGAGGGGGAGTTTAATCTCACGATTCCTTCAGGTGGATCCAGGAGGCTGATAATTACGGCGATAGGATACATTTCGCAAACCCTGCAGGTTACCGGCGACGTGATGAATGTTGCGCTTGCAAAGCACATAGTTGCGGGTGACGAGGTGGTTGTAATCGGGTACGGCACTTCTAAGCGAAAGGATCTTACGGGTGCTATTGCATCAATTTCTTCACAGGAAATTTTGAAAGCCCCGGTGGCTAATGCCGCTGAGGCTCTTACAGGGCGACTGGCGGGTGTTCAAATTGCAGCCACAGAAGGTTCGCCTGATGCCGAATTAAAAATTCGAGTGCGCGGGGGCGGTTCAATTACCGGCGATAATACGCCGCTGATTATTGTGGACGGGTTCCCTGTAAATAATATCACTGACATTGCGCCAGCCGACATCGAAAGTATTGATGTTTTAAAAGATGCCTCGTCAACCGCTATTTATGGATCCCGCGGCGCTAACGGTGTAATTATTGTGACTACTAAAAGCGGTAAGGCAGGAAAATTTTCAGTAAACTATAACATATTTGGCGGTTATAGAAAGCTGGCCAATAAGTTAGACGTGCTATCGCCGGCAGACCATGTTAAATGGCAGTATGAGTATGCGCTCCTCGACAATAAGTTGGCAGACAGGTACACAAAGTTCTATGGAAACTGGCAGGACATTGACCTGTATGATGACGTTGAGGCCAACGACTGGCAGGATTTGGTTTTTGGAAGATTAGGAAGTGTTTTTAACCATACACTAAGTCTGAATGGTGGTACTGATAAAATGCGTTATGCCGCCAGTTACAATGGAATTAAAGACAAAGCTATTATGGAGCTATCAGGGTATAAGCGCGATAACCTTAGCCTCAAATTAAACCATCGCCCTAACCGAAAGATTACACTTGATTTTTCTGCCCGCTATTCTAACATGAGGGTTGAAGGAGGAGGTGCCAATGAGCAAAACGAAAAATCATCTGCCGATTCGCGGTTGAAATACGCCATGATCTATCCTCCGTTTCCTGTGGGCGGCCTTACCGATGCCTCTGAAACAGAAGATGGGTTTAACCTGTATCATCCGATAGAGGCTTTGAGAGACAATGACAGGCTGCAACATCGGCAAAACTTAAACCTTGGCGGTAGTGTAGCATGGAAACTAACTGAAGACCTTACGTTTAAAACAGAAGTAGGTATGGATGAGGTAAGAACAGCTGATGATCGTTTTTATGGCTCCACAACTTACTACGTAAGAAATTCGCCAGCGGCTGAAAACCAGGGTTTGCCAGCCATAGAAATGTTTAAAATCAAAAGGTCAACATTTCGCAATACCAATACCCTTAATTATGATTTTCGGAAATTACTGTCGGGAAAACATCGCCTCAATATGCTGTTAGGTCAGGAATATTTAGGGGCAAAATCAGAAGTACTTACAACTGTGGTACATGGTTTCCCACAAACATTCGACTTTTATGACGCCCGTAAATTATCAGCACAGGGGAAGGCAAATAGTATCCAAAACTATTTAAACCCTGATGACAGGTTATTCTCCTTCTTTGGCAGAGCCAACTATAGTTTCGACAGTAAATATCTTTTTGATGTTACTTTTAGGGCTGATGGTTCTTCAAAATTCGCCGAAGGCAATAAATGGGGTTACTTTCCTTCTGCATCTGCCGCCTGGCGTATTTCATCAGAGGAAGCATTTAGTGGTATAAAAAACTGGTTCGATGATCTGAAGCTGAGGCTGAGTTATGGTACCGCGGGCAATAATAATATTCCCGCCGGGCAAATGGTTCAAACATTTGACGTAAACACAACCACATGGATAAACGATTACACCAGCTATTGGGCCGCCTCAAAAACGATGGCTAACCCCGATTTGAAATGGGAAACAACAATTACAAGAAATATCGGTCTTGATTTTGCTACAAAGAACCGGGTGCTAAGCGGTACTGTTGATTTTTACAGAAACAGTACAAAAGACTTGCTAATACAGTTCCCGGTGCCGGGCACTGGCTACGATTTTCAATATCGTAACATGGGCGAAACCAGGAACCAGGGAGTGGAACTAACACTCAATTGGACAGCATTTGACAAGGAAAATTTTGGCTTGAACTTTAGCGGAAACATCGGCATCAACAAGAATGAGATCGTTAGCCTCGGGCTGATGGACAACTTTGGCGGAACATCGGGTTGGGCCTCCACAATGATTGGTGTGGATTATATGGTGCGCACGGGAGGTTCCGTAGGAGAAATGTACGGATACAGACTGGCGGGCAACGGTCGCTATGAAGTGGCTGATTTTGATCGGTTTGATGCTGCCACAAACCGCTGGATACTTAAAGAAGGCGTGGCAAATGCCCCAACAGTTGTAAGCAACAATATTCGCCCAGGATCTATGAAATTGCAGGATATTAATGGAGACGGTGTTATTAATATTAACGACCGGGAAATTATTGGCAACGCCAATCCAAAACATACAGGTGGTTTTTCAATTAACGCAAGAGTTTACGGTTTTGACATGAGCGCCATCTTTAACTGGAGTTATGGAAACGATGTGTACAATGCTAATAAAATTGAGTACACAACCACCGCCCAAACTTTTGGCAGGGGCATGATTGATGTTATGGCCGAAGGAAACAGGTGGACCAACCTGCGCCCGGATGGAACAATTTCGAACGACCCAACCGAACTGGCAGCTATGAATGCGAATACCAGTTTATGGTCGCCATATATGGATCGCTATGTTTTCAGCGACTGGGCCGTAGAGGACGGCAGTTTTCTGCGCCTCGGAACACTTACGCTGGGTTATAACCTGCCTGCAAACATCATAAAGAAAGCCAGGATTCAGAATCTGAGAGTGTATGCTACCGGTTATAATTTATGGCTGCTGACAAATTATTCAGGGTTTGACCCCGAGGTTTCTACAAGACGCAGAACACCGTTGACACCGGGTGTTGATTATTCAGCCTATCCGAGAAGTCGCATGGTGGTGTTAGGACTTAACCTGAATTTTTAATCTGAAAAAAGTTTTTTATGAAGAATATATTTTTTAAGTTTTTATTATTCGTTGCGTTTTCGCTGGTTATGGGTTCCTGCAAGAAATTGCTGGACACCCCTGCCAAGTCTGCAATGGATGAGTCCGTTATTTTCTCTACGCCCGGCCTTGCGCAGGATGCGATTGCCGGAGTACTGCAATCTTTTGCCGAAACCAACTCTTACCGGGGAAGATACCTTGTGAATTATGGCATCAATACCGACTGCGAAGTGTACCTGTCGTTAAAGAACAGTACCAATGACCAGGCACGGTTATCAAACTACAATACCAACGTTAATAACGCCCAAATGAACACAGACAATAATGCCTGGGCAAAATTCTACGAGGGTATTGAGCGAGCCAATCTTGCCATTCGCGGAATTCGCACCTACGGCGACACCACCAATAGCAGGGAGTTGCGCCAAATTCTTGGCGAAATGCTTACGCTGCGTGCGGTAATCTACAACGACCTGTTGAGAGGCTGGGGAGATGTTCCCGCCCGATTTGAACCGGTTACTACCGAAACAATGTATTTGCCGCGTAGTGACAGGGACGTTATTTACAAACAACTTCTGGCAGATCTGGAGCAGGCGTCCAACCTGGTTGCATGGCCCAATGAAACTGCCGCAACACAATCCAACGAAAGAATTAATAAAGCATTTGTAAAAGGTTTACGGGCGCGTTTAGCGTTGGCTGCCGGTGGGTACGGGCAAAGGGCGAATCAGGAAATTCGCCGGAGCACAGATCCTGATCTCGCACCCGAAAAAATGTATGCAATTGTTAAAAAGGAGTGCCTCGACGTTATAAATAGTGGTACCAGCAGGCTGGAAACCTTTGAAGGCGTGTTTAAATCTTTGCACGGCGAACAAACAAGGGCAGGCCTGGAATCATTATGGGAAATACCTTTTAGTGAAGGCCGAGGCCGTGTAATATTTGATTTGGGAGTACGGCATACAACCGTGGATAAATACACCGGGCAAAACAGAGGTGGTACAAACGGAGTCAATCCGGTTATGTATTACGAATATGATAAAGATGACGTGCGCAGGGATGTTACCTGTGTGCCGTATGAATGGACCAACGGCATACAAGTGCCCACTACTTTAGGCAGGGTTCATTTTGGCAAATACCGCTATGAATGGTTACCCAGGCGTGTTACCTCCACAAACGACGATGGACTCAACTGGCTTTATATGCGTTATGCAGATGTGATTCTGATGGCGGCCGAAGCAATCAACGAATTGGATGGCCCGTCTGCAGCCGCGCCGTATCTTAAAATGATCCGCGACAGAGCATTCCCTAACCAGGCGCAAAAGGTGGCTACTTTTATGGCGCAGGCTACATCAGGCAAGCAAGCCTTCTTTAATGCGATTGTTGACGAACGCGCGCTGGAGTTTACAGGAGAAATGCTGCGGAAGAACGACTTAATCCGTTGGAATTTATTAGGAACGAAACTGGCAGAAGCCAAAACTAAATTGCAACAATTGGAAAACAGGCAGGGTAAATACGCCAGTCTTCCACAAAGAATCTATTACAGAACCGAGGCTGATGGTGAAAAAGTAACCATTTACGGGCTAAATTTTGGCGATACAGATGCTGAAGGTGTTGCATTGGGGTATCCGGCCAATAAAACCTGGACAATGATTTCCTCCGGAGAAACCATCACATTTTGGGATGCGCTTTACCTGAGAGACCCGAACCAACAGCAGTTT
>ERZ761602.8596-NODE-8596-length-10221-cov-12.029215_pt1 | contig 10221 bp, 5 predicted proteins | sample MGYA00512165_ERZ761602 | MGnify/ENA primary metagenome ERZ761602 (study PRJEB28899, sample SAMN02445085) | bioreactor sludge metagenome | biome: EBPR sludge; isolation source: Thorneside wastewater treatment plant | place: Australia: Brisbane, Thorneside...
CTTTTTCTCAACTCACTTTTTCACTGCTTTCACTTCTGAAACCGTCACCATTTTTGATTGCTTATTTCCCCAAGAATTCATAATATAATTCATCACATCGGCTACTTCATCATCGGATAAACCCATCGGAGACATTCTGCCATTATAACTTTTTCCATTCACTTTTATCGGACCGGATTGACCGTATTTTACGGCGTGAATACTTTCTTTTCGTTTATTTACCAACCAATCTGAAGCGGCTAACGGAGGAACGGTTTCGCTTCCTTTTCCGTTTCCTAAATGACATTGCATACAAAAATCAGCGTACACTTCTTTTCCTCTACTGATACTTTTTACCAACTCATCGTTTGATGGATTGATAAAATGATAAGCTGAATTTTCGTCGGCAAAAATCAAACTTCCAAAGGAGAAAAATAGCATGAAATAAATTCCTTTCATTATCCTTTTGGTACAATTTTGATGATTCCTTTTCCTTCCACAGCCATATAAATATATCCGTCAGGACCTTGTTTTACATCACGTAAACGACCAATATCGGTAGCTACTTTTTGACGACCAATTACTTTTTCGCCATCTAATTTAACCAATTCCAAATATTGAAAAACTAAAGAACCAACTAACAAATGTCCTTTCCAAGTTGGATAACGATCTCCGGCCACAAACACCATTCCGCTTGGAGCAATGGATGGCAGCCAATAATAAATAGGTTGCTCCATGCCCTCTTTTTCAGTAAGATTTGAAATTGTTGATCCATCATAATCGATTCCGTAAGTAATCACCGGCCAACCATAATTAGCCGCTTTTTTGACAATATTAATTTCATCACCGCCTTTTGGACCGTGTTCGTGAGTCCATATTTTTCCGGAAACAGGGTGCTTTGTCATTCCTTGCGGATTGCGGTGACCGAAAGAATAAACTGCTTCTTTTGCTCCTTGTTGACCTACAAAAGGATTATCGGTTGGGATTTTTCCATCGTCGTGCAAACGATATACTTTTCCACCATCTCTTTTGATATCTTGTGGGTTTTCAGGATGGTTTCCTCTGTCACCAATAGTAAAATAAACAAAACCGTCGTTATCAAAAGCAATTCGAGAACCAAAATGATGACCTTTGTTTGTGTTGGGTGTTGCTTTATAAAGTGTTTGAATTTGCGTAAGACTTTGGCCTTCTAACTTGGCACGAATAAGTTGGGTATGAGCTCCTTTTTCTTCGCCCTCGTCTGAAGAATAAGTAATATAAATCCATCCGTTTTTATCATAATTTGGATGAACTGCGATGTCCAACAATCCGCCTTGACCTCTGGCTACAACTTTTGGAACATTTGAAATTTCACTTTTTTTCTTGTCCTTAAGATGATAAATTATACCTGATTTTTCAGTCACTAACATTGAACCGTCCGGAAGCCATGTCATCCCCCAAGGGATATCAATTCCCGAAGCAACTGTTTCAAAAGTGTAATTCACTACTTCCGGTTGAAGAACAATATCGTTTGCTTTTTCTTGGGCTTTACAACTCGAAAATGTAAAAAGTATCAGTAAAATAAGTGGTCGTATCATAATTTATTTTTTTTTAAAAATACGTAAAAATGCTAAGAACAACTACTAAAATTAAGCTAAAATTGAAATTAGAACGGATAACCAATGGCTAAATTGAATACTAAATTCTCTTTTCGCCACGTTCCGCTACCAAAATTTATATCATCCAAAACCCAACGCTGACCGTCCGGCAAATAAGGTTTTCTTATCGGAAATGCAAAGTCGGTTCTCAGCACTAAAAATGAAAAGTCAAAACGAAGTCCTACTCCGGTTCCTACAGCGAGTTCATTTAAAAAATCTTTTGAAAACTTAGAACCAGGCTTATCCGGATTATCATTCATCAACCAAATATTTCCGGCATCAATAAAGACCGCTCCTTTGATAAAATTATAAATTTGAGCACGGTATTCGGTGTTGAATTCCAGTTTTACATCACCCGATTCATCCGGTAAAAATACACCGGCATTCACAGAATTATCATACGTTCCCGGACCGATAGAACGAGCTCTAAAAGCACGAATACTATTAGTTCCTCCGATAAAAAATTGTTTTATAAATGGCATTTCTTCTGAATTTCCGTAAGCGAATCCGGCTCCAACAATTAATCGACTGGCTATTTGGGATTCTTTTCCTAATCTAAAATAATGACGAAATTCATTTTCAATTTTTACAAACTGACTGAATGGAACATTAAAAATTTCAACTTGTTTATCGTTTTTTACGTTTGCTCCGGTTATTAATCCTGTAATATTCCCTGAAAAATCAATAGCTCCTCTGTAATAAAAAGTGTTCTTTTTTCTACGTTGCATTGTGTTGGTATACGTGTAGGAATACGTTGGTCCAAAAATCAATTGTCTGTCAATAATTCGTTCTAATGTCGGATTAATATCAATCTGATCTTGATACAATTGCGTTACATTTTGCGGACTTGTATACGTGATTTCGGTTAAATTCAAATGATGTTCTTTTCGCTCATTTTCCTTCCATAAATAACCAAAAGAGCCTTTGAAGGTTTGAAGAGAATATAATTTACTTCTTTTTTGAAATTCATAACCAATAGTTGCTTTTGTTTTGGGAACAAATCCACTAGCCGATTCAAATTTAAACGGAGCAATAATTCTTGGCCAAATTAAATTTGCTTCGGTTCCAACTCTATAAACATTAAAACCATTGTTTTGACCTGAAACTTGCACTTCCATTCCGCCAAAAGCTGAAATTGTTAATAATTCTGCACCTTTAAATGTATTGCGATTACTCCAATTAACATTTAATTCTGTTCCGGTATAATTGGCAGAATTGGTTTTAGCCAACAATTCCGTTCGAATTGATTTCTTTGGCATTGGTGTTAAATAATAAAATGTATTCAAGTAATTTCCGGTGGTATCGGCTACTTTAAATTCGTTTTTCACAAACTTAAAAGTTCCCATATTTACCAAACGATTTAGTGACAAATTGTGATTAGTTCTGTTGTATAAATCATTCTTTTTGAAATATAACGTTCGATCAAAAATTCGTGGTTCAAATAAATTTTCAGGATCAATAATCGTAAAATCATTATGTCGAACTACTGAATCGGATGCGATTCGGATACTATCATTTTGAATCGTATAATTCGGATAAACGACAATATCTTTTATGCGAAATTGTTTCTTAGCCAAAACCGGAATATCATCTTTAATTTTCACAACTAAATCTACTTGATGTGGAGCCACAGTTGTGTCGGCTTGAATCAATAAATAATCAGCATTGAAATAATAATATCCTTTTTCTTTCAAACGCGAATCAATGCGAATTCGTTCTTCTTTAATTGTTTCTAAACTGTAGCCTTGTTTTGGACGTAAGCGACTTCGTCTTGTTGATTCACGAATATCTTTTGCCAGCTGAGTAGAATCTTCCGGAAAAGTTACATTTCGAATGATGTATTGTTTTTTGGGTGTAACAGTATAAACAACACTTGCTTTTTTATTTCTTCGAGTAGAATCGGATTTTGTTTCAGCATTGAAATAACCACTATTTTCTGCATAATTCTGTAAAACATCTTGATTATATTGTCGATCCACTTGACTAAACAAAACCGGTGGTTCGCCAACCGTATTTCTCAACCAATGACGAAATCCTTTTTCCTTTTTAGGTTCACCAGCGATATTGTAAAAATATAATTTCGGTTTTAAACCTAAAATAGATGAATTCGGTTTTGGACGTGGTAATTCATTCAACTGAGCTTTTAACTCCTTTTTTTCGCTTTTGGAGAGACTGTCTCCTTCCACTTTTACTTTTGCTCCGGTGTATAACAATTCACCTTCAGGCAAAAAACGCGTGTTGCTGCAAGAAGCAAAAAATGCAATGATGGAAAAAATATATAGTTTATTCAAGTTCTTCATGGATTCTTTTTTGAATTCTCTTCTTTTTTCTTGCTGAAAATTTCTCTGAATTTATTGTAATCAATCGTGATAATAAATGCCACTCCGGTTTCTACAACTTCACCTAAAAGGGCCACTTGATAAAGGTTTTTTCGATAGGCTTTTACGCGATAACGACCATCTTTAGACAATTGATATTCTGCAGAAATGTCTCCCGCAATGTTCGTAGCATCTTGGTTTTCTTGTTGCGGACCTTCTAATCCGAAACTGCTTCCGACCGTAATTTTTAAACGATCGTCTAACAACTTTTTAGAGAGAGCCACATTCAAATCGGTGCGGGATTCTCTTTGTCCGGTGGTAAAATCATCGGATGAATCTAAATCGAATTCCATTTCGACACCTTTAATTAAATCGCCTGCTAAATTGTTTAGTTGTTGTGATAGAATTTTACTGGCACTATCTCTCGCCAATGATTCAGCCGATGGACCGCCTGATGATGCAAAAGTGGTTTCACTCACAAATCGATTCAATAATAACAAAGCAAAAACTTGTTTGTTTAATTCATCCGGTTGTTGACGTAATTGGGACAGTTTTGCCTGAGTCATATTGATAATATCCGCAGAAACACTATTATTTCCATCTGGTAAAACTATATCAAATGAAATGTTTGGCTTCATTAATTCACCTGTCATAATCAATTCTGTTTCAAACGGAATACGTTGCAAATAGCGAGTTCTAACATCGGCTGAAACTGCTCCTAATTGATCACTGACTAAATCCAATGGAGAAGTTTCCGTTTTATAAACTGCCGTAATACTAATATTTGCCGAAGTTGGTTCGCCTGTCCAAAGAATGTAACTGCCGGATTTAATGTCGAATTTTCGTTTGATTAAATTGAAATTCATTTCATAACTACCTTCGGTAAATTCATATCGTCCGGTTAAGGTTGTTTTTCCGGAAGGATCAATTCCGCCACTCAATTGAGCTTCACCTTTTAATTTTAAGAAATCTCCGTTGGCTTTATCAATGATGATTGAAAACTCGGCTTCTTTATCAATTTCGATGTTGACGGCGGCTAAAATTCCACGAATATCGGATGTGTTTAATGAATCTTTCATCGTCAACGCATCATCAAATAATTTTACTGTATTAGGGTCGATGAATTCAACAATTCCCTCGCGATCAGCAATAGAAGGATCGGATTGAGGCAAAACAACTGTGAATTTTGTATCTTCATTTACCTTCAAATTTCCGTTAACAACCGGACTCGCTAAATCGCCTTTGATATCTAATTTTGTATCAATATATAATTCACCATAAAATAAATCACTGTCTTTGGCAGTTGAATTAATCGCTTTAAAATTATCAGCAACAACGTTTAAATCGAATTGAAAATCTTGAAAAGTGGAAGTCAAAATTCTTCCGTTTATATTCAAATCATTGTCTTTTTCATCTTTAATTCCAAAATTGTCAAACACTATGGATTCTCCTGTAAATTTGATTTGATCATTAATGGATTTAAAACTTGAATTGAGTGAAGTTACTTTAAATCCGATTTCATTAAAATCTAACGTTCCGATTACATTTGGTTTATCAACTGTTCCTGAAATATCAAAATTTCCGGTGAAAAAACCGGTGCTGTTGGTCAAATTACCCATTGTGAAACCTTGAATACTTTTTAAATTCAATTTTTCAATGTCTAATTTCATGTCAAAACTACTGTCGCTTGTGCGATAAAAACCATTCAAATCTACTTTGTTTTCTTGGTTTGTAATCGAAACTTCTGCGTTGAAAGTGGAAGCGGTTTCATTGTTCACTTTCAATTTAACATCGCCAACCGTATCTTTTTTGAATGTGAAATTTTCAATTGTTAAATCGGAAGTAAAAATTGGTGTTGAATTGATATCTCTAACATTTGCATTTCCATTGATTTTTCCGGTCATTTCTAACTGACTTTGTTGGGCGAAACTGGTTAAGGTTTCAATCTCAAAATTCTCAAAATCGATTGAAATTGGAGAACTCATATCGCTGGTTTCAGATTGAACAGTTAATTTATTTTCGCCTTTAGACAAATCAAAATTGGTTGCATTAACTCCTCGTTGTTCAAAACGAATGAGATTATCGGCCGCCAATTGCCATTCGTTGTAATTTAGAATTAGCTTTTCCGAATCTAAACTCACTTCGTTGATATCATTTTTGGCTTCTAAAGTTCCGGCTAAATAATAACGTTCTTCGTCTTTTGCATCGAGCAATTGTAAAGCATAATTCACCACATTATTTTCAACTTTTCCGCTTACAATCGTGTGTGGAATTTGAAATTGCTCACTTTGAATGTCATCAACTTCTAAATTATAAACCAACGCATTTTCTTCTGTGTTTAAATCTATAACTGCATTAGAAACTGTAATTTTTCCATATTTCACTAATGGAATTTTGCCTTTCATAATGATCGAATCATTCACCGTATTGTATCTTCCATCGATAGAAATCGGTTCTAAACTGATTAAATCCGGAACAATTTTTTGCAGCATTGGTGTGTTTTTTACTTCAACATTAAAAGCAAGTTGTTGTTCTTCTGTGTTTTCAGTGGTCGTAGTTGCTGAAGTTTTATAATATTTTTGAATAGAATTTGAAAGTGATTCGCCAATTTTTGATAATTTGTATTTTCCTAAAATCGCCGCATCTACAAATTGAGATTCCAATTTTATACTATTATTTTCTGCAGTCGATTCAGCCGAAATTTTAATGGAATCGAGAGCAAATTGTTCTTTTTCATTGGCTACAATAAATTCGTGCAAAACCACTTCGCCATTCAAAAAGTCAATATCGGTGGAAGCCATATCGGCTTCAACAATTCCTTTGAATCGGAAAGGTTTTTCCATAAAATTGAGTTTTTCCAAATCAACCATTTCTAAATTTAACTTCAGTTTTCCGGTTGGATATTCGGTTTTGAAACTTCCTGAAGCAATTCCGTCAAACGTGACATTTGGATCTTGACTTGCGGTTGTGATTTCAAAATCGCCATTTTGGATTGCTCCTTTTAGCGAAACATTTTGGTAAGTGTATGAATTATAAGTTGCTTTAATCACCTCTAAATCGGCATCGGCGGAAGCTGTTTTGGGTTCTAAACCAACTCCTTTTACATCGGCTTTTACAGTTAAAGTTCCGATGGAATCGTTTTTAATTAATTTACCCAAATCAAATTCCGTCAAGTCAATTTGAGCATCATACTGTTCGTTTCCTTTTTTGGATTGATCAAAAAGAGCAACCACTTTTGCATCTCCAAAACTGCTTTTTAAATTCAAATTGGTTGCAAAATTATTGATTAATCCTTTGAAGTTTCCATTGAGTTTAAATGTGGTTGGAAGTTCGATGTTGGATGGAATTGTATTTGGTGGAACAAATGTCAGCACATCTTTGGAAGTGGATTGAAATTGATCTATCGCAAGATCAAAATATGTTTTTTCGATATCAGGTAAACCAACAATTCTACCCGAAAGTGAAGCGTTAGTTTGACCAATTCCGCTGATTTCAAAAAATGGAATTTCAAGGTTATCTAATTTTCCTGAAAGTTCTGTATTTAAAAGCAAAATAGCATTTGGATGACTTTTAAACGGATTATCCTGAGCCAATTGCGGAGCAAAAAGCAACAAATCTTGAAAGGCTATTTTGGATTGTAAAAATCGAGCATCAAGCGAAATAGTTGATGGATCTTCGCTGATGGATTCAAGCGAAGGAAAACCAATCACTAACTTATTTTTAATTTCGGTTTGTGGTGTTTTTATAGCTAATTTTTCAAGTGAAATTCCGGTTGGAGTCATCTTGAAATCGGTAGAAAACGACTGAATTTCCAGACCACTTTTGTCATTCACTTGAAATGAATGAATGTTGGCTGCCATATTTTCGGTGGCGTAATTTAGCTTCGAAGCATCAAGATTTAGGTTTTGAAGATGAAGGTGCTTGTAATCAATACCTTTGGCGATTGGTGCTGATTTTTCATCGTCGAATTGAAAGTCTAATTTTTCTACTAGAATTTTATCCAGTTTAAATTTCCAATTGCTGGATGCGGTTTCAGTTGATGGTTCTTTTGTGACTATTTCTTCGATTTTTCCTAAAACAAGGTTGGCTTTGGTTTGTTTCAAATGCAATGAAGCGATATCGATAAATTGTTTTTGTAAATCGATTTCATTGAAACTAACCACTAATTTTTGAAATGCTAATCCTGTTTTTAATTGATTGGATTCGCTTTCGAAACGTATATCAATTTTTCCTAAATCGACTTCGCCTATTTTTAATTTTAGGTTGGGTTCGTTTTTGGCATCTTCGGCAACTTCTTCTGTGTTTTGAAGCACTTGTGCGATACCTTGTTTTAATTGAAGTGTTAATCCATCAATCTCAATTTTTGGCACTTCGAAATCTAAATTTTCCAAATCGAAGGTCCTGATTCGGGTGTTGAAATGATATAAATTAAGTTTGAAATCGTTTTTAGTTAACGCATCATCAAAAGTGAAACGAATGTTGTTTAAGTTGATTTTGTCTAATGAAATTTCGGTTGGTTCAGATTCCGGTTTTGGTTCTTCGGAAGCGAAGGCATTGATGATGTAATCAAAGTTAAATTCGCCTTCTCCGTTTCGATTGATGTTGGCTACAACTCCGGTTAGTTCAACATTTTCGATTTGGACTTTGCTACTAATGAGTTTGAATAAGCTAATGTTGACCAACACTTTTTCGCCATACAAAAGCGTGTCTTTTTGTTGATCTTGGAGATAAATTCCTTCTACGATAACGTTTTTTGGTAAACCAATTTCGATTCGATCAATGGAAACTTTGGTTTTAATTTTGTCTTCGAGATAGCTAACGGCTTTGTCTTTTACAAAATTTTGCACGGCGGGAACTTGAAGTAAAATAACCAAAAGGAGAAAGGTCAGCACGATGGAACCGATAATCCAAAGTAAAATTCGTGCTACTTTTTTTAAGTTCTTTTTCAAAGGTTCCTTTTGGGTTTAAAATTAGCTTATTTTGTTGGGTTTTCAAGTGTTAAAAAATGAAAATCCTTACAAAGGTAATTTTCTACTAATGAAAGTGATTATATTTTAACGTTGATTTGTTACAGAATTACCATATTTTGTAATGAAATGGTTCGATGGCACAGTTTCCGCCAGGGATAGCAGCGGAAATCCCGGAGAGCCAAAACACTAAAAAACTTGCCGCAAAAAAGCGACCGACGGAAGCTCTTTTTGCGGCTTAGTTTTTTGTGTTTTGGCTTGAGGAATTGAAGCGGACCTGCCTGCCAGCAGGCAGGTAGCCCGTAGTGCGGCCAAAAAATTATTCTTCTGATTTTAGCAAATCGTGATACATTTTGATATTGTCTTTTACTTTGTCTTCGAGTTCTGGTTCCTTGATTTCGTTGTATTTTTGAAGCTCTTCGAGAATGGTTTTTGCTACGATATACCGCGATGTTTCTTTGTTATCTGCCGGCACGATATACCACGGTGCGTGCGGTTTTGAGGTGCGATTGATGGCTTCTTCGTAACAATTTTGATATTCGGCCCACAAGGCACGTTCTTTTAGATCCCCGGGTGAAAATTTCCAGTTGTGTTTCTCGGTCTCAAGTCGGCGAAGGAGTCGTTGGCGTTGCTCTTCTTTGCTGAGATGAAGGTAGAATTTGAGGATGATTACGCCATTTGAAGCGATGTGTTTTTCGAATGCATTGATGCTTTCGAAACGGTTTTCCCAAAATTCGGGTGTGATGTCTTCGACAGTTTCGATGCCGGGAATATTTTCGTTGAGAATATACTCAGGATGAACTCGTGTTACAAGCACATTTTCATAATGCGTTCGGTTAAAAACGGCGAATTTTCCTTTTTCGGGTAAAGCAATATAATGTCGCCATAAATAATCGTGTTCCAATTCGGTTGAATGCGGAGTTTTGAAACTGTGCACCACCACGCCACGAGCATTAAATTCTTTAAAAACTTCGCGAATGAGGCTGTCTTTTCCGGCGGTATCCATTCCTTGCAGGCAAATGAGTACACCGTAGCGGTTATGAGCATAAAGCGTGTCTTGCAATTTACTCAACTTTTCACGGGTTTTTTGAAGTATTTTTTCCTTCTTTTTTTCAGAAGTTTCTATGTCTAAAAAAGTGGGGGTTTTAGCTAAACTGATTTCGGAGTCGACTCTGAAATGTTCTGGTTTTATATTTTTCATTTGATATGGATTAGATTGATTAATTTTACACCAAAGTACAAAAAAGTATGGACAAATTTAAATTAGAATTGTTTTTTCAGATTTTGGGAATTGGAGCAACTTCAGGATTGGTGTTTGAT
>ERZ761602.8597-NODE-8597-length-10221-cov-4.345170_pt1 | contig 10221 bp, 12 predicted proteins | sample MGYA00512165_ERZ761602 | MGnify/ENA primary metagenome ERZ761602 (study PRJEB28899, sample SAMN02445085) | bioreactor sludge metagenome | biome: EBPR sludge; isolation source: Thorneside wastewater treatment plant | place: Australia: Brisbane, Thorneside...
GGCCTACACCCGCCATTCAAGATGCAGCGCAGCCGGCTGCCGGAATTCGAAGCCGCGAACATCCGCGGAGTGATCGGCCGAAAGGCGGATATCCGGGCAGCGTTCGAGGATATGCCGAATGGCGGTGATGGCTTCGAGACGCGCAAGGTTCGATCCCAGGCAGAAATGCGGGCCGAGTGCGAAACCCAGATGCTTCCGTACGTTCGTCCGGTCCAGCCGGTACGCAGTGGGCTCATCGAAAACGCGCGGGTCGTGATTGGCTGCGCCGAGCATACAATTGACGATGTCGCCTTCACGAAAGGTGGATTCACCGAGCGAAAAATCCCGTACGACATGACGCGTGGCGGATTGCACTGGCGAAAGCCAGCGCAGCGTCTCCTCAATGGCCTGCGGAATGAGATCCGTGTTCCGCTGCACGCTGGAAAGTGCATCGGGATGTGTGCAGAGTGCGTAAAGGCAATTGAGAACGACCGCTTCCACCGTCGAGATGCCGCCGAAGAAGACGATGGATGCATTCCTGCAGACCTCTGCATCGTCCAGCCGGTCATCGCTCCGGTCGTTGACGACCTGACTGAGAAGGCTGTCGTCGGGTGCTGCTCGTACCCGCGCGATGTGGTGTCGGATAAGGACATGGAATTCGCTGACGTACCCATGTGCACGCGCCCGAACGTCTTCGCGCCGCGCGAAATTCGAAAGCGCCTGTTCGAACCCATCATACCAGAGGCGCAGTTTTGGCTCTTCTTCAAAGGGAATGCCGAACAGGGAAAGGATCGAGAGCACGGGCAGCCGGCTGGCATAGGCCTTGCGGAACTCGGCCTTGCCGCTGCCCACGATCCCGTCGAGAAGCAGCCGCGAACAGGCCTCCGTCTTCTGCTCCATGGACGCGCGTATGCGGGCCGGGCTGAAGGCGCCGCGGAAGCGCGATTTGAACCGCTCGTGCTGCGCGCCTTCCGTGGTCAGCATGTGTTCGCCGAACGTATCGAAAATCAGCGAATCCGGGGTTCCCGTTACGAAATCGTCGGAGTTGCGGAGGATAGCTTCCACCTCGCGGTAACCGGCGACGAGCCACATGCCCAGCTCCGGCACCCAGCCCACGGAGGACTCCTCCTGCAGCGCCCGGAACGCCGGGTACGGATCGCGATCGAGGGCCTCCGCCGTGATCTCAAGGCAAGGCGTTCGATCGTGCGTCATGGTGGTGCGAAGTCCTCATCCCGTTGTTTCAGCGAGATTAGGAGGTGTGGATTGAAGAGTCCCACCAGATATGCCATATTTTTTCTATTTTTCGGAGAATATGGATCAAATCTGTGTCAGAAATGACGAAAATAGCCATAACGCTCGACGCAGGTGACCGGAAAATTCTGCGAGAGCTGCAGCGAAACGCCCGGCTCAGCAACATCGACCTTGCAGCGCGCGTCGGCATGTCTCCATCCACGTGCCTGCGCCGCACGCGCGCTCTCGAAGAGGCGGGGATCATCAGCGCCTATGTCGCCGTCGTCGATCAGGCAGCGCTTGGGCCGAGCATTTCGCTCTACATCATGATCGATCTCGATCAGCGCATCGAAACGGACGCCAAGATGTTCTTCGATAGGATCGCCCGCGACGACAGGATCGTCGAATGCGTTGCGCTCACCGGAAACCACGACATACTGATCCGGGCGGTCGTTCGCGACATGGCAGACATGGCGCAGCTCACGATGGATACATTGCTCAAACTGCCGAGCGTGAGGAGCATCACGTCGAGCATCGTGATGCGGCCGATCAAACGGGCGGCTTCGCGATTGCCATGAAGGGAGGAGGAATGCCGATCCGCAGCCTGTTCCGGGCCATCTGTTCCGCGGGCGACAGACCTGCCGTCACGATCGGGCGTTCCACGAAGAGCGCAGCCGCATGAAATTCCTGCCGCTCGGAACCGCTTCGGATGCGGTCGACAGACGGCGGCTGATCGATCTTGCGCTGAGGGGGGCGCCGGCTGCGGCGGGCTCCACGATCATCACGGCGCCTGCCGGATACGGCAAGACGACACTGCTTGTGCAGATCAGGGATGAGCTTGAGCTTCTGGGCTTCCGGTCTGCATGGCTCAACTGCACGGTCGATCATGTCCAGCCCGCGGCGTTCCTTGTCGATCTGGCGGCAAGTTTCCAGCGCGTGGGCATGTTTCCTTCCATGTCGGAATTCGGCCTCAGCGATATCGTGTCGTCGCTTTCCGAATCCGGCCCTGTCTCGATATTCATCGATGAGTATGAGTGCGCGAGTTCGGACGAGACCGATAGCTTCCTCGAATTCTTCGTTCGCATGTTGCCATCGAACTGCAAGCTGTTCGTGGCGACCCGCGAGCTTCCGAAGATCAGCTTATCCAAGCTGCTCGTCGATGCACGAACGCGGCTGGTGAAGGCGAACGAGCTGCAGTTCAACCCGGCGGAAACGAAGTGCCTCATGGCCGACATGGGGGATGCGGATCAATATGGCGATCTGCTGGAGCAGTGCGATGGCTGGCCGGTCATCCTGCAGCTGCTGCGCCTTGAAGGGCAAGCGCTGCAGAAGACGGGGCTCCCGCCCACTGCAGGTCAGCACCGGGTCAGCATCTTCAACTATATCGCCGAGCAGGTGCTGGCGCGGCAGGAGGAAGGGCTACAGGAGTTCCTGCTGCAGATTTCAATCCTTTCGGATGTCGATGTGGCTTCCGCGCGCGCCGTTACGCAAAGCGATGCCTCGGAAAAGCTCCTGCGCGCGGCGCTCAATCTCAGCCCGATCGTCACCACGATTGCCGAAGAGCCGCTGTCCCTGCGCCTGCATCCGCTGTTTCGGGATTTCCTGCGTCAGGAACTTGCCGTGAGGATGCCCGCTGCGCCCAATGCGCTGCACGGCAGAGCCGCTAAGCATTTTGCCGCATTGAACGATCTGCACAAGGCCGTTCACCACGCGAGTCTGTCGGGCCAGAATGATCTGACTGTGAACATTCTTGAGGAGGCAGGCGGCGCACTTCTCGTGATCAGTGAAGGCGTCGCTGCGGCCGGAGCCTTTCTTGCCACGCTTCCGGCGAGCGTCGTGACAGCCAGGCTCAAGCTGCGACAGCTGCGGGTGATACAGCAAGCGATGGAGGGCACCTCGCCGGACTGGCTGGGCGATTTCGAGCGGCTGGACTATCTCTGCAGCATCACGCACGCGGATTCCGCCGACGAGACGTTCCAGTTCACGACGGATCTCGTAAGGGCAATCCGCAATTGCTCCGAAACACGTTACGCCGTGCTGAGCGCACCTTGGGCTGAGCTTGCGAAGCTGCGGGAAAAAGCCCTTGCGCTGCGATATGAAGAGCCGCGCTATCTTGGCATCTGCCTGCCCGCAGAGCAGATTCTAACATGCGACTATGGATCGGTCAGCCTCGCTGAACGGCGGACGCAGGAATTGCAGTCCCTGTTCGAGACCGAACATTATGCGCCCAACACCGTCTGGATAACCAACCACCTGTCTTTCATCGCCGTCACCAGAGGCCAATCGCACGATGCGGAGCATTACTCACGCGTCGTTCTGGAACGCCTTGCGGACACCGGAGAGATGCGCAACACCTTCATGAGAAGGCACTGTACCGCAATTCTCGGCCAGAGCTTTTTCGAGCAGAATATGCCCGACGTGGCGCTGGCGCATTTCGACGCCGTGCCGAGGCAGATGGCCTATTCGCTGCTCAGCACGCAGGTGTATGCGATCTGCACACGGGCGCGCTGTCTGTTCCTTGCCGACGAAGTCGATCAGGCGCTGTCGGATCTCGACGATGACTACCAGTACGCGCTTGAGGAAGCCTTGCCGCATATGTCCGTCATCGCGCCGGCGGTCGGTGCTGAACTGCGGTTGGCGGCTGGGGACAAGAGCGGGTGCGAGCAGTTGATCCGGTCCGCGAAGCTCGATGCCGTGCTCGATCAGCATCGCGCATGGTTCGTTCGCCCGTGGCTTGAAACAGAAGCGCTGGTGCGGTTGTTTTCCCGCTACTGGTTACACGCGGGCGACGCCGAGCGCGCTTATAATCTCGCGCATGAATTCGCCATTCGCGCCTCGCAAAGCGGGCGTCTTCTGATGGGCGCCGGCGGTCTTCTTGATGCTGCCGCTGCGGCGCTGGCCTCTGGTCATCGTGGCAAGGCCGACGCTGCGATCCGTCAGGCCATGAAACAGGTGGAAGGCACCGGCGCGGTGCGTCTCTTCCTGGATGCCGATGAGGACGTTCAGGCCGTGCTTCAGGAGATATCGGGGGACGAACGGTCCGGAACGGGGAGCGAAATCCTGCACCACTTTTCCGCGCGCATCGCCCACGATGCGGATCGCGGCGTCGCCAGGCTCCTCAGTCCGCGCGAGCAGGAGGTGATGGCCGAACTGTGCCTCGGGCATCCCACGAAGGTCGCCGCCCGGCACCTCAACCTCTCGTATGAGACGGTCCGGCATCATCTGAAGCGAATCTACCACAAGCTGCATGTCCACACCCGGCAACAGGCTGTGGAAGCGTGGAAGAGACACGCCGATTCACCTTGAACGGCGGGCTGTGCCTCTCGTGCGCCGATGGTGTGTGGTGGAGGGGGCTGGATTCGAACCAGCGTACGCTATGCGGGCAGATTTACAGTCTGCTGCCTTTAACCACTCGGCCACCCCTCCACAGGGCGGGCAGCCCGGCAGTGGAGCCGGGCGCGGCAAGGCGGGCTAGATGGCGAATGGCCGCGGCGATGTCAACGCGTGATGTGCAGCTTCACGCAGCGAGCCCCGAAGCCCAGCGCGCGAACGCGAGCCAGCCCTCCGTTTCCCAGATGAGAACGCGCAGAATCTGCGAGCTGACGAGCAGCAGCCCGCCCCAGACGGTCGCCCGGTGGACGCGGTCCATGGTCATCAGGTCGAAGAGCACAAGCGCGAACAGGAAGAGGTCCGGCAACACGAAGATCGCTACCGGGCCCACGAAGGGCGGGGGCAGGGGCATCCGCCCGATCGCCGGGCTCATCATGCCGATCATCGCGATGAACATCAGCCGCTTGTGCGTCTGGGGCGTGCGGCGGTTGGCGAGCGCTCCGCCGATCAGCAGTGCGAACACCGGAATGTCGAGCAGCGGCACGGCAAGGAAGGTGAGCGGCGGGATCATCGGCGGACCGGATGCGCGGTGGACCCCATGGAGCGCGGAAACCGTCGCGATCGCGATCATCGCCGGCAGCATAACGAAGCCGATTGTGCCGAGCGCGCGGTGCAGATCAGTGCGTCGCCACGCCACGAGCTGCGTCTGCAGCACGAACAGCAGCATCCAGCCCGAAAACAGGAAGGCGTGGACATGAACAAGCGTCGTCGCGGGTTTCAGCCCCGGCGGCGGCCCCATGATCCCCGAAAGATAGTAGCTTGGCGCAAAGCCGATGAAGACGAGGGCGAGCATCAGCAGCGCCGTGGACGTGAAGAACCAACGGTCGGCAGGGGCTGCCGGGCGCCGTGGTGCCAGTGTCGCCATGGAAGCCCCCCTCCGGTTGACGCGCCGTTCATACCGTAATCCGCAGATACCGAACAGAGGGTTGGAGCAGGGAGACGCGCGGGCTAAGGAGCCGCAAGGACGCGTGCAGCGTCACGGCGGAACGGGAAGACGGCAATGGGCAGACGGGGCAAATCCGGCAAGGCGAAGGGCGGCGGCGCATTCAAGTATCCGCGCCTCTATGGAAAGCACGCGGTCGAGGCGGCGCTCGGCAACCCGGACCGCATTCCGCGCAAGCTGTGGGTGACGAGCGACATCGCGCAGAAATTCCACCTGCCTGAAGGCCTTCCGGTCGAGATCGGGCAGGCGGCGGACCTCGCGCGCCTTGTGCCGGCCGACGCGCCGCATCAGGGGTTGGTGCTGGAGGTGGAGCCGCTCGACGATCTTCACATCGAGGACGTGATCGGCCTCGATGGGCCGATTCTCGTGCTCGATCAGGTGACGGACACGCACAATGTCGGCGCTATATTGCGCTCGGCGGCGGCGTTCGGTGCGGCGGCGGTGGTGACGCAGGACCGTCACGCCCCGCCCGAATCCGGCGCTCTTGCGAAGGCTGCATCCGGTGCGCTGGAAGTCGTGCCGTGGGTGCGCGTGACGAACCTGTCGCGGGCACTCGAGGAGTTTGCGAAGGCGGGCTACTGGCGCATCGGGCTCACCGGCGATGCCGACAAGGCGCTCGCGGATGCGCTAGCGGACATGCCGATCGTGCTGGTGCTCGGCGCCGAAGGCCCGGGGATGCGCCAGAACGTCGGCGCACATTGCGACGTGCTTGCGAAGCTGCCGATCTCGAACCGCGTCGAGAGCCTCAACGTCTCGAATGCGGCGGCGGTCGCGCTTTATGCGGTCACGTCGCGCTGATCAGCGCACGCGCTTCATGAAAACGGTGCCGCCTTCGCGGCGCTCGGTGACGAAGTTCGGCACGGCCTCGACCAGTTCCGAAAGCCGCTTGAAGCCGTAGTTGCGCACGTCGAAAGAGGATCTGTTGCCCGCGATCTTGCCGACCTCGGCGAGGCGCGCGTAGCCCTGTTCGTCGCGCTTCACGGCATTGTAGGCATCGATCAGCAGGTCGATGAGCTGGTCGTCGACCTCGCCCTTCGGTGCCTTGTCGGCAACCGGCATCAACGCATCGACATCAATGAAGCGCGTGCACGCCTGCCGGAAGGATTCGGGCGTGCTGGCACGGCCGAAGCCGTATACGGGCAGCCCGTTCTGTCGGATGCGCATGGCGAGCGGCATGAAATCGCTGTCCGACGACATCAGGCCAAAACCATCGACGCGGCCCGAATAGAGCAGGTCCATCGCATCGATCGCCATCGCCATGTCGGTCGCGTTCTTGCGCTTGGCGATGTCGAACTGCTGCATCGGCATGATCGCGTAGGCGTGGAACACCGGTTCCCACGTGCCGAGCTCGGGCTTCGACCAGTTGCCGTAGGCGCGGCGGATGTTCACCGTGCCGAGCTCGGCGAGCACGGTCAGCACCGCGTCCAGATACTTCTGCCCGCCCTGATCGGCGTCGATGAGAAGCGCGATGTTCGCGCTGCGCTCATTGCCGTTCGTTGTCATGCTCAGCCCTTCGCAAACAGGTTTTCGGGCGCGCGCATCGCCTTGAATTCGAGCGCGTTGCCACTGGGATCGAAGAAGAACATCGTCGCCTGCTCGCCGACTTCGCCCGCGAAGCGAATGTGAGGCTCGATCTCGAAGTGCACGTCTGCATCACGGAGGCGATTCGCAAGCGCATGAAAGGCATCCCAGCTGAGCACGATGCCGAAATGCGGCACGGGCACCTGGTCGCCGTCCACCGGATTCCTGTGGATGCTGCCCGCCGGGGCGAGATGCGCGACGATCTGGTGGCCGAAGAAGTCGAAATCGATCCAGGTTTGGGAAGACCGCCCTTCGGTGCAGCCCATCAGGCCGCCGTAGAAGCGGCGGGCCGCGGCAAGGTCATCGACGGGAAAGGCCAGATGAAACGGCTGAAGGCTCATGGCGCGACAGTGGCAAGCACATGCCGGGCACGCAAGGTTTTAGAAGGAACGCTCCAACCGCCCCAGCAGCGCGCGTGCCGGGGATAGCGGCACTTCGGTGGCGAACTGGTCGTCAAGGCGCTTCACGCGCTCGTAGAGGTCGCGGCTCGCCTCGATGATCTCGCGGGCGCGCGGGGGAAGCTGACCGAGCCGCGTGGAATCGAGCTCGGTGTCGCCGGCACGGCCGAGGCGGCGTTCAGGGGCTTCGCCCTCGGCCTCGGTCATCTCGCCTGCCGACACGGCCTTGCGGACGAGCAGCCACGAAACGACGTGCATCAGCCGCGTCGTCACACGCAGCGATTCGCACGAATAGGCAACGCGCAGCACAGGATCGAGCGCGGCGCGCTCCAGCTGGCCCTCGGAATCGAAGTAGCTGCGTGCCTCGTCGGCAAGCAGCATCGCCTCCGTGTAAAGGGCGGCCACCAGCTTCGCTGTGATCGGCGTGTGTTCGTTCATCATCGTTGCCGCGAGTGAATCGCGCCTTGTCGTTCCCGGGTCAACGGACATCTTGAAACAAAAGGGGTTAACAACCACCTCACCAGCTCCGGCGAAGGGATGCCCGACATGGGGTCCGAGCGTCCGGCAAGGCCCAGCCAAATGGTGGGCTGAAAGACCGCATATTGCTTTGAATCGAAAGGATATGGACATGCGTACATTCGATCTGACCCCGCTGCTTCGCTCGTCGATCGGCTTCGAAAACCTCAGCCGTCTGGCGGAATACGCCGCGCGCGGCGACGAAGGTGGCGGATATCCTCCGTATAACATCGAGAAGACCGGCGAGAGCGCCTACCGCATCCAGATGGCGGTCGCGGGCTTCGCGGAGAGCGAACTCGACATCACCGTTCAGGAAAACACGCTGACCGTGACCGGCAAGACCGTCGAAACGGAGACCGGCGATCGTCAATTCCTGCATCGTGGCATCGCCAAGCGCGCTTTCGAGCGCCGCTTCCAGCTCGCCGACGTTATCAAGGTGACCGGCGCGAACTACGAGCACGGCCTTCTCAACATCGATCTCGTTCGCGAGATCCCGGAAGAGAAGAAGCCGCGCAAGGTGGTCATCGGCGGCCAGAACGGCCCGCAGGTGATCGAAGGCAAGCGTGAAGCTGCCTGATGCAGATCGGAAGGCCGGCAGGAGCGATCCCGCCGGCCTTTTTCGCAGCGTTCCGGGTGCCTTGCCGCGGCGAACGACAGGACTTGCGCGCGGGAAGGCCCCCGACTATAGACGCGGCTCCCGGGCTCTAGGAGTGTAGCTCAGTTGGTAGAGCATCGGTCTCCAAAACCGAGGGCCGTGGGTTCGAGTCCCTCCACTCCTGCCAGTCTCCGATAGGCGAGCAGATTTGGGGCTCGGGAACGAGTAGAGGTTCACCAGTCAACCGGCGCCGCCCGGAAGAAAAGGGCGCGGCCGGTCGGCTGTTTTTGTTTGGGAATTGAGCGCGTTAGATGGCTAAGATGACCAATCCGGGCACGTTCGTGCGGCAGGTGCGTCAGGAGACCGCAAAGGTATCCTGGCCGACGCGTCGCGAGACGATCGTGACGACGATCATGGTGCTCATCATGACCACCATCCTGTCGCTGTTCTTCCTGGGCGTCGATCAGGTGCTGGGCCGAATCGTCCAGTTCCTGCTCGATTTCGCGAAGTAAACGGGGAAGGTTCGAAACGGGCATGGCCGCGCGCTGGTACATCATTCACGCCTACTCGAACTTCGAGAACAAGGTCCGCGATTCGATCCTCGACGAGGCGAAGCGGCTCGGCCTTGAAGCGCTCGTCGAGCAGGTCGAGGTTCCGACCGAAACCGTGACGGAAGTCCGTCGCGGCAAGAAGGTTCAGGCCGAGCGGAAGTATTTCCCCGGCTATGTGCTGGCCAAGCTGCACATGACCGACGACGTGTTCCACCTCGTGAAGAACACGCCGAAAGTGACGGGTTTCCTCGGCGCGAGCGGCAAGCCCTCGCCGATCAGCGAGGCGGAAGCCGCGCGCATCCTGTCGACGAAGGGTCACCACATCGAGGCGCCGAAGGCGAAGATGAAGGTGAACTTCGAGATCGGCGACGAAGTGCGCGTGCTCGACGGCCCGTTCGCGAGCTTCAACGGCCTCGTGGAAGAGATCGATTTCGATCGCGCCCGCGTGAAGGTCTCTGTGTCGATCTTCGGGCGTGCGACGCCTGTCGAGCTCGACTTCGAGCAGGTCGAGCGCACGAAGTAGTTTTTTACCCCTCGCCGTTAAGGGGAGGGGCGTTGCCTGCGGGAGGCTGCCTTCGGGTGGCCGTCTGGACCGCTAAACTTGAAAGAGAGTGAAAACGATGGCCAAGAAGATTACCGGCTATATCAAGCTGCAGGTGCCGGCTGCCGCCGCCACCCCGTCGCCGCCCCTCGGGCCGGCGCTCGGTCAGCGCGGCGTCAACATCATGGAATTCTGCAAGGCGTTCAACGCCCAGACGCAGGAAATGGAAAAGGGCGCCCCGGTGCCGACGGTGATCACCGTCTACGCCGACCGCAGCTTCTCCTTCGTCACGAAGACGCCGCCCGCCACCTTCCTTCTCAAGAAGGCTGCGAACCTCAAGTCCGGCTCCAAGACGCCGGGCAAGGCAAGCGCCGGAACGATCAAGCGTTCCGCCGTTCGTGAGATCGCGCAGGCGAAGATGGTCGATCTGTCGGCAAACGACATCGACGCGGCAATGAAGATCATCGAGGGCTCCGCGCGCTCGATGGGTCTCGAAG
>ERZ761602.8601-NODE-8601-length-10217-cov-4.697008_pt1 | contig 10217 bp, 10 predicted proteins | sample MGYA00512165_ERZ761602 | MGnify/ENA primary metagenome ERZ761602 (study PRJEB28899, sample SAMN02445085) | bioreactor sludge metagenome | biome: EBPR sludge; isolation source: Thorneside wastewater treatment plant | place: Australia: Brisbane, Thorneside...
TGTCGCCGAAGCCGGGCAGATCGGGGGCCACGACGCGGCGCCGGCGCGCGGCGACCGGAAGGTAGTCGGCCCAGACATGCGCCCCGCCGCAATAGAGCGAGAGCCCGGGCACGCCGCCGTGCAGGAACAGCACGGTCTCGGCGCCCGCGCCGCCCTCGAGCAGCGAGAGGCGCCGTCCGCCGGCCTCCGCCTGCGCTCGCGCGATCGCGCTCATGCCGCCGTTCCCTCGCCGAAGCGCGCGGCGAAGCCCGCGAGCAGGGCGTTGAAGCGCGCCGGATGCTCGCGGAACGGAAAATGTCCCGACGCATTGATCACGTGAATCTGCGCGCGGCGCTCGTGCGCGGCGATCATCGCGAAGAGAGCGAAGCCGCCGTCGAGCGTGGCGGTACGGTCGTCGGAGCCCCAGACGATCTGCACCGGGCGCTGCAGGCGGCCCTCGCGCAGCCAGCCGAGCGTCTCGCGCTTGTCGCGCGCCAGATTCGGCACGAACTTCGTGAAATTCATGCGCTCGTCGACCATCTTGCGCACGCTCTCGCGGTATTTCGGGAGATTCAGCGTCTCCATCACCGCGTCGATCCACGCCTCGGTGACGATCGCGCGGTCGAAGCTGTAGTTCTCGTAGACCCAGCGCGCGCATTCGCGCGTGTAGGACGGAAACGGCGGCCTGCCGAGCACGACTTCGTTGGTGCCGACGCGCGGCATGAGCGTGCCGCTGTTGACGATGGTGAGCGTGCGGACGAGGTGCTGTTTCTGGAGTGCCAGGCGCATCGCCGCGAAACCGCCGCGCGAATGGCCGACGAGGTGCACCGGCGGCAGCTTCATCGCCTCGATGAACGCGGCGGCATGATCGACCACCGCCTGCATCGTGTAGTCGTCGTTCCCGGGATTGTCGGTGTGGCCCTGCCCCAGCTTGTCGAACGCGATCGTGCGGAAGCGCGCGGCGAGCGGCGCGAGATTGAGGTTCCAGGTGTAGGCGCTCGAGGCCGAATCCGGCGTGCCGAAATTGCCGCCGTAGACGAAGACGATCGGCTCGCCCGCCCCGGCCTCGTGATAGCGCGTGCGGATGCCGCCCACGTCGATCCACCGGCCCTCCGGCAACGGAACGTCGGCCGTTGCGGGGCGAGGCGCCGCCATCGTCGATTCCGCCATGATCTCGATCCCTGCCGCAGCCGGGCGATCAGAACGCGACCTTGTCGCCGCCCTTCAAGCCCAGCATCTCGCGCGCCTCGTCGGGCGTCGCGATCGCGAGGCCGAGGCCCTCGACGATCTGGCGCGCGGCGCGTACCTGCTGTGCGTTGCTTTCGGCGAGCCGGCCGGGGCCGAGCCAGAGCGAATCCTCCATGCCGACGCGGACGTTGCCGCCCATCGACGCGGCCATCGCCGCGATCGGCAACTGATTGCGCCCGGCGCCGAGCACCGACCATTGGTAGTTGTCGCCGAACAGCCGGTCGGCCGTGCGCTTCATGTGCGCGACGTCTTCGGGATGCGGGCCGATGCCGCCCAGGATGCCGAACACGCTCTGCACGAACAGCGGCGGCTCGACGACCCGCCGGTCGACGAAATGCGCGAGCGTGTAGAGATGGCCGATGTCGTAGCACTCGATTTCGAAGCGCGTGCCGTTTCCGGCGCAGGTCTTGAGGATGTATTCGATGTCGGCGAAGGTGTTCTTGAAGATGCGCTCGCGCGATCCTTCGAGATAGGGCCGCTCCCAGTCGAACTTGAACTCCTTCTGGCGCGCCAGCATCGGGAACAGGCCGAAATTCATCGAGCCCATGTTGAGCGAGGCCACTTCGGGCTTGAACGTGGCGGCGGGCTTCACACGCTCTTCCACCGTCATCGTCGGCGCGCCGCCGGTCGTGATGTTCACGACGCAGCCCGAGCGCTGCTTGATGACCTTGAGGAACGGCGCGAAGGCTTCGGGCCGCTGGTCGGGCCGGCCGTCCTTGGGATCGCGCGCGTGCAGGTGCACGATGGCGGCGCCGGCTTCGGCCGCGCCGATCGCGGCGTCGGCGATCTCCTGCGGCGTGATCGGCAGGTGCGGCGACATGGACGGCGTGTGGATCGATCCGGTGATGGCGCAGGTGATGATGACCTTGCGATTGGCCTTGGCCATGTCTCCCTCTCTCCCGCGCGTCATTGCGCGTCCGGCGCGCGCCGCGCGGTCCTACTTAGCCGCCGCGCATGCCCTCAGCAATCGGCAAAAGCGATCGCCGGCCTCTTCGAGCGGCCCGGAATTGTCGATCGTCACCAATGCCGCGTGTGCCGGCGCGAAACTGCGCGCGCGCCGCAGGCGGCGTTCGATGGCCGCCCGGCCCTCGCGCCCGCGCCGGATCAGCCGGCGGCGCAGCTCGGCCTCGTCCACCGTGACCAGAACCGGCAGCACGCCGCGCAGGCGCGCGGCATGGCGCGCGAAATGCGCCCGCGAGCCGTCGACGACGACGATCAGCCCGGCGGCGCGCCAGGCGCGAATCTCGACGCCGATGCCGTAGCGGAAGCCGTAGGCGCTCCAGTCGAAGGCGAAGAGTCCGCGCCGCTGGCGTAGCGCGAATTCGCTCGGCGAGAGCGCGATGTAGTCTTCGATGTCGGTGCCCCGCGGCCGCGTGATGTAGCGATGCGCGAAGGCGACCGGGTATCGCCCGCCGAGCCGCTCGCGCGCATGGCGCAGCACGCTGTCTTTTCCCGCCCCGGCGGGGCCCATGACGTAGACGAGCGTGGGTCGGGACGCTGGCATACTTCCTCTCAATGCCCGGCTTGGCGGCGATCCGCGTCCGCCGCGAGGCGGGCCAGCGCGTCGGCCACGATGACGGAACAGGTCGCACCGGGGCTCAGCGCGCGCAGCGACGGCGGCAGCCGCCGAAGTTCGAGCGCGGCATGGGCGCGGCACTCGTCGAGGCCGGGCCGGGACGGCACGCGGCGGCCCGCGCGCATGACCGGGCGGAGCAGCGGCTCGCCCGGATGCGAATCGGATTCGAGCGAGAGCGTGTCGCTTTCGATCCGCCCGTCGGCATCGTAGCGGCGCCAGACCTGCTTGCGCCCCGGCCAAGTGGCCTTGCCGGCCGACCGTTTGCGCCGCGGGACGCCGGCATATTCCTGGAGCTTGTAGGCGCAGTCGAGCGCCGGCACGTCGGACGATGTGGCGAGGCTCGTGCCGATCCCGTAGCCGTCGATCGGGGCCCCGGCGGCGGCGAGCGCCATCAGCGCGTCTTCGTCGAGGCCGCCGCTCGCGAAGACGATCGTCTCGCGGAGGCCGCCATCGTCGAGAATGCACCGCACGCTCTTCGCCAGCGCCGCGAGGTCGCCGCTGTCGAGCCGGACGCCGCGAATCGCGATGCCCTCGCGCGCGAGCCGCGGCGCCAGCGCGACGACTTTGTGCGCAGCCGCTTCGGTATCGTAGGTGTCGATCAGCAGCACGAGATTCTCGGGCCGCGACCGCGCGAAGCGCGCGAAGGCCTCGGCCTCGTCGTCGTGCGCCTGGATGAACGAATGCGCCATCGTGCCGTAGACCGGGATGCCGAATTTCTGCTGCGCCAGCATCGTCGCCGTGCCGGCGAAGCCGGAGATGTAGCTCGCGCGCGCGGCCATGAGGCCGGCCTCCGCGCCGTGGGCGCGGCGCAGGCCGAAATCGACGAGCAGCCTGCCGGGCGCGGCCAGCACCATGCGCGCGGCCTTGGCCGCGATCAGCGACTGGAAGTGCAGGATGTTGATGAGCCGGGTCTCCACGAGCTGCGCCTGCGGCAGCGGCGCGGTGACGCGCAGGATCGGCTCGTGCGCGAAGAACGCGGTGCCCTCGGCCATCGCATGCACGTCGCCGGCGAAACGGAAGCCGGCGAGATAGTCGAGCAGGGGCCGCCCGAAGCGCCCGCTCCGCTCGAGCCACGCGATCTCGGCTTCGGAAAAGCGCAATTGCTCGAGAAAATCCAGCGCGGTCTCGAGCCCGGCGGCGACGAGAAAGCCGCGCCGCGCGGGCAGCGCGCGGAAGAAGAGTTCGAACACGGCCGTGTCCGTCTTGCCGCCCTCGAGATAGGCCTGCATCATGTTGAGCTGATACAGATCCGTCAGAAGCGGGCTCGTTGCGGGATCCATACCGGCCCCCCGATCGCGAAGGCGCGCGCCCCGTCGGATGGCGCGCGGCATCTTCGCCGCCGCGCGCGCGGCGGCATTGAGGCAAATCAAGGCCCGGCCAGCCGCATCCTCCGATAGCTCGCGGCTGGACGCCATGGGGAGATCCGCCACGTGCTCAAGCTGAAAAGCATCGGCATCAACACCTATCAGGAAAACCTGGTGCTGATCGCGCGCTCCTGCCAGGACTTCCGGCCGGAGGAATACCAGGCCTACAAGAAGGTCGAGGTCGAGGGGCCTGGCGGGCGGAGACTGCTCGCCACGCTCGCCGTCGTCGACGACGAGAGCATCGTCGCGCGCGCCGAGATCGGCCTCACGAAAGCGGCCTTCCGGCGGCTCGGCCTCGCCGAGGGCACGCCGGTCGGGATCGCGCCGGCGATTCCGCCGCGCAGCCTCGAGGCCGTGCGCGCGAAGATCAGCGGGCACGCCTACGACGAGGCCGCTGTGCGCGCGATCGTGCGCGACATCGCCGCGCATCGCTACGCCGAGATGGAGATCGCCGAGTTCCTGATCTCGGCGGCCCGCTACTTCAGCCCCGAGGAAGTGCTGGCGCTGACCCGGGCGATGGCCGACGCCGGCAACAAGCTGCACTGGCCGGCGCGCATCGTCGTCGACAAGCACTGCATCGGCGGGATTCCCGGCAACCGCACCTCGATGATCGTCGTCCCGATCGTGGCCGCGCACGGCCTGCCGATCCCGAAAACCTCGTCGCGCGCGATCACCTCGGCGGCCGGCACCGCCGACACGATGGAGATGCTGGCGCGCGTCGATCTCAATTCCGAGGAGATGAAGCGCGTCGTCCGGGACTGCGGGGGCTGCCTCGTCTGGGGCGGCCACGTGAATCTGTCGCCGGCCGACGACGTGCTGATCTCCGTCGAGCGGCGGCTCGGCATCAACATCGCCGAGCAGATGGTGGCCTCGATCCTGTCGAAGAATTTCGCCGCCGGCTCGACGCACATGGTGCTCGACATTCCGGTGGGGCCGACCGCGAAGGTGCGCTCGCAGGAGGAGGCGCTGCGGATGCGCAAGCTGTTCGAGTTCGTCGGCGACAAGATCGGCCTCGCGCTCGACGTGGTGATCAGCAAGACGATCGAGCCGGTCGGACGCGGCATCGGCCCGGCGCTGGAGGCGCGCGACGTGATGGCGGTGCTGGCGCGCGAGGCTGCGGCGCCGCGCGACCTGCGCGAGCGCGGCTTGCTGCTCGCGGGGCGCGTGCTGGAGTTCGATTCCACCCTGCGCGGAGGGTCGGGCTACGCGCGCGCCCGCGAACTGCTCGATTCGGGCGCCGCGCTGGCCGCGATGCGGCGCATCATGGCCGCGCAGGGCCCGCCGCCGCAGGCGCCGCGCCCGGCGCTGCTGCAGAAAGACATCGTCGCGCCGGCCGACGGCACCGTGGAGGCGATCGATTGCTACCGCACCGGGCGCATTGCGCGCCTCGCGGGCGCGCCGATGGACAAGCAGGCGGGCGTCGACCTTTTCAAGAAGGCGGGCGATCGCGTCGAGAAGGGCGAGCCGCTCTACCGCGTCCATTCCTGCATCGCCTCGGATTTCGGTTTCGCGACGGACATGGCGCTGGAAGACAGCGGCTACCGGCTGAGCCCGGCCTGACGGCGCCCGTTCAATCGCGAAGCCCGAGATGGCGCGCGAGATGGGCGCCGATCGCGGCGATCGCCGCCCGCGCCTCGGCCAGCTCGGGATAGAGCTGGAACGCGTGGAACATGCCCGGCCAGATCTCGAGCGCCGCATCCGCGCCGGCCGCCCGGGCGCGTTCGGCCAGAACCCGCGCGTCGTCGAGCACCGTTTCGCGCTCGCCGACCTGGATCAGCAGCGGCGGCAGGCCGGACAGGTCGCCGCGGATCGGCGACGCGAGCGGATCGCGCGGATCGCCGCCGCGGCCGAGATAGGTGCGCGCGAGCGCCTGGATCGTCGCGCGCTGATGGAACGGATCGGCCGCGGCGCGCGACGAGAAGCTTTCGCCGCTCGTCTCCATGTCGGTCCAGGGCGACATCAGCGCCGCCGCCGCCGGCAGCGCGCGGCCGCGCGCCTTCAGCGCCAGCATCAGCGCGACGGCGAGGCCGCCGCCCGCGGAATCCCCAGCCAGCGCGACGTGCCGCGCCGCGAGGCCCTGGGCCAGGAGCCATTCGAACGCCGCGAGCGCGTCTTCGACCGGCGCCGGAAAGCGGTGCTCGGGCGCGCGCCGGTAGCCGACGGACAGCGCGCGGCAGCCGGCACCCTGGGCGATTGCGGCGGCCAGAGCGCGATGGGTTTCGATCGAGCCCATCTGGAAGCCACCGCCGTGAAAGAACAGCACGGCGCGGTCGCGGCGGAGGCCATCGCGGCCGATCCACGCTGCCGCCACGCCGTTGGCCATGACCGGCTCCGCCGGCGGCGCCGATTCATCGGGCGCATGCAGCGCTTCCCAGTCGCGGCGCATCTCGTCGATGCCCGTCGCGCGCCCCCAGCGCGCATAAACGGCGCGGATGCGCGCGATGACCGCGTCCGCCGCGCTCTCGCTCACGCGCCGAGGCCCATGCCGCCCGAGACGCCGAGCGTTTCGCCGGTGATGTAGCCGGCTTCGTCGGAGGCGAGGAACGCCGCCGCCGCGGCGACCTCGTCGGGCGTACCGAGCCGCTTCATCAAGGTCGCTGCGACGACGGCGTCCTTGAGCTTCGCGCCGACCGCGGCCATGCCGGCCTGCAGCATCGGCGTATCGATCGGGCCCGGTGCGATGCAGTTCGCCGTGATCCCAAAGCGCGCATTCTCGCGCGCGATGGACTTCGTGAACGCGATGACGCCGCCCTTGGCTGCGGCATAGACCGAGCCGCCCTTGGAGCCGAGCCGCGCCGCCTCGGACGCGATGTTGACGATGCGTCCGAAGCGCGTTGCCTGCATCGCCGGCAGGGCCGCATGCACTACCGCGAGGACGGCGATCAGGTTCACCTCGATCAGGCGGCGCCACTCCGCTTCCGCCATGTCGGTGAAGAACGCGTGCTGATCGACGCCGGCGTTGTTCACCACGATCGCGAACGGCCCGGCCTCCGCCACGACGGCGCGCACGCGCGCGAGATCCGTCACGTCGAGCGGCACCGCGCGCCCGCCGATCGCCCGCGCGACGCTGTCGGCGCCGGCGGCGTCGCGATCGGCGATGACGACGGCCCGCCCCTGCGCCGCGAGCCGGCGCGCGATGGCGGCGCCGATGCCGCCGGCGGCCCCGGTGACAAGCGCGCGGCGCGGTCCGGCGGTTTCGGCCATCGCCGCCGCCTCAGGAGCCGGTGAAGTTGGGACGCCGCCGCTCGATGACGGCGGCGAGGCCCTCGCGCGCATCGGCAGTGCCCGACAGTTCGGACACCGTGCGCGCCTCTTCGGAGAGGCACGCTTCCATGCCGAGCGCCATGCCGGCGCGCAGCAGCCGCTTCGTCGCCGCCAGCGCCAGCGGCGCGCCCTGCGCCAGCTCGGCCGCCAGCGCGCTCGCCGCGCCCGGGAGCTCGACGTCGGGCACGACCTTCGTCACGAGGCCGAGCCGCAGCGCTTCCGCCGCGCCGATGACCGGATTGGTGAGCAGGATTTCCGTGGCCTTGCGCAGGCCGACGAGCCGCGGCAGCGTGACCGACACGCCGGCGTCGGGCGCCATGGCGACGCGGGTGGCACCGGCGAGGAATTTGGCGCTCTCGGCCGCGATCACGAGGTCGGCCGCGCAGACGAGGCCGAAGCCGCCGCCGCCCGCCGCGAAGCCCTGCACCGCGACGATCACCGGCGCCTGCAGCCGCGCGAGCGAGAGCACCGAATCCTGCAGATAGGCCGTGGCCGGGCGGATGTAGTCCGGCAGCGCCCTGCCGCGCGCGGCGAAGGCCTGCACGTCGCCGCCGGCGCAGAAATTCTTGCCTTCCCCGGTGACCAGCACGGCGCGGACGCCCGGCGTTCCGTGGCACAGCATCACCGCGTCGTAGAGCGCCTTGAGCAGCTCGACGCTCATGCCGTTCGCCGATTGCGGCCGGTTGAGGCGGATATGGGCGACGCCGCCCGCGAGGCTCAGCAGCACCGGCCCATCCGCGATGAGCGTCTTCGGTTCGACTGTCGTGGTCACGCGCCGATCCCCCGCGCTGCTCAGATCAGGAACGACAGCGTATAGAGCGGCTTGTCGTTGTTGACGAGCTTCACCGTCTTGCGCGCCATGCGCAGGCCGTCGCCGGTGGCGCGCAGCAGATACTCGGTGCGCGCGCCCCATAGCGTCTCGCCGCGCAGATTCGATTCGAAGACGAGGACGTTGCAGCCGACGGCGGTCTCGGGGCCGTCGCGGCGCACGATCTCGATGTTGGTCACGAGGTGGCGCAGGCGCGAGCGCGGCTCCTGGCTGTAGTGCCGGCCGGAGAGGAGTTGGCGCACGCGCAGCGCGATGCGCGAGCGGTTGTCGTAAAGGATCGACATCTGCTGCTCGGGGTCGATGTCGTCGCCGTTCGCCGGCACCCAATAGACGCCGTCGTCGGTCCAGAGGGCTTCCCACTCGGCGTAGCGATGCTCGTCTTGCAGCCGCGCCTCGCGATAGACGAACCGCTCGACCTGCCGCAGCACCTGCTCCTGATCCGCGTCCATCAGCACGGCGCGGCCTCCATCAAGCGGCGATAGTGGCGCCAGATGCCGCGCTGCGGCACTTCGTCGGTGACGTGGCCGACCGGCAGGCCGTTGTCGTCGCGGCGCTCGCGGTGCGCGCCGCGCCCGATGAACAGCCATTCGGGCTGGCGCTGCGCGACGCCGCGTTGCGAGCGCTCGTACATTTCCGAATCGTCGGCGAGCAGGAAGCCGGCCGGGCCGACGGAGCCCATCGTCTGCTGGCGCAGCCGGCGGTTCATGTCGGGCGCGCCCTTGAGCTGCAGCGCCGTCACGTGCTGGACCGTGTCGTCGGCCGCGAGCGCCTGCAGCACGAAGATCTGGATCTCGGCGATGAAAAGGTTGGGGAAGATCATGACGTGCGGCGTGCCGTCGATCATGATCCGCCGCGCCCGTTCCGGCCCGTAGGCCCGGTTCATGCGCGCGACGTAGTCGGGCAGGCGCTCGGGCGAGGTGCCGAACCAGCCGAGCGGCTTGCCGATGCGGCGGAATTCGGGGCGCAGGTCGATTTCGGTGTGGCCGTTGCCGAGATCGCGGCAGAGCGCGGTGGACTTGGCGCCGTAGAGCGCGCCGATGCCGCTGTCGGCGACGCCGAAGATCGAGGAATGCACGAAGGCCGGGTGATAGCCGTCGACCTCGTTCTCGGTCAGGAACTTCCAGTTCGATTTCACGCGATGCTGCAGGAAACCGGCGGTGATCTCGATCTCGCCTTCGGGCGAGGCGTCGCAGAGCCGGTCGATGGTCTCGGCGGCGGGGCCGAGATGCTCGGCGAGCGAGGGCCCATGGGCGGCGAACGAGCCGAACACGAAGCCGCGATGGCTGGCGACGCGCGGCACCGGCGCGAGGCGGAGCTGCGACATGTCGCGCCCCTCGTAGCCGTCGGCGAACGCGAACGCCGTGAGGCGGCCGTCGAGCGCGAAGGTCCAGTTGTGGAACGGACACGAGAACGCGCGGGTATTGCCGCGATGCTCGGTGCACACCTGGTTGCCGCGGTGCGGGCAGCGGTTCTGCAGCAGATGCACCGTGCCGGCCGCGTCGCGGGTCATGATCACCGGCTGCGGGCCGATCGACTTCATCACGAAATCGCCGGCCTTCGGCACCTCGCTTTCGTGCCCGACATAGATCCAGATGCGATACCAGATCTTCTCGAGCTCCTCGGCGAACACGGCCGGATCGTGATAGAGCGAGCCGTGAACCTCGTCGTCGCGGATCAGGCGGCCGAATCCGTTGGTGCGCGGGGCTTGCTGCATGCCGAGACCGATGGCGAGAGAGGCGACGGGCGTTGCGGGCGGGCGATTAATTGACTGATCGTCCGGCTTATAATAGTATCCGCCCGCGAAATCAAGACGGGGCCGAGGCAACCGGCCCGACGCAGGGAGATCCGCGATGACGCCGCCCGACCACACCATGCTCCATCCCGAGATCGAGCGCCTCGACCGCGGCGATATCCAGGCGATCCAGCGCCGCAAGCTGGCGGCGCTCGGCGCGCGCCT
>ERZ761602.8604-NODE-8604-length-10209-cov-3.939433_pt1 | contig 10209 bp, 9 predicted proteins | sample MGYA00512165_ERZ761602 | MGnify/ENA primary metagenome ERZ761602 (study PRJEB28899, sample SAMN02445085) | bioreactor sludge metagenome | biome: EBPR sludge; isolation source: Thorneside wastewater treatment plant | place: Australia: Brisbane, Thorneside...
GGGGCAGGCGCTTCCTGATCCGCCGCCGGGGCCCGACGCGAGGGAGGCGGCGCGCGCGGGCCTCGGCGCCGCCCCGGGGGACGTAGTGGTGGCGAAGCTCGCCCGCTTCTGGCCCGACAAGCGTCACGACCTGGCCCTGGAAGCGTTCCGGCAGGTGGCGCTGCACTGCCCGCGCGCGAGACTCTGGCTCGCCGGCGTCGGCCCGACGCTAGAGGCGACCCGCACCCTCGCGGCCCGCCTCGGCCTGGCCGATCGCGTGCGATTCGTGGGCTTCGTGTCCCCGGCAAGCATTCTTCCGGGCGTCGACGTGCTGGCAAGCGCGAGCGACGCCGAGGGCGTCCCGCTCGCCCTCACCGAGGCCATGGCCCACGGCGTCCCGGTGGCGGCGACGCGGGTAGGGGGCGTTCCGGAGGTGGTGTCCCATGGCGTGTCGGGACTGCTTGTCGCACCGGGCGATGCGGCGGCCCTGGCCGGAGCGCTCGCCACGCTGGTGGACGACGCGCGGGGGCGTGGCATCATGGGCGCCTCGGCGCGGGATTTCATCGCCCGGCACTACTCGCCCGACGTCGCGGCGAGGCAGATGGCAGCCATCTACGACGAACTCCTCGACCGGTGAGGCCAGTGGACCGTTCGAAGCCGATGATCCCGCTGCAACGCCCCCAGCTCGGCGAGGCCGAGCTCGAGGCCGTCTCCCGCGTCTTCGCGTCCCGCTGGCTCGGGCAGGGCGAGCAGGCGACCCGATTCGAGCTGGCCGTCGGCCGGTTCGTGGGCGCGCGGGAAGTCGTGGCGACCAGTTCAGGCACCGCGGCGCTGCACCTGGCGCTCGCCTCGCTCGACCTCGAGCCCGGCGCGGAGGTGATCGTGCCCTCGCTCACGTTCGTGGCCACGGTGCAGGCGATCGTCGCCGCGCGCCTCGTGCCCGTCTTCGCGGACATCGATCCGGTGACGATGAACGTGTCGCCGGCGAGCATCGCCCGATGCCTCACGAAGCGCACGCGTGCCATCGTCCCCGTGCACTACCGGGGGGCGCCCTGCGCGATGGACGAGATCCTGGCGCTCGCGGGAACCCGCGGCCTCGTCGTCGTGGAGGACGCTGCGCACGCGTTCGGCTCGCGGTTCAAGGGCCGCCGCATCGGTGGCGCGGGTCACGTCGCCTGCTTCAGCTTCGACCCGGTGAAGGTGGTCACCTGCGGTGAGGGAGGGGCAATCGCCTTCGCGGGCGAGGGGCTGGAGCCGGCTGCCCGCCGCGCGCGCCGCCAGCGCGTGCTCGGCATCGACACGGACGGCTGGACGCGACTGCAGCGCGGCCGCTGGCACTATGCCGTCGACGAGGACGGCTTCCGCTATCACATGCCGGATCTCAACGCCGCCATCGGCCTCGCGCAGCTGGAGCGCTTCGAGGCGTTCGCGGCACGGCGGCACGCCATCGCCGCGGCCTACGACGGTGCCTTCCGTGGCGCGCACGGCGTCGAGGTCATCCCCACCGACCCGACGGCGGCCGTTCCGTTCCTCTACGTCCTCAAGGTCGACGACCGCGCCGCGTTCATGGCGGGGCTCGCCGCGCGCGGAGTGGCCACGGGCGTGCACTACATCCCGAACCACCGCCACGGACGGTTCAGCGGCTGTCCCCGCGACGACCTGCGGCACACCGAGGCGCAGGCCGAGCGGATCGTGAGCCTGCCGCTCTTCACCGAGCAGTCCGACGCGGAGGTCGAGGCCGTCATCGCCGCGGTGCTGGCGCAGGCGTAGCTATCGGGGTGTGCCGGGCATGCGGGCGTAGACCGCGAGCGTCTCGCGTGCGGTGCGCTCCCAGCCGAACTGCGCGGCCCGCGCCAGGCCGGCCTCCCGCAGCGTGGTGGCGAGGGCGGCGTCCGTGAGTACGCGGCGAAGGGCATCGGCGATCGCGGCGGGCGAGAGCGGGTCCACGAGGAGCGCCGCGCCTCCCGTCACCTCGGGAATGCTGGGCGCGGCGGAGGCCACCACCGGCGTGCCGCAGGCCATCGCCTCGAGAGGCGGGATGCCGAAGCCCTCCCACAGGGAAGGAAACACGAACGCCTCGGCGCCGGAATACAGCGCCGCGAGGTCCTGCTGGGAAACGTGCCCCGTCTCGACGACGAAGGGCTGCAGGCCGCGCGCGGCGATCGCCGCGTCGACCTCGCGCCCGCTCCACGTCTTCTCCCCGGCGAGCACGAGCGCCGGCGTGCCGCCGCCCAGCGCCTCGCGCAGCCTGGCGTAGGCCTCGAGGAGCCGGACGGGATTCTTGCGCGGCTCCAGCCGGCCTGCGAAGAGCAGGTAGGGAGGGCGCACGCCGAGGCGCGAGAGCACGGGGGCGCGCTCGCCGGCACCCATCGGCCGGAAGCAGGCGGAGGCGCCGTTGGGCACGACGTGGGCGCGCGAGGCGGGCACGGCGAAGCGCTCGATCATGAATCGCCGCGTGTGCTCGGAGACGCAGATCACCTGCCTGGCGCGAGCGAGCGCGAGGCGGATCATCGCGTTCATCCGCCAGCGCAGCGCTGCCGGGTAGAGTTCCGGCCGCGCGAACATCTCGGAACCGTGCGAGGTGAAGAGGAAGGGGCACGGCGCCACGGGCGGCGGCAGGAAGAGGGCGTGCAGGAAGTCGAGCCGCTCGCGGCGCATCGCGAGGGGCCGGGTCACGGGGAAGCTCAGCCACTTCGAGACGCCGCTGCCGGGATGGAAGTCGACGTTCGGCGCGCGCACGGCGAAGGCATCGGCGGCCCCCCGGTCCTCGCAGAAGACGTGGTAGCGGTTCGAGGCATCCAGCCGCGCGAGCGCGCGCACCAGCTCGAGCTCGTAGACCTCGAGGCCGCCGGCGCCCGTTCCGGCGCGCAGGGCGAAGAGCCCGATCCTAATTGCGCCCCCCGCTGGAGGTGGCGCGGGCGGGCCGCAGGAGCTGGATGCCCATGAGCAGCGCCGCGCGCAGCGACAGGGCGGCGGCGGCGAAGAGGCGGCGGGGATCCAGCGGGCCGAGCTGGTGCCAGGAGACGTAGGCGAGGTAGGAATCGCGGTTGAAGGCGATCGTCATGCGGCAGCGCTGGCGGAACGTCCTCGTGCTGCCGCCATGCCCCTCGTGGTGCACGGTCTTTGCCGCGGGAACGCACCACGTGCGAAGCCCGGTCTGCCGGCGCATGCGGCCCAGCATCTCCGCGTCGACCCAGTAGAGGACGAAGGCCTCGTCCATGCCGCCGAGGGCCCTCGCGACGTCGGTGCGGAAGACGAGGCAGGCGGCCGAAAGGATGTCGACCTCGAAGGGCGCCTCGCCCTCGTGGTGCCGGCCGACCATGTAGCGCCGCGAGAACGGGTTGCCGGGGAACCAGCGCGTGAGGACCGAGCGGCGTCCGAACAGGCCGTTCGCGATCGAGGGGAAGCGCCACGCCACGCCCTGGTCGCTGCCGTCGGGGTTGAGGATCTGGCCGCTCGCCGCCCCGACGTCCGGGCGGGCGTCGAGGAACTCGCGCAGGATCCGCAGGCAGCCCGGCGCGAGCGCGGCGTCGTTGTTCAGGTACATGGTGTAGCGCCCGGACGCGTGGCGCAGTCCCACGTTGTTGGCGGGCACGTAGCCGAGATTCCGGCCCTGCGGCAGGACGAGGGCCTCCGGCCACAGGGCGCGGGCCATCTCGACGCTGCCGTCGGACGAGCCGTTGTCGACCACGATCGGCTCCACGCTCGCATCCCGCGCGTTCTCGCGCAGGCTCTCGAGGCAGGCGCGCAGGAACTCGCGCCCGTTCCAGTTGACGATCACGACGCTGAAATCCGGCGCGCTCATCGCTCGATCCAGGCCATGAGGAGGGGGTTGAGGGGGCCGGCGCGCAGCCACCGGAGGTCGGTCGCCTCGAGCAGGCGCCACCAGCCCTCCAGGGGAAAGCGGGCGATCCGCGCAGGGCCGCGCAGGCGGTGCCAGCCGAAGTGGCCGGCCGCGCCCAGCAGCGTCACGCGGCGGAAGCCGGCCGCCGGGCTGAAGGTCGCCTCGAGCTCCGCGAGCGTGGCGAGCGCGGCGCAGCCCGGCCCGTGCAGGAGGGGCGCATTGCCCGAGAGGTCCACGGGGCAGAGGCGGTTGCCGATGCCGTTGAGGAAGGCGCCGCCCGGGCGCAGCGCGCGCGCCAGCTCGCGTGCGAAGGCGGGCCGGTCCGCCGGGGCGACGCGGCCGTACCGCCCCGTCCAGGCGAGGTCGAGGCTCGCGCCGGGTAGCCGCCGGTCGAACGCCGCGCCCGTGCCAGGCGGTGCGAACCGGAGCGCATCGCAGGCGTGACCGTGTTCGCGCATGCGCTCGATCTCCTCGCCGTCGTCGGGATCGATTTGCGCGCAGTCGAGCGGCGCGCGGGAGGCGAGGCGCGCGCGCACCGCGGGCAGGAGGTAGCGGTCGACCCACCGCGCACCGGCCGTGGCCGGGGGGCTCAGGCCGGCTTCGAGGTGTGCGCCACGATCCATGGCGAGACGGGGGAGCCGCGCAGCCGGCGGGCGAATGCGCGCGACTCGAGCCAGAAGAGCAGCCGCACCGGAAGGGCGAGGAGCCGCCCCCTCAGGCTTCGCCGGCTGCGGTTGAAGGTCCAGAAGCCTTCGGTGGGCTCCAGGGCGAGGCCGGCGCAGCCTGCGCGCGCGAACAGGTCCCGGTAGTCGTCTTCGGAGAGCAGGAACGGGTCCCCCGGCGGGTTCCACCGCGGGCGGTAGCTGCCCGGCTCGCGGCCGTGGAAGAGGTCGAGCGGGCAGCGGCGGTTGGCGCTCGCCACGAGGATGTGGCCGCCGGGGCGTAGCACGCGCGCCATCTCGGCGGCGAGCGCGCGGCGCTTGTCGAGGTAGCCGGGGCCGGGGCGATGGCTGTCGGCCTCGTCGCCCACGTGCGGAAAGAGGCAGCCGCAGAAGACCACGTCGAAGGCGTCGTCGCGGAAGGGCAGTCGCTCGCCGTTGGCGAGGAAGAGCCGGTCGCGAGAGGCGCGGCGGCTCCACGCGCTCGCGCGGTTGCCCGAGTCGATCCCAGCGCTGTCGAAGCCCGCGGCCTGGAGCTCGTCGATCTCGGTGCCGACGCCGCAGCCCACCGCGAGCACGCGCGCGCCGCGCGCCCGCTCGCCGAGAAGACGGCGGAACGCCGGGATCCAGTAGCGGCGCGTCGTGTCGATGCAGCAGTCCTCCTCGTAGGCGAGTTCGCCCTCGGGCACGGCATCCTCGAACCGCGCGCCGGTCACGAAGTCGGGAATGCCGTCGCGAAGCGCGTACCCGCGACCGCACGCGGTGCAGGCGAACCCCGCCGGCCCACGCGAAAGGACCTCGTGGCACTGGGGGCAGGCGGGATCGATCATGGCCGGCCTAGCAGCGCCAGGGCGTCGCGATAGCCGTCAACGGTGCCCACGTCGACGTAGCGATCCCCGGCGCGCACGCCGACCGCCCGCCCGCCTTGCGCAAGGTAGGCGTTCACGAGCGGGCCGAGGAACTCGTCGCGACTGCCGCGCGCCACCCAGAGGGCGTGGAGCGCGGCGAGGACGGCTACGGGCAGGCGAAGCGCGCCCCAGATCCAGCCGGGCCCGTCGGCCGGCTCCTTGGTGCGCACCGCCATGACGCGGCCCTGGCTGTCCGTGTCGACGGCGTCGAAGAGCGCGGGCTGCGCGACCGGGAATAGCAGGAAGCCGAGCTCGCCGGGTGGCACGGTCGCGAGGGCCTCGCGCGGGAACCACAACGAGTCGGGAAGGCCCACCAGCAGGTCCGCTGCGGGGTCGACGAACGGCAGGGCCCTGAAGATCGCGTCGCACAGGCCGCGCGGCTCGGGCTGGATGGCGTAGCAGACATCCGCGCCCAGGGCGCGGTGGCCGAAGTGGCGCAGGATGTCCGTCTTGGCGGGCGAGATCACGAAGCAGAGGCGGGTCGCGCCCGCGAGGACGAGTCGCTCCACCAGGTGGTCGCTTACGGCCCGGGGGCGCTCCGCGCCGGCGTCGTCGATGCGGGTGCCGAGGGGCAGGAGCTCCTTCGAGAAGGCGAGAGGCTGGATCCGGCTGCCGATCCCGGCGGCCGGGATGATGCCCCACGTGCGCGTCTCGGCGGCCAAGGGACCTCCCGGGCTAGCGTGTCACGAGCGAATCGTAGGTCTTCTCGACGGCGGCCACCGCCCCGGCGAGGGAGTAGCGCGTGGCGAGGAACTCGCGCGCCGCGCCGCCCAGGCGGGCACGCTGGTCCGCGTCCTGCGCGAGGTGGAGCATTGCCTCGACGCAGGCGTCCTCGTCGTCCTTCGGGAACAGCAGCGCCGTGTGCCCTGGCTTGAGCACCTCGCGAAGGCCGCCGACGTCGGTGGCGGCGATGGGGAGCCCGGCGGCCATCCCCGAGCAGATGGCGAGCGAGACCCCGGCCGCCTGGGCCGGGTCGACCATCACGTCGACGAGCGCGAGCAGGCCGGGGAGGTCCTTCACGAATCCGAGGAAGCGCACGCGATCGTCCAGGCCAAGCCCGGTGCAAAGCGCTCGCAGCGCTGACTCGCTGGGGCCCACGCCGGCAATCCACAGCCGCGCCTCGGGGTGCCGGTCGGCGACGCGCCGGAAGGCGCGCAGGAGCATTTCCTGCGCCTTCTCGGGCCACAGGCGCGCGATGTTCGCGAACACGAGGTCGCCTTCGTCCGCGCCCAGCGCGGCGCGCCCCCGCCGCCGTTCATCCCGGGAGAGCGTAACCGCTTCCGCCTCGTAGCCGCAGATGAGGGTGGTGACCTTTTCCTGCGCGAATCCGAACTCGAGCGTGCGCCGGTACGTGTCCTCGCAGTGCGCGCTCACGACGTCGAAGTGGCGGATCGCCGCACGGTCGAGCCACTGCAGGACGTTTCGCTTCCAGCCGAGGTCGTCCCAGACGTAGACCGTGGTGATGGTCTTCACCGGGCGCATCCGGGAGGCGGCGAGCCCCACGAAGTCGGCGTACGGGTTGTGGGTGTGCAGGATCTCGATGCGCCGCTCGTCGAGCAGCCGGACCAGGGCCCGCGCCGAGCGCACCAGGGGCTTGTGCCGCCCCCACGGGATCTTCGCCACCTCCAGGCCGCGCGCGCCTGCCGCCTCGACGAACGGGGCCTCCGACCCGTCGGGGTTCGCGAAGCAGGCGAGGTGCGGCTCGAAGCGCGAGCCGTCCAGCCGCCCGAGCCAGTTGAGCACGGCCGTCTCGATCCCGCCGTAGGCGATGGTGTGGACGAGGTGGAGGACGGGGACGCGCCGCACGCTCGGGTCAGATCAGCTTGCGAAGGAGCCCGGCGTACTCCGTGAAGTCCCGCTTGTAGAGGCAGGCGATGAGGCACTTCTTGCGGCAGGAGATGACCTCGTCGCGCCGCTCGTCGGCCTCGGGGGACTTCCAGATCTGCGTGGGCGACTGCCGCGCGAGGTTGCCGATCACGCCCTTGAACGGGCACATGACCACGTCGCCGTTGAAGTTGATCCGGAAGTGATCCTCGCCCACGTGGCACTTGAAGTCCGGGGGCGTGGGGATGTTCGGGTCGCGGAAGTACTCCTTCATCGATTCCAGGTGTGAGCGGCTGTTGAACACGACGCCGCCTGCGCCGGTGCGTTCCTTCAGCGCGTCGATCACCTCGTCGAGCCTTTTCATGTCCGTGACCCACAGCGGGCTGCGCTGGAACCACATCTTGCTGGGGGCGTCGGTGGCGAACGTCTCCTCGAGGGGCGACACGGAGAGCGTGTCGAAGCCCTCGCTCTTCACCAGGTCGGCGAGCTCGACGATCTCTTCGAGGTTCGTCTTCATGAGGGTGACCTTGATGATGATCTTGGTCGTGGCGCCGAACCTGCGGCGAGCCTCGTTCACGCGGCGTGCCGCCGCGAGCACGCGGTCGAACTGCCCCGCCCCGCGCACGTGGTCGTGGCCGGCGCGCATGCCGTCGAAGGAGAAGTTCATGTTGAACACGTTCGCCCTGGCGATGCGCTCCGCCATCGCCTCGGTGATGTAGTGGCCGTTCGTGTTCACGCCGGTGAGCACCCCGATGCCCGACGAGTACTCGATGATGTCGATCATGTCCTTGCGGACGAAGGGCTCGCCGCCGGACCAGCGGATGAGCGTGGTGCCGAGCCACGCGCGCAGCTCGCCGATGATGCGCTTCCAGTCTTCGGTGGATAGCTCAGCCTTGCGGTTCCCCGTGAGCGGGATATCGCACTGCTTGCAGTGCAGGTTGCAGCGGTTCGTGATCACGGCGAACACGCTCGTGGGCTGGGTCGTCACGGTGCCGGTCCAGCCCTTGAGCCGTTGCAGCCCGTATTTCGTGGCGTTGCTCGCGGCGAGCTGGACGAACTGGCGGTTCAGGGCCATGGGGGCGGCTCCATCGGAGTCACGAGGTCGCATATACTACGGGCCAACCGGGGAACAGGCCAGAGGAAAGTCAGCCGTTTTCGCGCCTGTTTTTCCGCGGTCCGGGCCGGTGCGCGGCCGCGATCCCCGGCCCTCGGGGAAGGGCAACTCGTGCGACAAGCTGAATTCCGGCAATGGCTGGCGGCGATCCTGGTGCCCATCGCACTGCTCTGGTGCGAAGCGCGCGCCGCGCCGGCCGAAAACACCCTGCCGCTCGAGACGGGCAGGCGCTGGGAGCTTGTCTCTGCCGCGGCGGGGCAATCGATGTCGCTCGAGGTCGCCGGACGCAGCGGCGATGCGTGGGTGGTGCGCTGGAATAACCCCTGGGTGAATGCGACTTTCCACTTCGTGCTGGATGGCGGGAGAGTGCTGCTCGCCGCGCTCGACATGGGCACGGGCCTCGCGAAGATGCCGCACGGCACGGTCTACTTCGACCTCGGCGCCCCGGCCGGGCGCCAGTGGTCCAACGCCCTGGGCAAGGTGAGCGTCGTCGAGGCGGGCAAGTCCGTCGGCGGCCATCGCGACGGCAAGGTGTTCCGGCTGGTCGACCCCAAGGGGGCCCGGACGTACTGGACGCTCTCCCCGACGGGCGGCTTCCTCGCCTTCGGCCAGGGCGACGGGGCCTTCGTGCTCTCCCGCGCGACTTCGGCGCCCCCGCCCCCGACGCCATCCGCGGCGGCAGCCCCGTGGGCGCCCGCCTCGGAGGGCCCCGCGCGGCCCGGCGCGGCGCCCGTCGTGGAGCGCATGCGGGTCGGGCTCGATTCCAACCCGCCTCCCACGGAGGGCTACGACGAGGCGTCCCGCCTCAACCGCGCGCGCATGGCGGCGCGCGCCGGCGTGAACTACGTCTACGCGCACCCCAAGTGGACCGAGGCCGAACCGTCGGCCGGCCGGTACGACTTCGGCGAGGTCGACTTCAAGACGCGCATCGCGGAGGAGACCGGCGCGCCGCTTTCCCTCAACCTGCGCATGATCGACACCAACCAGCGTGCCATCCCGTCCCGGTACCGCGACTGGCGATTCAGCGACGAGCGAATGGCGGCGAGGCTCGCCGACGTGCTGCGCGCCATCGCGCCGCGCACCCGCGGGCGCGTGCGCTGGATCGCCATAGGCAACGAGTCGGACAACTACTTCAAGTCGCGCGAGGGCGAGATCGCGGACTACGCGGTGCTCATCCGCCGCGTGCTTCCCGTCGTGCGCGAACTCTTCCCCGAGGCGCGCTTTACGATCAATTTCACCCACGCCGCGGCCGGGTCGCTGGCCACGCGCTACGCCCCGCTCCTGGCGCTATGCGACGTCGTCTCGTTCACCTACTATCCGCTCAACGCCGACTTCACGTTCCAGGATCCTTCCGTTGCGGGTCGCGACGTGGACGCAATGATGGCCGCCGCCGGCACCCGCCAGGTGCTCTTCCAGGAGATCGGCTACGCGTCCTCGCCCGTCGTGGGGAGCTCCGAGGAGCGGCAGGCCAGCTTCATCACCGAGGTTTTCGGCGCGCTGCGCCGGCACCGCGGGCGCGTCATCGCCGCGAATTTCGTGTGGATGTCGGACCTGCCCCAGTCCGTGGTCGACGATCTCGGCCGCTATTACGGGGCCGCGGGCGTGGAGAAATTCAAGGCGTTCCTCGGCAGCCTCGGCTACTGGGGCCGCGACGGGCGCCCCAAGAAGGCCTGGGCGGCCTTCGAGCGCGAGGCGGCGAGGCCGTAGCGTGCGATTCCCTCCCGACACTTCCGGAGAAGGCTAGTGGACCTGCTCGGCGAAGAGCGATTCGCGCGGCGCAACGCCGCCTGGCGGGACCTCCTTCCGACCATCCGCCGGTACCGGTGGCCGGTCGCGATCGTCTTCCTCCTCACCGTGGCGAGCGCCTATGCGGTCGTGGAG
>ERZ761602.8605-NODE-8605-length-10207-cov-3.917356_pt1 | contig 10207 bp, 8 predicted proteins | sample MGYA00512165_ERZ761602 | MGnify/ENA primary metagenome ERZ761602 (study PRJEB28899, sample SAMN02445085) | bioreactor sludge metagenome | biome: EBPR sludge; isolation source: Thorneside wastewater treatment plant | place: Australia: Brisbane, Thorneside...
GCACCGGCATCATCGAACGCGGCAGCCGCTTCGGCCTCGCTTCCCGCATCGACCATTTCGGCCTGAGCCGCAGTGGCAGCGGAAACGGCGGTGGAAATCAAAAGGCCGGTGAGAAATCGCATGATCGGATCACGTTCCTGAATGTTGTCGGCGAAAAACAGGCAGCACGCCGCCGCCCTTCCGCTCGGGTGATCCGAACTAGAGGTTTAATGTCTACTTATTCAATAGAGTTTATCTGCAGTCTTTATGATCGCTGCTGATAGATTTCCTTTGCCGGCACGCGCACCTCCGGAAACCCTTGAGAAATCCCAAAGCGAAGAGGCCCAAAACTCAATGCCCGCGCGCCCGGATGGCCCTTAGGCTCTGCCCGAATTCATTCGTCCGGAGTTTGAAAACATGTCCAAACGCGAACTTCACCTCGGCGCGATCCTGAGCGGCGTCGGCACCACGCAGAACGCATGGCTCGACCTCGATCTGCCCGGCGATGCCAGCGTCAGTATCGACTGGTACATCGAGAATGCCCGGCTCGCGGAAGCCGCCAAGTTCGACCTCGTCTTCATCGTCGATTCGCCCTTCATCACGCCCGATACGGCGCCGCATTTCCTCAATCGGCTGGAGCCGCTGACGCTGCTCTCCGCCGTCGCTGTCTCCCCCTCCCGCATCGGACTCGCCGGAACACTGACAACCTCGTTCTGGGAGCCGTACAACGTCGCCCGCCAGTTCGCCTCGCTCGACCTGATCAGCAAGGGTCGCGCGGCGTGGAACGTCGTCACCACCGGCCTTGAAGGCGCCGCCCGCAACTACGGCCGGGAGGAGCATTTCGATCATGCGCTGCGCTATGCCCGCGCCAAGGAATTCGTCACGGTCGTGCAGGGCCTCTGGGATTCTTATGAAGACGACGCCTTCCCGCGCGACAAGGCCGCTGGCGTCTTCCTCGACAAGACGAAACAGCACGTACTGAACCACAAGGGCGAGTTCTTCACGGTGGCGGGGCCGCTCAACATCCAGCGTTCGCCGCAGGGCCAGCCTGTGATCTTCCAGGCCGGAGACTCGGACGCCGGACGCGATCTCGGCGCGCATATCGCCGAGGGCACCTATACGATCGCCGAGAATTTCGAGGACGCGCGCGCCTATTATCAGGATCTGAAGCAGCGCGCCGTCGCGCTCGGCCGCAATCCCGATCATATCGTGGTTCTGCCCGGCCTCATTCCGGTGCTCGCCGATACCGACGAAGAGGCCCGCGCCATAGAGGAGCAGGAGAACGGCAAGCTCGATTTCACCAAGGCGCTCGTCCAGCTCGGCCGCCCGTTCAACTATCACGATTTCACGCAATATGATCCGGATGCGCCCTTCCCCGATGTCGGGCACATCACGCTCAACAGCTACAAGGGCCACGCCGAAAAGATCGTCCGGGCAGCCCGCGCGGAAAACCTGACGCTGCGCGAGACGGCATGGCGCTTCGCCACGCGGCGCAATCCGTTCGTCGGCACCGCCGAAACCGTCGCGAACGAGATCGAACACTGGTTCACGAACGGCGCCTGCGACGGCTTCAATTTCCGGGTGACAAGACCCGGAGATTTCGCGCGCTTCATCCGCGAGGTCGTGCCGATCCTGCAGAAGCGCGGCCTGTTCCGCACGGAATACGCGCACGACACGCTGCGCGGCCATCTCGGCCTGCCGTTCCCGGAAAATCGCAACGCCCAGTCCATCCACGCCATCGCGGCGGAGTGAGGGAAATGATGGCACTGAAACGGCGCACCCTGCTGCTCGGCGTCTCCGCCGGGCTGGCCCTCGCCCTGCCCGCAACAGCCGGCACGAGCACCGCGGAGGCAGATGCCATCCACAAGCGCGTGCTCGTGCTCGATAGCCATGCGGACGTTCTGTTGCCGTCCACCCCGGCGCGTTATCAGGCGCCTGGCGGGGGATCGCGCGTCAGTCTCGAAAAGCTCTCTGCAGGCGGCGTGGATGCCATCGTTCTCGCCATCGCTGTCGGGCCGGGGCCGCGCGACGCCGAAGGTATCGCCACGGCGCGGCGCGAGGCAGACGCGAAGCTCGCCGCCATCAAGCGTCTCGTCGCGGAAAATCGCGGCAAGCTCGGACTCGCGCTTTCGGCCGACGACGTCGAGCGGCTGAAGCGCGAAGGCAGGATCGCCATCCTGATCGGCTTCCAGAACGCGCGCATCCTCGGCAAGGGCATTTCGGTGATCGACACGTTCTACGCCGAAGGCGCACGCGTGTTCGCACTCAACCACGCGGGCCACAACGACTTTTCGGACTCGTCGCGGCCATCGGCGAATGAACCTGAAAGCGAGCACGGCGGCCTCTCCGCTCTCGGGCGCGAAGCGGTCGTTCGGCTCAACGATCTCGGCGCGCTCATCGACGTGTCACAGCTTTCGACGCCCGCGCTCCTGCAAACGCTGGCGCTGACCCGCGCGCCGGTCGCGGCGACGCATTCCAACGCCCGCGCGCTCGTGGAAAACACGCGCAACCTTTCGGATCCGGAACTCGATGCGATCAAGGCGAACGGCGGCGTCGTGCAGGTCGTGCCCTTCGCCGCCTACGTGCATCGCCCGAGTCCCGAGACCGTGAAGCGGCAGCGCGAAATCCGGGTACGCTTCGGCCTTCCCGAGGTTTCGTCGTCCGCCAATGCGGGCTACAATACCTTGCCGCCCGAGACGCAGGATGCCTTCCTCGCCGCGCTCCGGCAGGTGACGCCGCAGGCGACGCTTTCCGAATACGTCGACCATATCGATTATATCGTGAAACGTATCGGCAGCGACCATGTCGGCATCGGCACGGATTTCGATCACGGTTCCGGCATCGTCGGTTTCGACAGCGCGGCGGAAGCGCCGAACGTGACCCGCGAACTCGTTCGCCGCGGCTATACGGAAGCGCAGATCGCGGCGATCTGGGGTGGCAATTTCCTGCGCGTTCTCCGCGCGGCGGAGGCTGCAAAGCGATAGGGTCACGCCGCCGGTGCGAAAGCGGCAGGGCGACCCGACTGTCACCCGGCCATTTCGTTACAACTGATGCCAAGCTTGGCAGTGTTAGGTCGAGAACGACCCGCTTGTGGAGGCTAGCGCATATTTCGACGATCTCCTAAACTCACCATTCATTCGTTGACGGATTAGGCTGACCAGTATGGAATGGGATGACAATCGCTGGCTCGAATTGAACGGCGGCTACGGAACGCCCTATGATCCGCGCGGGATGATCCGACAACTTGTTCATGGTGACAAGAAAGCTGCTTGGGAAGAGCTTTGGCAAGAGCTTCACCATCAGGGTGATGTCGGCGAGGCGTCCTATGCTGCCATCCCGATGCTCGTTGAAACACAGGAGACGCAGCGCGCATCTGATTGGAATTTCTATGCCCTCGCGGCGACCATAGAAGAAGCGCGACAAAATCCGCATAATCCAGCCCTGCCGAACTGGCTTGCATCAGATTACGGGGCAGCTTGGCACACATTGCAGGCGATGGCCCTCACGGAATTGCCTACCGCAACCACGGATGAGTTGATCGACAGTATCATAGCTGTTTTGGCCTTCGGCAAAGGTCGAGCGGCCCTTGGTCGTATGGCTATGCTTGCGGAGGAGGAACGGAAGAAACTGCTTGACGATGCTGGTTGGGGTTAATCCGCATCTATGCCGCTTTCGTTTAATCGCTCTCAATAGCTGCCAGTCCGTTCCCCACCCCAAATCAGCCATTTCTGTGTACGCAGAATTTGCCGGCACTGCGCTAGTGAGACACAGCAGCAGCCCCATGTGCCGGACGGGCCGCCAGGAACCGTTCCGCGGCGCGCCGTTCGACAGGATCGCTGGGCTGTTCGCGGCCCTGCGCCGCAACGATCAGCCGGTCCAGAAGCCGCTGCCCGAACTGCCATTCGCCGATATCGGAATCGGCATTGATGTGTCCGCAGTGCCCCGCATCGACAAGGAAACTGCCCCAGCCGCGCGCCAGGCCCGCGGCGTGAGCGTACTCCGCATAATGATCGTTACGGCTCGCAACGACGATCGAAGGAAACGGCAGGAACACGTCCGGCAGGTTGCGGAAGGTCGCGAAGCGCTCTCCCTTGTCCCGTTCCACATCGGGCGGTGCAACGAGCAGCGCACCAGCGACGGGCCAGCCATAGCTTTGCCCCTGCAAGGCCACCCACCACGCCACCGCTTGGCAGCCGAGGCTATGCGCGACGAGGATCACCGGTTTCGGCGATGCCTCGATCTCGGCGTTGAGCCGTGTCACCCAGCTGTTGCGGTGCGGCTGATCCCAGAGGCCGAGTTCGGTGCGCGACGTGTCGGTCCGCGTCCGTTCCCAATGCGTCTGCCAATGCCGCTCACCGGAATTGTTCAAACCCGGAACCGTCAGGATATGGGGGGCGTTCCTGCTCATCGGCGTTCTCCCGCTGCGTTGCTGATGGAAGAACGCTATACTCTATCAATGCAGTTGACAATTTAGTTCTGTAAAACTGAACGCATCAGCCGCCCTCAAGAGACGCGCCGGACATACGAAAAAAGGCGAGCTTCCGCCGAACGGAAGCCCGCCTGAAGTTGCAGGGTACGGACGATGAATCAGGCGACCGAGCGTTCGGCGCGCGATGATGTGTAGCGATTCTCGGGGAACGGCAGGCCGAGGCTTTCCCGGAATGTCGTGCCCTCATATTCGGTTCTGAAAAGCCCGCGCTGCTGGAGAATGGGGATGACCTTCTCCACGAACAGTTCAAGCTGACCCGGCAGCGGCTCGAAGACGACGAAGCCATCCGCAGCACCGTCCTCGAACCAGTGCTGCAGCGTATTAGCGACGGTCTCCGGCGATCCGACGAATGCACCGCGCGGCGTCGCCAGCCGCTCGACCACCTGCCGCAGCGTCAGGCCTTCGGCGCGAACTTCGGCGAGGATGCGCTTGGTGCTGCTCTGCTGGCTGTTGAGCCCGATGTGCTCGACGTCCGGGAACGGCGCATCGAGATCGTATTGTCGGAAATCATGATCGTTGAAGGTGCGCGAGAGGAAACCGAAGCCCGTGTCGAGCGATTCGAGCGCGGCAAGCTCGCGATACTTCGCCTCCGCCTCCGCGTCGGTCTCGCCAACGATCGGCGCAATGCCGGGCAGCACATAGAGCGCGTCCGCATTGCGGCCGAAGCCTTTGGCGCGGCTCTTCACGTCGCTGTAATAGGCGACACCATCGTCGAAAGTCGGTGCGTGCGTGAAGATGGCCTCGGCATATTTCGCCGCGAAGTTGCGGCCGTCATCCGAAGCGCCGGCCTGGAAGATCACGGGCTGGCCCTGCGGCGAGCGCTTGATGTTGAGCGGCCCGCGCACCTGGAAGAATTCGCCCTTGTGGTCGAGCCTGTGCAGCTTTTCGGGGCCGACGAACACGCCGCTCTCCTTGTCGCCGACGTGAGCGCCCTCTTCCCAGCTGTCCCACAGCCCCTGCACCACGTCGAGATACTCCGCCGCGATCCGGTAGCGGACATTATGAGCGGGATGCTCGGCCTTGCTGAAGTTCGCCGCCGTGTCGCCGAGCCACGAGGTCACGACATTCCACGCCGCGCGCCCACCCGAGATATGGTCGAGCGAGGCGAACTGGCGCGCGACGTTGAAGGGCTCGGAATAGCTGACGGTCAGCGTGCCGACGAGGCCGATATGATCGGTGACGGCGGCAAGCGACGACAGGATCGTGATCGGCTCGATCCTGTTCAGGTAGTGTGGGCTGGATTTCTCGGTAATCGAGAGACTGTCGGCGACGAACAGGAAGTCGAACTTGCCCTTCTCCGCAAGCTGCGCCTGCTGCTTGTAGAAGGAGAAGCTGGTGCTGGCGTTCACGTCCTTGTCGGGGTGGCGCCAATCGTTCCACGTGCGTCCGACACCGTGGAGGATGAAGCCGAGCTTGATCTTGCGTGAAGTGCACATGGGGCAATGTCCGTGTATCGAGGGAGATTGCCCAAAGCCTATGCCCGTGCGTGCGGCATGGCGAACGCGTATCTCTGATACGCTTATGAAACCGCGTTATATGGCGCTTACGGGCACGGGTCCGGAATATCCCGCTGAATGGCATCGATTGCGGCGAACGCGCTTTCATCGAGCGTGATGTCGATGCTGCCGATATCGGTTTCCAGCTGCGCAAGCGACGTGGCGCCGATGATCGTGGAGGTAACGAACGGCCGGCTGTTCACGAAGGCAAGCGCGAACTGCGCCGGATCGATCCCGTGCGCAAGCGCGGCGGCAACGTAGCGCGCGCTCGCGACCGGCTGCGCCGCGTTTTCATAACGCACGAACTGCTTGGCGACTTCGCGGCGCGAGCCTTTCGGAGTCGTGCCGCCGAGATATTTTCCGGCGAGGTTCCCGCCCGCGAGCGGCGAGTAGGCGAGCAGGCCCACCTGCTCGCGCAGCGCGAACTCGGAGAGTCCGACTTCGAAAAGACGGTTCAGGAGGTTATACGCGTTCTGGATCGAAACGATACGCGGCAGGCCCGTCTCGCGCGCAATCCGCAAAAATTCGCTCACGCCCCATGCGGTTTCGTTCGAAACCCCGATGTGGCGGATCTTTCCCGCCTTCACGAGGTCGGCGAGCACGCCAAGCGTTTCCGCAATCGGCACGGTCTCGGGATGATCGGCAAGCGCCGAAAGCCCCCGCCGCCCAAAGCTCGGCACCGCTCGGTCGGGCCAGTGGAGCTGGTAGAGATCGATATAGTCTGTCTGCAGCCGACGCAGACTCGCATCGATGGCCTCTTCGATATTGCGGCGATCAAGCCGGTTTTTGCCGCCACGGAACTGGCGCGGATCACCGGGGCGTCCGGGGCCCGCGACCTTGGTGGCAAGGACGATCGAATCGCGCCGCTTCCGGCTCGCGATCCATGTGCCGATGAATTCTTCGGTGCGCCCCTGCGTTTCCCGGCTCACCGGCGTCACCGGATAGGCTTCCGCCGTGTCGATGAAATTGACGCCGCGATCCAATGCAAGATCGATCTGCGCGTGCGCCTCGGCTTCCGTGTTCTGCGAACCCCAGGTCATCGTGCCAAGGCAGATCGCGCTCACATCGATATCGGTATTTCCAAGCCGGCGGTATTGCATTGCGTATTCGCGCTCCTGTCGTTCGCCGCGAAAAAGCAGGTCCCCGCCGAAAAGGCAAATCTACCGATATCAATTCTGCGAATACATCTATTGCCGATTCAAATACCGCCCGGCTTTCAGATAAACTGATAGATGAGCACCGACTATTCATAACAAAATCCCCAAAACCTCGCTTAGCTTCTGTGATGGAATTTGAATCCATCCACAACAACAGCAAGGTGATCCCCATGTCTGAAGCGCTCGCTGTTTCCGCCCCTTCAACTGTCGAACTCGATATTCGCCCTCTTCAGCCCACGATCGGCGCCGAGATCGGCGGGATCGATCTCAGCCGTCCGATCAGTGATGCCGTGCGCGATGCGATCCGCGCCGCGGTTCTGAAGCACAAGGTCGTCTTCTTTCGCGACCAGACGCTCGACAATGCAAGCCAGGCCGCGTTCGCGCAGCGGTTCGGACCGCTCTACACGCATCCCAGTTCGAAGCACGATCCGAAGATCACGCCGCTTCACCAGATCTCCGCCGTCGAAGCCGCGAAATACGAAAAGGAACGCGCGCGCGATGTGAAGGCCGGCGACGCCTATCATAGCGACACGAGCTGGCGCCTCGTCCCCACATGGGGCGCGGTGCTGCGCGCCGTCACGCTCCCGGAGACCGGCGGCGACACGATCTGGGTCGACGCCAATCTCGCTTACGAAGGCTTACCCGACGATCTGAAGGCACGTCTCGAAGGCTTACACGTCACGCATGATTTCCGCAGCGCGCTCACCGCCAAAGGCCACGATTATCCCATCGTCGCGCATCCCGTCGTGCGCACGCACCGCGAAACCGGACAGAATATCCTCTGGATCAACTACACGCAGAAGCCGCAGATCCTCGGCGTCGAACTTTCCGAAAGCCGCGAGATTCTCGATGAGGTTCTGCGCCAATACAAACGCCCTGAATTCCAGGTACGCTTCTCGTGGAAGCCGGGCTCCGTGGCATTCTGGGACAATCGCGCCGCCGTGCACTACGCGGTTCGGAACTACGGCGACTTCCCGCGGCTTCTCGAACGCGTGCTGATCGCCGACGAACCGCTGTACGCGGACCTTTGATCGTGCCCGGCGAGGGGTTAAAGCCCCTCGCCGCCCACCCAGTGCGCGGAGGAAAGCCACCGTGCCAGATCCCACGTCTGGTGGCGCAGATCGGGAACCGCGATGATTTCCCAGAAGGCGCCGCGCGTCATCGGCCCGATCGTGAAGATGCGCTCGTTCGGGCAGCCATTGCTGCCCACAACCCGCCCCCGACTATCGACGTCGATGCCGAGCCGCAGCGGATCGGGCCGGATGATACCGCGTGCCGCGAGATCCTGGAGCAGCGGCTCGCGCGTGCGCAGCACATCGCCCTGCGGCCCCGTGCAATTGACGATACGCTGCACGCGCGTGATCGTCTCCGCGCCCGTGAAGCGCTGCCCCCACGTCACGTCCGCGCCGCCCTCAACCGCCGCGACCTTCACGATCCGCCCGCCCGCGAATTGCAGCCGCCCCTCGGCTTCAAGTTCCGCGACCTTCCCCGCCACGGCAGGCGCAAGCCGATGACGATGCACATCCCACCACGGCCTCAGGTGACGCAGGAAGCGCTTCTGCGCGGCGATATCCGCACTGCGCCAGATATTCTGCGTATGCGGCCGCAATTCATCGATCGCGGCGTGCCAGCCGATCTCCTTCACACGCCCGCGCACATGGCGCACGAGCGCCGCGCCCATCGCGTGCGGCCGCGAGACGGGCGCGGCAGGAGGAGCGGCGGGATCGTGCGCGCGCGGCGAGAGACCACGCCGGGAGAGCGCGAGAATACGCCCGCGAAATCCGTTCGCATCCAGCGTGAGTGCCACGTCGACCGCCGTGAGACCAGTCCCGATCAGGAGAACCGTATCGTTGTCGCCAAGCCCGGCCGTGACGGCTGGCGCCCATGGATCGGGGCAATAGACGCCGTCCGCCGGATCGAGTCCTTCAAGCTGTTTCAGCCCGTGCGGCGGCAGATTGCCGGGCGCGAGCACGACCGCGTCCGCCGAAACGCGACTGCCGTCCGCAAAGCCGATGCCGATCTCGCGCTCGCCCGGATCGATCGCCGCCGCCTCGCCGCTCACGATCGTGAGCCTGCCCGGCGCCTCGGCCATCGTCTCCCGCAACGCATCGGAAAGATACGCGCCGTAAATACGCCGCGGCACGAACCCGGCCTCGATGCCGCTGCGCGCCAGCCAGTTCGAAAAATGCCCCGGCTGATCGGGAAACGCGCTCATGTTCATGGCACGAACGTTCAGCAGATGCTCGGGGCGATAGGTGCCATAGGCCACGCCGCGCGCGATGCGCGTCTGGTCGCGCTCGATCAGCAGCGCCTTCGGCCCATCATGTCTCAGAAGGTTGATGGCAAGCAGCGTCCCGCTGAATCCCGCACCGATGATCGCAACCGTTTCGGTGCTCAGCAAAACCGCACTCCTCTAAGCCGCGCCCTTCGCCCGTGCCGTCAGGACGGCCCGGTCGGAAACACGCCGTCCCCGCGCGCCAGCGCATAGCCGCCAGCCTCACCCGCACGACCGGGCGCCACCTTCACGGCTTCCGACGCGTCACGCGCAATCGGTAGCAGCGGAAACAGCAATTCGGCAACACGGTACGCTTCTTCAAGGTGCGGATAACCCGAAAGAATGAACGTTTCGATGCCCGCCGCCGCATATTCGGAAATGCGTTCGGCAAGGCTTTCCGCCGATCCGACGAGCGCCGTCCCCGCGCCGCCGCGCACGAGGCCGACTCCGGCCCACAGGTTGGGCGCGATCACCAGCCTGTCGCGGCGCCCGCCGTGGAGCGCCTGCATCCGCTGCTGACCGACGGACTGGCTCGCCTTCTGCGCCTTCTGCGCGCGGGCAATCGTCTCGTCATCGAGCCTGCTGATCAGGCGGTCCGCCTCAGCCCACGCGGCCTCTTCGGTTTCACGAACGATGATGTGCAACCGGATACCGAAGCGGACGCTGCGCCCGTGCCTGGCGGCGGCCTCGCGCACCTCGGCGATCTTCCCGGCGACCGCCGCCACCGGCTCGCCCCAGCTCAGATACCAGTCGATATGCTCACCGGTGATGGCAACCGCCGCATCGGAAGACCCGCCGATGTAGAGCGGCG
>ERZ761602.8606-NODE-8606-length-10205-cov-4.414581_pt1 | contig 10205 bp, 6 predicted proteins | sample MGYA00512165_ERZ761602 | MGnify/ENA primary metagenome ERZ761602 (study PRJEB28899, sample SAMN02445085) | bioreactor sludge metagenome | biome: EBPR sludge; isolation source: Thorneside wastewater treatment plant | place: Australia: Brisbane, Thorneside...
CTCCTTCGGGCCTCCGGCGGCGAGGGGGCTTCGCCCCCTTCGAACCCCTCGTTCGACCGACCTTCCGTTTGCATGAGCCAGGAGAACACCGCGCCGACGACCGTCGTGATGCCCGTTCGCAAACTCACGTTACTTACGAGTGCGTCGCGAATCCCCGCACACTTTGTCGTGGCGCAGCGTCCCCAGTTGGGTATACCGGGCTCGCACGTGTCGCCCCCCACCGCACGCGTGCATCGGAGCGGCCGAATCCCCCCTCGGCCGCTCCACCTATTTCGGGGGTCCGATGAGCCGTGCGGCCTGCGGGCTTCGTGTGGACGGGGCAGCGCGAAGTATGCTCGCGTCTCGGTCGGATGAGCGAGCTGCAGCGCGTGGTGGACGATGCCGCGGTCGGACGTTTCGGCGCCGCCCGCGCGCACGCCGAGGGGCCCGCGGGGCCGCTGCGGGACGTCGCGCGAGCTCTGCTCGTGTCGGCCGGCTTCGACGTGCCGACGCCCGACCCCCGCGCGGTCGCGCCCGAGCATCGCGCGAAGGTCGTCGAGCCGCTCTTTCACGCCGCGCTCGCGCGCTTCGACGCGAACGCGCGCGCGTCGCTGATCGGCGCGTGGGGCGATGTCGACGACGTGGATGGAGGGCTGCTGCGGGAGCGCATGCGCGCGTGGGATCGCGTCGCGCGTGGGGAGGACGCGCGCGACGACGCCGAGGCGTTGTACCGACGCGCGAGCGAGCGACACGACTCGGCGAGTGCGGTGGAGGCGATGGTGATTCGCGTGTGGTCGAGCGTCGCGGCGCGAGAGCCCGACGAAGCGCTGCGGCTCGCGCGGCTCGCGTCGCGGATGGCGAGCAGTGAGCGCCTGTTGGTGCCGGAGTGCCTCGCGCACCTCGCGCTCGCGCACGTGCGGCGCGTTCGGGGATCGCCACACCTCGCGGCGCGCATCCTGAGCGCGTTGCGCGCGACGGTGCCGCGGCCGTGGCACGCGTGGCTCGACCTGGAGCTCGCGCTCGTGGCGAGCGGAGGCGACGCGCGCGTGGGGGCGATCGTGGAAGCGGCGCGTGCTGGCGATCGACCGGAGCTGCATCGACGTGCCGACGCGCTGCGGAAGGCGTGCGAAGGGTTCGCGCCGCTCGCGCGCGAGGTCGACGCGCTGCAGGCGGCGCTCGATCCCGACGAGGACGTTCCGTCGTTCGCGGCCGCGTTCCTTCGTGGCGCGGAGGCGACGGCGTCGTTCCTTCACGCCGATGCGGGCGACGTGGACGGGCATCTGGCCTACGTGCACGTGACGACGACCCGCGCGCGCCGCGTGCTCGCGGCAGGCGCCGCGCTCTGTGGGGACGCGCCGAAGGTCGGAGACGCGAACGCGCAGGCCCATCGCCCGCTCGTGCTCGCGTGCGACCTCGCGCTGAACGGAGCGAGCGAGGTCGCGGACGTGTTCCGACGCGTCTACGGCTTCGAGTACGTCGCGAGCCGACACGCGGGCGCGTTCCGCGTCACGCTGCATCGCGCGCGCGCCGCGCTCGAAGGGCTCGCGGAGGTGCGCCGCGACGACGAGCGTCTCGAGCTGGTGCCCCAGCGCGCGTTTCTCCTCGCGGACCCGCGTTGTCGGTTGGCGCTCGACGAGCGTGTGCTCGCCGTCCTCGGGCACCGGAGCGCGACGGTGGCCGAGCTCGCGGAGTCGATCGGCGTGACGCCGCGCGCGATCCAGAAGGTGATGCAGCGGCTCACGTCCGAAGGCGTGTGCGAAGCCAGCGACGACCGAGGCTTTCGAGTGGTCGACACGACCTTCACGGAGCCGAGCTACGAGGTCGACTCCGCGCTCTTCGGGCGAACGTGAGTGGATCGCCGCGCCATCGATGCCTCGGCGGAGCGCGCCGCAGATTCGCGAAGTGGTACCTTCGGCGACGATGCGCACGTACCGACGGCTCGAGGTGCTCGCGCGCGGCGGCATGGGGAGCGTCGAGCGCGTGGAGCTGCGCGAAGGCCGCTTTCGTCGGGTCTTCGCGCGAAAGCGGCTGCTCGACGCGTACCGCGACGATCCCGACGTGCGCGAGATGTTCCTCGACGAAGCGCGGCTCGCGGGGCTGATTCGCCACCCGAACGTCGTGTCGGTGGTCGACGTCGGCGAGGACGCCGAGGGGCCGTTCCTCGTGATGGATCTCGTCGAGGGCGTGTCGCTCGCCGAGCTCGTCGCGAGCTGTCGCGTGCACGGGCCGCTGCCGCTCGCGGTCGTGCTGGAGCTGGCGACGCAAGTGGCCGAGGGCTTGCGGGCCGCGCACGAGCTGCGATCGCCGGAGGGAACCCCGCTCGGGCTGATCCACCGCGACCTCACGCCGGGGAACGTGTTGGTCGGCTTCGACGGGCTCGCGCGCATCACGGACTTCGGCATCGCGAAAGCCGCGGGGCAGTCGAGCGAGACGCGCGCGGGCGTGCTCAAGGGCAAGCCTTCGTACATGGCGCCCGAGCAGCTCACGTTTCGTCCGATCGATCAGCGCGCGGACCTCTTCTCGTTCGGCTGTCTGCTCTACGAGCTGCTCGCGGGGCGGCGGCTGTATCCGCAGAAGGGCGTCGAGCTGCCCGAGCTGGTGCGGCGCGTGGTGCAGGAGCCGCCGCCCGATTTGCAGGACGTGCGCGCGGAGGCTCCGGACGCGCTCGTCGAGCTCGGGTTCGAGCTGCTCGCGAAGGATCCCACCGATCGCCCGGCGAACGCGGCCGACGTCGCGGAGCGGCTGCGCGCGATCCACCGCGAGGTGGTCGACGGCCAGGTGGAAGAGCGGATCGACGAGCCCGGCGAGGGCTCGGTCGTGGAGGTGCTCGAGCGACGATTCGCGGAGCGGCGGCGCGATCTGGAGGCGCGGCGACACACGTCGAGCGTCGAGGTCGCGGCCAAGCGTGATCGTGGGCGCGGTGGTGTCGTGGTCGGATCGTTGGTGGGCGTGGTGGTGCTCGTCGCGGTGGGGTGGACGATCGTGTGGGTCGCGGGGGCGGGCGAGCCGGAGACCGTGACGGAGACGGAGACCGCGACCGTGACGGAGGCCGCGACCGCGACGGAGACCGCGACCGTGACGGAGACCGAGCCCGAGACCGTGACGGAGGCCGAGACCGTGACGGAGGCCGTGACCGTGACGGAGGCCGTGACCGTGACGGAGGCCGAGACCGTGACGGAGGCCGAGACCGTGACGGAGGCCGTGCACGCCCCGGCGAGCGCGCGCGGGACCCGGGCCGCGACCACCCGGAGGGCGACGACGGCTGCGCGGGCTCGGGACGGAAACGCGCGAATGCGAGCGGAGAGTGAGCCCACGAACGACGGGATTCGGCGCTGGGGCTGGGAGGAGTCGCGTTGAAGGCGCCCGTCGTGCTCGTGATCACGCTCGTGGTGCTCGGTGCGCTCCACGTGCCCGCGTTCGCCCAAGACGCACGCGGCGACGCACGCGGCGAGGCGCGCGCACTCTTCGAACGCGCGGACGCGTTGCTCACGCACGGTCGCTTCGCCGAAGCGCACGAGCTGCTGCAGCGATCGTTCGAGGTGCTTCCGACCGCGCCGACCGCCTTCAACCTCGCGGTGGCCGCGCGTGGCATCGGGCGCAGCGTCGAGGCCGTCGGGTGGCTCGACCGACTCGCCCGCGCGGAGCTCGGGGCGCTCGACGAGGCTCGGCTCGCGGAGGTGCGCGCGCTCCGCGCGGAGGTGGAGCGAGAGATCGCGACGCTCTCGCTCGAAGCGTGCGGCGGCGCGGCCACGACGGTGCGCCTCGACGGCGACGCGTGGGAACGCTTCGACGGGTGCCGCACCTTCGAGCGCGCGCTCGACGCGGGCACGTACGTCCTCGAGGTGAGCTCGCCTCGTCACGTCGCCGTACGACGTCGGATCTACGTCGCACGAGGCGAGCGCGTGCACCTCGCGCTGCGGCTCGCGCCGATCCCGACCGGGCGGCTCGTCGTGCGGGTGCCCGACGATCGCGTCGTCGTCGACGTCGACGGCGTCGGTCGTGGCATCGGCGGCTTCCGACGCGAGCTGCCGGTGGGAGCCTACCGCGTGAGCGCCGCGATCGATCCGCGCGCGCCCGAGGTGCGCCGCGTGAACGTCGAGGCCGCGCGCACGATCGAGATCGAGTTCGGACGCCGCGAGCGTTTGCGTCGTCGTCGCGCGGGGATCGCGGCGACGGTGGTGGGTGTCGTCGCGGGGGCGCTCGTGGTCGGCTTCGTGCTGTCGCGCGACACGCCGTACCGCGACCCGACGTTCGGGAGGACGGAGACGTGAGGCGCACGGGCTCGCTCGATGCGTCGCACGTCGCGTCGCAGGCCGTGTCGAGCGCCGCGAAGCTCGCGCGCACGCTCACGCCGCTCGTGCTCGCGTGGTGCGCCATCGTCTCGCACGCGTGCGGCGGAGACGGCGTCACCGAAGTGCTCGTCCGCGTGAGCGCCGACGACGCGGTTCGTGCGCGCGCGACGTTCCTGCGGGTGCGCGTGCGCGACACGGAGGGCGAGGTGGTGCGCGACCAGACCGAAGCGCTCGGCGACGACGCGCTTCGTTTTCCAGCCACCATCCCGCTCACGCCGCGCGACGGAGAGCGCGGTCGTGCGTGGGAGGTCGAGGTCGAAGCGTTCGAGTCCGCCACCGCGCCGGGCGACGACGACGTGGGCTTCGTGCTCCGCCGCGTCGGAGGCCGCTACGTCGTCGGTCGATCCGTCGAGGTGCCCGTGCGCCTCGATCTCTCGTGCGGCGACGTGCGCTGCCCCGCCGGCCAGACGTGCGCGGAGGGACTCTGCGTCGGTGCGTGCGTCGAAGCGGCGGCGGAGGACGGCGTCGCGATCTGCAGCGAGTGCGAGGTCTGCGAGTCGGGCGCGTGTGTGCCGCGCGACGAGCTCGCGTGCGGGTGCCCCGGCGATCGCTGCACCGCGGGCGTGTGTCTCATCGACGCGCGCCATCAGGTCGAGCTCGTCGGCGCGGGGCTCGACGCGACGTGCGTGACGAGCCGCCGCGACGACGCGACGGAGCTCTTCTGCTTCGGTCGCAACGCGGACGGAGAGCTCGGGCTCGACGAGGGTCCCGCGCAGGTGACGGCGCCCACGTCGGTGACGCGCGCCTCCGGCTTCTTCGACGTCGACGTGGGAGGCTTCCGAGTCGTCGATCAAGTCGCGTACGGCTGCGCGGTGACGCGCGACGAGGAGCTCCGATGCTGGGGGCGCACGGGCTCCGGACGCGTCGGCGCGGTCGACCTCGCGGTGCCGACCGCGCTCTTCACGGAGGACGACGTCCGCGAGATCGCGACCGGCGGCTCACACACCTGCGCGCGAACCGCGAGCCGCGAGCTCTTCTGCATCGGACGAAGCGTCGAAGGTCAGCTCGGACGTGGACCGGATCCAGGCGCGGGAGACGCGCGCGTGGCGGTGGCGCATCCGCGGGGCGGGGCGTGGGCTCAAGTCGACGTCGGCCACACCCACTCGTGCGCGGTCGACGACGCAGGCGAGATCTACTGCTGGGGTCACAACGAGACCGGCCAGCTCGGCATCGCGGGAGATTTCGTGGATCGCGACGCGCCCGTTCGCGTGGAGCTCGAGGGGCGACGGTTTCGCGCGGTCACCGCGGGCGCGTTCCACACCTGCGCGCTCGACGTCGACGGCGACGCGTGGTGTTGGGGCGGTGCGGGCGCGGGCAACCTCGGGGGACCGACGGTGGCCGACAGCGCGGGCCCGGGCCTCGTGAGCGTCGACGAAGCGCTCAACTCGGTGTCGTGTGGCCGCAGCCATTGCTGCGCGATCACGCGCGCGGACGGCGCGCTGCACTGCTGGGGACGCAACGAATCGGCGCAGCTCGGCCTCGGCGTCGCGACGGATTTCGAGCCGCTGCCGCAGCGCGTGGGACGACGCAGCACGTGGGCCTCGTACGCGGGCGGAGAGCGACACGGCTGCGCGCTCCGCAGCGATCGCGCGCTCTTCTGTTGGGGCGACAACTCCGAGGGCCAGCTCGGGCTCGGCGACACCCGCGCGCGCACGGTCCCGACGCGCGTGTGCCTGCCGTGACGCGCGAGCGCCCACGCGATCGCCTGCGGTCGCGCACGACGCGCCTCGCGGATGCACCTCGCGAACGCGCTGTAACGCTCCGCCGCGTCGGGCTCCCGTAGGCTCGACGCATGCGTCTCTCTCCGCTCGCGCTGCTGCTCGCCTCGGCGTCGCTCGGCTGCTCCGGTTGGCTCGGGGATCCCTCGGGCGGTCCCGCGGGCCCGGGCGAACGCGACGCCGGTCCCGGGGTCGACGCCGGCCCGCCCGTCGCGTGCGGCGAGACCGGCCAAGCGATCCTCTACTTCGAGCGCGCCTGCGCGACCTGCCATCAAGGCAGCCGCTTCCCCGATCTGCGCCGCGACGCGCTCCCACGTCTGCTCGAGCTCGAGAGCCGCCGCGTGCCGGGTGAGCGCCTGCTCGTGCCGGGCGATCCGGAGGCGAGCTTCCTCTACCGAAAGATGGCGCACACCCAAGGCGAAGGCGGCGGCGCGGGCATGCCGCTCGGGCGCGCCACCCCAGTGCCGGAGCTCGCGCTCGTCGAGCGGTGGATTCGCGAAGGCGCGCCGACGCGCTGCGAAGAGCTCGCGCCCCCCGAGGTGCCCTACGACCCGAACACGCTCGATCCGGCGGAGCTCTTCACGTGCGAGGACCCGGACGCGCCGCGCAGCTCACCTTCACGCGTGCGCCGCATCACCGACGACGAGTTCACGCAGGTCGCGGTGAACGCGACGGGCACCAACAAGAACCCGCTGCAGGCGCCGGAAGGTCTCCCGTATTCGACGTACGCCGAGGGCGTCGGCATGGACTCCGCGACGCTGCGCCTGCTCATGCTGCACCTTCCGGCGGCGTCGTCGAAGTGGACGCGCGGCGATCCGGGCGGCGGTCGGATGTACGGCCTCCACAAGTGTTGCTCCGAGCCGCGCTCGCAGATCGTCGCGTGCATGGAGGACCAAGCGACGCCGACCGACGACTGCCTCGACCGCTACGTCGACACGCTGCTGCGTCGAGGTGCGCTCTTTCGTGCGCCGACCGAGGACGAGTCGTCGCGACTGCGCGCGTACCTCGTGGAGCGCATCGCGGCCGAGAGCGAGAGCGGCATCACGCGCATCGAGACGCTCTCCGAGGTCGCGCAGGCGGCGCTGCTGATGACGGGCGCGCTCTTCCGCTCCGACGTCGGCGACCCGATGACGATGGACGGAACGGTGCGCGAGCTCTCGAACACCGAGCTCGCGTTCGCGCTCGGCAGCGTGCTCACCCCCGCGCCCGTCGGGGCGCCGATCCCGCAGGGCTACGGCTCCGAGGACGATCCCGATCACGGCCTCTACGACGACGGACGTCTCGCGCGCATCGCGGCCGCCGCCGCCGACGGATCCATCCGCGATCCCGAGACGCGCGTCGCGCTCTTCCGCCACTACGCGAGCGGCATCTCCGAGGTGCGTCCGGATCTCTACACCGGCTACCGCGACACCCGCGGCGACTACTGGATCGCGCCGCGTCTGCTCGCGTTCTTCCGCGATTGGCTCGACTACGGGCACGCGAACAGTGCGTTCAAGGACAACCCCGCCGCGACCAGCGCGTTCCCGAGCACCGGCCTGCAATACGACGCCGCCGTCCTCGGCTACGCGTCGCTGCAAGGCCCGCCTCAACACTCGGGGGCCCACGAGAGCAACCTCGTCCAACAGCTCGACGACCTCATCGCGCGCGTCGTCGTGGAGACCGATCGTTCGGGCGACGATGTCTTCCGTACGCTCTTCACCACGCGCCAAGCGTTCTTGCCCTCGCACGGCGAGCCGCGATCGACGTGGGCGTACGGCTGGACGGAGCCCATCGCGCGCGACGACGCGGAGCGCTGGGTCACTTTGAACGAGTCGCGCCGCGGCGTGCTCACGCATCCGGCGTGGCTCGGCGCGCACGGCGGCAACTTCGAGGACGACGCGAGCCTCGTGCTTCGCGGGCACTGGCTGCGCACGAAGCTCTTCTGCCAGAGCTTCGGCGACCTCAGCGACGTGCAGGGACTGCAAGCGATGCTCGGGCCGAGCGATCCGATGCACTCCGCGCGCATGCGCGTGGCTCGCGCGACCGAGCCGGGCGTCGATCCCGACGCGGACCTCGAGACGGTCACGCAGTGTTGGGGCTGCCACCAGTACATGAACACGCTCGGCGACGCGTTCGAGCTCTTCAACCACGCGGGCTTCGAACGCGCGACCGATCACGGCGGTCCGCCCGACGGAAGCACCGTGATCGACAACCTCCCCGATCCCGCGCTCAACCGCGCGTACTCGGGACCGGTCGAGCTGGTCGAAGCGATCGCGGAGTCGGCCTACGCGCGCCGCGGCATGGTGCGCCACGCCTTCCGCTACTTCATGGGCCGCGACGAGGTGCTCGCCGACGGCTGCACCCTCGTCGAGATGGAAGCGGCGCTCGATCGCACGGGCTCCTTCCTCTCGATGATCGAAGCGCTCGTGGCGAGCGACACCTTCGTGCGCCGCGAGCTCGCGACCGAAGATCTGGCGACCGGAGATCGGGCCGAAGGAGAGATGCCGTGAAACGCCGCGAATTCCTCGAGCTCTCCGCCGCCGCGGCCGCTGCCGCCGCCCTCCCCTTCGCGACGCGTTCGTCGGCCGACGAAGGCGATGCGCCGCGCTTCCTCTTCGTGGTCGAAGGCAACGGCTTCGAGCCGGCGAGCGTGCTCTGCGACTCCGCGCGCGAGGCGATGGACGAGATCGCGGGCGAGCCGATCGCGCGCTCGCGCTGGTGGTACAACCGCTACCGCAACGATGCGCCGGTCGAGCTCGCGACCCCGGATCTGGCGACCTCGCGCTACCTGAGCGAGACCTTCGGCAGCGCCTTCCCGCTCGAACCGCTCACAGAAGAGGGCGTCGCGGACGACGCGACGGTGTTGCTCGGGCTCAGCTCGCGCATCGTCGGCGGCGGGCACTCCGGCTTCCACGGTGCCCTCAGCTCGACGCGCACGATCGGCGGCCGTCCGGGCGGACCGACCATCGACGCGCTCCTCGCCGCGCTCCCGCACGTCCGCGGCGAGACGCCCTTCGACGCGTTCCGCGTGGGTGTCGGAGGCGGCAGCGCGATCGACTTCGGGACCTGCGCCTACGATCGCGCGCGACCGGCGCCGCTCATCCTCGACGTCGCGTCGGCCTACGAGTTCGCGTACGGCGCCTTCACCGAGGGCGACGCGCGGCTCGCGTTCGAGCGACGCGACCGCATGCTGCGCTTCGCCGCGACCGATCTCGCGGCGGCCGAGCGGACGTTCAGCGGCAACGCGCGCGAGCTCGCGAAGCTCGGCACCTACGGAGAATCGATCGCGTCGCTGCTCGAGAGCCAGGAGCGTCTGCGCGGCATGGACGTCGTCGCGCCGCCCGCACCCGCCACGGACCTCTCGCCCATCCCCCGCTTCGAGGCGCTCGTCGATCTCGCGACGAGCACCCTCATCGACGGCCTCGCGCCGGTCGCGGTCGTCGGCTCCGGCACCGGCGGCGCGTTCGGCCTGCACTACACGACCATCTCGGCCACCGCGCGCCACGACATGCAGCACGGCTCCGGCGGCGACCCCGCGCTCCTCGACGCGATCCGGCAGGTGAACCGCGCGCAGGTCGGCGCGATCGCGCGCGCGGCGCGGCGGCTCCGGGACGCGGGCATGCTCGAGCGCACGGTGATCGTCTGGATCGGCGACAACGGCGAGCAGCACCACTCGACCGCGAGCGAGTTCCCGGTGCTGCTGCTCGGCGGCAGCGCGCTCGGCCTCCGGCGCGGCGGTCGCACGGTGATCTATCCGGGTATCGGATCGCCCGGACATCGCCAGGTCTCGAACCTCTGGAACACCCTCGGCTACGCGGCAGGCCACGCGCTCGACGACTTCGGCGGCGAAGAAGGCGACCTCCGCAGCGCGTTCGGCCCGCTCGACGAGATGCTCACACGCTGAGTGTGGCGCCGTTCGTTTGGCTTCGTTCGTTTGGCTTCGTTCGTCCCGAACCCACCCGAGATCCGAGCCATCATCCCCCAATGAACGTCACCGCGAATTCGCGAAGATCGATGTCACACCCGCGTGCCATCGTCGCGGCATGTTCGACGTCGAAGATCACGCGCTGAACGAGTACGAAGACTCTCCCGACCGCGAGGAAGACGCCTTCGATCCCGAGGCCGCGGAAGAAGAGCTCGCCACGCTGTCGTCCCACCTCGACGCCGCGACCTACCG